>Ga0180437_10008093_pt1 | contig 13471 bp, 12 predicted proteins | sample SS_ome_4_FD_132410 | JGI IMG/M metagenome (GOLD analysis project Ga0180437, IMG submission 132410) | Hypersaline lake sediment archaeal communities from the Salton Sea, California, USA - SS_3_D_1 metaG | ecosystem: Environmental > Aquatic > Non-marine Saline and Alkaline > Hypersaline >...
AGCCGACGACGCGATTCACCTGGCGGCCTTCTTTGGTGATACGACGGGCAACGAGGGCTACAGCGGGCTGGACGCACAGCGGGTAGCGCGGGTAGCGGAAACGCTTGACGGCGGGTTCCTCACTTATCCGCTGATCGACCCGGTTGTCCTCGCCGACATCACAGGCGATGGCAGTCTGAGTGACCTGGACGCTACCCGGATCGCCGAGGAGGTTGTCGGGCTGGATCGGCCCGAGATCCCGCCGTTGCCGGAAGGTGACAGTCTGATGCTTGCGGGTGTCGCCAGCCCGGCGCGGAGTGCCGACTTCGGCCCGCTCACCAACCCCATCGGCGAGCCCCTTAACGTCGGGAACGACGGTGATCTCGGCCCGGTGCTGCCGACGGTGAATATCCCGACGAACATCCGGGCGACTCCGGGCGGCACGGTAACCGTGCCGGTCCAAATCGACCTGCCCGATGGGGTCGAGAGCGCAGACATCACGATCGCTTACGACACTACGCTGTTGGACGCCACGGCGGTTGACGCCGGAAGCGTGTGGGCAACGGCTGCCGTCGTGTCGAACATCAATGACGCAGCCGGGACCATCGTGGTGACGGCGTTCGCGACGACTGGTGCCGGCACGACCGCCGGTAGCTTGATCACCATCACGTTTCAGGTTGCCACGATTGCCACGGTCGGCAGCGCAACCGTCATCGATCTAGCGGGGGTGAGCTTGAATGAAGACCTCATCGCGCTCGACCCGCCGCCAGTTTCGGGCAACGATTCGACGGACGGTCTGATTACCTTCCGTGATGCTGTGGCCACTGTCGTTGGTCGGCGAGTGTTTTACAATGGTTCGGCATTCGATTGGGATTCGTCGAGCAGCGTCGACACAAACGGCAACGGCCGTTACGATCCAGGAGAAGACGGGCCGCACGATAACAATGCACTTGCTCCACTGCCGCCGGTCACCGACCCTGAGGAACCAGATAAGGAGTTGGGCAAGCAAGCCCTCCGGCCTAGTGAGACGGCCACCTTCAAGAACTACATCAGCTACACCGGGGGCATAAACGGGATCATGATCGACGTAAAGACGCTCGCTAATCCGGGCGCCATCGACGCCGATGACTTCTCGTTCACGTTCGGTAACACAAGTGATGTGTCCACCTGGGCCGTGGCTAGTCCACCGAAGAGCGTTACCGTCTACGAGGGCGTCAACGAAGATGGGTCTGACCGCATCAAGATGATCTGGGACGACCTCGGCTCCAACACGCCCTACACAAGCATTCCGAACACCAACTGGCTCCGCGTGATTATGCAGGCCAATAACGACACTGGCCTAGCCACGCGCGACGTGTTCTACTTTGGCCTGGCCGTAGGGGAGTCCGGTGACTCCACGAAGGACGCGCAGGTCACGGCGGGCGACCGCAGCGCCGCTCGCAACAATCCCCACACGTTTCTCAACCCGGCGCCGATCGAAGACGCCTGCGACTACAACCGCGACGCGCGGGTCGACGCCGGTGACCAGAGCATCGCGCGGAACAACGCCACGACGTTCTTGAACGATCTGGAGTTGATCGTTGCACCCGAAGAGGCCCCGGAAGTGCTAATGGTAGCGCCAGTAGAATCCACGATTCCGGAGACGATCGTCGAAACGAACATGGAGGTGGTTGCGGAGACGATAACGGAGGGAACCGTGGCGCCAGCAGAGGAATCCGGTGCCCTGACGGCGAGTGTCGAGACGACGGAGGAAGCAGAGCTGCAGACGACGGTGACAGCGGCAGTCCCGACCACCTTTTCAAGCGAGTTCACTCCGGCTGAGCCAGAGCCAGCGGCAAGTGCAGTGATTCCACGCTTGGCGACATTGAGGTTCGACAGCGGACTGGCTGCACGGATCTTTGGCGTCGAGGTCCGCCGGACGCCCCCATTTCGCACCCAGTCGCGGATCGCGTCGCGCGAAACACTTCTTGTCGGCCGCGAGCTGGCGGCCGGAAGGCTCGCCGATCCTGCACCGCAAGCCGATCAGCAGCCCGAAAAGGCTGCCCGCACAAGCCGCCAGCCCGCGACGCTCGACCCCAAGGTGGTGGACCGCCTAGACCTGCCGGCGATAGCCTCTGACGAGCTAGCTGAAATCCCCGGCCTAAATGACATTGCCATCACCACGTACGAACTGATAGCCAAGAGGTTTCAACCCCACATCCGCCGCGCGCTGAGCGAATTTGGCTTACACCAAGCCCTCGCGGACGAGAAGGATTTCTAGACAAGAAGTCGAAACTACGCGTTTCCGCTGACTGAAGATCGGCTTAGGCCGTGAAACTGCCTGTACAAATACCGGCACCAAGCTCTCCTGCGCCCCATTCCCAAGAACCGAAACAACAGCCCAACCTGTCGCGAATGTCGTAGACCAGCAAATGGCTCGTCGGGTTCTTGTTTCGCATCGTTCAGAATGACCAGTTCCGCCCGCGGCCGGCGTCAATCGCGGATTGTGGGTTGACGTGGTCCAGGTAAATGGCTGTGGTCCGAATGTTCGAGTGACCGAGCAGCCGGCTGATGATGCCCACATCGACCCCCTCCCGCCGGAGCTGGCAAGCGTAGGTGTGCCTCAGCCCGTGCGGATGCACCCGCTTGCGGATGCCGGTTTTGCGGCCCAGCCGCTTCATGGTACGCCGGACGTAGCCGGTGTCCAGCGGGGTGTTCTTGTGGGTGCAGAACAGCCGGCCACTCAGACCCAGCTTTTCCCGCCGGGCCATCCAATCGCCCAGCACCTGCAAGGCGCCGGAATCAATCCCAATGATTCGGCTTCTGCGGCCCTTGCCGCGGCGGATGTTGATCGTGCCACGGTCGAAGTCGATGTCGCGGGGTTCCAGGGCTAGCGCTTCGGAGCATCGCAGTCCGCCCCGGTAGAACAGGGTCAGCAGGGCCCGGTTCCGCAGGCCGGTCGTGCTTGTTCCACAGGCTTTCAACAGCCGGCGGACTTCTCTATCGGTAAGAGTTTCCACTGGAAAGGTCATTCCTCGGTGGCTTCTGGTTGGGGTAATCATGTGTTGTCATCCCTCCTTTCGGGGCTAGAATCGTGTTTGCACCTCCCGGTTAGGGAGCGGGCCCCGGTGACGGTGGCAGCCGCCCGGGGCCCAGCTTTGCGCGAGCTACTCCTCTGCGGCTTCCTTTTCGGCGAAGTGGGATTCGGGATCGTTTGGGTCGAGGCCCATCGCGTGGAGTTCCTCATATACGTCCCGTTCCATGGCGGCGTACATGAGCGCAGACCAGTTCAGGTCGCCGTGCGAGGTAGCCCCCTCCTCGCCGAACTCTTCCACGTACGCGCCGGCGTTGTCGGACACCAGCAGCCCCTTCTGGGCCTCGAAGGTGTAGATCACGCGGCAGTGGCCGTCGATCGTCTCGTGCAGCCACGTCAGCAGGCTTTCGCGGAGTTCCTCGCCCCGCTGGCCATCGTCGTGGTACGCCTCCCGAAGATGCTCGACGGCATCCTCCGTAACGCCTCGAACGTCGGCATAGTAATCCTGTTGCAGGATACTCACGGCGTTTCGGACGGTGTTCTCGCGCTCGTCTCGGGTCATTTCACAGAGTCGTTTATCTCTCATATGCAGCTCCTTTCGGTTAGGTTGCAGGCTTGTCCGGCCGGTGGCAGCCGCCCGGGGCCCAGGGTTACGGAACGGAGACCGTCAGGCCGTCGGCGATGATGCCGTCGACGAGGGGCTCCAGGAAGCGAGTCTCGACAGTCAACCGGGGCCCCAGCCATTGCCAGGGCTCGCAGCTGACGTGTTCTTCAATCCACGCCCGGGCCTCGGCGGTCGCCGGTTCGAGCTGGCAGATGTTGCTGCCAGGGCAGGGATGGATTCGGAAGTCAGTCATCGTCGCCCCCTTTCCAGCCGATGATGCGTATCTCTCCGATCGGGTAAAGGTCCCGCTCTCGGTTGACGTAGTAGGCGAGATCGTCACCTTCGACTTCGAGGCGGCAGTTGACGCCGAAGACCTTGCGGATGGTCTGGTCGTCGATTTCGAAGCTGACGACCACCCTGGCCTCGAACGATCCGCTCTCGGGAAACTCTCGATAGCGGTCCTTTGCGCCGGGGTGCCGTGGGAAGTTGGACACGGTGACAGTGACCGGAACCTCTTCGGTCCACTTGCGGCCAATGTCGTTGACCTCGTAACCGTCCCTGGCGTTGCCCCACACGTCGTAGGTGCAACACTCGCAGACGGCGATGGCCCGGCATTTCACCGGGACGTTGTTCAGAATGGCAAATTTCGTCATGTGATTCTCCTTACGTGCTTGTCGCCGGCGCGCAACGTCGGATCGGCGCCAGCAGTGTTTTCTCAGAATGCCGCCCGGACCTTCTCGTCGCCCCGCGGCGACGGGCGTCCGACGCGGGGTAGGCGGTCGTTGGCAGACCGTAGGGTCTCGGCGACGCGACCACACAATAGCGGCCGTCACGAAACCCCAGATCTGCCAGCAGGCCGCCAACGGTTGGCCTCAGCAGAGGTCTCTTTCAGACCAGAATCATGTCCTGATCCTTCTGAAGACGCCCACGTAGAGCTGGAACTCGCCCTCTTCGACGATGGCGAATCCGTCGCCCGGGTGCTCGCGGACGTGCGCACGCAGGGCAACCTTCAACTGGCGGACCGACAGGGCCGGCTCCCAGTCGTAGCCGTGCCCCGTCTTATCGACGAACCAGCGGTCTACTTCTTCCCAGCCCTCGGGCTCATACGAGCCAAGGTTCGGGAACGGAAACGGCGGGTAGCGGTCGATCTCGGCCTTGTCGAATGGAACGTAAGGCCGGCGGCCTTCGCGGGCGGCGCGTTGAGCCTGTTCGTCGGCTAGGCGTTGAATAGTCTGCAGTGACATCATGTTTGTACCTCCTTTCGGTTGTCATGGTGAAACAGAAGGGAGGCCGATCGAATGGAGCGCACGCGACCGGGAACGACGGTTCTTCCCGGCGTCCTTGCCGCCCCGGGGCACAGAAGCCACCGGGCGAAGCTCGGGCGACTCACCGCCGACCAATGGGCCCAGCCGGCGGCTCTCGGTTCACTCGCTACGCACACACCGTTTGCGCGCCGCCCCCGCTGTTTCAGGGGGCACTGCAACTGACGCTTGCCACAACCGTTTCGTCGAGCACCTAGCGGGCTTATCGTGTCCGCAGAACACAGCTTGCGAAGGCCGGCTGCTTTCGTGCTTCGTGGCGATCCTCCGGGCTTCTTCGCGGAAGAGCCCGACCTCACCCGTACTAACCTGCCCCCGTTCCACCGGGGTTATCGGCTTAGTCCCGGCTTCCAGGCAGATCCATAGCATCGGCGTCGAGTTACTTGGCTGGGGGGCTGTCCCCAGCGACAAGCGATCGGTACGGCTGCGCGGCCCCCCTTTCCCCCGTCGGGCGCCGGCCTTGCGATCAGCCGGCGGATGTTCTGGTTCACTCCATCCAAGGGGCCGCCGCGGTTGCGATTGGCCTGTCAGTTACTCGCGGGGATCAGCCGCTTTCGCCGACGTGCCTTTGCAGCCGTCGCGTGCGATCCATTCGAGCAGCCTCCCCAAAGTCACCCGGCGGGGTCGCGGGCCCCGTGCCGTAAGCGGCAGTCGTGAATCACCCGGGTAAGAGCCTTAGCTGTTCATCCGGCCCAGGCAGAAGCCGAAGATCAAGCAAGACAAAATGGTGGCCAACAGGTTCAACAACATCGAAACCCCCTTTCTGGTTTGCTCCACGGTTGGTTGGTTCCAAGTTCCCCGGGCCGGAGTCGAACCGGCCTTGATGCCGCTCAGGGTAGTTGCCGTGGTCTCGCGATGGGCTTGATAACCCAGGTCCCCACTCACGTCGGCAACGCGGCGGTCGTCGGCCTGGCCAGGGCCGACGGCGAGTCGAGGGTTCAATTGCCGCGGCCCGTGAAGATCCAGAGGATCAGGCAGACGGCGACAATCGACAGATAGGCCCCCAGCGTCGGGCAGTCGGCCCACTCGCTGGAGTCCTTGATCAGTTGCCCGGAGCCCTGCAAGCCAATGGCTCCGAGCAGCTTGGCCACCCTGCTGCGAAGCAGGTCGACCAAGGCCTTTCGCATCAATAGCACCCCCTTTCAGTTGGAACTGAAATCTTGTTGGCTGGAAGATTCGCCGGGCTGGCTGGTCGCGTGATCTGGCACGCGATGAGCGGGCTTCTCCGGCGAAAAGCCACCGGGCCGGAGTCGAACCGGCCTCAAGAATGTCGGTGACAGGTCGGGGTACGAATCCCGGCCGGTAAGCGGGCTGGGTTGCCACGCCAGCACGAACGATGGGGGAGAGACGCCTGGAGGTTGCTTTCGCTTACTCGCAGGCGGCAGCCGTTAGTCTGCGGAGGGGACGCGACGAGTACGTTGTGCCGTTTGGAGATAGCTCGGGGCTTTCACCCGTTGCCCGGCAGTCCCACAGGGTCGGCCTTTTTTGCGGAGGGCCAGACCCAACTCTCCTAGAACTCGCCAAGTTAGACTTCCATCGCCCGCGGCCCGTATCGGCCCCGCGGGTTGGTTGCTCTCGCCCACCCCTCTTGCCTCTCGACTTTCGGCCGCCGTCCGATTTCGGCTTCTCGTTTGACTCCGCCGGATCGGTCGTGATCCCTTTCTTTCTCAAGCGTCGTGTCCCGGCGGGCCGCATCGGCTTAGGCCGTTTGGCTCAGGTGGTTTCGGGTTGTCAAAGATCAGCGGGTTTTCGGTTTCCGGGGCTCGGTTTCGTTTGCCCCCTTTCCTTCCCCCTTCCATTATTATTATATACGTTGACGTGCTTTATGACAAGGGGTAAAAACCCTACCATAGCCGCTTCTTGTGGAGTTTTTTGCTGCTTTTCTCGGCCTGCATTGCTGAGACTGCCTCTCAGGCGCGCCCTAGCTTTACAACGTATACGTACCTATGAGGCTGCACGAGTCTCCGAAATCCCCGTAGCCTTGGCGCGTAGATACGCAGACGTGTAAAATCATCCGAGCCCTTTCAGGGGGCCTCAAACAGGCAAGAGAGAGAGGATGAGGCGATGCCTGAGAAGATTCACAGCATTCTCGACGCGGTGACCGACACGAAGGGGGCGGCGAAGATCCTTGGGGTCAGGCCGGATTATGTCCGGCGACTTTGCATCGACGGTGTGATCCCGGCTCGCCGACTAGACTGCGGCTGGATCATGTTGGAAGAAGATGTGGCAGCCTACCAGCCCAAGGACCCAAGGGGTCGGCCCCGAACAGGCGGCTAGGTTGAAATCGGCGCTTGCTTGGAGTACTCGCGGGTTGTTTGGGTCAGGCGAAAAAATGACCTCCAACCGTACGCCGGGCCCGCCTCCCAAAGGACCCCCCCGCCCCTCTTTCCACCGTGCCCAGGGCCACCCTCGCAATCGGCTGGACGCAAGAATCACGCTTTGTCTTGAAAAGCGTGACTACTAGGTCGTTTTACGAGCCCTGCCGTCGGAATTCCGCACTGCCGGCATTGCCGCCAGTTCCCCGACGCGCCTCCCGCTCCACTGGGTTGACCGCTCACGTTGCCATCCCCGGCGGGTCACCAGTCAGCGCAGCGCCCAAACCACTCTGTGACGCGGTTGACTCTCCACCCCTCGTTCCGGCTTTTTCAGGACTCAGGCTTTAATCCTCGAAAACCTTCGCCGGCTCTCAGAATCCGATCCCAAGCATCTGGTGTCACAGGTGTCGCGGGTGTCACGGTACCCACTACTACCTCCTACTGGCGAACATTAAATACATAAATGCACCCATTTCCTATTTAGTCTTTCACTATGCGCTAAGTAGGTATCTATGACACCTATGACACCTATGACACCAGAAGAATAAATGTAAGTAAAATAAGGGGTTGCGCTTTCCGGTTGGTGTCACAGGAGGCGGTTTTTCCTGCGACACGCCTATGACACTCAAAAGTCAGCATGGCATTGAACTCCGGCGTAAACGTGAAAACGGTCGCTTTTTGGGCCAATTCGCTTTTTTTCCGCACCTGGAAAGAGCCTTTTGACACTTTTTCCAAATTCCGCTTTTCCCAGCGGCCGGTAGTTCGATTTTTTGCACCAGCCAGCATAAGCGTGGTACAGGTCATCGACCCCCACATTGGCCTGTGTGTTTCCCTCGCAATTTTCGAGTAAAAACGCCCTGGCCGGATCAATTTCCATGCGGTATTCTTCGATTGCCTCTCGGCAGATTTTCGGCAGCGTGAAGCGGCCTTGTTTCCGAAGTTGGACTAGACCACCAAGCGCCCAGTTGAAGACCCCCGGGCACTCGCCTTTCCTCCACCACCATTGCCACTCATCCATCTTTTTGACCTGCTTTTCCTCAGGGATGCGGCGATTGAAGGGCAGGAGGATCATGCGGCGCCAAAGCCCATAGGTCCGATCAGTGAAACGGGGTCGCGAGTTTGCTGCCAGAATCAACCGGGCCGTTGGGCTGGCCTCGACGGGGGCCTTGCCCTTGCGGTCGAAGGCCATGCGGTCGCCCACGGTGTAGCCCTTCAGGACGCCCTCTTCGATCTTGTCGATCTCGCCAACCTCAGTGATGATGTTGGCCAGCTTCCCCAGGGTGCCGTAGAGGCTAAACCGATTCGAGAAGTCTTCCAGGCGAACGTGAGACACATTGTCGGTCCCCAGCATCGCCACCAGGCCGGCACAGTAGACCGATTTACCACTGCCGCCGTCGCCGTGGAGGAAGAAGAACTTCTGGAGGCTGGTGTCATGCAGGAGGCAGTAGCCGGCGATCTCTTGCATCAGGTCCAGGCATTCCTGGTCGCCCTCCATGTTCTCCCAGAGCGTCCGCTTCCACGTCGGGCAGTCGGCGTCCGGGTCGAACGGGTAGGGCAGGACGATCGGCGAGAACCACTCCGGGGTGTGCTCAGTCCAGAAGTCATCCCGGCGGGCCAGTAACCGATCTACGTCTAAGATGCCGTTCTGGAGGGCGATACAGTTGGGCGATGCCTCCCGTTTGTCAAGCCACGATGGCTGGTCGATCGTGCTCGGGATCATCGTGTGGCCCACCAGGGCCGCCAGCGTGTTGTTGACCACAGAAACGGTCACCTTGCGGGTCTCTGGGATCTCTTCGCCCTCGGATGGGTTCTGTTGGGCCTCGACGTTCAGACGATCAAACTCGGCCTTGATTGACATATTGACGCGCCCCCGCATTTCGGCCTCCCGAATCCGCTGGTAGTGCGTGCTAATCCACTGCCACCAGTCCTCTTGCCAATACTTCAGCGTACAGCCGTAATCCGAGTGGTAGGCTTCGTTGTGGAGGAACGCTTTGGCCAGCCGGTGGGGGTCGTCGTCAGCTTCGATCGGCTGATAGGTCGCCTCTGCCTTCTCCCCGACCGTGATGGTCCCGGCGGCCTTCACAAGTTCCATCAGGTCGTCGTAACCACGCCCCTCTTGAACGTAGTCCCGAAGATCCTTGCCGTGCTTCTCGGCAATCTCGTAGGGTAGGCGGACGTGCCACGCCTTATCGGCGTGTTCAGCAAGCCACGGGGCCCACTTAACGGCGCCGGCCTCACCTGGATTGTCGGCGTCATGGATCAGGCAGGCCCGCCGGCCGGCGAAGAGCGGGGCGAAGCCAGGTTGCGGGGGCTCACCCTCGCCGTTGGAGTTGGTGACAACCAGGTGGGTTTCCCGTAGCTCTTCAGGGATGATCGACCAGAGTGCCATGGCGTCGGTCGGGCCGGCGGTCTTCCAGGCCACGGTGACCTGGTGATCCGGGTCCCGCAGCCGCTCGACGCCATGCAGGCCGATCAGCCCCGGCTCGCTGCCGTAGGTGATCTTCTCTTTCCGCCAGCTCGGGGGCTTGCCCTTGCCGTGGAAGATCGGCAGCTTACCGCCGTTGCTCCGATGCAGGTGCCAGCCAACGGGTTCAGCATCGGCGCCGGCGACCCCCAGGATCGGCAGGGCAATGCAGTGGTATTGCTCCCGATAAAGGCAGAGTCGGCCGCCGAAAGCCCTGACCGCTTCGGCAGTTATGCCGGGCTTATGTTTCAGGCACCACAACTGGACCAGATCGTCAACCCAGGGCAGGAACTTCAGGTGTTTGGTTGGGCTGCCCGGTGGTCGGCCTTTGCTCAGTTTAACGCCGGCCCTTTGGGCGTAGTGCTTGCGAGCCGTCTGCCAGTCGGGAAACGCCCCCCAGCGGACGGCCGCATCCCACAGTGATACCGAAAGCCCGTCGCCGCCTGAATCCTTGTAGCGCCCACTGACCACGTTGACGCAAGCGGACGGGTCCGAATCCACCCGCTCACTCTCATGCGCGTAGCACGGCACAAAGCCCTTGGCGTTGGGGGTGGTCTTGGCAAAACGCACCCCCAGCGCCCGGTACTCGTCGATGATGTTCAAGCGGGCAAGGATCTCGCGTTTGATTTCCTCCCAGCTTCGCTTTTTTGAAGGCATCCCTCACTCCGTCTTGCTCGTGGATCTCTGTTTGAGATCCGAGGGGCCAGAGAGATTACTTGGGTCCGCTTCGTAGACCACTGGCCGCTGAGCCATCTGGCAGTCCTCTCCTTGCGGAGCCGCTTGCCCAGTCTTGTTCAAGATTGGAGCGGAGTGGCGGTACTGGGCCTTGACTCGATACGCCGGGCACGGGGGCCCAATGCGATCTCCGGTGATGACAGTGTCAACTTGTTCCGATCTACGGACTTCTTCTTCCCCAAACTGGCCAATCATCCCGCGCTGTTTCAGCGCCGATTCGATCATGGGAAGGTAGTCCCGAGGAATCAGCCGGCGTCCGCCGACGATAGGGCAAAGATCATCACGCAGTTCCCGGTCGTAGAAGGGATTGGTAATCCAGCGTGGCTTGACCGGAACTCCTAGGTAATCTGAGAGGATGTCAGCCGCCCCGCCGACCGAAAGCAGTTTGTTTAGCGACATAGTGTGCTCCTTGAAATTCGAGGATCATCGTTTTCACGCGGGCCTCCAAAAAGGCTGGGCGAACAGCCCGAACAGCCAACGAACAGCTCGTTCGCACAACCCACAGTAGGCGCATGAAAAAAGGGTTTTGCCATCACAAGTCTTGATGACACAACCCTTTAGCGCAAAGACTGACAAGAATGACAGGTTTTCGGCGGGCTGTTCGGAGGCTGTTTGTCCTAGCGGATCTGGTGCTTAAGCAACTCGGCTAGTTTCGACAGCTTGCCGGCCGTCTCTCGGCGATCACCACCCCGGATCATACCGCTCACGCGGGGGTCATCAATTTCGAGTTGTCGTAAACAAGAACTCGCAGCCTCCCGAAGCCGCATTTCCTGGCCGGGCGAATCTGCGGTTGCTAAATCGCCGGCGATTACGTGCAGCTTCTCAATTCTCTCTGCACGGATCTCATCTGGCTTCTTGCGTCGCTTGGTTCTCTTCGGTTGGGTGACTTCCGTTTCATAAGGCGTGGTGGGCGAGTACCCCCCGTGACTATCGTCCTGTTTTTGCCTGCCTGCGTTTGGTGACTCAATTCGTCTGAGGTGCCGCTCCGCCTCTCTAACGTAAGCCTTGAAGGAAGTGAGCTTCCGTGGCGGCGAGTAATTTTCCAAGTCAACACCTTCGAAACCCTTAACGTGCCATTGTTTTGGCAGCGGATTCTCGCAAAGCCATTTGTACGCTTCAGGAAGAGACGACACTGCGGCATTCTTGGTAGCGTAGTCCAAGGCCGCGTAGGCTTTTGTCCGGGAAGGTGGGAGGCGGCGGGGCCTTGATTTCTTGACATCCGATGCGCCGTTTGCCTCTCCGTCGTCAGGTGCCGCCGCCCCACCATTCGTACTCTCTTCCGTGGAGCCATGCACGTGAACCACTAGCGGCGATGGACGTGGCTGTGTGTATTGCCGCTTTCTATCGGCCGATTCGCGGCGAATCTGATCGGCAAGCGCGACCGCGTCGAAATCGGGGGCTTCCAACCGAAGATACGCTTTGACTGCTGCCCAGTGTGCTTCAACCTCCTGGCGATCCTTAACCTGCATCTCCTCCGTGTGCAAGACGCTCCACTGGCTTTGTCGCTGCAACCAGAGATCCCAATTAGCGGCTTTCAGGATTCCCAGATAAACCTCCCTCGAAATGCGGAAGCCTTGTTCGTGAAAACTTGTGCCCCCGATATTGCCGACTGCCGAGGGCGCCGGGCCACAGGCCAAGTCATCTTCTAGTCGTGCCAGCAGAGCTTTGGCTTCCGACAGGTACAAACCAAGGTTTGCTGCCTCGATTCCGGCTCGGGCCGGAACGATTGCGTCCTCGATCTTGGAGACTTGATTCACCAATATGTGTGCCGTTGTCACAGCTTGGCATGTCCAATGACATGCGTTGTGCAGCTCTCGGTATCGACGTTCCCTTGTGTCGTTAGCCTGCATTGTCCTACCCTCTCAAGCGAGGCCGCCTGGCCTGATTCGTAGGAGGCGAATAATTCGCGAGCCGGTCGCCCGCTCCTTGGGTGCTCGCCAGCGCGGCTCCCGGCACCGTTGGCCTATTGGTCATGTGTTTTTCGGCCGATAGGCCACACTCTCACGTGTTGAGTGACAGCCCGCAGGCGCTCTTCGCTGATCCGGTCATGGCAAACGCGCTCGCAATGTCGTGATCGGCATGACCGCTGTAAAGTCCCAGATCGCAGTTCTTGGCGTCACAAGTCTGATTCTACGTTGCGCTGTGTATCCTCAACATCCACTGACATGGGCTGTCCCTGGTAGCCCAAATGTAGACCCCGGCAGGTAACGATCCCTGTCGGGAGGATTTTCGTTTGCTCACCCAGACTCCGCAATGGCCGCCGCTGCCGCCGCGTAATCTTCCCGCGGGACAATCGCCGGATCGACGTACTGGAGCGTCTGTGTGACCGTCTGGTGGCCCAGAAGGATGCGGGTGACTTCCAGGCCGTGTTTGGCTGCAAGCCGCGTAGCGGCCAAATGGCGCAACTGGTGAGGGTGCCAGTGAGCGACGCCGGCCTTCTGACTGGCCTTACGGATGGCGTGTCGAATCGTGCTGCTGCTGTAACGGCGGTTGGGTATCGGCTTCCGCCGCGATTTCCGTCGTTTAGCTTGCGCCTTGCGCCGCCTAAGATTCGAGTGAACGATGCTTTCAACGGGATTGAACAGGTAACCGTCAAGCTGGTCGGGCCGCAACCAGGGTTCGATGATTTGCACGGCCTGGGGGCCCAAGAGCACAATTCGATCAAAACCGCGATGTTCGGTCTTGTGGACCTGGGGACGAAAGACCCAACACTGGCCCTGTAGCTTCCTGGGCACCAGGGGGTCAGCCACCTGGAGGTCGCGAGTCCGAATAGTGAGCACTTCCGTCAGCCGGCAGGCTGACCAAGCCAATAATTCGAGGATCGCCCGGACGGCCAACGAGCAATGCGGCAAGGTCGCCCGAAGCTGAGCATCGGAAACAGGGCGTACCGGCGGGTTGTCGGGTGCCTCGTTGCGGTGGGCGAGGTCCACGGCCTGAAGGCCGACCAGGATCGAGGGCGGGAGTATCCCGCGGCCGACCGCCCAGCGGAACATCCGCCGAACGTGCATGAGCCGGTTATTGACGGTCGCGCGGCAGCAACCG
>Ga0180437_10008095_pt1 | contig 13467 bp, 14 predicted proteins | sample SS_ome_4_FD_132410 | JGI IMG/M metagenome (GOLD analysis project Ga0180437, IMG submission 132410) | Hypersaline lake sediment archaeal communities from the Salton Sea, California, USA - SS_3_D_1 metaG | ecosystem: Environmental > Aquatic > Non-marine Saline and Alkaline > Hypersaline >...
CGCCGAGAGTATCGTGGCGCTGAATCTTCGCTCGATCATCTGCGTGCCCGTACGCGGCAAAGCGGGCATTCTCGGTATTCTGTACGTGGACAGCGACCGGGCAGGCCATCAGTACTCGTACGGCGACATGCTGCTTACCACGGCGGTCGGCAACAGCGCCGGGTTGGCCATCGAAAACGCCCGTATGCACCAGGAAATGCTCGAGAAACAACGCATCGAACAGGAAATCTCGCACGCATGGATTATCCAACAGGGCTTTCTGATCAAGAACTGGCCGGAAGGAGAAACGCATTTCGAGGTCTATGGCGAGACGAGGCCGGCGAAAACCGTCGGCGGCGATTTCTATGACTTTGTGCGTCCCGACCCGGATCATATAGGGCTGCTGATAGGCGACGTGAGCGGCAAAGGCATTCCTGCGGCCCTGACGATGGCGCAACTGTTGGCTGAGTTCCGGGTGCACGCGCAACATGCCGCCACGCCCGGCGAGATGCTCGAAGCGCTCAACGCGGACCTCGTGATCCGCAGTCAACGCGGCATGTTCTGTACGCTGTGCTACGTCTTGCTCGATCTCCGAACCGGGGAGGTCATCTGCGCCAATGCCGGCCATCAACCCGTTCTTTGTATCGGGGTCTCTGGCGCCGTCGAACACGGGGCCGCGACCGGCCCGCCCACGGGGATTCTCTCCGACATGGCGTGGAAAGAGACGTCGTGGTCGCTTGCGCCGGGCGACACGCTGTTGATGTACACCGACGGCATCGTCGAGGCGTGCGACCCGGCGGCCACCCGCTCGCAGGACGAGCGGAAGGACTACGGGGATGATAACCTTCGGCGGGTGGCGCGCCAAATGTACGGCGTACACCCGAAGACGTTGATTGACGCGGTCAACAAAGACGTAATCGTGTTTTGCGGCGCCGGTGCGCCGCATGACGACTGCACGTTGGTCGGCGCGAGGTATTTGGGATGAAGCGGCCGGATCTGCATCTGGAATTCCGTTCGGACCCCAAACTCCTGTCCTGTGTGCGCGCGCTAACGAGACGTTACCTCGAGGATCTGGGCGTCGACGCGGAACGGGCGGGCAACGTCGTACTCGCCGTGGACGAAGCCTGCACAAACGCCATTCGGCATTCCTATGGCGGTCGGCGCGACAGGAAGCTGGCGATAACAATCCGCCCCAACGCCGATTTCATCGAGTTCGAACTCTGTGACAACGGTGTGCCCGCGCGCGCGGATCAAGTAATGCGTAAGGAATTGAATCCGTGCGACCCTTCGAATCTCAAGCCGGGCGGCTTGGGCATACCTTTTATTTATAAAGCGTTTGATGAAGTGGCGTTCGTCCCGGGAAAAGCCCGAGGCAACCGAGTCCGGATGCGACTGCGACGGCAAGAATAGCCGTTATACGATGGTGCGGCCTTTGCCTAGAGTTGTGGTGACGTGCGGGCAAATGCTAACCTCTTCTCGGGTCGGGCGTCCTGACGGTATGATCGAGATTGGCCCCGCAGCGCGCAGCATAGGCCTGTGTCGTTTCCGAGAGACGGGATAGAGAGGCTGTCATCGGGCGCGTATAGTAAGTGGGGATGGGCTTACGGTCCCCGCGTCCAGGTGTAAGGAAAAGGCGGATGGCGCTTGATATTGACAAACGCGAAACCGACAGCAGTTGGATGGTCAAAGCAAAAGGCGACGTGGATCTGTACACGTCGCCGGCGTTGCGCGGCGTCATTTTAAAGCTTCTCGCGAAGGGAGACAAGGCGCTGGGCGTTGACCTGAGCGAAGTCCTGTATATGGACAGTTCCGGCGTGGCTACGCTCGTCGAGGGGCTGAAGGTCGCGAACAACGCCAAAACAGGTTTCTTCTTGACGGCGCCGTCCGAGTCGGTGATGAAAGTGCTTCAACTCGCACGCCTTGACGCGGTGTTCGAGATCCGGAACAGCGTGTAAGCTTCGCGACGGGTTCCAGTTTATGGTTGCCATAGTCGGAAACATCGGGCGCATCACCCTGGACTGGGTCCACGCGGTGTTGCGGGTCTGCGTGCTGATGGTAGACACCATCAATTGGATGGTCGTGGCGCCGTTGCGCGGCAGGGGGCTGCGTGTTCGCAGCACGATCGAGCAGTTCGTGTCCTTCGGCGTCATGTCGCTGCCTATTGTGTCGCTGATCTGCTTTCTCATCGGCGCCATCATGGCCATGCAGGCGTCGTATCAGTTGGCGCGGTTCGGCGCGACGCGCTATATTGCCAATTTGGTCGGCGTGGCCGCCATGCGCGAACTGGCCCCGCTCATGACGGCCATTCTCTTGACGGGGCGAAGCGGGTCGGCCATCGCGGCCGAGATCGGCACCATGAAAGTCTCAGAGGAAATCGATGCCCTCGACGTGATGGGCCTCAACCCCACCAAGTTTCTGGTCGTGCCGAAGTTCCTGGCCATGCTGTTGGCCATCCCGTGCCTGACGGTGGTGGCCATGTTCGTCATGATGTTCGGTGGATTCTGTTTGACGACGGTTGTCCTCGGCATGGAGCCGCAACTGTATTTTGAGCAGACCGCCAGTGCGCTTGTGATGAAGGATCTCGTGACGGGGATGATCAAGAGCTTCTTTTTTGCGGTGGTGATCTGCTGGGTGGGCGTATATCGGGGGTTTCAGGTCGAGGGCGGCGCCGAGGGCGTGGGCAAGCAAACGACGTCGTCGGTCGTTACGTCGATTTTTTTGATTATTGTTGTGGACATGGTATTCACGATCTTTTTCTATTTTATGTAGCTATGGCGAACGTAAACGACTACGTGATTGAAGTACGGGACTTGGTGGTCAAGTACGGCGAACGAACCGTGCTTGACGGGATCAATTTCCGGGTGCCGCGCGGCCAGACTTTCGTCATCCTGGGCGGCAGCGGTTGCGGCAAGAGCACGCTGCTGCGCAACATCGTCGGGTTGATGCGCCCCCATTCGGGTAGGATTTTCATCAACGGGCAAGATTTCACGGCCATGAACGACCGCGGCCGCATCGCGGTGCGCAAGAAGATGGGCGTGTGTTTTCAGGGCTCCGCCTTGTTCAACTCGATGACGGTGGGCGATAATGTTGCGCTGCCCCTGCGCGAGCACACCAAACTCGAGGAGTCCACCATCGAGATCATGACTAAAATCAAGCTGGAATTGGTCGGCCTCGGCGGTTTCGAGGATTTCATGCCGGCCGAACTCAGCGGCGGCATGAAGAAGCGGGCCGGCCTTGCCCGGGCCATGGCCATGGATCCGGAAATCATTTGCTACGACGAACCGTCCGCCGGCTTGGACCCGATTGTGGCGGCAGGGTTGGACGCCCTGATCCGCAAGATGCAGCACACGTTCAACCTCACGAGCATCGTAGTCACGCACGAGATGTCGAGCGTTGAACTGATCGCGGACACCGTCTGCATGCTGAAGGACGGGCGCATTGTCGAGATGGGCGATATGGGCCGGCTCCGCGCCTCGAGCCATCCGTTTGTCCAGCAGTTCCTCGACCGGCGCCCTGACGAGGAAGGCGAAGGCGGTTCGGAATACCTTCGTTCACTTACGGGAGGGGACTGATGCCTTCGAGAAAGCGCAGTTTCACAAACATCGAATTTGCGGCAGGCGCAATGGTGATTACCAGTGCGATCGTACTGGCGCTCTTCGTCGCACTGATCAAAGGCCTGCGGCCTCCCGAGAAGGTAAACACGTTCCGCGCCTACTTCACAGACACGGCCGGGCTGAACGTCGGCGGCGACGTCCGGTTCGGCGGCGTCAAAGCGGGGCGGGTTGTCCACATAAAACCCGATGCCGCAAACCAGGCACAGGTCGAGGTGACGTTTGCCGTGCGCCCCGACTTCCCGATCAATGCCGAGAGCCGCGCATTTATCACCCAGACGACGCTGACGGCGGAACCGCACCTCGAGATAACCACCGGCGGAGAGCAAGCGGCGCGATTGAAAGACGGCGCGGCCGTGCCCAAGGCCGAAGCCAAGGGCGGCGGCATGTTCGGCGGCATTGATGAGATCGCCGCAAGCCTCACCCCTGTCCTCGCAGACGTGCGAACCATGCTGGGCGTCGAAGCGCTCGAGCGCCTCGGCGCGCAGTCCGGCGAAAACGGGGAACTCGTGACCATCGCGGACATTCTCGGCGAGGTGGACAGTGCGCTTGTCGAGGGCGGCGGCCTCGTGAAGGACGTACGCGGCGTTGTGGCCGAGAACGCGCGCAACATCGAGAGCATCTTGACGAAAGTGGAAGAAGTCGAAGACGCCGCGAGAGCGCTCGTGGATGAACTGAACGCCGTAATCGCCGAGAATAGGCCCGACATCGCGGGGACCCTCAAGGATGTCCGTCTGGTCGTTGCCAACGTCGCCGCCGTTAGCGAAAAGCTCGACGCACTCGAGCGCACACTGCAAGACACGCTCAATAATGCCGAGGCCCTTTCGGAGAACGCCCAAGGCATGCTCGAGCAGAATCGCCCGGCCATCGAGGACATCGTCCTCGATCTCCGCGAGACCATACGCCAGTTGAAAGTGTTTGCGCGGATCATCACGGAGGAACCCGAGTCCGTCATACGCGGCAAAACCCCGCACGGGCGCAAGTAAGCGCGCGGCGATGTCCGCGTCGGGGCCCTGACCCCGAGACGGGGCCGCTCCTCGCAGTGAAAGGCATAGGATGGTTGCGGCCACGCCGCCCCAGGACTAGGAGGGCTTATGAATCGGAGAGCTGTTGTCGTTGTGTTGGCAATCGCCGCAGGAATCGGTTGTGCAACCAGCCCTGCCCCGCGATACTACACGATCGACATGCAACCGTCTCACAAGGCCCGGGCTGCCTGCAACATCGACATTGGGCGGCTGCGGCCAACCGAGGCGCTAGCCCGAAACGACATGTTGATCAAGAAAAGCGCCACCGAAATCGAGTACTATGCGGCCGATCGATGGGCGTCCAACCTGGGTGAATTGATCCGGGAAAAGCTGGAGACGGAGTTCGGCAGAAACCCCGAGGCAGAAAAGACCGTACTTGTATCGGGCGACATTCTTGCCTTCGAACAGGTGGATGAAGCGACCGGCGCCAGCGCGCGAATCAAGCTGGTTCTGGAGTTTCGCACCGAGGGCGCAGCGCGCGACGATGGACCCGTTCTGAGAAAAATCTACGAGCTTACGGCGCCGGCGAAGGACCAGACACCGGGCGCTGTAGCCGAGGCGTTGTCGCGAGGCCTTGAGCAACTCGCGGCCGCCATCATTGAGGACGTAAACACATTGTAGTCTAGGTCGTGCGGATGCCGCACAACGCACCGCGACCTTCGTGACATGCGCACAGGGAGGAACCGCCGAGGCCATGAGACATGCCGAACCCGAACAGGACTATCTTTCCGACTACGAACGGGCCGTGTGCTACTACACCCTTCCGAAGGTGGTCAGTCCCGTAACCTTCGGCCTAATCGGCGCGTATCTCGCGTGCCTCCTCGAGGCCGCGGCGCTGCTCGGCTTCGGCGTTGCGACCCGTCAGCCCCCGTTCACCCGGTGGGGTTTCGCGGCGGTTGCGGGGATCATCGTTCTGGGTCTGGTCGCATTCACCGGGCGGGCGTTCATGAACGAGGTCAAGCGGCGGCGGCTGCTCAACATGGCCCACGAGACGCCCGATCCGTCCGGTTCCGCGCTGGATACCCCGGACCCATTTGCCGATCACGTGCTCCTGCAGCGGCCATTTCGCGGCAAAGACAGGGCGTTTCGATGCACCGATAACGGCGGCAAGGTGCTGTACTCGGCCGAGACGGAGAAACACGGCCGGTGGCGCCGCGTGCGTGACCCGGAAGGCAACGAGGTATTCCGGGTGCGCGTCCGCACAAAACAGAAGACGTTCTTTCTGTTTGCGGGCGCGCCCAGCCGACTCGCCGTCTACGAGGGAGCGGACGAAGTGGCTCGGCTGCGCCGGCGATTCAGCTTCTCGGGGCCGGTCTACGACATCGAGTGCCTCAGGCCGCAGCTAAAACGCTACACCTATCGCAATAACGGCATATACGTCGGCAAGCGGCTTGTCGGCCGGATCTACGACGTCCGCCGATATCTCTACCTGGACATCGAAGAAGCAGAGCTCCACCACGCCGTCCTCGGCCTGTTTGTAACCATGTCGTGATGGCCATCTTTGAGTGAAAGCTTCTTTGGTTAAACGTGTCCCACGTCGAGAACCTTGGTCCCACCCCAAGATCTTGACAGCCCACGGTTCCCCCGCGAGATAAACACAGAATAGAACGTGGACAACACGGATTCGGTAACTTCCCGCGTACAGGGCCTGTAATACGATTGGTTCTTGATCCGACCCAATTGGCGCGTCCTGCGCAATCCACGTTCTATTCCTGTGTTGGTGGCGCGGCTGCACCGCGCTTGGAATCGCTACTTTGCCTTGCCGGGAGAAGACGTATCATTGTTTTTGGCAGCTTTTTCCAGGCAGGCACGAGCAGTGCGGGCATAGGAGGTCCCCGCGAGTTCTTTCGCGATTCTCTCGTAGTACGATTGCGCGTCAGCGGCTCTCCCCAAACGCCCGAGCCCCTCCGCAAGCGCGGTCAGAATCTCTCCCCGCTCGAGGATGGGTCCTTCATTGAAAGTCCTTCCGAGGATTTCAAGCGATTTCTCCAAATCGCCCACCCCCTTCTGGAGCATCGCCTTTGAGGAGTCTGGGCGCGGTTCGAATTCCGCGCAGTTAACCAGCGCCATTCCGCGTCCAATAAGTACGCCTGGGCACGCAGGTTTCAGTGCAACGGCATCGTCCATTTTCTTGAGCCCGCGTTGCCAGAACCCAATTCCCTTTTCGACATTGCCTTCTTGGAAAGCAAGGCCGCTCAGGTATAGGTCCCCCGCGCCTTGCCAAAGCTTCGCCTCCGCATGTTTCGGGTCTTCTGCAAGTTTTTTTTCACACAACGCCATGGCGCGCTCAAAGGCTACTCGATCACCGCTGAGTCCTGCAAAAAAATCCTTGCCGACGAGTTCGTAGAAAGAGTCTTTCCGAGACGGTTCTACCTCCTTATCCTGGTTTACAGAGTCGTCCCCGCTAATGGCTGCGGCGATTATGGGCGCTGCCAGGAACAAGCTGAAAAGCGCTACTACTGAGACAATCAAGAACATCCTCATGACCTTTTCTCCTTTTCTTCTTAATGTGCCTTCTTTTCCCAGAAAGGCGGGCATCCGCCCTCCCACAACACCATTTGGAACAAGACGTTATACAAACCCCTGCTCCTTTCCTTTTGGAAACCACTTTCTTTTAGAAAGTATTCGGGCAAAAAAATATTCAGTTCGCCGCCTCCTATGTGTCTGCCTCGAGGAGTTTGGCAAGCAATCCGATGTGTTTGTCTAGTGCCGCACGTCCGCTTTCTGTAATTCTGTAGGTAGTGCACGGACGCCGGCCCACAAAAGCCTTTGCCATGGTCACATATTCGGCCTCCTCCAACCGCCGCAGATGTTTGGCAAGATTGCCGTCAGTTGCCTTCAGCTTGTCTCTTAGGTGCACGAACTCAACCGCGTCGCCGTTCAGCAGCAGCGCCAGGATGCCCACTCGCATCCGTGAGTCCAAGACGGGATCAAGTTGCCTGAAATCGAAAGGCACTAGCCGCGTCTCCAAGCGTGCCAACCGCCAAGTGCCCAAACAACTGGTGTAGCCGCAATTAACACAAGAATCAGCAAAGTCGCGTGTCTAGGCAAGAGCACAGCGGTTAGTACAGCAACAACCGAGAGTACGACGCCAACGATCTGCGAAAAAAGGCTTTCACTCAGTAGCCCCGTTCCGAACACTCCCATCCCTAGAAACAGTGCAATGAATGCACACAATGCGCTTTTTTCACGCCACATGGAAAACTCGCTGAAAACCAAAATAGACAACCAGATGGCCAACGTTACCATTGCCCAAAGGCGCAATATGAACTTCCCGCGCAAAGAAACACGTCCTTCCTGTTGGCTCATTTTGTGAAACCAGACCAGCGTGAACGTCCAGCCTAACGCGTTGTGTGCCGCCCATATCGCAGTCTGAGCACCGCCGCTGGGACGAAACACCAAGGCTATCAGGATTACGAGTGCTGTTAGAAGACCCCAAACCAACCCGACCACGCCACCGCCTGAAAAGGTCGCGCGCGCCTCACTGATGAACCGGTGAATCTCGGATAGCTGCTCTTTCGCGTTAAGTTTCTCATTCATTATGCCACCCTTTCGAAAAGTACTTTCTATCAGGAAGTATAGCGCACAAGACCCAGCTTGTCAAGAGCTTTTTTGGGCAAACGATCCGTTGTCGTGCACTCCGGCGCTCTCCGATACCGCTTATCCGCTCGAAGTGGCGTTGCGTCAGTACTTGTGAAACCGGTATCATTCCATATAAACATGGGTCCTGGCTATCGGCGTTTGCCCCGTCGCGTATCCCACGTGAGCCGGCACACCAAGCATGACAAAGCCCGCTTGCAATATACACGTTCAGTTATCAAATGGACGAGCATGGCAGTCTCTGCATCCTCAGAGCACGCCACAAGGCCGTGCTTGGCCTGTTTGTGACCATAGGCACGCCCCTCGATTGACGGTTCGAACAGGCTGTGCTATGTTAATAATGCCGCCGCGAGGTCGACGCAAATGCGGGTTAGGAGAAGTCTCCGGGGGGATCCCTTGTGCCGCCGGTAGGTTACGAGCGATAGATGCAGAAACACTACGGGGGTATTTGCCACGACCACAGGAACCCGTTGAAATGTTGATGCAAGCTTAGAAGCGCTTCCTTTCCTTTACCTTTAGGGTAAATATATGACTTGACATTTGTGGGAGGAACATGATACCCTTTACCCGAAGGGTAAAGGGTATCATGTTATAGCATGCATGCAGCTTGAATTCCGCACAGCGGCTTTGCGGCGTCAGTACGAGGAATCGGCGGCGGCGGCGAGAGCCTATGGGGCGCAGGTCGCCCGCAAATACATCCAACGTATAAACATCCTGAAAGCAGCCAGAAACAAGGGTGACATCACGGCGCAGCGGCCGTTGCGCTGTCATGCCTTGAAGGGTGAGCGAAAGGGCCAGCACGCTATCCTCTTGCATGACCGGTGGCGCCTCATTGTGACATTCACGCGCGACACGGTCGAAGTGGTCCGTATCGAGGAGGTAACGCAGCACTATGGGGACTGAGACGGCCATTCATTCGGATCTCGCAATTCCGCCGGGCGAGTATCTGGAGGAAGTCCTTGACGATCTCGGTATGACCAAAGGCGAACTTGCTAAGCGCATGGGGCGGCCCGCGCCCAAGCTCAGCGCTATCTTCAAAGGGGATAAGGCCATCACGCCGGATACTGCGCTGCAACTGGAGAAAGTCGTCGGCGTCCCCGCGCATATCTGGACCGGCCTGGAAGCCGAATACCGCCTGACGTTGGCGCGGCAAGCGGAACAGACCGAGGAAACGCGCTTGCAGGAAGAGAGTTCACTGACGACGGCTTTCTGTTACAGTGAGCTGGCAGGATTAGGCCTCGTAGAAGCCACACGGGCGCCCAAGGAGCGCGTCCGAGAGCTACAACGTTTCCTAGGTGTCACTTCGCTACGCGCCATCAAGAACGTGCCCCGATACGGCCTGGCATTTCGCCAGGCGGCCACCTTGAAGCGTCAGCCTAGCCCCCAAGCCCTCATTGCGTGGTTGCGTGTCGGCGAGCGCGAGGCTCAGGCAAAGGACTGTGCGCCGTTCGATGGCGCGGCCTTGCGGGAAGCACTACCCGAGATTCGCGGCATGACAATGCGGGCGCCAGACGAGTTCCTTCCGCACCTGGGGGGGGTGCTTGCCGGGTGCGGCGTGGCCTTTGTGTTGTGCCCCCACTTCCCTAAGACCTACGTGAATGGGGCAACGTTCTGGCTTGGTTCGGAGAAGGCCGTCCTCATGCTAACGATCCGCGGCAAGTGGGCAGACATCTTTTGGTTCAGCCTGTTCCATGAACTCGGACATCTTCTGTTGCATGGCCGGCGCGAGATGTTTCTGGAGTTCAGTGACGGTAGTCCCGAGCATGCCGTGGAAGAGGAAGAAGCAGACGAGTTCGCCGCCGAACAACTGATTCCGCGAGAGAGTTACGCCGCTCTCATCTCGCATTGCGCTGTTTCGGTTGCACCGATTCGCCGCTTCGCAAGAGAAGTCGGGATTCATCCAGGAATCGTCGTGGGGCGCCTTCAGAATGACGGACACCTTCAACACGGGTGGCTCAACAAGCTTCGCATGCGGTACGAGTGGAAGAAGGGATAATGGCTCCAACGGGGAGTTTGAGGTACTGACTGGGGGTTTCTCGCTTTCGGGCTGGCATTGTCGGACTCGGCGCGTGACCATGTCGTCACAGCCGCGTCCCCGAATCGACGCCCGGGCCGGCCTGTGCTATACTAGTAATCCTGGGCGAAGTTTGACATAACTCCGGGCTCACGACGGTTTTACAGCGGGGACTCCCTGAGTCGCACGCAAGCTACGAGTGATGAATGAAAGACACTAAGAGATCATCTGCTACGGGCACACGAATGCACGGAGATCGCCAGTGTTCAGTGCATTCAAAGGGTGAATTGGGTAATTCCTTATTCTCCCGCAGAATATCCCCAATGTGCCCCGAAAGGAGTAATGGGCTTTCGTGTCAGCCGACTTGCTCTCATCAGGAATTAATAACGTATAATGCGCGAACAACAGAAGATCGCAGACAATGAGGAGCAAGTATCTTGAAGAAAGAACGGCCAAGGCCAGATGGAAGTTGTAAGAACGGTAGTGGAATCCATCTACGTGAATTGGCGGAGGTCTACCATCCAGGAATCACTACTCATTTCGGTTCTGTACTGGCTGAAGCGGCAGCGGTGTGTTTAGACAGTCAGGACCACAAGAATGGCGTTCAGCTAAGAATGAGCGGCGAGTTCTCTGCTCTGCATCCCCTCATCTGGGAGAAGGTGACTGACCAGATGCGGCGTTCATATGCGGATGAACAGGTGGCTACCGAGCACGGCGCATATGGAATCGCAGTGCTGATTATCGACCGTCACGCTGGGCTGAAGGTAGTCGAGCGTTCACGAAAGGGCACGGGCTTCGACCTCTGGCTTGGCACCGAAGACCGACACGGTCCTTATTTCCAGAACAAGGCACGGTTAGAGGTCTCGGGTATTCGTACTGGAAACGACTCGCAGCTTCGAAGGCGTGTGAAGGAGAAGCTTCAGCAGACGACGGTGTCGGACAAAATGAAGCTACCAGCCTTCGTGGCTGTCACAGAATTCGGCACACCAAGAACTGAGGTCGTAAAGAAATGCTCACAATAATGGAAAGCCATCACCAGGCAATGGAGCTTGCTGACAAAGCAGACCGACTCAAGCGTGATGGGCGCTTCGACGAAGCGCGCGAGTCGCTTGAGAAAGCATTCGAACTTGAGAGACACGCTGCTCTGAAGGTACGGGATAGGTATACGGTTGAACCAACACGCTCGATCCTATCTCGAAGCGCGGCGTCGCTCGGGCTCGAATGTCACCGTCTTCGCGAGGCAGAACAGATGATCTCAATAGGTTTGTCTGGAGAGCCTCCTGAAGAAATTGCCGAAGAGCTTCGTGACCTGCTTGAGAGAGTCAATTTTTCCCGTCACCTTTCCCTGAGAGGGATCGAACTCAATCCAGATGAGATTCAGCTGTCGATGTGGGGGGGAGGTGTTGGCTTAGGCATTGTCGAAACGCGAGAGGTGATGGACAGAGTTAGCAGGATGGAGACACTTTCGATTCGCACCTTGGAGCGGAAGCTGCGGAGACCGTTCAGGAAGAGTGGCAGACCTGGAAAGGACATTGCTGACCGCTTTGGCTTCTTCATGAGCGCTCCCAGGGCAGCGAGTTTTTCTGTGACTATACGACTGGGGCAACCGCAAAGGGAGATTCCTGGGGCTGGCTTAGGTCAGGATGTTGTGAAAGAGATCATGGATTGTCTCGAACTCATTGAACAAGGAGATAGAATCAAGCTCCAGGAGCGCATTCCTGACCCGGATTATTTAGACAACTTCGAGCGCCTTAGTCGGCAGCTTCTTCCGGACGGCCAAAAGGTCGGTCATGTGGGATTGACATGTCTCGTTGATGGCAGAGAAAGACGGGTTGTGCTCAAGAAGAGACCTTCGAAGGATCTACCCGCCCCGCCAGAAGGACCAGAGGGAGAGATCTCTGACGCACCACTCGTCCTGCATGGCAGCCTTCGGCACGCCGACTCCACGGGAAAGCGCCACGGATTGATCGAGGTGGTTGAGCGAGATGGGACTCGTCACAAGGTCCTGGTTCCGCTCTCTATGATGGCAGACATTGTCCGTCCCATGTTCGAGTTTGATGTTATCGTCTGGGCAAAGCGGCATGGCCAATCATTATTCCTTGAGGATATCGACAGAGTCACGGAATGACTGGTATCGGCGCGATCAGCGATCTTCAGATGCTTTGAACGAGTATGATCCCGGCTGGATGTGCAAACGCTTCTTGACGGCGTCTGCTCCTTCGAGGATCCCGCACGAACCGGCACAGCAAGCATGACAAAGTCCGCCTACATATACACGTTCGGTTGTCAGATGAACGAACATGACAGCCAGCGGATGTTCGAGATCCTGGCCGCGAACGGCTATGAAATGGCGGCCAGCCCTGAAGGCGCGTCGCTGATTCTGATCAACACGTGTTCCGTGCGCGCGAACCCGCAGAACAAGGTCTATAGCCTGTTGGGTCAGTTACGGCCGCTGAAACAGGCAAACCCCGAACTAATCATTGGTGTGGCCGGGTGCGTGGCCCAGCAGGAAGGCAAGAACCTGCTCCGCCGCGAGCGGGCCGTTGACATGGTATTCGGCCCCGACAATTACTTTCTGCTTCCTAAGATGATCGAGGCTGTTCGCGCCGGCGAGCGCGTCGTGATGACCGACCGGCTTCCCCGCGACAAAGAGGTCCAGAACTTCATTCCCGAAGAGTGGGTCGAACATGGGCACGTCGAGGGCTGTAAGGCTTACGTTGCCATCATGAAAGGCTGCCACAATTTCTGCAGCTTCTGTATTGTCCCCCATGTGCGTGGCCGTGAAGTGAGCCGTGAAGCGGATAACATCCTCCGGGAGGCGCGTGCCCTTATTGCCAAGGGCGCAAAGGAGATCTGGTTGCTCGGGCAGAACGTGAACTCGTATCGAGCTGATGATTGGGACTTCTATCGCCTGCTCGACGCTGCGTCGCAGTTGGACGGCTTGAAGCGGCTCCGGTTTACGTCGCCGCACCCGAAAGACTGGAGCAATCGGCTCTCGGACTTGATGGCTGCGCGGCCCACCATCTGCAACCACCTCCATCTGCCGTTCCAGGCGGGCTCGGATCGCGTTCTCGCGCTTATGAATCGTCGCCACACGGCGCAGGAGTTCCTCGAGAAGGTGGCGTACCTTAAAACCGCCGTACCGGACGTGGAAGTGAGCACCGACCTCATCGTCGGTTTTCCTGGCGAGACGGAAGGAGACTTCGAGCAGACGCTCGACGTGCTGCGCGCGGTGCGC
>Ga0180437_10008096_pt1 | contig 13466 bp, 12 predicted proteins | sample SS_ome_4_FD_132410 | JGI IMG/M metagenome (GOLD analysis project Ga0180437, IMG submission 132410) | Hypersaline lake sediment archaeal communities from the Salton Sea, California, USA - SS_3_D_1 metaG | ecosystem: Environmental > Aquatic > Non-marine Saline and Alkaline > Hypersaline >...
AAGGCCGTCGAGAGCTTCGATGCGACCGCGACGGCCTTGGAAGGCCGTCGAGAGCTTCGATGCGACCGCGACGGCCTTGGAAGGCCGTCGAGAGCTTCGATGCGACCGCGACGGCCTTGGAAGGCCGTCGTACGAGGCGTTTCGGCATTACCCCCGGAGCAACGAGCGGTTTTGCCACACGAAGACCGCCGCAAAGGCCCAGGCCAGCGCGAGCGTCGCGCCCGTCAGCCCCGTGACCCACGCCCGGGCCGTGGCCGGCTCGACGTCCAGCGCGCCCAGCGCCAGCCCCAGTGCGATGCAGACCGTCTGCAGCAGCGCCTTGGTCTTGCCCATCCAATTCGCGCCCACGACCCGGCCGGCCGACGTGGCCGCCGCGCTGCGCAGGCCGTCGACGACGAACTCCCGGGCCATCATCAACAGGGCCATCCAGAGCGGCACCAGCCCCAGGTGGGCCAGCACGAAGAACATCGTCAGCAAGATCACCTTGTCCACCACCGGGTCGAGGTAGAGCCCAAGGCGCGAGCTTTGGCCGGGCAGCTTGGCCACCAGCCCGTCCACCGCGTCGGTGGCCATGGCCACCAGGAACACCCCCAGGGCCCAGGCCCGGCCCGCCGTGTCCGGGCTGGCCGCCAGCAGGGCCGCCACGGGCGTCAGCGCCAGTCGCAAGAGCGTGAGCTGATTGGGAACGGTCACCGGGCCTTCTCCGGCGGGCGAGAGACACGCACCGCGCCGATCAGCATAGCGACGGCCCGGGCGGGTTGCCAAGAGCCGCGCGATGGCCGAGAATCCAACACTCCAACACTCCAATACTCCATCACTCCATCGTCCCGCCCCAATGACCACCCGCGAGCGAATCCTGGCCGTTCTCGACGGCAAGCCGCCCGACCGCATCCCCTGGGTCCCGCGCCTGGCGATCTGGCACGAGGCGCAGCGGCGCCGGGGGACGCTCCCCCCGCGATACCAGGGGAAGAGCCTCCGCGAGGTCGAGCGGACGGTGTTCGGCGGCACGGCCGCTCGCGACGGGTTCATCTACCGCGAGAAGCCTACCGGCGTCGAGGTCCGCCGCCACGAGGCCGGGCCGATGGACACGCTCACCGAGTACGTCACGCCGGCCGGCACGGTGACCACGCGCCACCGCACCACCGAGCGGCTGGCGAGCCAGGGCATCCAAGACGCCCAGGTCGAGTTCATGCTCAAGCGCCGCGAGGATTTCTCAACGGTCGAGTACCTCGTGGAGCATACCCGGTTCACGCCGGCCTTTGAGGAGTACGAGCGCTACGAGGCAGACGTGGGCGACGAGGGCTACCCGATGCTGAACTGCGGCGACTGCCCGTTCCACTACTGGATGCGGCAGCTTACGGGCTACGATCGGGCGTACTTTCATTTGGCCGACTATCCGGCCGAGGTCGAGCGGCTCGTGGGCACGCTCACCGACGTCTACCGCGAGCGCCTGTGGCCGCTGTTGGTCGATTCGCCCGCGCGCCTGTTGATGCACGGGCACCACCTATCGAGCCAGATGACGCCGCCGCCCTTGTTCGAGCGGTACATCCTCCCCTACTACGAAGAGCTTTCCCCGAAGCTCAAAGCCAAGAAAAAGGTCCTCGCGCTGCACGCCGACAACGACACGCGGCTGATCCTCGACCACATCCGCCGGGCGGGGTTCGGCATGGTCGAGTGCTTCGTCACCGCGCCGATGGTCGAGACCACGCTGGCCGAAGCCCGTGCCGCCTGGGGCCGCGAGGTGATCGTTTTCGGCGGGGTGCCGTCGGTGATCCTCGAAGACCCTTACACCGACGAGCAGTTCGAGCAATACATGGACGAGCTGTTCCACACCATCGCCCCCGGCGACGCCTTCATCCTCGGCATCGCCGACAACGCCATGCCGGACTCGAGAATCGAGCGGATCGAGCGGATTACGGAGATGGTCGAGCGGCGGGCGAACTACCCGCTGTCGGGTTAAACGCTTGAGAGAAGGTGCCATGGGCGGCTTGCCCGCCCTTGCAGCCGTCACGAACAGGGGTGCCATGGGCGGCTTGCCCGCCCTTGCAGCCGTCACGAACAGGGGTGCCATGGGCGGCTTGTCCGCCCTTGTCTTCCCTCCTCCCAGGGTCTCACTTCCCGGACCCACCCTCTCAGAAGAACTCGGCTGGAAGCCCGTCGATCCGGGGCAACGCCTCGTCGACGAGTTGCCGATCGCTGGCGTACCACCGGGCACTCGACCATCGCCAGTCGGTTGCCGCTTGGCATAATCCTCGTCGAACCGGGTTGTTGTGAATGTAGTCGATGGAGTTCAGGACGGCCTTCTCGCTGCCGAAATTCCGGTCGTACCCCGGTCCCTTCTGCCAGTAACGAAACGTCTCTCCTCTGCGTTTGTCGGGCACGGTCAGCTTCGCCAGCAGCGGGCTGCTGTTCTTGAGAAGGATCTGCTTGATGCGGAACGAATACGGTCGTTTGATCGCCGCCAGCAACGCTTCGATAACCGAAGGATCGGCCAGGCCCGTGTGTGGATACACCAGTAAGTGAACGTGCTCGGGCATGAACACGAATGCCACTAGGCGGAAATCGCGGCCCGCCAGTGCCCGATCGACAGCCTCGGAGAGAAGCCGCCGCCACGCGTCGTTGGTCAGTAGCGGCATGCGGCGATGGCAGGAGAACGTCAACTCGTGGAGATCGCCCGGATCGTGATAGTGTTTAACCGTTCGACGGTGGGGTTGAGGGTCGGGCATGGACGCCAGAATAACTCGTGCAGCAAGGGCGGGCAAGCCGCCCATGGCACCCCTGCCCATCCCGGCAGCAAGGGCGGGCAAGCCGCCCATGGCACCCGGCCACAAGGGCCTACACCTCGGCGTGCACCTCCCCCGCCGTCTTGGCCTGTTCCAGGGCCTCCTCCGTGCTCGTGGGGTCGACCTCGCGGCAGCAGGCGGTGAGCTGCTCGGCGACGTCGCGCATGTCGGCTTGCCACTCCTCCTCGGTGGTCTCTGGCGGGGTGAGCCGGGCCATCTCGGCGCAGAGGAGGATCATCCTGAGCAGGTGCCGGAAGACGATCCCCTCCTGCTTTTGCAGACCCTTGCTCGCCACGTAGTTCTCGAACTTGCCGCCAAATCGGAGCACCTCGCCGGCCGCCCAGACGGGATTGATCCTGACGTCGTACACGCCCGGGTAGTCGTACTCGAATAGGATCTTGAGCTTCTCGGCCAGGGTCAATACCCAGGGCCGGGCCTCGTCGAACGTGCGGCGGCGCTCGTAACGCTCCTCCTCCGACGGCTCGGCGAGCTGCTCGGGCGTGACCAGGCCGAGGCGCAGAAGCTGCTCGTCGAGCCGGCCGGTGGCCAGGCGGCCCGGCGGCAGCTCGTCGTGACGCGGCACGCGCACGAAATGCCCCACCGAGCCGGGCAGCTCCAGCACGCTCTCGATCGCCTGGATCCGCTCGTCCCGGTCGGCCGGGCCGAGCTGGTTGATCATGAACACGCCGTACAGCGGGTGAACGCTGCGGAACATCAGCAGCTTCTGCAAGTCTTCGGTCGGCCGGGCCCACTTCGGCTCGTACTTCTCCGGCTCAGCCGCTTGCGACTTCGCCGCCCCCGTCTCCTCCGCAGCATCATCGGCGCCCGTCGGGATCAGCTCGCTCTTCGGCGCTTCGGACTCAGCAGCCTCGCTTTCAACTTCCGACTCACCGTCGTCTCCCTTCGGCGGCTCGGGCACCAGCTCGATGTATCCCGCCCGCCACAGCGTCAGCAGCATCTCGTCGAGCTGCTCCTGGGCCCGGGCCAGGCGGCGGCCGTCCAGGAGCCGGCGGCTGACGAGCTTGCGGAGCACGTCGACCTCGGGCGTGGCGTCGATCACGTGGGCCAGCATCCGCCACGGCAGCGGCCCGGCCGAGTGGAGCTTGCCCGGCGGGGCGGCCGCCAGCTTGGTGAACTGCTCCTCGGTCCAATACTGCTCGGTGCTGCGCCGCTTGGGCTGCTTCTTCTTGAGCCGCTTCTTCGCTTTCAAGAGGCCCGGGTCTTTGGTGTCCTCGGGAATCTTGTCGTACTCCTCGCGCCAGCGGAGGATCTTGACGTCGTCCTCGTGGGCCAGCACGAAGACGTGGCCGTGGGTGTCGAACTGCGGGCGGCCGGCGCGGCCGAAGATCTGATGGGCCGTGCTCGGGTCGATCACCCGCTTCTTGTCGGGCGGCCCTTTGAGGATCGTCGGCAGCACGACCGATCGGGCCGGCAGGTTGATGCCCGCCGAAAGCGTCTCGGTACACGTGGCCACCGAGAGGAGTTTTTCCTGGAAAAGGTCCTCGACGATGCGGCGATACTTCGGCAAGACGCCGGCGTGGTGTACGCCCACGCCCCGCTGGAGCAGTTGTTTCAGCTTCGACCCGGCCCCGTGCGAGAAATCGTACTCGTCGAGCTTCGCCAACAGGGCGTCCTTGCGCGCCGGGTCGAGCACCCGCTTGCCCTTGAGCTGCTCGGCCACGGTCCAGCACTGCTCGCGGTTGAAGCAGAAGACCAGGGCGGGCGTGAACCGCTCGTCCTCGCTCCCCCGCGCCATCTCCTCGACCTGTTCGGTCAACAGCTTGTCGGGCACCCAGTGGTACGTAAGCGGCACGCGGCGCTCGTCGCTTTGCACCAGCTCGAGGCGCCGGCTGTGGTGGTCGCGGAGCCAAGCCGTGAACTCGTAGGCGTTGCCCACCGTGGCCGAGAGCAGGAGAGTACGCACCTGTTCCGGCAAAAGCCCCAATGAAAACTCCCAGACGATGCCCCGCTCGCGGTCGTTGATGCTGTGGAACTCGTCCATCACCACGGTGGCCACGTCGCTGAAGTCGAACGCCTCGCGGTGCAACAGCCGGTTGAAGAGGATTTCGGCCACCACGACGAGCACCCGGGCGTCGGGGTTCTCGCGCCGGTTGCCGGTGACCAAGCCCACGTCGTTGCCCGAGAAGCCCCACTCGACGGCCCGAATCTGCATTTCGCGGAACTTCTGTTCCGTCAGGGCAATCAGCGGCGTCGTGTAATACGCCGTCTTGCCCGTGTGCAGGGCCTCGAACAACGCGGCCTCGGCGATCAGGGTCTTGCCCATGCCCGTGGGCGCGCAGACCAGCACCCCCTGCGGCGCCGAGAACCACGCCAGCAGGGCCTCTTCCTGGACAGGGTAGGGGTCGAAGGGGATCTGGTCGAGGTACTTTTCGGCCAGCTCGTCGCGGGAGGGGGTATCTTCGGTCATTTGGGGCAGAAGAAGATTAGCTGACTGAACGAAGGCCGCTGTGGCAGAGAGTCCGCCCGTTGTGGCGATGCTCCTGCGGAGGATGGGAACTGTTGTTCCAGCGGCAACGATTGCGGCGCACAGCAGCTATCCACGATCTGGAATTGCATGAAAGGAGACGTGATCCTTGTCCAAGTCCAAAACAGCCACGGTCAACACATCGGCCTCGTACAGCGATCCAGGATTGATTCGGTGCGTCTTGCCTTCACGCCAATCTCGCGGGATGTGCGAATGCCCCGACAACAAGTAATCCGGTCCGGCGGCTAACAATGGCCGTAAGTCCATTGTGAGGTGACCGTGGACCACAGCGATCCGCTTCTTTGCGACGCTGAACTCGCCACCCCACCCCAAACACTGTGCCCGGTTTTCCGCCGCTGCACGTTCGAGGTAAGGCACCATGTCGGAATCATGGTTTCCGAACGTGAAGTACAACGGGAGCGCTGAGCACTCTCTGACAATCTCGGGCCCGATGATGTCGCCGCAATGGACCAACATGCGGGCCCCTTCGGCTCGCAGCAAGTCAACGGCGGCCCGAGTAATGGGGATCTGATCATGCGTGTCGGACAGGATACCTATTCGCACGGCGACACCGAAACACCGGAGAACTTGGTGTCCCAAGGTCCAGCCCTCATCCCGGATTCACTACGACTTCACCCACCGGCCCGCGGAACAGGATGTCCAACCGGTTCAGAACGTCTCGTCCCAGGATGCGCTCGCTCCCGACGAAGTCTGCCTGCAATCGGCATGGGTAATCCTTGCCATCGAGCCAGGCCCATATCTGAAACCCGAGCGTCGCCGTGGAACTGCCGGCCACGCCGCCGATCAATCCTTGGACGCCCAAAGCCGGGGCGAGCTGAAGGCGCTGACAATCGGCCCAGGGCAAAACACTCGCGTCTGCTCCAGTATCGGGAACAACCCGATCCAGAACGACCCCGGGCAATCCGCTGGCCCGCCGGAACTCGACGCTGATCACCGGCAAGGCTTCACCCGGATAACCGGCGTCGTACGGGAAGGCCGCCCGACGGATGCGGCACGGTTCTTCTTCCCTTCCGACGCAGATGAAGAAGGGGTGCAGCCCCGTCGCCTCGGCGGCGTGGAACACGGTCACGGGACTGGTGCCCGACGCGACGACCTTGCCGTCGGCGAAACCGATCCACTGGTCTCGGTACTCCTCGAGGAGCTCGTCGCGGACGGCCCAGTACATTTCCTCGTTCTTGCGCCGGTCGGGGTGAATCTGCTGGGCGACCTCGGGGGGCAGTTGGTCCGCAATGCTCTTCATCGCTCACCTCGGCCGTTTGGCTGGTACCGTTGTCATTCTACCACCAGCGGCACCTTCGGGCGAGTACTACTTCGGCTCCCCGCCAAACCGCTCCACCGCCCACCCGGCGGCCCGTTGCACGTAGCCGCCGCGTTTGACGGCTGGGGAGCGGCGGGAGCGGGGGCAGACTTCAACAGCTAACGCGGCTCCTTCACGTCAAAGCACCACAGCGTGTCGTGGTAGCGGAGGTACAAGCGCCCGTCGCAGAGCACGGGGTGGGCCCAGGCGTCGCGGATGCGGCGCTCGCTTTGGACGAGCTGGAAGCGCCCGGCGACCTCGAAGCCCCCGTCGCCCGGTTTCAACAGCCCGGCGGCCCCGCTCTCGTCGAGCACGTAGAGGCGCCCGTCGGCGTAGACGGCCGCGCCGGTGGTGAAGTCCTTCAGCTCGTGGCGGAAGTCCCCGCTGCTCCAATCGACGGCGAACCACCACTTGTTCTTCCGGTAACCCGCCGCATAGAAGGTATCGCCCAAGAGCACGCCACTGCCGGTGACCGTGTCCAGCTCGTTGGTCCAGACGTGAACGGCGTCGACGCCGCGCGGCGTGGGGCGCAGCCGGTAGAGCCGGCCGTTCTCGGCGTAGGGGGTGACGTAGAACACGCAGCCGTGGCCGAAGATGGGGGTGGCCGTATTCACCCCATATCGGTTCTCGAGCGGCACGGTCCACAATAGTTCGCCCGAGTCGGCGTCCACGCCGAACCCGTGGGCCGACGAGCACTGGGCCACCAGCCGCCGCCCGGCGTGGCGGAAGAGGATCGGCGAGGAGTGCGACGTGCGGTCGTCGCCCAGCGGCGGCGTGGTCCAAAGGGTGTCGCCGGTCCGTTTGTCCAACGCGGCCATCAGGGCCTTGCGTCCCCCGGGCGTGACGATCACACGAGGGCCGTCGACCAGCAGGCATTCGCTTAAGGCCCAGGTGATGTTTTTGCCCTCGAAGCGCTCGAGGACGTTCGTGGTCCACAGCTCGCGCCCGCTGTCGGGGTCGAGGCAGGCCAGTCGCCCGTGGGCGTTGAGGTGATAGAGCCGCCCCTCGGAGAAGACGCACGACGCCCGGCAGCCGGGAAAGGAGCCGGTCCAGGACCGTCCGTTGACGGCCCGCCACAGGAGCCGGCCGCCGGTGTCGAAGGCGAAGATCACCAGGTCGTCGTCCACGTCGCCGGTGACGTAGACCCGGCCGCCGGTGACGATCGGCGAGGACCAGCCGCGGCCCAGCTTCTCGAACTTCCAAAGAAGCGGCGGCCCGGCCTCGGGCCAGTTCGCCAGCAGCCCCTTCTCTTCGGAAATCCCGTCGCGCCGCGGCCCGCGCCACTGGGCCCAGCCGGGCTCGGGCGAGGGGATCAGGCCGTCGTCGGCCGGGGCGGTCTCGAGAGGGGCGCCGCTCGACGGGCCGGCAAGGAGTATCGCCAATAGCACGGCGCTCAGAGGCTGTCGTGGTCTCACGGTCTTGTCCTCCGGGTAGGGCCGGCCGGGGATCGGCAGATGCGGTGCTGGGCCTGTTGTATCGGCCGCTGCCGGGGATTGCAAGTCGCGAGGCGGCGGGAGTGCCTGTGCCGGCTGGGATTCCTCCGAACGCTTCCGGTTGGTGTTGCGTACGGCGCAACATCCGGGGTAAGGTACGCGCGTCGTTAGTGGGGGAGGAGGGTGCCATGTCGGAGCCGAACCCGGGGCCGTCGGAACAAGGGGGAGTCAAGCCGCCGCCGCTCCGGCGCCCGGCGCTTTCTCCCACTGATGTGGAGCTGGCCATGACCGAGGCCGTTGACGCGGCCCGGCGCGAGGCGCCGCCGGTCCGCTGGCGCGAGATCCTCGCCGTTGTGGCGCTGGTGGCGCTGGCCGACCTAACGATCTACCGGGGGCACGGTTTCGCGGGCTTTGCCGTGTTCCTGGTCGGGGCGCCGCTGCTTTTGTTGCTGGGGGCACCGCGCCCGAGGCTCGGGCCGGGTTTCTGGGTCTTGGGGCTGATGCTGGTGCTCGCGGCGGCCAGGCTGCTCTGGTGCGGCTCGTGGCTGACGGTGGTGGCCGGGCTGGGCGTGCTGGCGGGCTTTGCCATGGTGCTGGCCGGGCTGCGTCCCTACGTGCTGGAAGCCCTGGTGTTCGCCTCGCAGACGGTGCTGGCCGGCTACGAGGGGCTACGCACGTGGCGCCGCTCGTCGCGCGGGGTCAATCCGGCGATTGCCCGGGGGCACTGGCTCGAGTTCGGGCTGCCGCTGGCCGCGCTGGTGGCGTTCGGGCTGTTGTTCATCGTGGCCAATCCCGACCTGCTGGATGCCTTTGGCGAGACCGTCGAGGAGCTGCTCAGCGCGCTGCGGGAGTGGATTATCGGGGTCTCGCCCGAGTGGCAGGAGCTGCTATTCTGGGCCGCCGTGCTGTGGATCGCCGTGGGGCTCTTGCGCCCGGTGGTGACCCAGGCGCTCTTTGCCGAGGCGCCTCCGGTCGCGGGAATCGCGCAGCCGGGCGACGCGGGCGCGGCCCCCAGGGCCGTGTACGCGGCCTGCCGCAACACGCTGGGGACGGTGATCGTTCTGTTCGCCGTCTACCTGGTGTTCGAGTTCAGCACGCTTTGGTTCCGTGAGTTCCCCAAGGGGTTCTGCTTCTCCGGATACGCCCACGAAGGGGCGGCCTGGCTCACGGTCGCGCTGGCCCTGGCCACGGTGGTCCTCTCGCTCGTGTTCCGTGGCCAGGTCCTCGGGGACCCGCGGGTCAGGGTGCTGCGGCGCCTGGCGTGGATCTGGTCGATCGAGAACCTGCTGCTGGCCGTGGCCGTGTACCACCGGCTGTGGATTTACGTCGGCTTCAACGGCATGACGCGGATGCGCACCGTGGGCATCTTCGGCGTGTCGTGCGTGGTGGCCGGGTTCATCCTGGTGATCTGGAAGATCGTCTACCGGCGGGACTTCGTGTGGCTCTTGCGCCGCCAGCTCTGGGCCCTGGCCCTGGCGGTGTATCTGTACGGGCTCACGCCGGTCGACGCGCTGGTGCACGCCTACAACGCGCGGCGGATTCTGGACGACGACCCGGCCCCCTCGGTCGAGATCAGCATGCACCCGATCAGCGCCGAGGGCGTGCCGGCGCTGATCCCGCTGGTCGAGTGCGAGAACAAGACGATCCGCGAGGGGATCTGCGCGATGCTGGCCCAGGTCCAGCTTGACGCCGAGGCGAGAGCCACCGAGTGCGGGGAGCTTGGCTGGACGGCCCACCAGATCGCCGAACGCCGGATGCTCGAGCAACTCCGCGCGGCCGAGGGCCATTGGAAGGAGTACCTCGACGACCCCTGGAAGCGTCAGACGGCGCTCGGGAAGTTCCACAAGTACGCGTACGAGTGGTACTGACGCCCGGCGGACCTCATCCTGCTCGCACCAGGGACCTCGGCTCGATCAACACCTGGGCCACTTGGAAGCCGGCCGCCTGCACGCTGGCGATGGCGGAGCGGATGGCTTCTTCCAGGCTCGGGGCCGGGCGGTGGAAATCGATACGCGTCACTCCGCCGGAAGTGCTGATCGAACCGTCCACGCAACCGGCCTCGTACAGCCGGTTCGCGTCCTCCTCCGATTCCTCGGGCTCGGCAAGAATGACGGTGAATTCGTGTTCTCGCATGACCTTCTCCTTTTCGCTCACGTCAGTGCTCGCAACGATCGACTGCGCGGCGGATGTCCTTGGCGTGATTCTCCGGGCTAGCGGGCGTTGAATAGACTCGGAATCGACAACCCTCGCGAGTCGCGAGCGGACACCAAAGTGTTCCCCAGATATGAGCTTGACCACCGCTTCTTGTTACACGCCAGCCGTGCTGCTCCGCGTACTTCATCGCCTCGCGAATGTGCTTGTTGGGGTGCTCGGCCATGCCTTCGCTACCGTATCACGTCCACTTCGGGCGGAGCGACTTCGATGACCATTCCTCGCGAAACGTCCGGTTCGATTGATCGCAGCGCCGCGATCGCAGCGTCGGCGTCAGCGGCCACTGCGATTATCCGGCCGTCCAACAAGGCGACACAGTCGCCCACCTGGAACGTTTGCCCGTTCCATTCGCGCTGCTTGCAAATCGCCTCCGTCACGTGCTGGTTCTGATCCATTTCGCTCATAGTCACGCCTCCGGATCACCGGTACGCCGCTCCCTCGATTATACGTGAATTCGTCACAGGGTCCTAGGAAGGAACTCGTCGTCATCTCACACATCCTCCGGCGTCGGATGCACCCACGGCTCCCGGTACGGCCGGGCCAGCCGGCGGCTGGCCTCGTCGTCGCCGACGATCTGGCCTTTTTCCGGGTCCCACTCGAGCGTGCGGCCCAGCTCGCAGGCCATGTTGGCCAGGATGCAGGCGGTCGACGAGATGAAGCCCTGCTCGATGTCGGCCACGGGTTTACCTCGCGTACGGATGGCCTCCAAGAAGTCGAGCTGGTGGTAGCGGTTGGCCGGGGCGGCGTGCTTTTCGAGCCGCGGCTCGGTCTGGTCCTCGGGGTACTCGTCGAGCTCGTAGGTGACGTCGCGGCGGACCGGCTTCTCGCTCTTGCCGCGGGGAAGGAAGTCGTAGCCCATCACGCTTATCTTGAGTGTCCCCTTCTCGCCGTAGAACGTCGCCGCCCAGGGGTAGTCCGGGTCGGGGGCATCGCCCCAGGTGCGGTGCTGCCAGACGACGGTCAGGTCCTCGTCCGGGTGGTCGAACGTGGCGGTCTGGGTGTCGGAGATGTTGGCCTTGCTGTCCTTCTGGACGAAGATGCCGCCGGACGACGACACCCGCCGCGGCCAGCCGAGACCCATCATGAAGCGGACCATGTCGTACATGTGGATGCACATGTCGCCCACGATCCCGTTGCTGTACTCCGTGAACGACCGCCAGCGCCCCGGATGGGCCAGCGAATTGTACGGCCGCATCGGGGCCGGGCCGGTCCACATCTCCCAGTCGAGGTTCTCGGGCGGCTGCTGGTCGGGCGGGTTGGTCCGGGCACGCATGTGGTAGTAGCAGTAGACCTCAACGTGGCCGATCTTGCCCAGCTTGCCGGGCTCGATGATCTGCTGCTTGGCCTCGACGACGTGCGGCGTGCTGCGGCGCTGGGTGCCCACCTGGACGACCCGGCCGTGCTTCCGCGCCGCGGCGAGCATGGCCCGGCCCTCCACCACGTCGACGCTGATCGGCTTCTGCACGTAGACGTCGAGCCCGGCCCGGCATGCCTCGATCATCGGCAGGGCGTGCCAGTGGTCGGGCGTGGCGATCAGCACGATGTCGAGGTCCTTCTCGGCCAGCATCTTGCGAAAGTCGCCGAACGTGCGGGGCTTCTTCTTCGACTTCTGGCGGGAAGCCACGATCTCGGCCGCCTCGGCCAGCATTTTGCTGTCGACGTCGCAGAGCGAGACGACTTCGACCGGGGCGACCTGGATCAGGCGCAACAGGTCGCACTTGCCGTACCACCCGCAGCCGATCAGCCCGACCCGCTTCTTGGCCCACTCGGCCACCTCGGCCGCGTGGCCCCGCACTGCCGACGCCGCCAGCCCGGCCGCCCCGGCACCGAGGAATGCACGACGATGCATGATGTTCCTCCTGGAAAGAAAGCAAAGGACGAGTTTTGCAGCAACTGGTAGTATACAGGGGTGGAAAAGGAATGGCGAGCCATCGTACGGCACGCCTTTCCACGGCCGCGACCATCCTTGGGCCCTACCCTCGGACTAGGTAAGATCGGCCATGGCCGGACCGGGCAACGGGTCAGTTTGCAGACTCGAGTTCCAGGCGTGTTGATGGTCCGGATAGACCCATATTGCGATCGCCCCTCCAAGGCAGTTCCTGCCTTTGTGGAGGCCTCCCGATCCAGTACAATACGAAATGCTCCCTCATGCTGGCAACGGAGGTCATTTCAATGGCGACACTCTCAGGATTCGTGGCGTATCCATCGAATCCCCCGCAAGTGGGTGAGGCAATCCGCGCCGCGCTGGACCGGCTCCGGGACACACACGGCATTTCTGGGTTTGCAGGCTGGGAACAAAATGACGTCGCGGGTTCGTTTCTGGCGCAGCCCATCCTAGATAACATCGAGGCATCGGACGTCCTCGTCGCGGACATTACGAAGCTCAACTTCAATGTTGTCTACGAAATCGGCTACGCGATCGGCAAGAGAAAGAGGGCGTTCCTCACACTTAACAGCAGCCTTGAAGGCGACCAACCGTTGGTCCGAGAAGTGGGATTGTTTGACACGCTCGGGTACACCACGTACGAGGACGCGGCTCACTTGGCGTCTCTCGTTTCGACAGTTGACCGAACTCCAGGAATTGCGTTCGATGACACGCAAATCAACAGAAAGGCCCCGGTATACCTTGTTCTGCCGCAGCATAAGACCGACTTAGAGATTCATATCACTTCACGCATTAAGAAGGCCCGCTTGCGTTTCCGGCAATTCGACCCGGAAGAACTTGGGCGTTTGTCCGCTCGGGAAGCAATTGACAACGTCGCCAGTTCCTTCGGCGTCGTCATACCGCTCCTCCCCTTCAATAGACAGGACGCGGTAGTACACAACCTGCGCGCAGCCTATGTAGCCGGACTCAGCGGAGGCATGTCACGGATTTCTTTGTTGCTGCAAGCGGGTTTTGAGCCAATTCCCCTCGACTATCGCGACGTCGCACAGGTCTTCACGTCGCCCGGACAAGCCAACGAGTACATTGCTGAGTTCGCCACACAAATAACCGAAGAGCTTCAGAGGGATATCGAGCCTGCGATCTCGGAAACCAAGAGTTTCCTCGCGCGAATGACGCTGGGGTCTTCCATCGCAGAGAACGAGTTACGTGATCTTCACGAATACTACATTCAGTAGTTTCCAGGAAAATTGACCTTTCCATAGACGCCCCCTTTCGGGGACCATGTAGCGTTTTCTTACCCAGCGTTACCTGGTCAACCGAAAGGGGAACGTCATGGATGATGGTAAAGAAC
>Ga0180437_10008097_pt1 | contig 13465 bp, 12 predicted proteins | sample SS_ome_4_FD_132410 | JGI IMG/M metagenome (GOLD analysis project Ga0180437, IMG submission 132410) | Hypersaline lake sediment archaeal communities from the Salton Sea, California, USA - SS_3_D_1 metaG | ecosystem: Environmental > Aquatic > Non-marine Saline and Alkaline > Hypersaline >...
CCTGCGGACCGCCGCCCTGTTTTTCTGCTTTGGATAACGAGGCGCTTTTGCGGGACTCGGCGGCATCGCTTTCGGTCTTGAGAACCTCGCCGTTCGTCAGCTCGGTATCCGATATCATGTATAGTAGGCCCATCTTCCCACCTCCAGATATTGATATATTGCGGTCAACTCATTTCAATTGTCGTTTTGTAGTTGCAGCAGCAAAACAGCTTCAAAACCCGACTTCTTCAAGACCGCTAATCGCCGCTGCTGCACAAACCCCCAAATCTCGTATGCTGAACATATTTTAGCACAAAAGGGATTTCGATTCAAGAATAAGGCCGCGACAAAAGCACGTGCAGCCTGATTCCTGCAGCTACTGCAAACCGCAAAAGATTTTATCGGCCCACCGGACATTTTTTTTCGGCGACCAATTTTGTTTGCACACCTCGGCAACCGAGGCAACGGCGGGGCGCGCTTTCGAGGTGCAAAACAAGTGACCCAACACTCGACGGATACGAATTGTCTCAGCGCTGGTTGTGCTCATGCGGCGGGAAGAAACTGCTTTTTACGGGCGCACAAAAAAAAGGGAGACACAGGCTTTTGGAAAAAAAGCGCTTGTCATCACCTTGTCTCCCCGTTGCGACAAGTTCTTTACCGGCTTATCTGCCTCACAAGCGTAAACGCCTCTATCGCAACACATTCATCATACGAAAGACTGCACGCCGAGTCAACCCCTGCTTCTCAGCATTCCCACAATCGCCCAGATTTTTTTTGCCGCAACTGCCGCACTGCCGCACCTGTTCGACAGGTTCGTTTCCCGGTCGGCATAAGTGTATGATTGGTATGGGATTAGGTGAGGCTTGCGGGACGAAGTGTGAATAATTGCCGCATAATCCATGCAAAAGGGCATCCCGCCCGGCATCAAAAAAATCTCTCCAAACCCAGGCCGCCCCGACAAATTCAGCGTCCCCCCCCCGCACCAACAGGATATATCGTTACCTTGTTTTGGAACACCTTCGGCGGTAGCATCTCCATGGGGGGGTTGGCCAGTTGGTATTCCCTTTGGCGAAGACTTTGTTCGCCGCTCTCGAATCTGCTTCTTAACTCGCTTAGCTGCGGTCGGAATTGAGAAAGTTCATTCACCAGCCGGAAGAATGCCTCTGCCTGGTCGCGAATCTTCATAGCAGATTCTTTCTTGGCCTCGGCGGCTTTCAACTTTATCATTCGCTCTATCCGTATTTCTTCGAGTTTATCCCGAAAAGGTCCGCGGGCAGGCCCACCTATTGCCTCGCTGGTTGCCTCAACTTCTGCACGCAGTCCCGCTATCTCTATATTCAAGTCATCAAGCTTTTTGTTCAATTCCACAACGGTGTCCCTCGCTTCGCTGACAGAAAGGTAGCGAACAGTCTTCTTTAGCTCCTGTAACTCGGTCTCCGTTGCTTTGAGTTTTGTTTCCTCTTCGGAAATTTCTTTTTTCAATTGCCCCACTTTCTCCTGCAGCTTGCGCTGTTCATCCGAATACCGTTGTAACCTTTCATCGGCTATCCCGGTCACAAATTCAAGCAGGGCCTGAGCCATTTGCCTGGCATCGTCCTGGCTGACGGCATACAACCGGAAATGCCAATGATTGCCCACCGTGTCGCCAAAGTCGCCAACAATGATTATCGCATCGCCCGTTGTCAAAAAATCCTTTTGTTGGGACGACATAGATTGTCCTGCAGACGTCTCGGTAAGCTTTCTTATCACCTCAGCACTTCTCAAGCCCATGCTTTGCAAACGCGTGTCATTAGCCGTGGAGCAGATCCAGGAATGTACATTCCAGAGGAAAAGTTCGGCCATGTGGGTCGGCTTAATGGGACCAGCGCCGAAGGTAGGGGGTTTTCCGGCGGGCATTTTGATGAACCAGCTTTGCGGTTGATCGCTGATTTCAAACTCCAGCTCAGTTTTAGCTTCGTTCGGTTCCTGGCACACCGCCACCGCGCACGCGCAGGGCAAAAGCAGGGCCATTATTAATTTGAGTTTTCTTGATGAAGTCATTTGTAAAATCTCCTTTCCTAAAGTCACCGAATTCGCAATTTTGCCTGGGCTGCGGCGGGTGTTCTGGGGTATGTCTCGGCTATATAACGATACTGCTGTTTGACAATAGACTTAGCGCTCGGGCAGTCCGCCAGCATTTCGGCCGCGGCTAACAGTCGGGCGGCACGGCCCGATTCGTCTATTTGTCGTTCAATTTCAGCAAAAGTTGGTTCGGCTTGTTTGGGGGTGGTTCGTGTGACGCAGACTATTGAAATGGCAGCCACAACCAAAATGCCCGCCACGGCAGCAGCGTATCGACGCCACTTGAATCGGCTGACGCCGCTTGTCCGCGGTAGGCCAACGCCCTTTATTTCTTCCAGCCCATCAGCCCATACGATGCCGGCAAGGTCGAGCGACCGCTGGAGAGCCACAACCGTGCGCCGGCAGGCCTCGCATTTGGATAAATGCTCGGCAACATCACTGGATTCGCTCGGCGACAATTCGCCGTCGGCGTAATCAACCAACAGCTTCTCAATCTGTTCACACGACTTTTCCATTATAGTTCGATCCCACGCTCGGTCAGTTTTCGGGCAAGAATCATTCTGCCTTCTCTTAGCCGGGTCCGCACCGCCGAGGCGCTCAACTCTAAAATCTGCCCAATCTCTGTTGAATTCAGCCCGACGAAATAGCGAAGCACCACAGTCGTCAATAACGTATCCTCAAGCTCGCTCAAGCTCTGTCGCACAACCTCAAGCTCCTCAGCCGCAATCGCTTTTGCGTCTGTCCCTGTCTGCTCAAGAGCGTTCTCTGTCCGCCGCTTGATAATCTCGGCAGTGCTGCGGGTAAACCGTTTCTCGCGGCGGTGGTGCATCAGGCAGCGGTTGACCGTCACCTTCGTCAGCCACCGAACCGCCTCATCCCGGCTCTTGCACTTTGGCCCACGCCTTAGCGCCTTGAGCGACACATCCTGCAGGGCGTCCTCGGCATCGGCCGCGCCCAGGCCCATACCGGCGGCAATTCGCCTCAGCCGGTCAAGCTCGGTTATGTATATTTCAAAAAGCACCGATTGCGATGACCGGCCGCCGGCTCTGTCGCCTGCCCCCGCGACTTCTCGGTTTGTCTCACTCACCGTTCGCGTCCACTTCGAGTCAGCCTCCGTTCATCTACAAATATAATGCACAACGCCCCCGAAGTGTTGGTGAAAAAATCGGTTTTTGCCGGCGGATTTTCGCCCCGGCTCCAAAATCCGCCAAATCCGCCGGCCCGGACTGGCAGGCCCAAAGCCCCTGATTGCCGCACCAAACCGCAGCGATGTAAGCCCGGCTCAAGCAAGGGGATACAAAAATCTGCTGTATTCATTGAGCAATAACGTGTATCCTTAACGTCATATACGAGCAGTCCAGGGCTCAGGAATCGGTAATATAGTGAAAAACTCGACACAGATGACAGAAAATACGCCCCAGAGCAGGATTGAGACAGTTTTGGTTCGCTGCCCGAACTGGGTGGGCGACATCGTTATGGCAACGCCGACCTTCGATTGCCTGCGCAAGAGCTTTGCCGGCGCAAAGATGATTGGCCTGATACGCAAAAGGGCCAAAGAGATACTCAGGGACGGCCCGTGGTTCGACGCCTTTATCGACTGCGAGGACAAGTCTTGGAGCGGCCTGCGGCGCACGGTAAGACAGATTCGTGCTCTGAAGCCGGACATTGCGATTGTGCTTCCCAATTCGATTCGCTCGGCACTGACCGTCCGGCTGGGCGGCGCAAAAAGAATTTATGGTTATCGCCGGAGCGGCCGAGGCATACTCCTGACCGGAGGCCCCACCCCCAAACGCCAGCGCGGCAAAATCGTTCCAATACCTATGGCCGACTACTATTTGGAAATATGTCGCCGGCTCGGTTTGGATACGCCCGCGTCTCCAAAGCCCAGCCTGTACGTTGGTCCGGAGCTGCAGGCAAAGGCGCAGCAGCTTTTCGAAAAATACGGCCTGCGCCGGCAGGATACCGTCATCGGCCTGAATCCGGGGGCAAGCTTCGGCTCGTCCAAGTGTTGGCCGGCGGAACATTTCGCCGCACTGGCCGAACTGATAGAACACCGGCTCGACGCCAAGATATTACTTCTATCCGGGCCGGGCGAAGAAAGCATCGTTCAGGCTATCGGCTCGCAGACCCGCGCAAGGATTATAGATACCGGGCCCGACAAAATTGACCTGGGCCTGTTGAAACCTGTTATCCGCAGATGCGACCTTCTGATTACCAACGATACCGGCCCGCGACATTACGCAGTAGCCTTCGATGTCCCCGTGGTGGTCATCATGGGCCCGACCGACCCAAGATATACCGCCGCAAGTCTGGAAAAGACGGTGGTCATAAGAAAGGAGCTGGATTGTTCCCCGTGCCATAAGAAGGTCTGCCCCACCGACCACACATGTATGACCGACATCACGCCCGATATGGTCTTTGAGCAGACGGTGAAGCTGCTGAAAGTGAATAAAAAAGATGAAGCCATCGGTATATCGAAAACAGTGGATTGAGCTGCGACGGGCCGACGCACCGGGGGCGGATGACCTATCGCATCTGTCGCGCCGGATAGCCCTTAGCTTCCTCGACCATTACATTCAAAGAGACTTCTACGAGCCGGACTATATCGACCTGCTCTGCGAAATGGCGACATCCTTCACCGAGGCGGACCTTAACAACATCGCATCATCTGCGCTTTTCGAAATTATTGTCGAGAGGTTGTGCGATGATTTCGAGGATTTCCGCCTCGAAGCCTATGTCCGCGTAATGTCGCAGGTAATCTCGTATTGCCGAAAGCTCCCTGCGGGCGAAAAACTGAACCGCTGTTTGAATGCTTACGAAGTCACTTCGTTCGAGAAGCTCTTTGAACGGGCGCTGAAGCTGCATACTCAACAGTTCTCTTGCGACGCCGACAAGCCGATCGAACGCGTGGTGCTGCTGTCGCGGGTGACCATAGGCGCCGATGTCGCCATTACAAGCGTTATCATCCAGAGGCTGCTCCAAATCTGGCCCGATGCCCAGATAGTCATAATCGGAAGCGCAAAACTCAAAGGCATTTTCGGCGGCAATCCGCAAATCAGGCTGCGAGAGCTGAACTACTCTCGGCGCGGAGGCCTGCTCGAACGCTTCGAAAGCTGGTATGCCGTGCTCGACATCCTTGAGGCGGAAGTGCCTCCGGAGCGGAAAGATAGTATTCTGATTATCGATCCCGACAGCAGAATCTCCCAGTTGGGGGTTCTGCCTGTCAGCCTCGACAGCAATTATCTGTTTTTCAACAGTCGGGCCGAGTCACTTGCCTCATCGCATCTGTCGATGGCAGAGACGGCCAATCGCTGGATGGATTCCGTATTCGGTAGCTCGGGCTTCTGTTATCCGAACGTCTGGCTCGGTGATTCGCATAGCCTTGGAGCCCGAAAGGCGGCGGCCGCGCTGCGCAGAACAGGCTGTAAGCAAATCTTCGCGGTCAATTTCGGCATCGGCGGCAACCCACGAAAAAGAGTAGATTGTGAATTTGAAAACAAACTGCTTCTGCAGCTATTGAACGTCCCCCGCACCGTGATTATTCTCGATAAGGGTTTCGGCGGCGACGAATTATCACGTTCGGTGAGCCTGATTGAACACATCACAAGCAGAGGCTACCAGGTTATGGAAACCGGCTTCGAGAATATTGAAAACACCCAAATGGCCCGTGGTGTCGTCGCCGTGGAATGCGGCATCGGCGAAATGGCTGCGCTGATTTCGATAAGCGACGCCTTCATCGGTTATGATTCCGCGTGCCAGCACATTGCCGCCGCTTTGAAGATTCCCACAACAACCGTTTTTGCGGGAACAAACAATATGGGGTTCATAAGACGCTGGAGCGCCTGCGGTGACACCCGCTGCAGCATCGTGCACGTCAACACGCTCGAAAAGCCCTCGCAGGCTGATATTGACGACGTTGTGCTCAGAATCATTGGAGAAGTCATGAGTACAGAGCGCCCGGCCGTCAGAGAACGAATCGTGGAGACCCGTCGACGACCGGCTCGCGATGCTGCGCCGCGCCGGGATGTGCTCGACGAAGTCCCTTGACGCTCGCGACAGGGTTCACGAGAAAACAGTGTAACGAAAATGAAAATATTTCTCATATATCCGTCCTCGGGCTCGCAATTAGGCTTCAATTACGGCGTGGCCCACATGGCGGCAATTCTGAAAAACGCCGGCCATCACATCGAATACTGGCAGTTGTGTGAGGATTTGGAGCCACTGCCCTCCGAAGAGCAGTTCGCTGACTGCATAATACAGAAGTCGCCGGACATGCTCGCTTTTTCCGTGGTGACAAATCAATGGACGTATACTCAGCAGCTGGCGTCCTGGGCCAGAAAGGTTTTTGCAGGCCCCATCGTAATCGGCGGCATCCATACCCTCGCCGGCGCCGACGAAATACTCAGGACCGGTCTGTTCGACTATGTGTTCAGAGGCGAGTGCGAAGATGCTTTCCTCGAATTCGTTGAAAAGCTCCGACAGGACGAACCGCTCGATAACGTCGCCAACCTGGCGTACAGTCGCAACGGTCAAATCATAATCAATCCGGTAAGGTCCCTGCCCGATTTGCCGACGCTGCCTCCGAAAGACTATGAGTCGATGGACTTCCAAAGGCTCATCGACGCCAAGAACGGATGGGTCGGACTGATGACCTCGCGGGGATGCCCCTTCTCCTGCACCTACTGCTTCAACCACGTGATGGTCAGCACATACAAACACGAACTCAAGTGCAGCTTCAAAGAGCTTAACTACATAAGAAGATTCGGCGTCGAGCAGGTAATCGACGAAATAAAATACCTGCAGGACCACTATCGAAATATCACGATGTTCATCTTCGACGACGACATTTTCACCTTTGACGAGTCGTACGTGGAACGGTTTTGCCGGGCGTACAAAAGGGTCACGGATATTCCGTTTGTGGTCAACGCCCACGTGGGCTTTTTCGACGAGCGGCGGGCGCGTGCGCTGGCCGAGGCCAACTGCAGAATCGTCAAGTTCGGCATCGAGTCGGGCAGCCCTGAGATTCGCGGCAGGATTCTCAACCGCCACATGAGCAACGATAGCATCGTTCAGGCGATAAAAACCGTGCGCGATTTCAAAATGCACAGCTCCATCTTCCTCATTATCGGTTTTCCACACGAGACATCCGATGACGTGTACGAAACAATCAAGCTGACCGCCAGGGCGTTGCCCGGCAGATTTAGGTGGACCTATTTCTTCCCCTTTCCCGGAACGCGGGCCCACCAGATAAGCGAGGAGGGGCGCTTCATCGATTTCGAGAAGATGGAAAGGCTGAAGAATTTTACGGATGAATCCTGTCTCGACTTCGGCCCCGAGCAGAACCTGCTGCTAAAGAAGGTCGGGCGCATTCTGCCCTGGTTCGTCAATGCCCATTCCGACCTTCCCGTGGCCGGATTCTACCGGGAGCAGATACAGAAACTATTGGATATGGACGAAGAACAGTGGCAGCAAGTCTCACCTGCTCTCTATGAGAAGGATAAAGAGTATTCGCAACGTTTTTCGCAACGGGGACTATCCCATTACGCCATAAAATACAATCGCTTTATGGGCGTAATCTCGGACTACTTCCTCAATGAAGAACAGGGGCCGGCTCCGGCATCAGCCGCACACGCTCGGTCAATAAATTCGGGCCGGGCCTTCTAATTACCTCCGCGAGTTCGCGTACGCGCCGGTCTTTCCGGCAGGCCGAGCTTCTTCATTTTTTCCTCAAAGACCTTGTTCTTGGCCGCCACGAGCTTCTCGATATGCGCTACCGTCTCGGTGGCTTTCTCTTTCACCGCAAGATCGTGAATAGCCTTGAGCTCGCTCATTGATTTTTCGTGCTCTTCAGTTAGACTTCGTCGTCCTTTCAGTTTCGCAATCTCTTCTTCAATCACGGCAATCGACTGCATTTGTTCCTGCCGCGCTTTGCTTAATTGCTTTCTGAATTTGGCTCTTTCTTCCTCGGACAGCTCTCGCCAGTTGGCGGGCCTTGCGGGCGAGGATTCCATCCCGGCCTTTATCTTGCCAAGCTGTTCTTCGATGGCCGCAACCGCTTTTTGCCGGCGCTCACGCCACATTCCTCGCCGGCTGCCGCGCTCGCCTGCCGAGCCCTCAGGCTGACCAAAGGCGACCCACGCCAGTCCTCCAACCACAACAGTGCTGACAATTAGCATCAGGTGCCGCTTCATAATACAGTCCTCCAAAACACGTTAAATGAGTATTCCACGTAACGCCCACTCCGGACGTTATCCGGCTGCAAACTCGCCTCAATTCGGTAAATTGTACCGCAGTACAGACGCACAAACACCACCTTTTATTGCAGCCAGGCAAAAAACTGCCGGTGCTCCTCGGCAACCCCTGATATGAGGACCGGGCGGGCCTGGCGGGCTGCAATGGCCCAACTGGCCAAAATCTTCGCCATTGCAGACTGCGAAAGTCGCAAGTCGGTGAAGCAGAACTGATGTAAGTCCTTACCCGCAGAGAAAACAAAGGCCGCGGATTCCGACCTTTTCGCTCGACCCGGCTGCAAGGGCCCTTATGTCACAGGCCCTTCGGTTAATCCGTTCGCAATCGCTGTCTTTGCTGCTATAATGGCCGGTCGATTCTGAAGATTTTGAAAGGAAGCTATTATGAGTGATGAGCAGAGCGTTCAATACGGAGAACTTTTAAGTCATGAGCAGATGCTGGAGCTGAAGCGTTGGAATACGCCCACGATTTACAACGGCTGGGAGCAGATAACCCGGCACGATTCCGGCAGGGACGCCTTTAATCTTGAGCCGACAGTGGATTTTATGCCTCAGATGGGGCCGATGGTAGGCTATGCGGTGACGGTTATTTGTCAGCCCGGAAAGGCGGAACACCAGAAGAACAACCCAAACGCCGCCAGCCAGTGTTATCGTTATGTAGCTTCGGTGCCCGGACCGAAGATTGTCGTCGTGCAGGACCTTGACAAGCCCGCAACTTACGGCTCCTATTGGGGCGAAGTCAACAGCAATCGACATCGGGCGCTGGGTTGCGTCGGCACGGTTACCGATGGCGCCGTTCGTGACGTCGACGAGATGACTAACGCGGGATTCAAAGCCCTTGCCCGGCGCATGTGCGTCGGACACGCGTATTCGACGCCGATACGGTGGGGCTGCGAGGTTGAGGTATTCGGCCGGAAAGTGCAGCCGGGCCAGCTCATTCACGCGGATAAGCATGGATTCCTTGCGATACCCTTCGGCGAGGAACAGGGGCTGCTCGAGGCCGCTAAGTTTATGGATTCGAACGAGTGCAAGACCATAATCCTGACCGGGCGTGACACGGCCGGCAAGTCTATGAAAGAAATCCTCGAAGGTTTTGACAGGGCAGGCGAACTGTTTGCACGCAATGTGAAAAACAAGTTCGGCAAAAAGAAGTAGCGAGTTTAAGCTTGTTCACATTCTCTTGCATCGGTTGCCCTTATTGCCCGTCCCGGAATTGTCAAGTAACAGATGGCGCCTGTGAGGCAATAATTAAAACGCTTCAGCCAGCGGCCGTACTGTCAGAAAATACCGTTGATAGGGAAAATCGACGCGATTCCTCAGCTCTGCAATAACAGAAATGGCGCCGCGGGCTTCTCTCGCAGCGTCTCTTGTTTGTGACTGCCTATTCGCAATCTTCTATTGCTTTAAATCCGGCTTATTTTTTTTGTGTCGGCTGATATAAGTCCTGGCCGGTCCGTCGGATTCCGAGGGCATGCATGAAAAATGGCAGCCCGCAAAAGTCAGCGACGTGTATTGGTTCGGATTCGGGAAGTAGATGGCCATAGCGTCAATTTTTTTCGGCTGCAGATCGGGCTCGTCGTCTTCATATATGTAGGTGGTCCCTTTGAGTGTGACCGAAAACTCGAGCATGTCCGATGACTTACGTTCAATGCGCAGAATCAGCTTTGAAAATTCGCCGAGCTTCAGGCCGAAGCCGCTCAGGTCTCTGCTCCTCGTGTAAGGTCCTGCCTTTTGAACCAGCGACCTTCTGACGTCATCGCCCATATCCTTCGACCGTTTCATGAACTTGCCCGGTATCGCGTCGCTGTGCTCCCTTTCGATTCCCACAGGAAGACACGGACAGATCCTCGCACAATATCCGAGATAGCTCCGCCACTTATCGTTTGTGTACCCGGTTTTGTCGCTGTCGATATGCCCGCCGCCGTTCGAGTCAAACAGGCCTATTCTCAAATCGCCGGTACCCGAAAGCAGGGTCGGGTCGGTCCCCGGAACGCCGGTCTTAATGCCCTCGGCCTTGAACATATAGACCACTTCCGCGACATCGCCGACCTTGCTCAAATCCATCTCAGGCAGCTTGACCGTAATCTGGTCGGCCGGGCGCGGATGCCACACAAGCTGATGGTCCTCGTTGAGTATCAGGCGGCTCGGATCTTCAGAATGATACCACGTCAGACCATCAAATCGAACCGCCGCCATCGCCTGCGAGGCAAGGACACAAACACAGAAAAACCCCAAAACCATTTCTGAGACCATCTTCTTTCTCACGGCTTGACGCCTCCTCAAGAAAAGTAACATTTCCAGACATTCATTATTCATGCCCCCCTAACCGGGCACAGGGACATCATTTGCAGTAGAATATCAAACCTGAATCAAAAAGGCCAGAGCATTTCCGCACGACTCTCACGCCCAACAACGCTGATGTAAGGCTTACGCATTCGTCAGGCCGAAGAGACTCTCCGAAAAATGCCACACATTGGGCTTCGCTTTCACAGCTCTTTTCACAGGAATGCATTATGGAACGGGAAATCGGCATGCAAGTGCATCGCGCTCGCAGAACGCTGCTCTTTAAGAGCTGCAAGTCTCAAAAGGATTTGTTCAGCAGTATCTTTTTCTGAGCTTATTGCAAACAGGCCCCTGTTGGGTCAAGGTTGCATTCGAGCCAGCCCGGGGCCAGGATGGCATAATCCAACATATCCACCCCATCCATACCGTCAAGGTCGGCACAAGTAAGACCCGAACAGCTTCCCGGCGGGTCCAACCACTGACCGGCAAAAATGCCCAAGTCAACAAAGTCAATCCAGCAGTTAGCATCTAAATCACCCTGAATCGAGGCCGTGCAGATATTAAAATTCCCGCGCATATTTGAGCTGTGTATGCCGCAGCGGTATCCGGGGACCTTGTCAGGGGCTCTCATTGCCTGATGGAGACCGGGGGTCAAAGTGAAGGTTACCGTATCTAATCCGTCATCGGCCCAGGCAATGTTCGGGTCGGTCTCGAACGGACCAGCCGTGCCGCCCATCGAAAGGAGAATCGTGTCAGAGGCCGCGGAACCGCCCTTGGCAATCACCTGAAAAGGGTGAAGGATGGGACGCACAACGGTTACTTGATAACGCAGACCCACGTGGAGTGTCAAGTTAGGGTCTGCAGCCCCTATCAGTCCAAAGTCAATGGCATTCGGTTCAAAAGATTGCAGCACATAGGATTCAGTCCCCGCGTTGTCGAATGTCCACGCAACGTCATGCGACGCTGCCGATGCCGAATAGGCAATGCCAAAAAGAGGAACAAGTGCATACGCTAATATTTTCGGCAGGCTACTGCTCTGCATTATATAGACTCCGTTCACCAATTGTTTGTAACGTCAGATCGCTCTAATAATAATACATACGTCTTCGATAGGTCTTTTGTGTTCACCTTTTTGATCAGGGTCAGGCCTGTTTTTCGCATCAGGAAAAACCCCCCGGCGCGATATACATTACGCGCTTGAGATATGCACAATTGGGGGCCACTCGCCCCGGGGATCAAAGCTCACCACAAGTGTTCACGACAGTGGACTTCAGAGAGGGTAAATCTGGCGGGCAAAATAAACGTAAGCCTGTACCGACAAAGCACTGCGAGCGAGAGGATTCGAACCCCTACGTCCCTAAGGACACCAGGACCTAAACCTGGCGCGTCTGCCAATTCCGCCACGCTCGCGAAGTCCGTCTATTCAGACTCCTGGCTGCTGTCTTCTGATTCTCCCTCTTTGCTTATTTTCTCAATTCTTTTCTCGGCCTGCTGCAGTATGCCCCGGCAGTGTTTAATCAGGCCCATCCCACGCTCATACTGCTCGAGGCTGTCGTGCAGCGCGATTTGGCCCTGCTCAATCTGAGAGACGATGCCCGTAAGCTCCTTGATCGCCTGCTCGAATGTCAGCTTATCGATATCGCTTTTCTGCTTTTTGGCGGCCATATCTCAGTTTCCCATAATTTTCCTTGTTTAAGCCGTTGCCGGCCATCAGCGTGACCCATAATTATATACCACCGGCTCCGGCTTTCTGCAACAGTTATGTCCCTGCAAGGAATCACCCCGAGACCATGGGAAAATTCCAAATACCAGGCGCGAGATTCTAAACAATGCGAAAGTTCGAGTCTCCACAATGCGCCGCCGCAGGGCCGAGAGAAGAGGCGCGTGGCTCAGTCTTCTTTACTTCTTGGAGAAATACTCCGGGAAGATTGAAAGATAATGTCAAGTTGGCGTCTTCTCTTGGAGGTTTTGCCTCGTCGATTAAGGGCCTCCGGGCCGGGGTCTCGACACACTATAAGAACGTTTCATAGGGATTTCCCCCATAAAAAGAAAAGGGCCGGCCCCGATTGATAGATACGGCCTTAATGCCTAATCTGGAGACACTTTGACTGTGAAACGGCCAAATCACCTGCGGCCCGAAGCCGTGTATTCGGTGCCGACCAAAGGCTTTTTGCAGGTGGACAGAATCACCATTTTGTTGTATAAAAACAGAATGTGAGGCGCCTGAAGCTGATAAAGCGTGGACAGTCAACCGAATGCATTCATTAGGACGCAGTCAAATGAGCAGACAAGCCGACGAACTCCAATCCGACCAGCGATACGACACCGTCAAGAAGTACTACGGCCGGGTGCTCCGGAGCACCTCCGACCTCAAGACCGACGCCTGCTGCACATCGGAGACCTTCCCGTCGCGCGTCACCGAGGTCCTTCCCTTAATCAGCGACCAGATCAAGGACAAGTACTATGGCTGCGGCTCGCCCATACCCCTGTGCATTGAGGGACTCAAAATCCTCGACCTCGGCTGCGGCACCGGCAGGGACTGCTATGTAATGTCAAAGCTCGCCGGCCCCGACGCCTTCGTCTATGGTATCGATATGACCGAGAGCCAGATTGCCGTCGCAAAAAACTACATCACCGAGCAGATGGCGGTCTTCGGCTATTCGAAGCCTAACGTCGATTTCGTCTTTGACTATATCGAGAATCTGCCGAAGCACTTCGACAAAGAGTCGCTGGACCTGGTGACGTCGAACTGCGTAATAAACCTGACCGAGGACAAGGAAGTCGTACTGCAGCGGGTTTACGAGGCCCTGAGATTCGGCGGTGAAATGTATTTCGCGGACATCTACGCCGACAGAAGGGTCCCTGAAGAAATCACGAGAGACACAATACTGCGC
>Ga0180437_10008101_pt1 | contig 13457 bp, 13 predicted proteins | sample SS_ome_4_FD_132410 | JGI IMG/M metagenome (GOLD analysis project Ga0180437, IMG submission 132410) | Hypersaline lake sediment archaeal communities from the Salton Sea, California, USA - SS_3_D_1 metaG | ecosystem: Environmental > Aquatic > Non-marine Saline and Alkaline > Hypersaline >...
CCTGCAATTCATGGCGCAGTGTCGGTGTTACCACGCTCATAATCGGTGTCACCAGCTTAAGCACCAAGCCAACAATTAAGCTCCAGGTCATTTTTATCACCTCCTTCCATATTGATAATGATTGCCGTCCTCAAAGCGTCCGCCCCACACACATTCCGGGTCCAGACTTTCCCAATATTCCCCTAACTCCCGATGGTCCTCTGTTCGCATCAGATACTTCCCATTGCGAAATAAATTCAGGTCTACTGCAAGCCTTTGATAGTGCTTGCTGTTCGCCTTATGCCGCCCGTCCTCTTCATGCGCCCACGCATCGCCGTAAGTGACTTCGTATCCCCGTTGATTTGCAAACAGGATGAGGTAGGCCGTTAAATGAGCAAACTTTGATTGTCGCTCTCTGAGGGTCATAATACTTTACCCTCAATCCATTGTCGCGTTGAGACTGCAAGTTGCATTTTATGTCCATTTTTCATATACCATGCCTTAGTGTCTGGTGTTCCTTGGGCTTTACCTGCGCCCTTCCAATCGGCCAACATTTCTTTGCGATAACAAAGAGGAATATCAAAAATTTTCAAGCCTTCTTCGTCACTCGGCAATAACCACCATTGCCAATGATGCTTATTTCGTTTTTGGTGCAAGAGCCATGCAAAATCAAATGGGGCATCACCCGTATTGTATGGTTTATAGTATCCCGTTTTATCGCGTCCTTGTTTTATTCCCTTTTTGTTTTTTCCGTAGAAATGTTCTGCGTACGGAAAAAATTCACTCGGGAGAAATTTACTCCAATCATGGATTATCCCAAGCCAAGGTATTCCAAGTTTACAGCATTCGATAAACACAAACCACTTATGCCGTAAGACGTAAGACAAATATTGTAAATATTTCATGGCTCCGGCTCCTTTTTAATCGCATACCCGATTCTTACGCCATCAACAACTAATCTGTGTCGATGAATTTCTAATCGCATAATTAATCCCCTTCCTCGTCCTTCAAACAATCCTTCAACGTCCCACAGGCCCCCAGAGCCGCTTCCATCGACTCACAATGGGTGATAATACGGTTTATAGCCAAATGGACACCGCCGATGTTGTTTCTCACATGGTCTTGCAGATAGCTGATTTCCGTTGCGTCCGGTGTCTCCCGTGCAAACTGCTGAACCGCCTGCAACAGTCCCCGGAGACGGTGAATCGTTCGGGCGGTGTCCCCGGCGATAGCCAAATCGAGGGCGACTTGTAGCTGGTCGATGATGAGATTGAGTGCGGTCATGATTCCTTTGGTATCACCGTTTCAATCCCGAATTTTTCATCAATATCATTTTTAAATTCGTTCAAAGCGTCCGCATCATAGGACGGAACGTAAGCTTCGGAATCCTGGTCGTATTTATAGACATGCAAACACAGATTGAGGTCTACCAGGCAATAGCTGATTAGTCCTCCAAGAATCGGGCATGCTTGAATATAGAACATATCCACATACAAAAAAGCCCCGTCGGGGTCCGGGTTGCTCCGGTATTCATCGGTCATGACACCGTAAAACGGGTGCATTCCTAATACAACTGATTCGACTATCTCCCATGTTTTTAAATCGCCGGGGTCAATCGGGCTTTGGTACGAATATCCAAGCTCAACATTTTCAACAGGTTTAGCTAGCGGTTCGATTTGCGGTCGGCTTGTTAGACATGATAGGACCAACATACTCAATGCAATAATAATTAACTTTTTCATTTTCCTTCACCTCGTTTATTTTATTTGCCGGACCGCGCATTCAACGGCAAAGGAGGTCAGCCCATAGTGTTTTTCCTCAGTTTCATGTCCTTATTGATCTCCCTGATCTTATCGTCTATATCCCGCCTAATCAGGTTTAACACATATTTACTCGGACTTATCCGCTTCCAGCTTGCCATGAATCTCAGGTCCTCCAACGTGCGTCGGCACTTTCCGAAGCTCAAGATCAATCGCGCTTCCTGCGGGTTGCAGTCCCGGCAATACCCCGTCTCGCTGATCGTCGGGGTCCCGCAGTTCAGGCAATGCTCGTATGTCGGTTCGGTCGTCATCGCGGTAAATCCGGTTGATTTCTTTGATTTTGGCGAGGATCATTTGTTGGTGGCGCTTTTTACAACCATTGTTCATCGGGGCTCGTCTTTTATCCGGTGCAGGGAATATCGCGCTGGGAGGGGGAAGCTGTTCGAGCTTGGCGGCAATTATACAGGCAATGTCCGAACAAGTTAAGGACAAACTTCGAGCACTCGAACATTCAGCGGCATCAATCAACGATAATTTTGTCCATATCCTCAATCTTCCGGTTTGGCTTTCGGCATTACAGAGGGCTATAATCCTTGTATCCCAGGTATCTATCCAGTTTAGTATCCAATGCCTTTAATCGTTCTTTAACGTCCTTCACATCACATCCATACCGTTCCAAACGTACATATTTATCCGGTATCTGTGCAATCGTAACCGCTTGCCATGCCACAACGATTGTCAAAATAGTGAGTAGCACATACACTAAATAGGTTAAAAATTTTACCTGGTTCCCGTTTAGCCCATCTGTCATTACGGCCTCCACGTGCGTTGAAATTTAAGCGGCATGGACAACCACGGCGAAAAAAGCAAACCGGGCTGTCCTTCATACGGTCCGATGTCCGGAAGCCCTCCCGCCGGCCGGGTGCGTCCGTCAATGTCTTCCGTTACGGCGGCAGCGGCGGCCCCCGCGTTTACCAGAGGCAAGCCTTGTTTTAGTCTAAAACTCGTCGCATCCTCCGTCTGCAACTCGACGTGGCGAACGCCCAATCCGTAAGTAGCTCCATAATTGTCCGCAAACTTGAAGGCGTGATAGCGATAGGCAGTGCTATTTGTCACAAGTGCATACTGCGGGTCTGGTGTGTCCGCTGCAACATGCTCATCCCAAGACGCTCTGTTGACGGTTAATTGAGTCCAATCAGTGTCGGTCGCGTAAGTCAGTTCTGCAAATGCACTGGCTTCGTTGCTTCCCCAAAAGGTGAAGTTTTGAACACCAACATTTGTGTCGGCACCAGAAGCATGATAATTTTCCAGATAAATCCGTCGAATTACTTTTGCAGACCCTAAATCAAGATGAAATCTTTGATTCGTATTTGTACTATCTTCACATATCCACGAATTATTTAATTGAGATCCGGTTAATGATAAACTGGGATCAGTCGCGTAGTAAGGCCAATAATTCGTGGTTCGTTTCGTCGTCGCCTTGACATAAGTATCAGAATGCGTAGGATATTCAGGGTCATGGTCATAACCAATAAAATTTGCATGAGACACGCTGAACTTACAATTCGTGTAAGTCGTCGTCCCGTCCCCGGTCTCCCGCGCTTCCATCTGGGCTTGAGTTTCAAAAAATGCCCAATTATTGAGCGTGATTGTCTCGTCTGCACCATCATCGAGTGTTGCGGGCCATGTCCAAGAATTATAGTGGGTACCCGATTCTTCTAACGTCAGCGTTCCCGCAAACCCACAGTGCTTTATACTCGCCGTCACGCCTTCCGGGTGAACCACGGCCCAGTCGGACTCGAATATGCAGTTCGTGAGATTGCCCGTCAGGTTGAATGTCTCGGCGTATGCCGTTGACGCAAATAGTAATATCGCTGCTAAAAATATCTTAATTCTTAAACCAAACATTTTCCGCCGCTCCTGTCACATCTTGTCCGCCGTCAATCGCACCATCGTACAGCGTGATAGCCGCTCCCTCTGCGTTAAATTCCCCAGTCAACGTGTGGGTCTCGCCCTGTAAATCTATACAATCATCGTCTATCCAGTTCCAGGCCGCATCGCCCGCCGTCTGTAAATCTGGAAACGTCCCGCCCGTGCCCACGGTGAGTTTATCGGTCGTCAAAAATGGAATCGCCACGGTATGCCCCGCCGTACTCGGGTATGTAGCCAACCCTGCTAACGCCGATGTGATGGTCACATTTTCACCCGTCAAATCCTCCCAGGTTGCATCGTTCAACGAAATATCGTCCCCGACTTGAGCATCCCCAATACTGTTTTGACGATAACCCGAGTTCCCAGGGCAGTAAAACGTCGCGGTATTGCCGGAGACACTGCTATAATAGCAGGTAATTGTGTTAAAGGGGTTCAGGTTAGGATAGTCCATGACTATCGGAATCGACGGTGTTCCGTTGATAGCAGGGGCAATGTTACGGTTGAACGCCAGATATACCGGCCACAAGCCTTCCGTCGTCACGTTTCCTGCCATCGTCAGACCGGTCGGGGCTGCTACGGGCGATCCGTATTCACCCGTCGCTAATGCCGCTGAATCGTCGGAATCTAAAAATGAGTTCCACATGGCAGCTTCATACACGACCATCGTGCTGTTCTGCCCTGCCGCTGACCCGCTGTTGTAATATGCGTTTATGCCTAACTCGACCGCCGAGCCTGTATATTGTGTGTTAGCGTCTAAGAATGACGTATCACTGTTTTCCGCCAGTTTCGTTCCGCTGCTATTATAAACTTCAATATATGCATCATCTTCTGAATTATCATAACGACCAACGACTTTATACACGGTTCCCGCAGTAAGCACATAATCGGCGGCCTCCGATTGAGCGGTTAAAGCTACCATTCCGTCTCCGTCTGCGCCATCGCCGTCATTATGACCGATATAAAATTTTACTTTATAATCACCACCATCGTTCATGAAGTAGATTATCCAGGTTTTTTCATCGTCTCCGGCCTCCCACTGCCCAAAATGGCACCCTTCACCATCGGCAAGGTCGGCCACAGAGCCAACGAAAAACCCGCTGACATCACCCGTAAGCTGGTCAAACGCTGCTGTATAAAGGTAATCATTATCCCCATCAGCAAGTGTAACCAATCCGGTGTCGGTACCCTCAGCACACGCAGCCCCGGCAAAAGCCGGGCTATTACCGCTTGACAAATTATATCCTGTGGTTCCGGGGTCGCTGCCCTTAATAACATTACTGTCATTGCCGTTGTTTGAAAACTCGTACCAAAATACACAGTTGGCATCCATAGATATATCATTACACCCGGTCGGTATGTCTGCCATGTCGCCGCTGTAAATAACCGCTCCCATGTCCCAGTCGGTCCCAGCGTCGCTCTGGCTGGCTGTATTGAACACACCCGCCGATGGAAGCGTATGCCAATCAGAGTCCTCGGTTAAAAAGGAGACGTTAAACCCGTCACCATCAGCATCTTTATAGGCATCTAAATTCAGTCCAGCATCAACGAGCGGAGAACCTGAAGGTGGGTAAAAGTCGTCAAAATTAAATTCATCGGCAGCCTCAATCAAACGCCACCCGCCGGAACCATAATTTAAAGTTATTTGCGGATCACCGTTTATGTCATCTTCATGCACCCAAGCAGTCGGAATAGATTCGTTTCCCGGATCGGTTGAAGTATGCCAATGATTCGGGCCAATGGTCCACGAACCAGGGTATGTAGCTGTTCCCCACGTTTCCACATGGGCCAGGGTGCTGGTGTTGTTAATAGATGAGGTGTTATTAATGATTCTAACGGTATCAGCAAATTTTGTGTAACCGCTATTGTAACGATACCAGGCATAATAGAGGAAATTCCATGAGTTATCTATGAGCGTGTTGTTATAAATATTGACTTCTTCAAACGTCTGAGTGTTGGTGATATCCAGACCGTTTTCATCTATGACATCCAAGCCTATCCCACGTTTTGCCCCAATAACCACATTTCCATGTATGTTTACTATGCACTGTCTATTATCACCTGTTGTTTTTTCATCCCGTATTACGATGCCGTCTGCCGCACAGACCGTACCAGCATTGCGGCTCCATTCATCTATCCCTTGCGCTACGATATTATTTTTTACCGTGTGTGTTCCAGTGGGTGTTTGATATTGAGGGCAAATATAAATTCCAACTGAGATGCTAAATACCACCATACAGTTAGAAACTGTTGTTCTAACTCCACTAATGTGTATTCCTTCACCGCCGGCATGATGTATGTAACATTCATCGATAATCATATCGTTTATCAGGCCGGACGTTCCTCCGCTACCTATGGCGCTTCGCCAACAATTAGAGCATAACTCATTTTTAAATATATAGTTTGAATAGCCGACTTCACATCTTTGAACGGTAACATTTGAACTTATTGTGCGATTATATCCACCTGTCACGAAACCATAGCCAAGATTAGAAGCGTCGCAGTCTTCTATCGTTAAGCCATCTAAGCCGGTTTCCTCCCAGGTTCCATATCCTGCGTCAAGAATGAATACGTCATAGGGCAAATTTTGAAATTGTAGATTTCTAAACTCGCAATCATCTTTCGTAATTTTAATCACTGCATTAAGGTGGGTGCTTGTCCCAGGGCTTACTGTCTGGTTGGGCCAATCCATTCCACCATCAAAGATAGGTTTAGGATCTTCTTCTGCCCCATAAGCATCCATAACAACCTTACCGCGAGTTTTAGTAAGATTAAAAGCCATTTGGCCGAGATCGGCATATAAAACAGAAAATGTATCGCCCCGGTTCCAGAAAACATTCACAACATCGTCCGTGCTGGTCGCGTGGATCTGTGTTTGGGCTTTTGCAGCCGTCGCCCAAGGTGTTCCTTCTGTGCCGTCGCCCGTCGTGTCGTTCCCCGCATTCGAGAAATACCAATTATAAGTCGCCCCCCACGCCTGCCCCGCGAAGAGCAGGAGGGGGAGAAGGAGGTATAGAATAAATAGTCGTTTCATAGTTGCCTCAAAAAATCGTCAAACCGTCCTTTAGTTTTTCCCCAAAATGGCACACTGTCGGATTCTTGCCATTCTGCTTTTGAATGCTTTGAATAGTCCTCTTTTTTGAATCGGTTCGGTGTATAATTCATTTCATGCCGAACATCTATACAGGGATGCTCCGAAATATAGTCCTTCACCCCGGCAACTTTCATGCCCTTGATTTTATGAGTGCCGGGTGCAAAGCCATGATGCCGCTGCTTGTATTTTCCTGCATCAAGCAAAACTATCAAATTCTTAAAATGAGCTAGAAATAACTCACGATACGCACACACAAGGGACGTGCATCGGGTATGCCTGGACAGCGCATCCCCTGTCTTCGCGTTTACTTGCCATCGGTTCGTGTTATAGTAAAACCTGTCTTTCCGGGTCGGGGTAAAGTCAAAATGGCTTGGATGATAAATAACGTCATGCTCACACAAAAACACAATATCGGCATTGATATTTTCAAGGCCCAGTAAGATTTGCCTAAATAAGCTCTCACGGCCCCGTTGCCAATCGACGACAATATTATTTCCCAAATTGATAGGGATATGGCTCACGGACACAATCGGAAACCCGTTCACGCATTTAAGCAACTGCCTTCGGCAAATGCGGACCAGCCGTTCCTCACAATGATTGTCCGTATAATAGACAATCCCCTTCGTTGCCTTGCTTTTGCTTTTCTTGAGCTTCGTTCCCCAACCGGGTAAAGGCGCAAAATGCTCTATCAACCAGTCAAACTTGCGTTCCGCTTTCGGCCAAGAGTTCCCGAACCATAGGTTCCGGGATCGCTTTCTGGCGGTTTTAATATCCCCGGATGATATGGGAAACGGAAACCCAAAGTCACCGCCTTGCGTCCGAAACATATGAGAAAACCATGTTTTCTTATTTACCACCTGCCGCCCGCCGGAAAGCCATGTCTTGCAGGCGACTTCCACAGCCATTTGACCCCATGAACCATGTTCTTCGTCCATGCCGCCGAGTTCCCAATACCGCTCTCGTTCCATGAAAAAACACGCCCCAACCCCGCACATGACATCGGTAATGTCGGCCTTCGCCCATTCCCTGCGCCTGTGATCGTACTTTTGTTTGAGCGCGTCAATATCATTGCCGTATTCCTTGAGATAATTCTTGTCGAAATACGCAACATGAAGATTTGTGTCAAACCACATATAATCTGTGCGCTTGTCTCTGCGTGGTTGCCAGAGAATCTTGCGCTCAAACTCTGTCGTGTTGTCGCATTTCTCGCACGTTGTCAGCGTCGGGCCTTGGTAAGTTTCATTTCCACATTTCTTGCATATCCAATTAAAGGCATGAAGGTTATACATCCTGGGTATGACTGTCCAATCATACTCACAATCAGCCATGAGCTTAACGTCAAAACCTTCATCGACCGCACAATGAGCATCCAACTTCATGATATACTTGGCTTCCGATAGACCGACCCCTTCATTGGTCGAAGCCCTTTGTCCGATGGGTTTTGTATGGTGGACAAGGTTTACCTTGGGATCATCTGGTATGGGCGGATCAGGCCAATTACCGTCACATATTCCAATGATTTCAGTATCCCCTCGGATGTTTGCCAACACGTTTTCAATCGTGTTTTTGAAAAACATCTCATTTCTGCCGGGGATTATAACTGATAATTCTGTCATTGTTTTACCCAGAACCAAGACCGTCTTGGATTCTTCTTTTTGCGTTCCCTTTCCTTCACCATATCCGTGATATACCAAGGGTTTATTTTGTGGTATCGGGTGTAATCGTCTACCGCGCTTTTTACCCCAACCCGTGATTTATCAGCGTTGTAATAATCATGCCCGCTAATTACGCCCCCCACCCTGACTTTTCTCGACCACAGAAGAATATCGAGCATGGCATAGTCATATAAATGGTTCCCGTCGATATACACGAAGTCCAGTGTCCCGTCTTTAAAATGATTGATAGCCTCTTCGCTTTTCATCTTTAAAAATTTGACGTTATGACTCTTCATCGCCTTATGAGCCTGATGTTCCGCTTTTTGATGCCTGCTGTTCCCTCGCGGCTTGCGGGCACCCCGGTAATCTTTGTATTGGTCGATGAGAAATAACCTGACACGGGGTATCTCATGGACAATATCCTGAGCGTTTCTTCCCGCCCATACGCCTATTTCCGCACCGCGCTTATATCCGCATTTTTTAAATAGCTTATACATATCCACACGATTGATGCCTTTTAGCTCAATAGGCAGGTCTTGTGCATTTCCTAGCTTCCATGTTTCCTGTATGTATCGTATAGGCTCCAAACTCTCTCTCCTATGCCATGTGGGTACGGGCTTAAAGTGTTCAATTATCCACTCAAACTTACGCTTCTGTAACGGCCAGTTATTTTTTGTAAAACATTCAATGACATAATCTCTTGATTTTTCACGATCCCCTACCGGCTTTGGATACGTTGCTCTCCACGGGTGATGTTTCCCGGCGTTTTTCTTCCAATGTGCATACCATGTCTTTCGATTTAATACATAACGACCCCCGGAAAGCCACGCTTTCAAGCATGTTTCCTGCGCTTCCCTACCCATTGTGCCGTAGTTTACATCGTCAAGACCGCCCAAGTCCCAAAACCGTTGCCAGTGCATAAACCAGCACGACCCCTGGGAAGTCATTAAATCGCATATCTCCTGGACTTTTACCCGTTCTGCGTACTCCGGCCAGTTGGCACCTTTCATAGGATAGCGTTCGTCTTTCGGGTTCGTGATATACTGAAAATCGTATATTTTATCTCCCCTCTCCCAAGTCTTTCTTCTAAGATCATATCGCCTGGGTACGACCGTCCAGTCATATTCGCAATCCGCTTTGAGCTTTTTGTCAAACCCCTGGTCAAAGCAACAGTGGGCGTCACACTTCATTAGATATTTGCCTTGCGCTATTTTCGCGCCGGCATTGATCGCTTTACGCATTCCCCGTGATTCCGTCCAATGAATGACCTTAACACGTTTATCCTCTTTTAACGGCGGATCAGGCCAATATCCGTCCAATATTGTGATAATTTCCAGGTCTTCCTCGGCCTTATCAAAAATATCGTCTATCGTTTTTTGCAAATAAGGCTCGTTTCGTGCCGGGATAACCACTGAAAGCATTATGAAATTCTCCTAACTCGATATACGCCCATTAATAATCCTCTTGGTTGATATATGAACCCTGCCGATGGACTGACTGATGCTGAAGGGCTTAAAGAAGCTGAGGGCGACAAAGATGCTGACGGTGAAACAGAAGGCGACTCTGAGGGCGACTCTGAAGCAGAGGGGCTTACGGACGGTGATTCAGATGCCGATGGACTGATACTGGGTGATTCGGAAGCACTCGGACTGACCGAAGGCGACACAGAAGCTGAAGGACTGACCGACGGAGATTCACTCGCCGATGGTGATATAGATGGCGATTCAGACGGAGATTCGCTTGCCGATGGGCTTACGCTTGGGCTTTCAGATGCACTTGGCGATATTGACGGACTTATGGAAGCCGATTCTGACCCTGGACTTGGACTAGGCGATACTGAAGCCGATGGACTTACACTCGGTGACTCACTCGCGGATGGGGAAACGCTTGGACTTTCCGAAGCTGATGGACTGACTGAGGGAGACTCGGAAGAACTTGGCGAAATAGACGCTGATGGAGAAACCGATGGGCTTTCTGATGCACTAGGGCTAACGCTTGGGCTTTCAGAGGCCGATGGTGATACTGAAGGTGATTCTGAGGCCGACGGGGAGACTGAGGGTGACTCACTCGCGCTCGGTGATATAGATGGAGAAACTGAGGCCGAGGGTGACGCCGATTCGGACGCAGACGGACTAACCGATGGACTGACCGAGGCAGAGGGTGACACCGAAGGAGATTCGGAAGCGGATGGTGATACTGATGCTGAAGGACTTACGCTTGGTGAAACACTGGCCGAGGGTGAAACAGATGGAGACTCACTTGCCGAGGGACTGATGCTTGGTGATTCGGAAGCACTGGGGCTGACCGATGGGGATACAGAAGCACTTGGGGAAACGGAAGGTGAAACTGACGCACTTTCAGAAGCCGATGGAGAGACAGATGCACTTAGACTCGGTGAAATTGAAGCACTGGGGGAGCCTGCCGCCTCCTGGTCCCCGCCGCGCCATAAGTCGTACTTGTGATCGGAACCAGCGGATGTGAGATAATAAATACTCTGCCCGACATAGCTGCCCGTATCAACCGCAGTAGACGGGTTGCCTGTCTGTGTTTGAGTCGGGTCCCCCCAATTCTCAAAATCGCCGGGGTCGCTGTTCCCGAAGTCCCAATATTTAAAAACCGTGTCATTCCCCGTGCCCTCAACAGAGAATCCGAAATAATCATTTGCGTTAGGTGCGGTAACATTTATCCTAGTTCCGACAGTCTCTTGCCATGAAACTCCATTATATCTCTCAACATTGAACTGCCAGTTGGAAGATCCATCCCACCGTAAATTGACCCAATAGCACGCACCACTTCCATCGGCATTTGCCTGCCGGAACATCGCGCCGAAAGAGCCGGCGTTGCCCTCCAAATAGTTGAGACGAACTAACACACATTGGTTGACCGAATCACAAGCAGTCTGATAAACGAGATTATAGCCATTGTAATTTACAGTACTCGCGATAAACATATTGGAGCTGTCGGCATATGGCGTTCCAGCAGACCCATCGTCTCCTACATCCCAATTCGCATCAGAGGCTACATTGCCAGTAAAATCCCATGCTTCTGAGTATTGCGGGTATGACATATTTACCTCGGTCCACTCCCAATGTAACTGTCCGTCTGTTGCCGGGTATATCTCATCCGGTGTTTGAATCGCATAATAAAGCTCATTACTGTAACCACTCTCAAATCCCTCTGTATCGTATGCCGTAAGCGCAATGTAGCTTTGATCCGGTATCTCCGCCGTGTAAGTCGTAACATTGCCGACATCCAGCGTCGAGGTATAGACCCCGGACTCCGCCCCCCAATGAAGGCGGTATCCGGCAAGGTCCTCTTCTGTGTTCGGATCCCATTGAAACGCAACCTGATCCGCTCTAAGGAACGTAAACGACAGTAAGACTACCGCCGCTAGCAGGAGCAGGAACATCAAGCAGCGTACCAATAACATACTCAACAGACGCGCCTTGGACGTTGTAACTAACAATCTTCACCTCCTGGCCTATGAGATCCGTAACCGTAAACGTGCAGGTTGTCGGATCAGTCTCTTGCACCGTGCATTTTGTGACACCATCGAGTTGACATTCCTCAAAATCCAAATTAGGACCGATGCTCCTGGTCCAGGTCGCCGTCACGGACCAGTCGGCACATGCCAAGGTGGGTAGAAACATAAGCGCCAAAACAATCATCAATAACTTTTTCATTGCTTTAAGACTCCTTCCATACTCTGTTAATCCATTAGACATAAAAAAAGCCGCTAAAAGCGGCAGGGTGAAAAGTTTCATGTCGGCTATGTTATTTTACAAACACTGCCTCAACCGTCCAAGTCGCATTGTTTACTGCCTGGTCTGATGAAACACTTAGTTCGATTTTCCCGGTTATTTTCCAATAATGGGTAAAATGTTCACCTGCTCGTTTATTATATAAATCAGGCAATGTCGCACGCCCCAACGCGCCCGTGTTTTCCAATAAATTCAAACCGGCATATGCTGTTGAATTGTCCACGGAACCCAACAAATCAATCTTTGTATCTTCATCCAAATACATAAACAAAAAGATGTCCGTATCGTCTGTTGGTGCCGTCGCTCCGGCATACGCCCTCACCTCATACAAGTGCATACCTTGTATAAATTTGGTAAACGGTTCACCGAGATACGTCTGAGAATCCGTGTCAGTGTCCGGTACATCACCGTCCGATGCGTCCCCCACGCACACGAATTTAATAGTAAATGTTGAGTCGTCACCATATCCCGGTTCGATTGTAACCGACCCGTCGGCATACGCGAAAGTTGAATAAAACAATAAGCACAATGCGATAAGTAGTTTTTTCATTTTGCATTCCCCAATTTTAAATGTTCTTGAATTGCCTTTGTTCTCCATTTGTTATAAATATATGTTCGTTTTGATGATAAAAGGTTAATAATATCATTATGTTTTTCAGGATTTTCAATATGCTTTTGCATATGAGGTTGAATTAAAAAATCCTCATACGCTTCCTTCAAATCTTTTCCTGAACGCAATACAAAATCCCTGTAAACTTCATCATCTAACTTTATCCGCTTTTTACGATAAGTAACTTCTTGAGAGGGCGGAGTCGGATATGTGTTTAATTTTTTTAATGTTAATTCCACCGGGTCCCTAGTTTCCTTGCTCCATTTAAAAGGCAGCCATTGCCGAAAAGCTCCCCCCTCCAATATGATTTCTTCTCCCCAAACATTCAACCTTGAGGGAGAACCTTTCATCAATCCCGGAGGGATATTAATTCTAAACGCATCTAACCAATCGTTGCTCTCTCGTAGTTTTGCTTCTCCCTGGACTTCTGCCTCGTATGCTCTCTGAATTGACCGCCAAAAACTTGAATAGGGCACCATACTTGTCGCTGTTCTTTTAATCATACCTTCTCTGCTACCATACCTATCAAATATTTGACTAATCCCGCTCAAGTAACTTGAATCAATCAAAAAATTCTTATACGCGGCAGCCGAATTTAACAATGCCTCGCTTATTTCATTTTCTGAAGCATGTTCTTTCAACTTCTGTGCTACAATAGATGTTGCACCA
>Ga0180437_10008102_pt1 | contig 13456 bp, 22 predicted proteins | sample SS_ome_4_FD_132410 | JGI IMG/M metagenome (GOLD analysis project Ga0180437, IMG submission 132410) | Hypersaline lake sediment archaeal communities from the Salton Sea, California, USA - SS_3_D_1 metaG | ecosystem: Environmental > Aquatic > Non-marine Saline and Alkaline > Hypersaline >...
ACTTGGGGCAAGATCCTGAAGTTCGTTATTCACCAGAAGGCGGCGCAATGGCAAACATTTCAATCGCCACTTCCGATATTTGGAAAGACAAGAACACTGGCGAACAGAAAGAAAAAACTGAATGGCACAGGGTAATTGCATTCAAGCGCCTTGCTGAAATTATGGGTGAATATCTAAGAAAAGGCTCAAAAGTTTACATTGAAGGCAAGCTTCAAACTCGTAAATGGCAAGACAAAAACGGCGTTGATCGTTATACAACTGAAATTGTTGCGCGTGAAATGCAAATGTTAGACAACAGAGGCGGCGAAGTTGCAGGCAATAATGCTGTTCAAGATTCTCACAACCAAGCGAAGTCAAATGGTTATGCGCCGCAAGCAGATGAGCCGAAGCCAGATTTTGATGATGATATTCCTTTTTAGTATTCAACGAAGTTTCCTGAGCATGAAAACAAAAGGCTCATAACTTTAAACTTAAACGAGGGCAAAAAAAATGAAAGATTTATTTGAAGGTATTCTTGTTTGGATTTTCGGCTGATGAGTTTCGGAAAAACAATAAAAGCCGCGCAAGAAAAAAAGGGTGTCAATGATTCATATCTTCATAGGCAAACTAAAATCAACCGCGCAACATTAAGAAGATGGAAAGAACTTGATAAAACTGCATATTCAGAAATATTGAATAAGCTTTGCAAGGAACTTGACATCACGCCGAACGAATTATTCAGCTATGGTGAATATAATTGGAGTTCTGCAAAAATTCTTGATGAAGAACAGGTGAAAACTATCAATGACAACATGAAATCATTTGCAGGTGAATAAATGGGACAACAAGCATATCAACATTTGAGTTCTTGCGGCGATTATGAAATCCAAACTTGCATGAATTGTCCGTTGGATGATTGCAGGCCGACAAGTAAACAATGCCCTTTGCGCGTCGATGATGCAAAATTGAAAAAAGACATGTATCAATACATTTACAGGATGCAGCCAGTTTCAGAAAACAAGATTTCAGAATTCTTTAATATTGAAAAAACGAGAACAACGCGCATTTTAAGACTATTACGAAGAAGCGCAGTTGTTAAGAACAATAAAGAAGGGCTGATTGAAATCAAGAAAAAGGATTTGTCGATTGGCTAGGCATAGAAAAGCGGCAAGGATTGATGAAAACCAGCCAAAGATTGTTGAGGAACTAAGGAAACGCGGAATGTCAGTTGAAGTTGATCATGATGATATTCTTGTTGGTTATCGCGGCAAAACATACTGGTTTGAAATCAAAGATCCTGAAAAGGCTTTGAGCAAGAAAACTGGCAAGATTAACGATTCAGCAAAAAAGAAAAGTCAGAAAATACTTGAGCAAACTTGGAAAGGCCACTATCGAATTGTTCATTGTATTGAACAGATACTTGAGGATATAAATCATGAATAAAAATATTTTTTGCAGTAGAAAAGGCGGATGAAATAATGAAAGTAATGTTATTTATAATTGCGGTTACTTTTTCAGTCTTGCTGAATGGATTTGCATTCAGCATATTATGGAACTGGTTTGTTGTTCCTTCTCTTGGCGTTAATGAATTAACTGTTTCTTATAGTTGCGGCATTTATTTATTAATCAATTACGTTACAACAAAAGCTGACATAGTGAGAAGTAAAGATACAACTGAAATATTTATTATTGGATTTATAACGCCAATCATGTCAATTGTTGTTGGTTGGGCTATTTTACAGTTTATTTAATAAGATGACCTGCAAGAAATGTAATAGAAATATTGAAATGGCAGAACATTGTTCTGATACAAGCTGCCCTTGTGAGTTATGTTGTACTTGTGTTGAAGTTATGACAATAAATGAAGATAGAGATTGGCTTTGCACTTTACATAATAAAATAGTAAATCCTACTGATAAATGTAATGACTTTAAATGACCTGCAAGCATGAAAGATATAAACAAGGCCATCACCTTGTTTCAAGCGAAGCCCTGAAAGCAATGAAGGTTGGCAAAGTAATCTGGATGAGCGCGACAATAAAAGAATGTGAAGATTGCGGCGCTGATTTATCAAGCCATAAAGTTGTTCAAATAAAAACGCCGCTTGAATACATGAAAGAACATAATCTATCAATGAGGCTTAAACGATGAAAAAAATCACAAACAGCAAGAAACGTGAATTGAAACGGGCAATTGTTCAAAGAACTGAAGAAGTTGCGCTTGAACGGTATTACGATAAATTATTTGCTTTAAAGCCAGCCGCCGCCGCTGTTCGTCGCGTAATCATGGGAATGCAAAAATGAGCATTCATTTTTCAAGCAACTCTGATGAATGGGAAACGCCGAAAGCGTTATTTGATGAATTGAACAAAGAATTCAATTTTGATTTTGATTGCTGCGCTACAGCTGAAAACACAAAAGCTGATAATTGGTCAGAGAACCTTCAAGAATTTGTGAAGTACGTGGCAAAATGCGGAACGCCTCATAAAACATTTTGGATGAATCCGCCATATAGCAGGGGAAAGCAAAAAAAGATGATTGGCTATGCAAATCAGCTTGCCTGTATGGGGAAAACTATTGTGTGCCTGTTACCAGCGCGAACCGATACGCTGATGTTTCACAAATATATTTGGGACAATAAAACACACAAGCCGCGCACTGGCGTTGAAGTTCGATTTCTCAAAGGTCGCGTGAAGTTTGAAATGAACGGTGAACCGATATTTGATGCAAAAGGCAGGGCGCAACCAGCGCCATTCCCAAGCATGATTGTAATTTTTAGATGATTATTGCAGGATTACATTTTGAACAATTCAGAGGGCTTTTAAATATGGAACAATTAACTGATGTCAGACACATGAAAGGCGAAGAACTTTCACACTGGCTTCATAAAAAAGGTCATGACTTTGCAAAGCTGGATAAAGATTGGTTTTGGATGCAAGAAGCCAAGAAAATTCTTCAAGCTGAACTAACGCTTCAATTTGAAAAAAATCATGGCGTTACCAAAGCGCAATCAATGGCAAGAGTTGATAAGAAATTCAAAGATCACATTGAACAAATGACTGATGTTTTGGAAAAGCGGAATCTGGCTAAAGTTGAATATGAAGAAATTCAGACTGAAATCAGAAGGCGGTTAAATGCTCAATATGCCGCAAATCAGGAATTCAGGGCAGGGAGAACACACGCATGAGTTTTGATGAATGGTGGAAGAATTATGGTGGTAGGACTCATGAGGCAAACGGTATTAGCCGCTGTATTGTTGAAGCTGCATTTGAACAGGGATTGAAAGAAGCCGCTGATATTGCCAGAAACAAACAAATTGAAAATGTTGTGATGTATCCTAAATCAAGGATTGCCATTGCTGAAGCTATCGAGGCTGAAATCAGTGAGTGAAAGAAAGCTGACAAATGATCAAGTTGAAGATATTCTTGAAGCTGTTGCGGCTAGAAAGATTTTAAGAAAAATTGTTGCCAAGCTTTCAAATCGAGCATTAGCAAAAACTTATGAAGTATCCGATTGCACAATTGAACGGATTGCAAGAGGGGAAAGGTATCAAATGCACTACAAGCCAAAAACAACAACATTGAAGAAAGCAATTGACCGATTCAAATAAAAAAACTTGCCTTTCTTGCCGCTGGTCAGAATGGGATCATGACCGTGGAAGCCTGCGCTGTATTAGGGCGCGGCCTGAATTCCCTGATATATGCCAGCTGTTTGAGTATGAAGCTGGCACTGATGAAGAAGAACACAAATCCGCTGGAATAGGCTTAGAATCGCCCTGATAGGACGTTTTTTTTCACTTTTTTTGCCCTTTTTTCACAAATTCCCTTGCATTAGTACAAAATAGGTACTAAAATGAACTTAACAAATCAAGGAATTAACGAGGGCTTAAACATGAACGATTTTTCACAAATTCAGCAAATACTAATATTAATCAGCTGCATTTCAGTTTGGGTTGTAATGTTTAAAGTTTCAACAAAGAGGGCTTAAAAAATGAAAATGACAATCAATGAATCAAATTATACTGGCGAATATACAGAAATCACTATTAACCAAAGTAAAAAAACAGTGACTTTCCGCAAGGGTGAAACTCCACTTACTTTGAAATTTGGTAAAGATGGCGAATCAGTTCAGGTTTTTTGGGAAGATAAAAAATTTCCATTTTGCACAGGCTTCAAAATTGAAAGCAATCTTTGGTATATGTCAAGCGGTGATTATTCGCGTGACCATGAAAACCCATATGCCGCAGCAGCGCAACTGGCTTTCAACTTAATTTAATCGAGGGCTTAGAAATGACAACTTATCTTGAAAAGAAAAAAGAACAAACAAGGCTTTTCAAGCTTCATCTGGATGGTGTTGAAATAGCTTCTTTTCATAAAGAAGTAAAAGGCAGAGGCCGCAAAGCTGGAAGCGTTGAATCAATTTCTTACGCTGAAAATGATGGCGTTATTTATAGGCATACTTTTACAGCATGGGGTGGCTCTAATAGCGGTCATGGCAGGGTTGTTGATATTGTTGATCGTGACGATATTGAAAAAACTCGCGCACGTTTAAAAAATTACGAAAGAGAAGTGAGGGCTTAAAATAAATTTGTTAGGTAAGCCCCTTTTACCCTGTATCCTTACAGGGCTTTTTTTTGTGTGTAATTGACCAGATACGTTCATTCACCTATCATGATTAGAATTTCCTGATTCAGTGAATAGGTGATTAGTCAGTGACTAAAAAGAAAACAGCCAAGAAGAAAACCAAGAAGAAAGCCAAGAAGAAAGCGGCTAAAAAGAAAACTTCAAAGAAAAAAGGTAAGCACAAGAAGGCAGCTGAGAAAAAAGCTGTTGGAAGGCCGCGTGTTATTGCTACGCCTGAAGAAATGGATGAACTTGTTGATTCATATATAAATATGTGTAAACAGGCTGATCCGCCCGAACCATTAACATTGACCGGAATGATTCTTGCCCTTGGATTATCAAGCCGCGAATCGTTTGATTTGTATATGACTTATGATGGTTTTCTTGACTCTGTTAAAAGGGCAAAGCTTTTAATTGAAAACGCTTATGAGCGCCGCCTTCACGGTAATGTTCCAACAGGTTCAATCTTTGCCCTGAAGAATTTTGGCTGGTTTGATAAAACGCCTGAAGTTCCTGAAGATGATGAACCGCCTGAAAAGCTTCAAATCACATACAGCGTGAAACCAGCAAAAGAGCCTATTCAGGTAACAAATGCAAAATCTTCAGCTTAGCTATCCTCAACACGTTTTCCTCAATGAACTGAATACAAAATTTCGTTCTTATGTTGGCGGATTTGGTTCAGGGAAAACTTTTGTTGGCTGTCTGGATCAGATGAATTTCTTTGCTGAACACCCATCAATCAAAGGCAAGCCGACTGTTCAGGGTTATTTCGCGCCGACATATCCGCAAATCAGAGATATATTTTTTCCAACAGTTGAAGAAGCCGCTGACATGATTGGTTTCCGCGCTGATGTGAAATACGGAAACAAGGAAGTTCATTTTTACAGAGGGCGCAAATACTATGGAACGACAATTTGCCGTTCAATGGATAAGCCTGAATCAATTGTTGGCTTCAAGATAGCAAGGGCAATGGTTGATGAAATTGACGTTCTTCCGGCGGATAAAGCTTTGCTTGCTTGGCGAAAGATTATTGCCAGAATGCGATTGAAGATTGATGGTGTTGAAAACGGGATTGGCGTGACAACAACGCCTGAAGGCTTCAAGTTCGTTTATAACATGTTCAAGAAAGATCCAAAGCCAAGCTATTCAATGGTTCAGGCTTCAACTTATGAGAATGAAGAATTCCTTCCTGATGATTATATTGATTCCCTGCTTGAAACGTATCCGGCTGAACTGGTTGAAGCGTATATCAGAGGGCAGTTCGTCAACCTGACTTCAGGAACGGTTTATTACGCATACAACAGAACTTTCAACCGTTCACTTGAAACAATCCAGCCAAAAGAACCTTTGCGAATCGGGATGGATTTCAATGTTGCCAACATGAGCGCGGTTGTTTATGTGATCCGCAAGAACAGCAAAGGTGAAGAATGCTGGCATGCTGTTGATGAATTGAAGGAAGTATTCGACACGCCTGAAATGATACGAGTTATCAAAGAGAAATGGCCTGAACATTCAATCAGGATTTATCCTGATGCTACTGGCAAGAACCGTAAATCAGTCAACGCTTCAACTTCAGATATTGGTTTGCTTGAAGATGCTGGCTTTTCCGTTTATGCTAATGACAGCAATCCTTTTGTCCGTGACAGAGTTATTGCAACGAATCAGGCTTTTCAGAAGGAAAGGTTATTCATTAATGATGATAAATGCCCTGAATATGCAAGTTGTATGGAGCAATTAGCATATGACAAGAACGGGGAACCGGACAAAAAATCAAATCTGGATCATTTGCCTGATGCTGGAACATACCCAATTGCCTTTGAAATGCCAATAATCAGGCCAGCGGCAAACATAAACATAAAATTTGCAAGGTGACAAAATGCCAGTCAGTTCAACTCATGCGGATTACAATACTTTTTTTCCTCAATGGGAACTTGTTTGTGATTGCGTAGATGGCGCAAGCGCCGTCAAGAAGAAAGGCGAAAAATACCTCCCCAAACCAAATGCAGAAGATAGGACAAGCGAAAATACTGAACGATACAAAGCCTATAAAGAACGGGCAAACTTCGTTAGTTTCACAGGCTTCACACTTGAAGGCATGCTTGGGATGGTTTTCAAAAAGCCCGTTGCCGTTGAACTTGATAAACCGATTGAATACCTTGAAGCGAACGTGAATGGCGGCGGCTTAACGATTGACCAGATGAGCCGTGAGATTGTCAGCCATATCCTACAAAAAGGCCGCTTTGGTTTGCTTGTTGATTATCCGCCTGCTGAATCCGGCCTTTCCGCCGCTGAAGTTGCTGAACGTGGATTGCGCGCCAACATTCTTCCATACAAAGCTGAAAACATTAAAAATTGGCGAACAACTATTGTTGGCGGTGTTTCCGTTCTTTCGCTTGTTGTTCTGGCTGAAGTTCATTCTGAAGTTTCAGATGATGGCTTTGTTGCTGAAGATAAAACCTATCACAGAGTTTTACGGCTTCAGGATGGCATTTATGTTCAAGAACTTTACAATGATCAAGACACACTGATTGAACAACTTATCCCAACGAAGGCTGATGGCGCATATTGGAAAGAAATCCCGTTCACCTTTGTTGGTTCAAAGAACAATGATCCTGAAGTTGATAAAGCGCCGCTGTATGATATTGCTGAAGTCAATATTGCGCATTATCGCAACAGCGCAGATTTTGAAGAATCATCATTCATGGTTGGACAGCCAACGCCAGTGCTTGCCGGATTAAATCAAACTTGGGTTGATAAAGTTTTGAAAGGAAGTGTTTTGCTTGGCTCAAGAACAGCAATTTTGCTACCTGAAGGCGGCTCATCTGACTTGCTTCAAGCAAATGAAAACCAAATGCCATCAAAAGGCATGGAAGCAAAAGAAGAACAGATGAAGAAGATTGGCGCTCGTATCATTGAAGATGCTGGCGGCAATGAAACTGCTGAAGCGGCAAAGATACGCTTTGGCGGTCAGAATTCAAAGCTTGGCGCGATTGTCGGTAATGTTGAATCCGCCTTTCTTCAATGCTTCACTTGGGCTGGTGAATTCATGAGTTCGGCAGGGGAAAGCCTGATTGAATTGAATAAGTTGTTTTATGATAAAGGCGCTGATCCACAGTTAATCATGGCGCGTATCCAAATGTATGATCGCGGCATTATCGGAAAATCTGATTTCAGAACTCGATTGCGCGCAGAAAGTGAAATTTCTGATGAGCGTACAGATGAAGATATTGATTCTGAAGCTGAAGATATTTCAGGGTTTGCTTGATGCCATTGCCTGAACCAGAAAAGAATGAATCTGTTTCAGCTTTTGTGAAGCGTTGCATGGCTGATGATGTCATGAATAAAGAGTTTCCAGATACAAAAGAAAGGGCGGCTGTTTGTTATAACCAGCACAGGCAAGCCAAAAAACAATGAGCGCAAAGCAATATCTAATTGATGCCTCAACACGCCATCAAGTTTTTCTTCAGCGTTATGCTGGAAGCGAAGCAAAGAAAGCGATCAACACGCTGAACAGGTTGCGCCGTGATATAAATGCGCGACTATCCCAAGAGCCAACAATATTCCAAACACAAAGGCTGACAGCCGTTCTGAATGATTTGGATAAACTGAAAGCCGCTGCATACCAGACAATCAGCAATGACGTTCAAAAAGGCGTTCAAGGGCTGGTCATGGATGAGGCTGATTTTTCCTCGACGTTATACGGCAAAACAACCAATGTTGATTTTGGCAGGCCAGCTGAAGCGCAGCTGATGGCCTCGATTGAGAATGCGCCAATGGTTGCTGAAGGTATGCGCGGAATGACCATACAGGAAGCCTTGAAGAAATATGGCGGCGCAAAGTCAACGCAAATCAACAGGCTGATCACTGATGGTGTAACGCTTGGGAAAACAACGCCTGAAATTGCGCGTGAAGTCGGAACAATGATGAACACACTTCACCGCAGGCAGCTTGAAACGCTGGTGAGAACTTCAACAAACCATGCTTCATCTGTTGCCAGAAAAGAAGTCTATAATCATAACGATCACCTGCTTGAAGGGTACGAATGGGTTGCAACATTGGACAGCCGAACAACAGTTGTTTGCGGTTCGCGTGATGGCAAGATTTATCAGCTATCAGATAACATTTATCCGCCTGCGCACTGGGGTTGCCGTTCAACAACGATTCCAGCCGTGAAAGATGAATTCACGCTTGCCAAGGGTATGAAAGGCAAGAGGCCATCAAAGGGCGCAACTGGAACAAAAGTTATTTCAGGCAAAACGAATTATGGGCGCTGGTTAAAGCGCCAGCCAAAAGAGTTTGTTGATGAAGCGCTCGGCGTTGAGCGTTCACGTTTGTTCAGAGCTGGAAAACTGACGCTTAATAAATTTGTTGATCCTACAGGGCGGCTTTACACGTTGGATGAATTGCGCCGGATGAATGAATTTGCTTTCATTGATTCAACTGTTGGCACAACTGCCGTAATTGAAGCGCCGAAACCAAAACCAAAACCCAAGCCAAAAACAAAGCCTGTTTCCGAAAGCCCCAAGTATGGGGAAATTCCAATCTTGTCAAAAGCGCAAGCGACGAAAGAACTCAAGGCATTTGTTACTAAAGCCGCAAAAGATTCAAGATATGTTCTTGATGATGATGGCTTGCCTTATACCAGATTCAGGCCAAACAGAATCAAAAGAGGCATGAGTTCAACTGATGCTCACAGGGCTTTGATGGGGAAAGCAAATATCACAACTTTATCAGCTGAAGGGGCAAGCATTGTCAATCAGGTAGTTAAAGAAAGTAATGAAGTTCTGAAAAGATATGGCATTCAGCCAATCAGAGGCGTGAACACTGGCGTTGGCAAAGGCGCAAATGCTTCAATGGGTGATGGGATTTTGAGCGTAAGCAAAAACACGTTCAACAGACTTGGAACAATGTTAGATCCTGAAGCCGCTGTAAAAGCTAAAGCCGCAAGAAAGAAAGTCGATAAACTGAAAAAAGAACTGGAAAAAGACCTTGCCGATCTGAAGGCGCGTCAACAGGTTCAAGGCTATTTCCGCGATCCTGACTATAGGAAAGCGGCTGTTGCTTATAACAAGAAAGTTGATGCTTACAATAGGCAGCAAAAAGATTTGTCGAAAATGGCGGCAAGGCCGAAGCCTGATGAAAAAACATTGAATTGGAAAGTTGGTGATTCTCTTGATGATAGAGCATTTACAGCTGGATCATATTACAAAGATGAAGCGCTTCAAATGCGATCAACCATTTTTCATGAAATGGGGCATCAAGTACACCAGCAATTCAATGTTCAAAGCATAGCTGGCTATAATTCGCCACCACTTGAGAACACATTAGACAGAATATTCAGAAGCAACTTGAGAACAGTCACGCCGACAAAATATGCAGGATCAAACTCACATGAATGGTTTGCGGAAAACTTTTCTTTGTATCACTTAGGAAGAAAAGACCTTGTTGACCCAATATTGGCTGACTTGCTCGAAAGTATTGCAGCTGGAACTTATGACGATTTTCTAACGAGGTACTCATTATGAGCCAAGCATTTGATGAAGCGTTTCAGCTATCACAGCAAGATCCGTTGCCTGATGATATTATTAAACAACTGCAAAAACTTGAAAAAGAAATTGATATTTCAGAAAAAGATGATTTTGAATATATTTATGAAGGCGTTTATCTTAGAATAAACGACAAAGCAAACAGCTGAAGTTCAGCAAAACTGGTCAGTGACCAAGGGAGAAAAGAAAATGAAATTCAATCATACACGTTTCCAAGCAAGAAAATTCCGTGAAGATGCAGGCGAAGAAGGCGGCGAAAATGGCGGCGGCTCTGGTGGTGAAGGCGGTGAAGGCGGTGAAGAAAACGCAATCACGCCAGAACAATTCGCTGAACTGCAAGCTGAGAATGCGCGCCTTGCCGCGAAAATTAACGAAGCCAACAAGCACAAGAAAGAAGCTGAAAGGTCAGCGCGTGAAGAAGCGCGCAAGAAAGCTGAAGCCGAAGGCAATTATCAAGAATTATTTGAATCAAGCGAAAAATCACGTTCTGAATGGGAAGAAAAATACAACGGGCTAAAAAGCACTGTTGAAAACAAAGAAGTGAATTCAGCTGCAATGAAAATTGCTGTTGCAATGAACCCATTAAACGAACAGGCGGCTGAAGATTTGGCAAGCCATATTGCAAAGCGCTTGAAATATACTGACGAAGGGATTAAAGTCACAGATGAAAACGGTCACTTAACTGTTTCAACCTTTGATAATTTAAAAGACGAATTTGCTGGAAGTTCCAGATATTCATTTTATATCAAAGGCAATCAATCCTCTGGCGGCGGTGCTGGCGGCGGATCAAATGGCGGCGGTGCTGCAAAAGAAATTTCACGCGCTGAGTTCGACAAACTTGATCCAGTTGCAAAAGCAAAATTCACAAAAGATGGCGGCAGCATAATTGACGCTTAAATCTTGAATTTTTAACTGTCCATTCTATAAGAGGATTTAAAAAATGGCTGAGAATACTTTAACGGCGATTATTCCCGATATTTACGAAGCGCTTGACGTAGTTTCACGTGAACTGACAGGCGTTATTCCTGCTGTCACAATGTCAAGTTCTGCTGAACGCGCTGCAAAAGATGAAAACATCACTGTTGATGTTTCACCTGTTATTTCTGGCGTAGATATTACACCAGCAATGACCGCGCCCGAACCTGCTGGCTTAACTTCAACGCCTGTTCAAATGACTATTAGCAAAGAACGCGCATTCCCGTTCGGCTTCAATGGTAATGACAACAAGGCTTTGAACAACGGTGTTGGTTACATGAATCACCGCGCTGGCAAAATTGCGCAAGCAATCCGCGCTTGTGTGAATGAAGTTGAATCGGATCTTGGCGATCTGCATACAACTTTCAGCCGCGCATACGGTACGCCTGCAACAACTCCATTTGGTACTGCTAACGATTACACTGATGCTTCCAATGTTCTGAAGATCCTGAAGGACAATGGCGGTGCTGTTGATCCGCAGCTTGTTATTGATACAACTGCTGGCGCAAACTTCCTTGGTAAGCAATCAGCGGTTAATGCTGCTGGTACTGATTCAATGCTTCGTCAAGGTGTGTTGCTTGATCTGGCTGGCATGCCTGTACGCGAGTCAAATGAAATTAATACTTTCACGGCTGGCACTATGGCTTCTGCAACAACCGATAACGCTGGTTATGCTGTTGGTGCAACTACGCTGACACTGGCAACAGCCGGAACAGGCGTTGTTGCTGCTGGTGACATCATCACGCTTGCTGGTGATACAAATAAGTATGTTGTTACTTCAGTTAGCTTTGCTGGTGCGAACCCTGCATCTGGTGACACAATCACTATTGCAGAGCCCGGACTTCGCGTTGCAATCGCAGCTTCAGCAACAGCAATCACCGTTGTTGGTAGTTCAGCGCGCAACATGGCCTTTGCTCGTTCTGCTCTGGTACTGGCTACACGTGCGCCAGCAATGCCGGAAGAAGGCGATCAAGCTGAAGATGCAATGATCATCACTGATCCGCGCTCTGGCTTATCGCTTGAGTTTGCAATGTACAAAGGCTATAAAAAAGTTCGTTATGAAGTTGGTCTTGCTTGGGGTGTTAAAAACATCAAGCCTGAACATACTGCATTACTGCTTGGATAAAACCTGTAATGGGATGGGGTTCACGCCTCATCCCTTTTTTAAATCTCACTGAGGGGAAAATTCCATGAGCAATGAAATTTGTGAAACAGTCACGGTTAAAGCCGATAATGATGATGGTTACATGGTCATTAATAAATCTGACATGACAAAAGATCATGTTGAATATAAAGCGCCTGCTAAAAAGAAAGCCAAAAAGCAAGACGCTGAAACAAAAGAATAATCAAAAATGAATCACGGGATTGGCCTTGAAACGCTTGCAGATGGGGAAGATACTTCAAGCGTAAAAGTAACAAGAAACAACCGCCTTCCCGTTGATTCATATATGCTCGACGTTGCGCGAGGCAAAATTTCAAGCGCTTCAGCTTACGGCTCATATGGAAAAAGAGAAGCTTCAGGCGCGGAAACAAATCAAGTTATCTGGCCTGCTGGCACATTCTCATTGCCTGATTCGGCTGGCGTTCAAATGTCAATTGTCAGCACTGATGCCGCTGATGATTCAGCCGGAACAAACATTCGCAAGATTGAACTTCATTATCTCGATGCAAATCTAATTGAACAAACTGAAATCATCACGCTTGATGGCTTAACGCCTGTTTTGACAACCGCAACTGATATTCGATTCATTAATTGTATGCACGTTCATGAATATGGAACCGATCCTTATGCGGCTGGTGATATAAGCGCGTCAAATGGCGGAATAACTTATTCATTGATTTCAGCTGATGAACTGCGCTGTTCATCAAGCGCAAGAATGATTCCAGCAAATAAAAAAGCTTTTGTTGCTGGCGCTGTTGGCGGTGCTGTTTCAGGAACGGCGGCGGCTGGTGTATTTATGCAATTGGTCGCAACAGAACTTGACGCTTTTCAATATGTTGAGCCAATGATCCTTTTCCCTCATGGCGGAATCGGGATGCAAGATACTTCAATAGCATACAATTTCCCTGTTCCGCTAAAATTCAGCGCCGGAACGGTAATTGCTTTATCATTAACAACAGACAAAGCCGCAATTGTTGGCGGCTCATGGTTCGGATGGATAGAGGACGTTTAAAATGGCAACAATAACCGTTGAAGATGGAACAATTGTTACAGGCGCGAATTCCTATGTGAGTGAAGCGGATTTTTCTACTTATGCAACTGATCGCGGAATCACTATTTCAGGAACAGCGGCGGTTTTATTGATTCAAGCAATGGATTATCTTGAAGCGCAACC
>Ga0180437_10008106_pt1 | contig 13451 bp, 15 predicted proteins | sample SS_ome_4_FD_132410 | JGI IMG/M metagenome (GOLD analysis project Ga0180437, IMG submission 132410) | Hypersaline lake sediment archaeal communities from the Salton Sea, California, USA - SS_3_D_1 metaG | ecosystem: Environmental > Aquatic > Non-marine Saline and Alkaline > Hypersaline >...
GGCGGAAAACGCGGCGGTTCCTGGAACAATGAAGCACGTAACGAACGCTGTGCCTACCGTAACAGGAACAACCCTGACAACAGGAACAACAATGTCGGGTTTCGCTGCGTCCTACAATTCTCCGCGCCCGCCGGATTTGCAAATCCGGCGGCGGGGCGGCTGGATGACAAATCCAGTCGGAGCAAACGTGCAGACCCGAGTTTCGGCCAGAATGCCGTCGCCCCACGGAGCGGCGGTGCGTGCCGAGGAGAACTGGCGCGCCCGGTTCCTGGCCGGTGCCCCCTCCCTATTCCTCCCCCCTGCGCAGGGGGAGGGACAGAGAGGGGGTACCGGGCAAATATAGAATCGCCCCGCCTCCTGGCCTGTCCACGGGGCGGGGCACTTTTTCAAAGACCCTAAGGGTTTTTGAAACCCTTAGGGTCTGGTAGGAGTCCATTGTACCAGCAGGTGTGTTCCTTCGAGAATCTGTTTATGGCTTACCGGGCCGCGCGACGGGGCAAACGCCGCCGGGCCGAGGTGGCTGCCTTCGAGTTCAACGCCGAGGAAGAACTGTTGGCCCTGCGCGACGAACTGCGGGGCGAGACTTACCTCCCCGGCCCCTACCACAGCTTTCACATCCACGAGCCCAAGCGCCGGCTCATCTCGGCCGCCCCTTTCCGCGACCGGGTGGTACACCACGCCTTGTGCCGGGTCATCGAGCCCCCTTTCGAGCAGCGCTTTATCCACGATTCGTACGCCAACCGCGTGGGCAAGGGCACCCATCGCGCGCTGGACCGCTGCCAGGAATTCGCTCGCCAATACAAGTATGTCCTCCCCTTTGACGTGCGCCAGTTCTTTCCCAGCGTTGACCATGCCATCTTGCGGGGTGCCCTGGGACAGGTCATTGCCGACCCCGAGGTGATGTGGCTCATAGACCGCATCCTGGCCAGCGGCATCGGGGTGCTGTCCGAAGAATACACGATGCAATGGTTCCCAGGCGACGACCTGCTGGCCGCCGCTCGCCCCCGGGGCTTGCCCATCGGCAACCTGACCAGCCAGTTCTGGGCCAACTGCTACCTCGATCCCCTGGATCAATTCATCAAACGCGAGCTCAAGTGCCGGGCCTATCTGCGCTACGTGGACGACTCTTTGTTGTTCGCCGACGACAAGGTCACCTTGCACTATTGGGGGCAGGAGACTCTTGATTTCCTGGCCGACCTCCGTCTGACCTGGCACGAGGAGCGTGCCCATCCCCGCCCCGTCACCGAGGGCATCCCTTTCCTGGGTTTCATCGTCTTCCCCACCCATCGCCGTTTGAAGCGGCGCAAGGGCATCGCCTTCCGGCGTCACCTCAAGGCGTTGCTCAGAGCCTACGCTGCCGGCCAGATCTCTTTCGAGCAATTGGATGCCTCGGTGCAGGCTTGGATCAACCACGCCCGTTACGGGGACACCTGGGGCCTGCGCCGGGCCCTATTCAACGAACTGGTCATTGCTTCAGGGCAAGTCCAGCGAAAGCCTGGGGTGGGGCGCCCCTTGCATTTTTAGCTAATACAGTGTATTATTATTCCGGCAGCGAACAGGCGAAAGCGAGCGGAGGGAACCGATGAGCGCCATGGCTAAAGTGCTGAAAGTTGCAACGGATGAAGCCGTGTGGTTTGACGACCTGGGGCGTCCCATGATTCCGGGGACGGGGATTCCCATCTACTATCTCATCCATTACCTGGCTCATGCAGAAGATGGGTTGGACGGCTTTTATCAGGGTTATCCCCACGTCACGCCTGAGCAAGTTGAGAAGGCTCTTGATTGGCTTCTCCATCACCTCGGCTGGCGTGATCCCGAAGAAGTGATGAACATGTCTATTGAGTGGTCCTGACGGAGAAGAGAGAGGGGAGTGGGAGGTAGCGGTCAGGGGAGAATGGATGGCGTACGGCGCAGTAGGGGCCGTTGAGGGAGGTCGAGCGGAAAAGACCTCCGAGGTTTTGCTGTTGAAACCTCGGAGGTCTGAACGGTTACCTATCGCGTTCTATTCATCGTTTTCAGGCACTTGGCGCAGACGTTCAGATGTTTGGTGACGTTGCCTTCGGTGATGGTCACTTTTTGGATGTTGGGTTTCCATTGGCGTTTGGTCTTTTTATGGGAATGGCTGACATTGTGCCCAAACTGAGGGCTCTTACCACAAAGATCGCACTTGGCCATTTACTTCACCCCTTTCACAAAGCAGCCGCCACGATGGCGGCCAGCCCGAGATTCTACAACGGGCCATATCATACCATAACATGCCATTCTGCGCAACTTTAGGAATCATTGAAGCCAGTGTGCCAACGTGTTTAAGAGACAGCATTTGCTACAGCGAGGTAAATGACCATGACAGAAAAGACAAGGCTGGGCAAGATCGAGGTCTCGCCGACGGCCATCGCCAACCTGGCCAGCCGGTCCGTGTTGGAAAGCTATGGCGTCGTCGGCATGTCCTCCAGGAGCCTGGGTAGCGGCCTGGCCGATCTGCTCCGAGGAGATTCTCACAAGCGAGGGATCGAAGTGAGACTTGAGGGTGATGAGATCATTATTGACCTGTATGTGATCATCGAGTACGGCACCAGGATCTCGGCCGTTGCCCACAACATTATGAGCAACGTCAAGTTCGGCGTGGAGAAATCCCTGGGCCTGCCCGTGGCTCAGGTGAACGTCCACGTCCGGGGAGTGCGGGTGAGCAGCGAGGATTAGGACTCTGAAGATGAATTCTTCTTGCATCCCCAGAGTCTGCATTACGTAATGGAGGTACGCTGTTTTGGTAGACGGGAAAGCACAGAAGGTACAAGAAGACCGCCCTCTCAGGAAACACGAAACGGGCAATCCGATATGGACCTGTGAAGGGCAGGGCTTGAAAAGGCTTTTGAAGGCTGGCACCGCCTGGCTGGAGCGGCACATGGAGGCCGTCAACTCTCTGAATGTGTTCCCTGTGCCGGACGGTGACACAGGCACCAACATGCTGCTCACCATGCAGGCCGCCCTGGAGGAGATCGCCAACTCGCCCGAACCTTCGGTTTCGGCCATCGCTCACGCCGCAGCCCATGGGGCCCTGATGGGCGCCCGCGGCAACTCGGGTGTCATCCTCTCTCAGATACTGAGGGGAGCAGCCAGAGACCTCGACAGAAAGCACGAATTTAACGCCGCTGACCTGGCTTCGTTTATGAAGGAGGCCACGACCACGGCTTACAAAGGCGTGATCAAACCGGTAGAGGGCACCATTCTGACCGTGGTCCGTGAGGCGGCCGAGGCAGCCGTCACCGTCGCCGCTGAGGAGGAAGACTTGCGCCTGGTACTGGAGAAGATCGTGAAGGCAGCCAAAGAATCCGTGGCCAGGACACCTTCCCTTTTGCCCGTGCTGGCCGAGGCCGGAGTGGTGGATGCGGGAGGACAGGGACTCTTTATCATCATGGAGGGTATGTTGCGATACATCCGAGGTGAGACAGTAGAAGTAGATTTTGCTCTGGAGACCGCCGTTGATCTCCACGTGCCAAGCGAGGACGAGTACGGCTACGATGTTCAATTCATCATACAGGGGCAAGATATGAATCTGGAGGAGATCAGAGACACCCTTGCCGCTATGGGTGAATCAACCCTGGTGGTGGGCGATTCCACCACGATCAAGGTGCACATCCACACCGAGGAACCGGGCACGCCTCTCAACTATGGGGCCAGCATCGGCTCCTTAAGCAAGATCATTGTCGAGAACATGCAAGAGCAATATCAGGAGTTCATCCTCAGCCAAGCCCGACCTGCTGTGACTTCCCCTGTGACTTCAGAGGAAATCTGCGGCATCGCCACCGTCGTCGTCGCCCAGGGCCCTGGCCTGGTGCGCGTCTTCGAGAGCCTGGGAGCCAGCGCTGTGGTGCCAGGGGGCCAGACGATGAACCCCAGTACCGAAGAGTTGCTCAAAGCGGCCGAGAACTTGACGGACCAAGTCATCATCCTGCCCAACAATTCCAACATCATCCTGGCCGCTCAGCAGGCTCAGAAACTATCAGAAAAGAACATCCGCGTTGTGCCCACCAAGACCATGCCCCAGGGGGTCAGTGCCCTCCTGGCCTTTAACTATCAGGCCGACCTGGATACGAATGCCAGAGTTATGGAGCGGGCGGCTGGAGAGGTCCAGACGGTGGAGATCACCACGGCCACTCGCTCCGTGCAGTTGAACGGGGTGAAAGTGAAAAAGGGAGAAGTCATCGGCTTGCTAAACGACAGCCTGGCCGTCTCAGGCAGATCGCCGGAACAGGTTATTGAAGGGGTGTTTCGGCAGATGAATGTCGAGGAATACGAGATCATTACAATCTACTACGGTGAAAGCGTCGCCCAGGAAGAGGCCGAGGCGCTGGCGGCCAGGATCAGCCAGGACTACCCCGAGCAAGAGATAGAACTGGTCAACGGCGGGCAACCCCATTATCTTTACATTATATCGGCGGAGTAGCCTGCCGCTTGCAAGAAAGACAGGTCACAAACCATAATCGTACTACTCAGCCGCTCGGCCTGGATTTGGCAATCCAGGCCCCGAGTGACCCGATTGGCGCTGGTTTCGCCTCCAAAGCCGCCGGATCTGGCGATCCGGCGGGAGCGGCTGAGCAGTTACCCATAGTCTAAGGAGAGAAGATGGTCAAGGTTGTCACAGACAGCACAGCATACCTGGAACCGGGAGTGGCTGAAGAGTTGGGGATCAGTGTCGTTCCTCTCAACATCCACTTTGGCGATGAGATTCTGCGCGATGGCATAGACATCACTGTCCCCGAGTTCTTTCGCCGGCTCGACCGCGGCCTGGAAATGCCCACGAGCTCTCCCCCCTCGAGAAGCACTTTCGAGGAGGTCTATGACGAGCTTGGCAAGACCACAGATGAAATCATCTCTATCCACGTCTCCAGCAAATTGAGCCAGACCTGCGCTGTGGCCAATGCGGCTGCGACGCCCATTCTTGGCCGCTGCAACATTGTTGTCGTTGACTCTCTCACCACGTCTCTGGGTCTGGGAATATTGGCTACTGCGGCGGCTAAAGCAGCAGCCCAGGGCAAGCACCTGGATGAAATCGTGCGTCTGCTCAGGGGTATCATCCCCCACATTTACGTCGTCTTTTTCGTCGAAACCCTGGACTATCTGGAGAGAGGAGGGTATATCGGCCGAGCTCAGGCCATATTGGGGAGCATGCTAGGCATCAAGCCCCTTCTGATCATCGAGGAAGGCGAAATAGTGCCTCTGGAGAAAGTGCGAACCCGCTCCAGGGCTGTTGATAAGCTTTTCGAGTTCGTGGTGGAATTCTCTCACATCGAACAGATGGCTATTTTGCAAAAGAGCCCTGTGGCCACCGAGGAGACGCTGCTCCTCATTGAGCGCCTGGAAATGGTCTTGCCGGACATCGAGTTTCCTATCACCACCTATGGACCTGTCTTGGCTACTCACGTAGGTCCCAACACCATGGGGGTCATTGTTTACGAGGGAATGGTATAAAATAGGTGGTTAGGGGACCTGCTCTCCTGATGAACAAGTATGGGGAAAATCAAGGTCGTTACCGACAGCGGAGCCGATGTCCCTTCAGAGCTGGCCCAACGGCTGGACGTTACCGTCTTGCCTTGCTACGTTATCTTTGGCGCAAAAGTCTACCGCGATGGCGTTGACCTCACCCATCAAGAGTTCTATGACAAGCTGGCTAAGAGCCCTATCTTGCCTACTACTTCTCAGCCTCCTTTGGGACTCTTTGTGGAGACCTACCAGAATTTGCTTCAGAAGAGCGAGGGGATCGTATCCATCCACATCGCTTCAACCTTGAGCGGTGTTTTCAACGCTGCCCGTGTCGCCGCTGAGGCCCTATCCACAGCTCCCATCGCGGTGGTTGATTCTCAACAACTCTCGATGGGGACTGGTTGGCAGGTCAGCATGGCTGCCCAGGCTGCTCAAGAGGGACATACCCTGACAGAAGTTGTTTCCCTGGTCCAGGCCAGCCAGCCCCGTGCCCGTGCCGCAGCCATGCTGGACAGCCTGGAGCACGTCAGGAGAAGCGGACGCATCAGCCGGGTGACCGCTCTGATGGGCACAGCATTGAAGGTCAAACCACTGCTGCAGATCGTGACGGGCGAGGTGACGCCCATCGCTACGGTGCGAACCAGAGGGCAAGCCCTGCAACGCCTGGCAGAGTTCATGGCTGCCCAGGGTGCTTTCAAAGAGCTGTGTGTGGTTCACGCCGATGCAGCAGAGGCTGCCCAGCAAGTCGTCGAAGAGCTGAGCACCGTGCATCCCAGAGAGCGTCTCCTCATTTGCCAGGCCGGAGCAGCGGTCACCACCCATCTGGGACTGGGAGCGGTGGGCGTCTGTGGGGTGCTGGTTAAGGAGGATTTCCCCCAGGGAGGGAGAAGTGAGTCCCGAATCTATTACTCTGGTTTCAGTGTGTGTGACAGGACTGGTATCAATTCTAGCCATTTTGGTCCCAGCCTGCCTTGAGTATCGAAAGTCAAAGCAGGAAAGAATTGCCAAGCAAATAGAGAGAATTTACGCGAAGGCAGAAAATTTGTCTCGGAGCCTTGCGAAATTTAGAAATCCCGATTACCTCAAAGCGGAAGGTATAGATGTAGAAGCGCGTATTGAATTGCGAGCCAACCATGACGCTTGGGAAATAGCCATCTTCTCGGAATTGACTGACAACGAACGCGACAAGGTCAGAGAAATGCGCAAGAGTTGCTACGGATGGGGCTGCCTCACCGATAAGGACGAAAACGGTGAAGCTAATGTGATGAAATTGATCGACAATGTTGTTGAGTTTTCCTGCTCCGCGATAAAAAGTCTGAACGACAAAGCAGACGCTCGGCTACTATCTATTTTGCCAGGGAGTAGATAATTAGGATATGACGCATAGCAACCATGCACGAACCGCAAACACACGCACGCCGACCACGCCACGTACGTGGCTTTCTGGCACAAGTGGTTGGGATAGTTGGACGTTGACTTCATTTCGCGGGTCGGTTCGGGCGTGGCGGTGTGCTGCGGCGTTTGCGGACACGCCGTTGCAATTCCAAACGTTAGTCAAGTCGGGCGACAAAGGAGAAGCATTATGGCTACACCTGTAAAGACAAGGGCATATGAGGAAGTGATCGAGTTTATCGCGGCCGGTACAAGTCCAAGTAGTGTCATTGCCTTCCAGCCATCGGAGACGGCAAAGCAGCGTGTAGCGGATTTGATCTACCGCGAGAAAACCACAGGGCTGCCCCCCGACGAAAAATCCGAATTAGACCACTACATGCAATTGGAACATCTCATGCGTCTTGCAAAAGCGCGAGCGCGCCGACACCTTTAATGAGTAGCTATATCAGCAACGACCTTCGGGAACTGGTTGCCGAGCGCGCCGAGTATCTGTGTGAGTATTGCCTCATTCATGAGGACGATACCCACTTTGGATGTCAGGTGGATCACGTCATCAGTGTGAAGCACGGCGGTCCTACTACGGCAGGGAACTTGGCGTATGCCTGTGCCTTTTGCAATCGCCAGAAGGGCAGTGACATTGGGTCTATCGTATGGGATACAGACGAGTTTACTCGGTTCTTTAACCCACGCACCGATCGTTGGGCTGATCACTTTCAACTCGATGGAGTTATCATCAAACCACTGACGGAGATTGGTGAGGTCACGGTCCGAATCCTGGGTTTCAACGATAGCGACCGCCTTTTGGAACGGCAAGAATTGATGGATTTGGGAAGGTATCCACCAGCACCCGCGCTGAAGTACATGGTGAAGTAAACCTGCGCGATCCGCAAACACACGCCTGCCGACCACGCCGCGCAGGGCGTTGAAAGGCGGTGCTGGCTTCCCAAGGCGAAGGTGTTTTGTCGAGTATTTCCCACACAGTTTATCTCACACCAGGCGCGTCAAGTCAAAGAGGCCGGTGGGGGGACCATCGTTTGGTCAAGATCGTTACCGATAGCACGGCCGACATCCCAGAAGAGTTGGCGGCCGAACTGGAAATCACCGTCGTACCCTGTAACGTCCATTTTGGCCTGGAGACCTACCGTGATGGGATCGAATTGAGCAAAGGAGCGTTCTACACCAGGCTGAAGGCCAGCCCAACTCTGCCCACCACATCGGCTCCAGCAGCGGGGCTCTTTGAAACTATTTATAGGGAACTGGCCAGCGAGACAGATCAGATCCTCTCCATCCATCTGGCCAGCGCCCTAAGCGCCATCTACAGTTCTGCCCGCCTTGGGGCAGAGGCCATTTCAGGCATCGAGATGGCCCTCATTGACTCTGGGCAGGTCTCTATGGGCCTGGGTTGGCTGGTCATCGCGGCGGCGCGAGCAGCCCAGCAAGGTCAGTCGTTGGCCCAAATCATGGTCATGGTGGAAAACATGAAGCCACGGGTGCGCGTCTTCGCTGCTCTGGACACCCTGGAGTACCTGCAGAAGGGGGGGCGGGTCGGCAAGACCGTGGCCGCCCTGGGCACTCTGCTCCATATCAAGCCCCTGATCGAAGTCAGGGATTCCGCTGTTCTGCCTCTGGAGCGGGCGCGGACGAGGCGGAGGTCCCTCCAGCGTTTGATAGAGCTTGTGGCCGAACTTGGCCCTCTGGAGGAGCTGGCGGTGCTTCACACCGACGCGCCTCAACAAGCTCAGCAGTTGGCAGAAGAGATTTCGTTCTTGCACCCCCTGGAACGCATCCTGATCGCCGAGGCAGGCGTTATCATCGGCACCCACGCCGGTCCCAACGGCCTCGGCGTGGCTTGTGTGACAGCCGGCTGATGGATACACGTTCAAAAGCGAGGTTAGTGTGTTATCGGTATTAGAGACGTTGGACAAAATCGTGACTCAGGAGAAGAGGCTGGGATACCGCAACAAAGCTGTCATCGGCGGTTTAGACAAATTTGCCTCGATGTGGGAACAGCAGGCCCTGGCCCAGGCGCAAACCCCTGACGAGGAGCAATTCGTGGCAGACATTGTCGCCCGGCTTGCAAGCTACCCCACTGTGGAAGACCGTCAGGAAAGAGCCCAAATCGTGCAAGACATACTGGACAGGCTGGACGAGTTTCAAAAAGCCCATCCTGAGCCAAGTCGAAGGGAAAAAGGCGCAGAGGTGCTGGATAGGGAAGTGTGGGCGGAAGAAGAGCCTGTCCTGAGCACCTCGACTACGCTCGGTGTAAACTCTGTCGAAGGGCCTGTCCTGAGCCAAGTCGAAGGACCGCCGAAACCTTCGGTGAAAGAAGCCCCCAGGCCGGCAGAGCCCAGGGCCTACCCTGGGGAAGGGCGAAGGGCCTGCCCTGAGCCAGGTCGAAGGGAACCCACCGGCCCTGGCCTGGATTCAGCGGTCACTGTTCTGCCTGGCATCAGCGAAGGCTACACCAAACGTCTGAATCGTCTGGGGGTGACCACCATCCGCGACCTGCTCTACCTCTTTCCCCGACGCTACGATGATTACCGCTCCCTGAAGACCATCAGCCAGTTGCAGTACGGCGAGGAGGTAACGGTCATCGGCGCCATCTGGGACACCAAGGCCCGGCAGACGAGAGGGGGAGGCAGCCTCGTCACCAGCATCATCACCGATGGCACCGGCACCATCCAGGCCACCTGGTTCAATCAGCCCTATCTGGAAAAACAGATGCGCCCGAAGCGCCAGATCGTCCTCAGCGGCAAGGTGGATGAGTACCTGGGTCGCCTCACCTTTCAGTCGCCGGAGTGGGAGCCTCTGGACAAGGAATTGATTCACACCGGGCGTCTGGTTCCCGTCTACCCCCTGACCAAAGGCATCACCAGCCGCTGGTTGCGTCGCCTGACCAAACGGACGGTGGACTACTGGACCAAGCGCCTGCCCGACCATCTGCCGGCCAATGTGCGTCAGAGGGCTGACCTGATGGACCTGGAGACGGCCGTCTGCCAGATTCATTTCCCCGACAATCAGCAGGCCCTGGATCAGGCGCGCCGCCGGTTGTCCTTCGACGAGTTTTTCTTGATTCAGATGGGCGTCCTCCGCCAGAGACATGCCTGGCAGACCCAATCAGGTCGGGCTGTAGCCGTAGACGAGGGGTTGTTGGAGTCGTTCGTCCGCTCTCTGCCCTTCGAGTTGACCAACGCCCAGCAGCGGGTTCTGCGGGAGATTGTCAACGACTTGCGCTCAGCCGAGCCCATGAACCGCCTGCTCCAAGGAGACGTTGGCTCCGGCAAGACGGTGGTGGCTGTGGCCGCCACGCTCCTGACCGTGGCCGGTGGCTTCCAGGCCGTCATCATGGCTCCAACGGAAATATTGGCGGAGCAGCACTATAAAAATGTCGCCCAACTCTTGAAAAGCATAAGCAGCACGGAGCACAAGGATCCTGCAAGCCCTTTGGCCCCCTCTCTCAACGTCCGCCTCCTCACCGGCAGTTTGAAACCCACAGAAAAGGAGCAGATTCACAGAGAAATCGCTGCTGGCGAGGTGGACGTCGTCATCGGCACCCATGCCCTGATCCAGGAAGGCGTGAATTTCAAGGACCTGGCCCTGGCCGTCATTGACGAACAGCACCGTTTCGGCGTGACGCAGCGGAACGCCCTGCGCCAAAAAGGCTACAATCCTCACGTCCTGGTCATGAGTGCCACGCCCATCCCTCGTACCCTGGCTCTGACCATCTACGGCGATTTGGATATCTCGGTCATTGACGAGCTGCCTCCTGGCCGCCAGGAGATTCAGACCAAATGGTTGTTTCCCCGCGAACGGGAGCGAGCCTACAGTTTCGTGCGCAGTCAAATCGAACAAGGCCATCAGGCTTTCATCATCTGCCCTCTGGTGGAGGAATCGGAGAAAATTGAGGCCAAAGCCGCGGTGGAAGAACACCGGCGGTTGCAAGGGGAAATTTTCCCCGACCTGCGTCTGGGCCTGCTTCATGGCCGCATGAAAGGTGAGGAGAAAGAAGCGGTCATGGCTCAGTTCCACCAGGGCGAGTTGGATATCCTGGTCTCTACGTCGGTAGTGGAGGTAGGCATTGACGTGCCTAACGCCACGGTCATGTTGGTAGAGGGAGCTGAGCGGTTCGGTCTGGCCCAGTTGCATCAGTTCCGGGGTCGGGTTGGCCGCAGTGAGCATCCATCCTATTGCCTGTTGGTGGCTGATTCGCCGTCCTTTGAAGGCGAACAACGGCTAAGGGCCATCGAGGGCACCCAGGATGGTTTTGCTCTGGCGGAAAAGGACCTGGAACTGAGGGGGCCGGGCGAGTTCTTTGGCACCCGCCAGAGCGGCCTGCCCGATCTCAAGCTGGCCAAATTGAGCGACGTGAGGATTCTGGAGCAGGCTCGGGCTGAGGCCCTGGCCCTCTTCCGAGATGACCCGGATTTGAGCAGGCCTGAACTCCGTCTCCTGGCCAGGAAGGTGGACGAGTTCTGGAAAGGAGAGGGGGATTTGAGCTAAACTTTTAAGCCACGAGCATCGTTGCCCAAAAAGCCAAAGGAGGCTCACTGTGACCATCGCTGTCTATCCCGGCACCTTCGATCCCGTACACTGCGGACACGTGGACATCGCCACTCGGGCGGCAACTATCTTCGACCGCCTCATCATAGCCGTGTACAACCGACCGCTCAAGAACATCCTGTTCACCACGGAGGAGCGCCTGGCCCTGATGCGAGAAGCCATGAAGGGAATACCCAAAATTGAGATTGATAGCTATGGCGGTCTGACGGTGGAGTATGTCCGCCGGAAAGGGGCTACAGTTATCGTGCGGGGGCTGAGGGTGACTTATGATTTTGAACTGGAGTACCAGATGGCTCTCGCCAACAGAAAGTTGGCTCCCGATATAGAAACAGTTTGCTTAATGACCAGTCTGGAGCATGCTTTCTTGAGTTCCAGCAACATTAAAGAGATCGTGATGCACGGAGGGTGCGTAGATGAGTTGGTGCCATCTAACGTGGCGGTCGCTCTCAGGGAAAAAGCCGAAGCACTGGGTGATGACATCAATAGCAAGGTGCGGCTGATCTCACTGCGGGATTAGCATCTTTGACACTATGTCTTTCAAAAGGGGGTGGTTGAGATGGAAATCCAGCATCTAGTTGACCGTTTGGAATCGCTTCTAAATGAAAGTTGGCTGATTCCTCTCACCTCTAATCGCATTATCAGCGAGGAAGAGTTTCTGGACATTATAGACCAGATGCGCATCACCATCCCCGAGGGAATCAAGCAAGCGAAGCGGATCCAACAGGAAAGAGAGCGCATCATAGCTCAGGCCCAGGAGGAGGCTGAGCGCATCGTGACCTTGGCCAGGGAGCAAGCGACCAGCATCACCGACGAGCATGAGGTCTTGAAAACTGCCGAAACGAAAGCGGAGGCAATCCTCAGACAGGGGCAACAAGAGGCAGAAGACGTCAAAGCGGGTGCTGACGACTATGTCATCGAGGTGTTAAGCGAACTGGAAGAACACCTCATGGTCTTCCTGACCACCGTTCGCAATGGCCTCAAAGCTGTGCAAAGGGACAAAGGCAGGAGAGAGGTCGCCAGCGATAACCAGACCCACCAATTTTGACACCACGACTATCTTGCCTTATAATGAATGCGTGGGTATATGGTCGTAGGTTCAAGGTGCGGTTAAGATGCGTTTCAATGTTGCTCAGTTACTCAAGGAACCTGTAGGTTCCAAGCGCAAGTACCATTTAGCAGAAGATATACAGGACCTTGAAGAGGTCAAACTGACGCGCCCCATCGAGGGAACGATCAGGTTAGTTCACTCCACTGAAGGGGTGCTGGTCAGCGGCCAGCTTTATACTGAGGTCGAACTGACCTGTAGCCGCTGTCTGGAACTCTTATCAACTGCTATAGACTTTACACTGGAAGAGGAATTCCGCCCCACTATTGACATCAACACCGGGGCCAAATTGCCTCCGGTGGACGGCGAAGATGAGGCCACTTTGATTGATGGCCACCACATTATTGACTTGCTCGAAGTGGTGCGCCAGCACATCCTTCTGGCTCTGCCCCCCCGTCCGCTGTGCAAGCCAGACTGTGCCGGTTTGTGCGTCCAGTGCGGGCAAAATCTCAACGAGGGTCCCTGCAACTGTGAGCAACCCCTCGGTGACCCTCGGTGGGAGGCCCTGCGGACCCTGCGATGATGGATGTGCCTGTTCCGCAATAGCGGTGCAACAGTGGTAGAAATGATTTTTCAGAAAAGGAGCAATCGAAAGTGGGAGCTTTACCGAAGAGAAAGATATCTAAAGGACGCCGCGACCGCCGGCGGTCACATCATGCCTTGCAGCGGCCTAATCTGATACCCTGCCCCCAGTGCCACGAACTTTGTCTGCCGCACCATGTGTGTCCATCTTGCGGCTCATATAAGGGCGTGGACGTGATCGAGATTAAAACAAAGAAAAAGAAAACAGAGTAAGGGTTTTGTCCCCGTGAGGACCACTGACCAAGGCCGTGCTAGGAAAAGTGTGCACGGCTTTGGTTATTTCAGCCCCCTGATTGTGACCTGTACCGCCTGTGTCGTCTACGCCGCGACA
>Ga0180437_10008107_pt1 | contig 13450 bp, 7 predicted proteins | sample SS_ome_4_FD_132410 | JGI IMG/M metagenome (GOLD analysis project Ga0180437, IMG submission 132410) | Hypersaline lake sediment archaeal communities from the Salton Sea, California, USA - SS_3_D_1 metaG | ecosystem: Environmental > Aquatic > Non-marine Saline and Alkaline > Hypersaline > Sediment...
ACCCAAGCCGGCTATGGTGAGGCCTTTCACGCTGGGAGAACCGGCTCCGATGCCGCAAATCGTCAAGCCCCTCAATTCCTCTCCGGCACCGGCACCAAAACCGCCGATATTGATGCCCGTAAGCGTCTGACCGGCCCCAATGCCGAATACTCCGATATTCAATCCTGACATGTTCTCTCCGGCGCCCGCGCCAAGACCACCGATGTTGATGCCCGATAGATTCTTTCCAGCGCCCACACCCAATCCGCCGATGTTGATGCCTCTCATATCCCCGCCGGCACCCGCACCCAGACCGCCGATATTGATGCCGCAGAGATTTCCACCGGCACCTGCACCCACCAGTCCGATGTTGATGCCTTTCATGTTACCGCCGGCGCCCACACCCAGTCCGCCGATGTTGATGCCACCCACATCGCCTCCGCTGCCCAATCCCAGGACACCAATCGAGATTCCCTTCAAGTCTCTCTCGGCGACGACGCCCAGCACACCGAGTTGAACGCCACGCAGGTATCCCGCACCCGGTATCAGCCCGAGCGAGATGCCCTGCACAACGGCATCCTGGTTGTCTTTTCTCGGCTGCCAGAGTGTGACGTTGATACCGGATATTTTCTCGACGCGGCTATCCCGGTAATTCAACCGAATGCCCGCAAACCTGGGAGAATTTCCGATGCTGATGCCCCATGTTCTGGTGGGAAAGCTGAAACTCTGCGCTCGCATCGCACTGGTTCCCAAAAAACAGAAAAGCACGAGGATTCCGGAATGACACAACCATCTTTTTATGAACGATTTTTTCTGGAGTCGAATCATCTTCATTTCTTTCCTCCTTGTCGATGCGAATCATCCATGTTCATATTTTTGAATGACTCGTTATATCTATTCTGGAAGTCCACCTGTTCCACGCTGAATTCTCTCTCTGTGGTTTCATGTCTTCTTGTCCATGATGGAATAGACGACAGGGATCACGATGAGTGTCAGCAGTGTGGAGACGGTCAACCCTCCGATCACCGTGATGGCCATGGGCGACCTGACTTCGGAACCCTCGCCGAAGCCCAGGGCCAGGGGAAGCAGTCCCAGTGCGGTTGTCAGAGTCGTCATCAGAATCGGTCGCAGTCGGGAACGCCCCCCTTCCATGATGGCTTCCACCTTGGACATGCCTCTCAACCTCAGCTTGTTGATGAGATCGATCAGAACGATGGCATTGTTCACAACGATGCCTGCCAGGAGTATCATGCCGATGAATACTACTACGCTGATGGACGATCCCGTGATCCAGAGGGCCAGCACGGCCCCGATCAAGGCCAACGGGATGGTGAAGAGGATGACGAAGGGGTGGAGAAACGATTCAAACTGGGAGGCCATGACCAGGTAGACCAGGAAGATGGCCAGGATCAACGCAAACTGGAGGGATCGAAAGGACATCGTCATTTCTTCGTTCTGACCCGTGAGTTGCATGTTGAATCCCGATGGGATGGGGATGCTGTCAATGACGGCGTTAATCTCTTGGGCGGCTGTCCCCAGGTCACCGTAACGCAGGTTGGCCGTGACAACGGCCACGCGTTCCTGATCGACTCTTCGAATCTCCCCCGGTCCCGTATCTACGATGATATCGGCCACGGACTCCAGGGGAACGGGCCGTTCGCTTTCGGGATTCACGATCAATCTTCGTATTTGTTCCACAGAGTTTCGGTCTTCCTCCCGGGCCCGGACCAGGACATCGATTTTCCGGTCGTGCCAGGAGTAGCGTGTGGCCACATTGCCGCGGATATTATCAACGACACGATCGGCGATCTGATAAACGGCCAGGCCCAAGGCGGAAGCTCGCTGCCTGTCGAAACGGATCTGAATTTCCGGATGGCCGCTTTCCATCGTCGATTTCACATCGGCAAATCGGGGAGATGCCTCCAGCTTGCCGACGATTTCTGTGCTGATGCGTTTCAGGTTTCTTAGATCGAATCCTGCGATTTCGATCTCAACGGGTGTCTTGAAGCTGAACAGGGTGGGCCTGGAAAATTTATAACGGACACCGGGCAGGACCTGCAGATCATCCCGGAGTGCGCGCATGACCGCTTCTTCGTCATTTCGCTTCGATCCTGATGCCAGGACGACGTTGAGTTCGCCCCAGTTTTCGCCGCCCTGTTCCGGGTTGGCGTCCATGCGGTTTCCCGTCCCGGCAACGGAAAAGGTCGTCGTGATTTTTTCCAAACGGTTGGAAGCGTTTTGAACCTCTGCGATGACCTGGTCGGTCGTTCTCAGTGGAGTTCCGGGAGGTAGTCGGAACTCGACCCGGAATTCTCCCTGGGAGAGTTGCGGTATGAGCTCCATTCCCAGAAAAGGAATTAGGATGCATGTCAAGACAAACAAGCCCAGAGCGACGCCGATCACAGCTCCCCTATGGCTCAATGCCCAGCGTAACAGCGGCGGATACCGGTCTTCTAATGCGGAATATCCGCGATGGAATCCGGTCATCAGGGGTTTTAAGAGGACGAGGCATATCCGGGATAGGAGTCGGCCTGTGCGGCGGCAGAATCGTACACCTAAAACAGGCATCGTGTGCAGGACGAATCCACGGGCACGCCGAACCCAGCCCCTGATACGTGTCGCTGACATTTCGGATTCTGTCGGCACTTCTGTGTTTTCCGTTCGACGCTGCAAGGACGCCATCATGGGAATCAGGGTCAAAGCCACGGCCAGCGATGCCAGAAGGGAGAACGTCACCGTCAGCGCTTGATCGCGGAAAAGTTGACCGGCAATGCCCTTGACGAAGACCAGGGGAAAGAATACGGCCACGGTCGTCAGCGTCGAAGCCACGACGGCCGTGCCGACTTCACTCGCACCGTCGCGAGCGGCGGTCAGCGCATCCTTGCCCTGCTGGCGGTGTCTGGAGATATTTTCCAATACGACGATGGAGTTGTCCAGGAGCATCCCGATACCCAGGGCAATGCCGCCCAGGGACATGATGTTCAGGGTCAGGTCTGCGCCGTACATCAGGTTGAATGTGGCAATCACGGATATCGGAATCGACAGGGAGATGATGACGGTTGCCCAGAAATTCCTGAGAAAAAAGTACAAGATGATGACGGCCAGAAGTCCGCCGATGATACCCGATTGAATGACTTCGTTCACGGCTTGATTGATGAACGTGGATTGATCGTAGACCTTGACCATCTTCATATTATTCGGCAGAATCTGATGGACACGACCGAATTTTTTATCGACCTCACGGGCGACGGACACGGTATTGGCGTCGCCTTCCTTATATATGGCGATCTCTACGGCCTCAACACCGTTCAGCCGCGTGATGGCCTCCCTCTCCTTGTAACCGTGTTGGACGAGGGCGATGTCTCTCAAGTAAATGGGTTTGTTCCCGTCGTTGGACACGATGACATCGCCGATCTCTTTAACGGATGTAAATTGATTGAGTGTCCGTACCAGGTACTGTTGCGTGCCCTCTTTCAATCGGCCGCCCGACAGGTTGACATTCTCGGCACCCAACTGCCGGGCCAATGTTTCGATGGGCAGGTTAAGCTGGGCCGTTCGGGCCTGGTCAATATACACATGAATTTCATCTTCAAGACCGCCGCTTATTTTAACGGCAGCCACGCCGACGGCGGTTTCCAGTTCTTTCTTGATCTGTTCTTCGGCGAAGCGGCGCAAGTTCTTTAATGTTTCTTCGTCCATGGACTGTCCGCCGTTCACACTACCATCGGTCGATGCATACAGAATCCTTTTTTCAGGGAATGCTTTGTCTTCACCGCGATCCTGATACAGTCCGAATCGCATGATGGGGTCGAGGGATGGATCGAAGCGCAGGATCGTCGGTCGCTGTATGTCCAGGGGCAACTCCAGAGCATCCAGTTTTTCCCGGACATCCAGACCGGCGTAGTCCATGTCCGTACCCCAGTTGAATTCCAGGAGGACATCGGATTGGCCCGAACGCGAAATGGAGCTCACCCTGTTCACATTCTTGACCACACCCAGGACTTCTTCGATGGGCTTTGATATCAGGTTCTCGATCTCGGCAGGAGCCGCTCCGGGATACTCGGCTCGTATCGTCAGGGTTGGATACGTCAAATCGGGCAGGAGATTGATCCGCAGCCGGGTGAACGCCACGAATCCGAAAAGTACGATGCCCAGAGTAAACATAGCAATGGTGACGCGGCGGCGAGTGGAGATGTCGATAATCTTCATGGCAGATCCATCATTGTCGTTTGAATAAACCCAGCTTCACGCTGAGTTCGGTACTCCCCCAGATGACGAAACACGTGGTGAGTAAAATCGGGATGCATTCATAATACACGGAATCCCCAGAAACGAGGACATCCATGATTTTACCGGAAACAAATCGAACCGCAAAATAGCAGATGAAAGAGATGAGGACTCGGAGAATGCGTTTGTGGACAGATGCGTTGTCATCTGGAATTCCTTTCTTCCAGACGAGCAGGTATCCGATGTTGATGCCCAGAAGGGAGGCGATTCGTTGTGGCTCTACATTCGGGATAAAGAGCACGACAAGGGGTAAGAGGCAGGAATAGAGGATGAATAAAAGCGTTCTCGGGTCGACTCGTACGCTACTTTTTTTCCGAAAGATGACGTTTTGAATCGATTCATTCATATAAGCGAAACGATACATGAAGGCCAGCAAGAGTATTCCCGCAGCATAACCACCCAGAACATCCGCTAGAAAATGCCGTCCCAGATACATCCGCGACAGGGGGATGAGCAGGATAAGGGCCCCGCACATCAACCGAACCCATGTGTTCTTAAAGAACAGAAAAAGCGTCCCCCAGATCGAGACAGCACCCGAGGTGTGTCCTGAGGGAAATCCAAAATCATCGAAACGGGTGTTCCTGAGATAGTCGATGGCCTGTTGGGGCAGCGCTCCCCAAAAATCTTTCGCACCCATCGCACGTAGCGATGTCGGATTGGGATAATCCTTGCCAAGGAGCTGTACGCGAGAATCCACGTTAGCGGGTCTCGGAAGGCCAAACGTCTCCTTCAAGCATCCGATGATGATTCCGTTCCACAGTGCGATTTGGATCAGGAAATAACCTTTTCGATAACGGATCCCGAACATAAACGCGATGAGAAAGACTGTCAGGAACCATTCGTTGCCCAGCGTCGTGACGAGCTTGAAAAATGTATTGAGAAAATCTGTCGAATACGATTGGAGAAAAAGGATAGGTTCTGTCTGGAACATACGATGATCCTCCTTTATCCGATGGATTTATCGGAACGGTACACTCAACTGCCCGTAGCATCATTCATGAGCGGCATCGGATGAATGGACTACGACGTCGACTTTCATGCTGTCTTTGAGACTGCTCTTTCCCGTGGTGACGACGATGTCGTCCTTTTCCAGACCCTTGAGGATTTCCGTATGCGATGTATTCACATAACCCGTTTCAACGATCCTTCGCAATGCGATACTGTCTTTAACCACAAAAACACACGACTCTCGATCTTCTGCCATGATGGCATTCTTGGGAACCAGGAGGGTATTGGCACGAACCTCGTAGATGACATCAATGCGGGCGAACATGCCGGGTTTCAGCCTTCGCTCTGAATTGTCTATCTCGATCGTCACTTTCATCGTTCCTGTAGAAGGATCAACAACCGGGCTGATACGCTCGATGCACCCCGTACAGGCATCATCGGGAACAGCATCCACACGAAGATGTGCTGTTTGGCCTACACGCATTTTTTCCATCTGATGCTCAGGAACATGGAGAACGGCCTGTAGGGGGTTCAGACTGGTAACCCGGAAGACGGCCTGGTTGGTGAGGACCATGTTGCCCCGTTTGATCAATCGCTGTGCGATGACACCGTTGATAGGAGACTGAATGGAGGTATACTGCAGGTTGAGGCTAGCCAGGTCGTACGAGGCCTTTTGGTGCTCGTATTCGTATTGGGCACGCTGAAACTCTTCGGCACTGATCAGGTTTTTCTTAAATAGCTCTTGACTGCGCCGGTACTCATTCTCCAGTTTTTGCAGGTTTGCTCTGGCCTGTTGCAGTTGGACGGCCAGTTTTTCATCGTCGAGTTTAACCAAAACCTGTCCGGCCTGGACGTCGTCTCCTTCCTCTGCCAGTATTTGCTTGACCACACCGCCCACTTTGGCCACGACGTCTGTTTCCTCTTTTGCTTCCAGAGTTGCCGTGCCAGAAAAGGTGGCAGAAATATCCCCGGTCTTTACTCGGCCTACTTCCACGGGAACTCCGACACTGGATTCATCGCCGTTCTTGGTCTTGGATTGAGATTCTCCGCCACACCCCATCTGGAATAAAACGATCCCCGTTGCCATCAGCAAACTGAGGACAGTGGAGAACATTCTCATAGCGCAGTCTCCTTCTTTACTCTCCCGATTTAAAAGGAAATGTTCATTATATTCTAATTGACAATTCAACGTAAGAAATGTTGCAGACATCAAGCATACCCTCTATCTCATGGGCTTTACGCAACATTTATACCATAAATTTTACAGGCATATCATGTAACTTAAGAATTGTAATAACAAGGAATTATAAAACATATTAGTTTTTACAAACTAAATGGATATGTGTTGATTCGACACAGGTCGCAGGACGACATTTGTGGTAATTTTACACATGGGGTTTGCTTCTATCGTGAATGAAGAAAATGCGATGCCATACCGGTATTGCTATAGGACGAAAAGTGACTTGCTTTTTCAAACGGGTTTCTGTATTTTATACAAATTATTAGACTGTCCGTATCCGGAGGAGAGATGAAATGAGAAAACATATCCTGCTTTGCATCGCATTCCTGTGTTTCTTCGATCATGGATTTCCCGGAGAGAAGCGTAAGATCACGGTAGACGACATGCATGCGTTCAAGATCGTGGGAAGTCCGACCATATCTCCCGACGGCAAAAAAGTGGCGTTCACGATACGATACACATGCCCCGTGGAAATAAAGACAGTCAGCGACATATACATCATGAACATCGACGGCACGGATCAGCGGCAGTTGACAACCCATCCCGGTGTCGAAAGCGGTATAACATGGAGCCCCGACAGCCGCCGGATTGCCTTCAGTGCCGTCCGGGAAGACGATAAAAGTCAGATTTACATCATCGATATCGATGGGGGGGAGGCCAGACGACTGACCGATCTGGAGACAGGTGCTCGGAACCCTCAATGGAGTCCCGACGGTCAATGGATCGCTTTCTATTCGACCCTCGGCCAGATGTACAGCGATGATTTTAAGGACGAATTGGGAGATGTCCGTTACATCACCCATCTTCGTTACTACCACGTACGCAACTGGGACGATGGAGAACGGCAGCGTATCTTCGTCATTGCAGCCGACGGCAGCGGTGAGGCTAAGCAGCTCACGGACGGTGAATGTGCCGACGAAGGCGACCATTCCATGACATGGTCACCGGATAGCCGGCAAATCGCCTATGTCTCCAACAGGGATGCTGAATGGTGGAACACCATCGACACGAACATATTCACGGTTTCGGTTGACGACGGAAGTGTCAAGCAGATCACGACAAATCGAGGTCCCGATCACAGCCCGGTCTTCAGCCCCGACGGGAAGATGATCGCTTACCGTTCGATCTTCATGTACAATTACGAGAGCGAAAACTACAAGGTCGTCGTAGCAAACAGGGACGGTTCCGATGCAAAACCTCTGACTACAGACCTCGACCGCAGTGTGCGGTCTTTTTTGTGGTCTCCCGACGGAAAACGTATTTATTTCCGATACGGTTCCGAGGGCGTGTACAACGTGAGGTCCGTTCCAACGAAAGGCGGTGCGTTCAAGGATGTGATGGTAGGACGTTTCATCATCTCCGACATGGACATTACCCCTGACGGCAAGACATTCGTAGTACTCAAAGGAGACGACACGCACCAGGACGAGCTCTATGCATTCAAGAGGGATTTCAAAAAGCTCACGTCCGTGAATGATGATATTATGGACGATTTTTACGTCCAATCCGTCGAGGAAATATGGTATGAGAGTCCAGACGGCTCCAGGGTTCAGGGTTGGATTATTAAACCCGTGGACTTCCAGCCCGGAGAGACATATCCAATGATTCTCTCGATTCACGGCGGCCCCCATGGTATGTATACTATAGGCTACAACTTCTCCTACCAGATGTATGCCGCCGAAGGATATGTTGTTCTGTATACCAATCCCAGGGCCTCGCTGGGATACGGTGAAAAATTCAGCAGGGACATCTGGGAGGACTGGGGCGGACGTTGTTACGAGGACATCATGGCCGGTGTGGATGTTGTGATCCAGAAAGGCTACGTCGATGAGAACCGAATGGGCGTTATCGGCGGCAGCTTTGGGGGGTATATGACCAACTGGATCATCGGCCACACCCAGCGATTTGCGGCAGCCGTCTCCGTCGCAGGCCTCTCCAATCTGACCAGTTTCTACGGTACCACGGATGAGCAATTTTTCCCCGAGTGTGAGTTCAAGGGCATGCCCTGGACGAACAAAGAGGTGTACCTGAAACAGTCGCCCATATGGTATGCCGAGAATTTCAAAACGCCGACCCTGGTCGTTCACGGTCAGTATGATTTTCGTGTTCGTACTGAGCAGGGTGAACAGCTGTTCACAGCCTTGCAGAAACAGGGTGTGCCCAGTGTCTATGCGTGGTTTCCTGATGAAGGGCACGGCGTTCGAGAACCTGTACATCGCAAACTTTATTATAAAATGATCCTAGACTGGTTCGGTCATTTCATCAACGGCGAGCCTTCTCATTTTTTAAATCAGACATCTTCGATACAGGATCAGTAACCATTGACCCTATTTTTTTAATTTGAAACTGTCAGTTCATACAGAGAAAGGAGTAGGCGTATGAAGAGTTTGGTATTCAGAAAGATCGGGGAAAGGAAGCATCTCTGGTTCATTTGCGTTCTTCTCCTGTGTGTGCTACCGCTATGGGCCCAGATGCCTCAGCCGTGGGAAAATTTTAACCCGGATGTTGTTGGCTGTACGAGTATTCAAGTCGCCCGCAAGGCTTCTGTAGACGGTTCTGTGATTACCTGTCATTCCTGCGACGGCAATTATCGAACCTGGTTGAACATCGTGCCCCACGCGACACACAACAAAGGAGACATGAGGAAAATTTACTGGGGCAGGCTTCACACCGAAACCTCCTGGGATTTGCGGGGATTGATCCTGAAAGGCGAAATTCCTCAGGCTGAGGAAACCTATGCCTACATGAACGTGGCGTATCCCTGCATGAACGAGAAACAACTAGCTATTGGTGAGACGACCATCGGAGGCCGGAGCGAACTTGTCAACGATGACGGACTGTTTCTCATCGAAAACTTACAGGCCATTATCCTGGAGCGATGCACCAAGGCCAGGGATGCCATTCGACTCATCGGCGAGTTGGTGAAGGAATACGGATACGGAGATTATGGTGAATGTATTACCATCGCGGACCCCAAGGAAGTGTGGCACTTCGAAATCTTTGGGCCCGGCCCGATGGAAATAGGCGCCGTGTGGGCCGCTCAGCGTATCCCTGATGAGCATGTGGGAGTATCGGCCAATATTCCCCGTATTGGAGAGCTCGACCTCGACGATCCCGACCATTTTATGGCGTCGGAGAATGTGTTTTCAGTGGCCGAAGAAATGGGCTGGTGGGATCCCAGCAGTGGCGAGACGTTCAAATTCTGGAAGGCCTACAGCGGCCGGCGTCCGTTCAGCGACAGGGAATTTTATATCCTCAGTACGATGGCACCATCCTTGAAACTATCCTGGGATATGGAAGAGCTACCCTTCTCCGTCAAACCCGATAAAAAAATCTCGGTTCGGGACGTGATGCGGTATTACCGGGAGACCTACGAAGGTACAGACTATGATATGACGCAGAATCTAATGGTGCCGGAGCTGAAACGCCGCTGGTGGGAACCGGCAGACCCGGATGAAGAAGTAAAAATCGTCAAAAGTCCCTTGGCCAACGGTTGGATGAGTCGAGATATGCTGAACTTGATCAACACGCTAAAACCAGGGACGATTGAACGAAAGAGGACGATCGCCATTGCCGCATGCTCTTATTCCCAGATCATTCAATGCCGCGACTGGCTGCCTGCCGAAATCGGCGGCGTGGCCTGGTTCTCGTTCGACAATCCGGGACAAAGCCCGCGGATACCGATTTTCGCCGGCGTTCTGGAGCTTCCACAGAGTTTCGAAATCGGAGGTCAGCATCGATTCCGGACCGATGCGGCCATCTGGTCTTTCCGAAGGGCGAACCGTCTGGCTACGGTCAGTTGGGGACAAACCCGAGAGCACATCGAAGGTGTCGTGATGGATTTTGAGAATAAAGCCTTCGATGAATTACCCAATGTAGAAAAAAAGGCATTGGCGCTCTATGAAGATAAAGATGATCCCGAGCATAAAAAAGCCAGGGAATATCTGACCCGGTACACCGGCGATTTTGCCCGGGCTGCCATGAATAAATGGTGGGAGATGGGTGATATGTTCTGGACGATGTTTGCCAGGGGATTCTGATACTCGTATTCCACAATATGATACTATGAGAAAACGTACAGGAAAGCGGAGGATCTCTCCATAGTCGGCAGCGATAGCCTTAAAAAGGGATCCTTCGCTTTTCTTTCATTCGTGAGGAGGAAGCATATATGATGAGGATACTCTTTATGCGCAAGCGTTACCTCCTGTCCTGCCTCGTCCTGCTCAGCTTGTTCGTGTTGTCTGCCCGGAATGTCACTCCTGTAGATGTTACACAAGCCGTTGAATACGAGGGATGCACGAGCGTCATCGTTGGAAAAGAGGCTTCCGTGGACGGCTCGACGATGACCTCCCATTCGTGCGACAGCAGATCGGACAGGACATGGATCAACGTTGTTCCCCGGAAAAAGCACAAGCCGGGAGAGATGTGTAAGATTTACATGGAATCAAAGGAAACAAAAGGGCCGGACGATCCGGATCGGTTTGAAATGGGAGAAATCCCCCAGGTACTGGAAACCTATGCCTATATCAATACGGCGTATGCCGTGATAAACGAGCATCAACTGGCCATCGGGGAGACGACCTTCGGTGGAAAGCGGGAACTAAAGAGTGACGAGGGATTGCTCGACTGTCCCGAACTCTATCGTCTGGCGTTGGAACGAACCAAGACGGCCCGAGAAGCCATCCGGATGATCGACGCATTGACAAAGGAGTACGGGTACAACGATTGGGGTGAATGCTTCACGTTTGCAGATCCCAACGAGACGTGGCATTTCGAAATTCTGGGCCCAGGACAAGGGAATCTGGGCGCTGTGTGGGCGGCCGTTCGCATACCCGATGATTGCGTCGGCGTGTCGGCCAATGCCTCGCGGATTCGACAGATCGACCTGAACGATCCCGAGAATTACATGGCGTCGGATAACGTTTTTTCGCTGGCCGAAGAGATGGGCTGGTGGGATTCCGAGAGCGGCGAACCGTTTGAATTCTGCTACGCCTATGCCTCCAGAAAAAGCATGGGCTCCCGTCGTCGTGAATGGCGGGTGCTCAGTAGAATAGCCCCTTCCCTCAACCTCGATCCCAACGGCGAGAATTTTCCCTTCTTCGTCAAGCCCGAGAAAAAACTTTCGGTACAGGATGTCCGGGATATTTTCCGGGATACATATCAAGATACCCCGTATGACATGACTAAGGATCTGGTTGACATTGATAAGGAGGGGAAGGCAGTTAAAAGTCCCATAGCCACGCCATTTATGTCCAGTGAAATGATGACGCTGCTCCGCGTTCAGCGGGAACGGACAATAGCCTGCAGCAGGGCAACATACGTCCAGATAACGCAGTCCAGAAACTGGCTGCCGGATCCCATAGGCGGGGTCGTGTGGCTGGGATACGACAACCCGACCACGACACCTCATACACCCTTTTACTGCGGAATCGAGCAGATGCCCGCATCGTACATCGTCGATGGACGTGAAAAATTCCGTCGAGACTGTGCATGGTGGGCTTTCCGTCGTGTGAGCAAGCTGGCCATGTTCCGATGGCAGGTGATAGTGGAAGACATCGCAGCCGTGTGGCAGCCCATGGAAGAGAGGCTGTTCGCCCAACAGGATTCTGTGGAAGCCAAAGCAGTGGCTCTGTACAAGGAAAATCCGAAGAAAGCCAGAAAGTTCTTGACCGAATACAGTCACGACGCTGCCAACGAGGCGGTGGAGGCCTACTGGCAATTAGGGGATGATTTGTGGTCGAAGTATAATGATTATTTTTAGTGCAGTATAGTCTTTATTTCATCCGATACACATCGTCTCGATGCGTGTCGATTTTAAAGAAATCGAAGAAAAGCCTCAGTTCATTATTCTGTGATCTGGGGCTTTTTTAATATGATAATTTCGTTTCCGTACATTGAAGAGACGTTTATGGTTCAAAATTAATCGTTTTTAATTGAACCGATGTACAGTCCTCCTATCAGTAAGTGGATATGTATCAAATAAATGATAAAATCAATCGATTTTATAGTTAAATATCAAGAATATCGCACGTCTGAAGATGTTGCTGGATTATCTCCGAAAGCTGTGATGGATCACCCACCGACCTTCCCGTAGAATAGCGAATACGTGAAAAAAGCGTAATAATCGGGAAGGTTTAAGATAAAATCCGGGGACTCGGGTCGGCAGAGACGCTGGTATTCTTTCCAGACCGCAGCGTCTACGTCGGGTTCGGCCGATTCCCAGCGCATGTCCAGGAAGGACGATAATGCGATTCGGAGTTCATCACTCAGGGGTGCATAGACGCCTCGCACCATCGTCTCGCATGCCGTTTGTTCCATGCCCACGTTACGGAACCATCCCAGGGCCCGAAGCCAGTGTTCTTCCGGTTTCATATCCTTCGTAAAGGGAGCAATCCCCGCGGTGGTGGCATTCAGGCGGGCCTCGAGCAGGGGATATCCTGGAAGAAGTTGTTGGGACGTGTAGATAAGCAGCGCGATTATGCCGCCCGGTCTGACGACGCGGGTCAGCTCTTTTACCAGATGGACAGACTGTTTTGTCCCGTATCCCGCACAGTCCGAACTCCAAATCCAGTCAAACATATGATCGTCAAAGGGAGGATGATGCATATCTCCTTCCTGGAAGGAGAGACGTTCCGACAGGCCCGCGTTTGCGGCCGCTTCCCGTGCATAGGCTATAAAATCGGTTTTTTGATCCAGTCCCGTGACATGTCCCTTGGATCCGACAGCCTCAGCCAGCATGCGTGCTTGATAACCGATACCGCATCCTACATCCAAACCTCGACTTCCTGTCGGGAGCCGGAGTGTTTCGATGGCCATTCGGATGACAGGCTCTCTCAACGGATTGGTTTCATATAATTTCTGGAGGTAGGAATCTACGTTGTTCTGTCTCTGATTTTGTGGTTTGGTTTTTTTCGACATAGCATATTCCCTCCCGTGGATATATCTCTTCCTGATGATCAGAAGTCATCGCCTCAAAATCCATGGTGCGGAATCACA
>Ga0180437_10008108_pt1 | contig 13450 bp, 12 predicted proteins | sample SS_ome_4_FD_132410 | JGI IMG/M metagenome (GOLD analysis project Ga0180437, IMG submission 132410) | Hypersaline lake sediment archaeal communities from the Salton Sea, California, USA - SS_3_D_1 metaG | ecosystem: Environmental > Aquatic > Non-marine Saline and Alkaline > Hypersaline >...
ACCATAGTATTATAGAGGGTTTGTGCCGGAAATCAAAGACGAGTTCCATGTGCGGCGTTTCCTCTGCTCGACTTTGCCTGGCTGGACTACCTGGTTGGACTGGCAGTGGCGATCCTCATCTTGAAAAGTGCCGTGGAGCTCGCCGTCGAGCTGATCCGCAGCCGTGGTGAAGAGACTCCGGATCTCTCCAAATTTCAATTCGGCATCTACGAGCGTTTTCGCCGCTCCCAGCTCTGCTCCTACATGCTGTTCCTGGTCCGCAACCATGAAGCCGACACCAAACCTCGGCTGATCGACAAAAAGCTGCTGGTCGAGGCCCCCGTGGATGTACCGCCTCTGGAGCTGACCCCGGCCGGGGAAAAGCGGCTCGCCGCGAACCGCTTCTTTCTGGCCGGAGACCAGCCCCTTGGTCTCAAGAAAGGCACAGGCTCGATCCTGCGGATCGTATTCTCTCTGGTCGTCCGCTGGGAGTGTTTTCCTGGCCGCCGGCTTCCTGCTGGTCACCCGGGCGGCCGTACGCATCTCCCTGATGTACCAGCGCCACCTCTCCATCCGCGAGCGGGCAGCGCAGAAGCACACGAAACTGCAGACAGATGGTTTTTACAGGCGTGTTCGCCATCCCACAGCCTCCAACCGCCTGCTCTACTCCCTGGGACTCTGCTTCGCCCCTCCGACGGTCTGGGCCGCAGTCCCTTTTACCCTCTTCGCAGTAATGACGATCTTCTCGGGGATCATCGAAGAGCATAAGGAGATAGGCAAACTCTTCGGTACGGAGTACCAGGCGTACAAGCGGGATGTGCCCCGCCGCTACCTCACTCCGTGGCTGGCTGTGTATCTCGGGATTGCCGCCGCGGCCTTTGTCACCGGCCTGGTGTGGTAGCGGTTGGGCGTCACCCCAACATGCGCTTGACCGGCTGCCGAACCTGGATTTCAATGGTGCCATGAGCGTACAGCAACACTATCAGAATATCGTGGTGGGCTCCGGCCCGGGAGGGGCTGCGGTGGCCAGGGAACTGGCACGCAACGGCCGCAGCGTTCTGATCGTTGAATACGGCCCCCGGTTTCAAAAAACCGGTTTCCTGAAAACCGCTAAGACGGCCTATCTCGGGAGGGACAAGCAGCCTCTGTGTTCCGATGGTGGTGTTTGGATCGGCAGGGGGCGAGTATTGGGAGGATCCTCCTACCTGGCCATGGGCAACGCCGTAACTCCGCCCGCGGGAATCCTGCAGGAGTGGGGCATCGACCTGAGTGAGGAAATCGCCGAGGCCAAGACGGAGATGCGCGTTACCCTCATGCCGGAGCAGTTGATAGGCCCCGGCACGCAGGCAATCAACCGGGGCGCGGCCAAGCTGGGCTGGGAGATGAAACCTACACCCAAGTGCGTGGATTTTTCCAAGTGCCGGAACTGCGGGCTGTGCATGTTCGGCTGTCCCACCGGGGCCAAGTGGACTACCTTGGAGTACATACGGGAGGCGGAAGAACACGGCGCCGGATTGCTGCTGAATACGGAGGTGCTGAGCGTGCTCCACGCAAATGGCAAGGCACGGGGGATTGTAGCCGAACAAAACGGCCGGGAGATCCAGATCACCGGAGATCGGGTTATCCTCTCCGCCGGAGCCCTGGCCACGCCCCTGATCCTGCAGCGATCCGGCCTGGAGAAGGCCGGAAAAGGCCTGGCCAACGATGTGTTCCAAACCACCTACGGCACAACCGAACACGTGGGTATGCAGGGGGAGATCATCCTGGCTACCTATCTGGAAAAGACCATCGAGGAAAGACAGCTGTTCCCCGCTCCCTACATGTACATTCCTTTCTTGATCCAGCGAGACATCCAGGGCGGATATCCACAGAATCTCAACCTGCTGGCCCAGGCCATGATGATGCTCAAATCGAAAGGGATCGACGCCAAGAGGACTATCGCCATGATGACCAAGATCCGGGATGAACGGACCGGTGAGGTGCGAAGCGATGGAACCGTTCACAAAGTGCTGACGGCCAAGGACAAGGCCAAACTGGAGGAAGCCTACCAAATCAATCGGGATATCCTGATCGCCTCCGGAGCCAAACCGGAGACGATCTTCCCGGGTGTGTACGAATCCGGCCACCCCTGTTGCAGCGCGGCGATCGGCGAGGTCGTCGATGACAACCAGCAGACCGAGATCCGGGGGCTGTACGTCAGCGATGCCAGCGTGTTCCCCTCCCCCCTCGGCATGCCGCCGATCCTGACGATTGTAGCCCTGTCCAAACGGCTGGCAAAGCACCTGGTGGACAGATCATGATATTAACGAACAGTCGTTCAATTCCTGAGATAGGAACAAAATTGGAGAAGAGAAGGATCATGCAGGATAAACTCACCACAATCGACTAGTCGTCGATCTCTCGTCCCACCGAATAAGCCTTGGCCAGAAAGCTCCCGATCCGGAAGTAGCGCCGATTGCCCGGTTCGTAGGTGATCGGCTTGACCTTTTGGATGTCGGGATTGCCGTTCCGCCCAATCACTGATTCTTCGGCCTTGATGTCCAAAATCTCCCCGATGAACTCGGTATGCAGCCCGATCTCGACTGTGTGACGGACCCTGCACTCCAGAACCAGGGGAAACTCCGCGATGTAGGGAGCTTCCACCAGCTCGCTGGCCACAGGGGTCAGACCGGTCCGTTCGAACTTGTCCTCATCTCGACCCGAGGCGATACCGAAATAGTCGGCCTCCCTGACCTGCTCTTCCGAGGGGATGTTGACCGTGAATGCCTTCCGGCTCACGATATTCCCGTGGCTGTAGGTCGCTTTACGGAGCGAAACCGCGACACAGGGCGGCTGGGAGCAGCAGATCCCGCCCCAGGCCACGGCCATGACGTTTGGCCTGTGTTCATCATCGTAGGTGCCCACGATCAGGACGGGTGCCGGAAATAATAGCGTTTTTCCACCGATAGATTTTTTCATCTTTACTACCTCCGTGCAATCGGTAATTGATGCGGCGTTCGTGTTAGTAATTAGCGAGGATAGGCCTTGCCCTCCGCCAGGACCTCGCTGATCCTGGGCATCCATTCGCTGATGAGGATGCTCTGGGGGCATTTGGGTTCGCATTCCCGGCATTGGGTGCAGGCCGTGGAGCGGGCCTTTTCGGCGATAAACCCGTACTGTCTGCGGGCAAGGTCCGGTCGGCCGTACATCAGCCCCTCGTTGTAGAGGGTCAAATTTTCTGGGATGTCGACTTCGTGGGGGCAGGGCATGCAGTAGCCACACCGGGTACAGGGAATCGGGGCGAGCTTCTTGTATCGGCGGCGCACCTCCCGAATCAACTCCAGCTCCTTCTCATTGAGGACACCGATACCCCCCGAGCCGGCGCTTTCGAGGTTTTCGACCACCTGCTGGAAGGTGCTCATACCGCTGAGAACCACCGTCACCTCGGGTTGGTTCCACACCCACTGCAAAGCCCAATCCGCGGGACGCCGCTTGTTCTGCGCCTGATCCAGGATCTTCTGAATGGGAGGAGGAGGATCGGCCAGCTTGCCGCCCAGGATCGGCTCCATGACGACCACCGCGGTTCCCTTTGAGGCGGCGTACTTCAGTCCCCGGGTTCCAGCCTGGTTTTTCACGTCCATGTAGTTGTACTGGATCTGGCAGAACGGCCAATCCCAGGCGTCCACGATCTCTTTGAACACTTCGAACTCGTCGTGAAAAGAGAATCCCAGCTGCCCGATCTTGCCGGCCTTGATCGCCCGCTCGCCCCAACCGATTGCATCGAAATCCTTCATCTTCTTCCAGTACCGCTTGTTGAGGTTGTGGAGGAGGTAGAACTCGATGTGCCCGGTTTTCAGCCTCACGAGCTGTTCGTCGAGAAATCTGTCGAAATCGGCCGGGCTGTTTACGAGCCAGCTCGGCATCTTGGTTGCCAGCTTTACCCTGTCCCGGTATCCACCGCCGAGGGCCCTGCCGACAAAATTCTCGCTTTCACCACCGTGATAGGGATAGGCCGTGTCGATGTAGTTCACGCCGTGATCGACGGCGTGGCGCAGCATTCGGGTGGCTTCCCTTTCATCGATGTTCTTCACATCGCCCTTGAAGGGCAGCCGCATGGTGCCGAAGCCGAGGATCGAAACGTCCCAGTCCAGTCTTCCGAATTTCCGATACCGCATAACGTATCAAGACTACGTGCCATCCGCGGGTCAGTCAACCGCTTCGAGGCGCACAGCCGAGTCGCCCGGCAGCCGCCTGCCCCGACTGCCAGCCGCCATGCCCAAAACCCGGACCAGAGCCCCGGGCTTTGACATTTTCAACTGAAACGGTCAAGATTGGGACAGCCAATAATTCAAGGAGCGTTTCAGTGGAAAAGAAGATCGCCGTGATCGGAGCGGGAAACGTGGGCGCTTCGGCAGCCCTGTACCTGGCCGAAGAAAACGTGGCCGATATCGTGCTGTTGGACGTGGTAGAGGGCATGCCCCAGGGAAAAGCCCTGGATCTGACCGAAGCGGGCCCTGTGCGCGGCTACAACAGCCGTCTCACCGGTAGCAACGATTACAAGGATTTGAAAGGCTGCGTTTTGGTGGTTGTGACCGCCGGAGTGGCCCGTACCCCGGGTATGAGCCGGGAGGACCTGCTCAGCAAGAACTCGGGCATCCTGGACAAGGTGGTAGAGGGGATCATGGACAACTGCCCCGAGACCATGATCCTGGTAGTCTCGAATCCCCTGGACATCATGACCTATCACACCCTGAAGAAATCGCATTTTGCGAAAAACCGAGTCTTCGGACAGGCCGGGGTGCTGGACTCCACCCGCTTTCGCAGCTTCGTTGCCATGGAGCTGGGCGTAGCCCTGACCGATACCCAGGCCATGGTCATGGGGGGGCACGGGGACACCATGGTGCCCCTGCCCCGCTACACCACCGTATCCGGCATTCCCATTGCCGAACTGATGCCCGAAAAGCGGGTACGGGCTCTGATCGAACGCACCCGCAAGGGCGGCGGGGAGATCGTGCAGCTGCTGAAGAGCGGCTCCGCCTACTATGCCCCCGCAGCCGCAACCGTGGACATGGTCAAAGCCGTGATCCGGGACGAGAAGAAGCTGCTTCCCGCCTCGGTGCTTCTGGAGGGGCAGTACGGGCTGAAGGATATCTGCATCGGCGTACCGGTAGTGCTGGGCGCAGGAGGCGTGGAAAAAATCATCGAGCTCCAGCTCGACAAGGAGGAGCTGGGAGCGCTGCACAAATCCGCCGAAACCTACAGGGAAATCCTGAAAAGCATGGGCTATTAAAAGAGAGATGCAATAAAACGAAGGAGAGCAGCTTTTTGATGAAACACCGTTTTTTTCTGATGATATTCGTATGTGGCACATTCGCACTGCTCACCGCACCCGACATCTTCGGCGACTGGCCCCAGTGGCGGGGTCCGAGGGCAGACGGCATTTCCGCCGAATCCGACTGGGATCCGGCGGCGTTGTCCAAGGGACCTCGAATTCTATGGCGTACCAACGTGGGCTTGGGCTACTCCTCTGTTGCCGTCAAGGGAGATCTTCTCTACACGATGGGCAATGTACGGGGTCAGGACAGCGTGGTCTGCCTGGATACCCGTACGGGCAGGGAAATCTGGAGCTACTCGTACCCCGCCAGATCTATGCAGTACCCGGGGCCCCGGGCGACTCCGACAATCGACGGGAACGCCCTCTATACCCTGAGCTCGGACGGACAGCTGATCTGCTTCTCTGCGGTTACGGGAACCATCCTCTGGCGGAGCAACATCGTGGCTGATTTCGGTGCCCGGCCGCCGAATTGGGGTTTCGCCGGCTCCCTCGTTGTCGAAGGGGATCTGCTTCTGGTAAACGCCGGACCCTCCGGCTTGGCCCTCTACAAGCAAAACGGGAAGCTGGCGTGGAGCAGCGGCGCCGGTACAGGTGGATATGCTACCCCGGTACTGTATACCCTGAAGGGGAAACGCTACGCGGCGGTTTTCGGCAGAAGGGCGATCTACGGAGTGGAGGCTCGAACGGGAAAACGGGCGTGGTCGTATCCGTGGGTCACGGGAAATGACGTCAACGCCGCGGATCCCCTGGTGTTCGGGGATCGGGTCTTCATCTCCTCCAACTACGGATCCGGAAGCGCAATGTTCGATATCTCCGGCCGCGAGCCAAAACTCCTGTGGCGAAACGGCAGCATGAACAGCCACTTCTCCAGCTTCGTGCTGATCGACGGCTACATCTATGGAAACGACGGCTTCGCCGGTCGCAGAAGCGGCGTGTTCCGCTGCCTGGAGGCTGAAACGGGCCGGGAGATGTGGTCCGAGAGCCTCGGCTTCGGCTCCCTGATAGCCGCCGACGGCAAGCTCATTCTCCTCACAGAGCAGGGGGATCTTCATGTAGCATGGGTCACCCCCTCCGGTTATCGGGAGATCTCCCGGGCCCGTTCTATTCTTTCCAGCAGCTGCTGGACCCCTCCCGTTCTCTGCGACGGGAGGATATATCTGCGCAATCATCGAGGCGAGCTTGTCTGTTTGGATATGAGTTGATGGAATTTAACACTCCGGTTGCCTGAACCATGAAGGGTGTATTCAAACAAATCACCCGAACAATTTTAAAGAACTTCCCGATCGTCAGCTGGACGATCGTCCTGTGTGTGACCGGTGCGGGCATCGCAGCTCTCGCCTTGTGGCTCACCCATGATCCGACCACCCACTTTCTCGCCTCGATCCCCGGAATGGATGGGGCACCTTCGCGACTCGAGCAGGTCAGCCGGGCGGTCAGGATAGGGGAGTTTTTCCGCTTGTTCGAGGCCGCGGCCGCGAAGCTGCCCGGTTCCTGGCCTCGTTTTCGGGGATCCCGCTACGACAACATCTCTCGAGAAGAAATCCAGCTGGCCGATTCGTGGGGGCCGGAAGGGCCGGAAATCCTGTGGAAGGTGGGCCTGGGGGAAGGGCACGCCGCGCCCGCGGTTCTGGACGGCCGGGTCTACGTGCTGGACTACGACGAGCAGAGAAATGCGGACGCCCTGCGATGCTTCTCCCTCTCTGAGGGCGAAGAGCTGTGGCGAAGATGGTACACGGTGCAGGTCAAACGGAACCACGGCATGTCCCGCACCATTCCTGCTGTCAACGACCGATGCGTGGTATCCATCGGCCCCCGCTGCCACGTGATGTGCCTTGATTCCAGGGACGGATCCTTCAAATGGGGCATCGATCTGGAACGGGAGTACGGCACGCAGGTACCCCTTTGGTACACCGCTCAATGCCCCCTGCTTGACGGTGACACGGTGGTGCTTGCCCCGTGCGGCGATCAGGCGCTCATGATCGGCGTGGACTGCGAGACCGGCGAAGTTCTCTGGCGGACTCCGAACCCGGAAGGGCTCCAGATGTCCCATTCCTCGATCATGATCATGACCCTGGGCCACAGACGCATGTACGTCTATTGCGGGATCGGCGGCGTAGCGGGAGTATCCGCTGAGGAGCAGGATCGGGGAACGCTGCTCTGGCAGACCGATAGCTGGAGCCCCAAGGTCGTAGCACCCTCCCCCGTCATTCTCGAGGGCGGGCGGATCTTCCTGACCGCCGGGTACGGTGCGGGGAGCATGATGCTCGAGGTCGGTGAACTGGGCGGCGAATACACGGTGCAGAGCCTCTATGCCTACCGTCCCCAGGAAGGGTTGGCCTGCGAACAGCAGACCCCTGTTCTCTACGACGGCCACCTGTTCGGGATCCTTCCCAAGGACGGGGGGGAGCTCCGCAACCAGTTCGTCTGCTTTCACCCGGACGGCAGGATTGTCTGGACCAGCGGAGCGACCAACCGGTACGGCCTGGGACCCTTCATGGCGGCGGACGGCAAGTTCTTCATCCTGGGGGAGGACGGCGTGCTGACCATGATCCGGGCCACCACCGAGGGATTCGAACCGCTGACCCGGGCAAAAGTGCTCGAGGGACGCGATCCGTGGGGTCCTCTGGCACTCGCCGGGGGCCTGATGCTGCTGCGGGATTCCACGGAGATGGTCTGCATCGACCTGAAGGAGGAAAATTGAACCGATTTATATTGCTCCCGGGTATTCTTTTCGCCGCCCTATCCGCCACCCTTTCCGTTGTTTCCCTGAGTGCAGGGGGCGGGCAGGCGGACAGCGACGGCCGGGCACCCGAAGCCTCTCAGTCGGTTTTGGAAACACCCGGTTCTCCCTACATCGAATCAGAACCGATCGAGGTGGACGCCGAACGGCTCTACGGGATCGCCGTGGCTGCGGATGACCGGATCTTCGTGAGCGCCGACAGTTCGATCCTGATATTCGGGAGAGGTGGAGAGCCCCTGGGACGATTGGAGTTGGAGGAACCCGCCCGCTGTCTCGCCGTAGGGCCGTCAGGTCTGCTGTACCTCGGCATGATCGATCACCTCCAGGTGTACAGTGACGCAGGCCGTCGCGAGGCGATCTGGGCCGGCCTGGGCAGCGAAGCGCTGATCACCTCGATCTTTGCGGCTGAGGATGAGGTGTTCGTGGCCGATGCGGGCAATCGCATGGTCCTGCGCTTCGACCGCGGGGGCAAACTACTCGACTACATCCATGGAGATGGAACCGTTGGCCCGGAGCTGATCATCCCCAGTCCCTACTTCGACCTACTGGTTGCCCCGCGGGGAACGCTCTGGGTGACGAATCCGGGCTGTCATCGTGTTCACAGCTACACGACCGGGGGTGAATACCTGGGCTCATGGGGTCGCTCTGCTCCGGATATCGACGCCTTCTGCGGCTGCTGCAACCCGACCCATATCGCCCTCACCCCCGGAGGATTGTTCCTGACCAGCGAAAAGGGAGTGCCCCGGGTAAAGGTCTACGACTCCACGGGAGCGTTCCAAGCCGTGGTGGCGGGACCCGGGCTGTTCCGGGAAGGCACGGTGGGACTGGATCTGGCCGCGGACAGCCGCGGGCGCGTGATCATACTGGATCCGAAAACCAGCACTGTTCGTATCTTCATAAGGGAGCGACTGTGATGGAGGATCGGAGGCGGTTCCTTCGGGATATGGGCCGGGCTACGATAGCCGCAGGGTTGACCGGCGTCATCGCTTTCCTCCTGTCCAGGCGGGATCGATCCGGGGCAGCTTTGAATCGGGCGGTGGATCGGAGGGACCACACCTGCAGCAATCACTGGATCTGCAGCACCTGTTCCCGTCTTGCCGACTGCCCTCTTCCCCAGGCGCTGTCGGCAAGGGAACACGGCCACCACGGCTTGGAACGCTCCCGGAGTGAAGCAGAGAGGCGGTTGAAACGTGGGAGCTGAATGGAAGGGAAGCCATGTCGACTGAGAAGGGCGGACAGAAGCTGTCCCGGCGGGAGTTTTTCTCCAAATCCCTCCGCTGGCTCACCGTGGCCGTTTTGGGGGGAGGAGCCGGTGTTGCAGCCACCCGGTCTGTGCGCGGCGACACGGTCTGGCAGATCGATCCGGACATCTGCGTTCAGTGCGGAAACTGTTCCACCGAGTGCGTCCTGACCCCTTCGGCCGTCAAATGCGTCCATGCCTACGAGGTTTGCGGGTACTGCGACCTGTGCAGCGCCTATCTGCGCCCTGATGCCCGCGTGCGGGACACCGCCGCGGAGCACCGGCTCTGCCCGGTCGGAGCGATCAAACGCACGTATATCGAAGATCCCTACTACGAGTACACGATCGACGAATCCCTCTGCATCGCCTGTGGAGAGTGCGTCAAGGCTTGCGCCGCTTTCGGAAACGGCTCGCTGTTTCTCCAGGTGCGGCACGACCGCTGCCTTAACTGCAACCAATGCTCGATCGCCCGCAACTGCCCCTCCGGGGCTTTCAAGCGCGTGCCCGCGGAGACCCCGTACCTGCTCAAAGGCAAGTGGCGGCAAGAGGAGGAACAGGCAAAGTGAGGCCCGACTCTCCCTCGGCGCAGCCGCCCCGTTCAAGCGGACGGCAGATGTCGGCCAAGGCCCGCAGGCTGGTTCTGATCCTGCTTCTCGGCATATGCCTGTTCAACGTCCCCGGATCGATCCTGGCCCAGGACCGGATTCCGCGCCCCGAGTTTCTAAGCGACTACCAGATTCCGGGAACCTCGATTCCGACGCCCCGGGAGGGCATCTACGAGTACCTCGACACGGCGGTGCTGCTGATCTGTCTGATCCTGGCCACCGTGTTCGCCCTGAAGACGCGTTCCAGAAACACCATCTTCCTGCTCATGTTGTTTTCCCTGGGCTACTTCGGATTCTGGCGCCAGGGATGCGTCTGCCCGATAGGGGCGATCCAAAACGTGGTTCTGGTCTTCAGCGATCCGAGCTATCGCATTCCCCTGGTAGTGATCGCCTTCTTCACTTTTCCCCTCGTGTTCACCCTGTTTTTCGGCAGGGTCTTCTGCGGCGCCGTTTGTCCCCTGGGTGCGATCCAGGACCTGGTTGTGCTGCATCCGATCCGCATACCCCGGTGGTTGTCCCGTCCCCTGGGCATGGTTCCCTACCTGTATCTGGGGGCAGCCGTGCTTTCCGTGGCAACCGGAGCCGGATTCCTGATCTGCCGATTCGATCCGTTCGTGGGCATCTTCCGCAGGAGCGCCCAGCTGCCCATGGTGCTGTTCGGGGCCGGCATCCTGGCCCTGGGAACTGTAATTCCCCGTCCCTACTGCCGCTTTCTCTGCCCCTACAGCGTGCTGCTGCGCTGGGTCTCCCGCTTCTCCAAATGGCACCTGCGCATCAGCCCGGAGAAGTGTATCCAGTGCCGCCTCTGCGAGGGAAGCTGTCCCTTCGATGTGATCGAGAAGCCCACGGATCAGCCGAGTCCTGAAGCGACGGAGGTTGGCATTCGTCGTCTTCTGATTCTGCTGATTCTCCTGCCCGTGCTGATCTTCGGCGGGGGATTTCTCGGTTCCCACTTGAGCGTACCGCTTTCCCGGCTGCACGAAACCGTACGGCTCGCCGAGAGGATCCTGCAGGAGGAGCGTGGTGAGATCACGGAAACGACCCTGGAAAGCGACACATTTCGGGAGGGTGAGAGAACGATTGGAGAGCTGGTTGAAGAGGCCCTGCTGATCCGGGGACGGGTGCGGACCGGCGGCATCGTGCTGGGGGCGTTCCTCGGCCTGGCGTTCGCAACGACGCTGATCACCCTTTCGGTACGAAGAAAGAGGGAGGAGTATCAGCCGGACAGGGCCGCCTGTTTCAGCTGCGGACGGTGCTTCGAGGCCTGCGTGATGGAGCGGGCGAGAAGAGCAGAGGCGGCCGAGCGGGTGCGGAAAACACAAAAGGTGGAAGCATGAATCCGGAAGGGCAAAACTCAGGCTCCCGCTTCAAGATCCACCTGTTCGGAAGGATTGCCTTGGTGGCGGGAATCTTTTCGGCGGTGCTCTGCATCCTTCTGATCGTCAACTACGTGCAGCTCGAGCGAACCGATCCCCTGAACAGCCCGGCTCTGGAGACGCTCATCGTTCGCCTGGGGGAGGATCCGGAGGATACGGAATTGCGGGAGCAGATCCGGGCCCTGGATCTGCTTGCCCGACGCGCCTATTTCAGCCGGCTCTGGCAGATCCGCACCGCCGGGCTGATGCTGATCGGCAGTGTGGTGATCCTGATCCTGAGCCTGAAGGTCTTGCGCAGCGGGCGGCAGAAGCTGCCCGATGAAAAGATGAAGCTGACCGTCTGGCAGAGCGCCTCCCTGTCCCGAATCGGTGTGATCGCCGCCGGGGTGATGCTGGTGGCGGGGGGACTGGTGACCGGGTTCTTGAGCCACAGCGCCCTGAGCGAGGAGTACGAATTGGCTGCCCCGCGGGAGGCAGGCGGCGCGGGGACTACCGGCAGCGCTGAGCGTGGCGAACAGGTTGCCGGCAGCCCGGACAGCGAAGCGGCTTCGGCTGAAAACCCGGCGGCGGAGCAGCCCGAGATCAAGGAGAACTACCTGGACAGGGAGGAGCTTCGAAGCAACTGGCCGGGTTTCAGAGGAGCCGGAGGAGTGGGCATCGCCTACGTGGAGGATGCCCCGACCCGGTGGGACGGAACCACCGGGGAAGGGATCCTCTGGAAGACGGCGATTCCCAAACCCGGATTCAACTCCCCCATCGTCTGGGGCGACCGACTCTTTCTTTCCGGAGCGGACGAGCAGGGACAGGAGGTGTACTGCCTGGAGGGGAGCTCCGGTGCGATCCTCTGGCAGCGGGCCGTAGACGATGTGCCCGGTTCTCCGTCGGAGCCTCCCGAGGTATCTCCCGATACCGGGTACGCGGCTCCCACGATGAGCACAGACGGAAGCGGAGTCTTTGCGATCTTCGCCACCGGCGACGTGGCCGGCTTCGATCCGGGGGGCAACCGCCTCTGGGCTCGAAACCTCGGCGTACCGGAAAACCACTACGGCCACTCCTCCTCCCTGCTGACCTACCGGGGTCTTCTGATCGTCCAGTACGACCACGAAGGCGGCGCCCGCCTCCTGGCCCTGGACACGAAAACGGGCGCTACGGTCTGGGAGACCGAGCGGCAGGTCATGACCTCCTGGTCCTCCCCGATCCTGGTCTATACCGGCATGCGGCCGGAGATCATCATCAACGCCAATCCTTTCGTAGGATCCTACGATCCGGACACCGGCCGGGAGCTGTGGCAAGTCGAGTGCATGTACGGGGAGGTCGGTCCCTCTCCGGCCTACAGCGACGGAGGCGTGTACGCGGCCAACCAGTTCGCCCAGCTGGTGGCCATCGACACCGGCACCAGGGAGATACTCTGGGAGGTCTACGACGATCTTCCCGACGCCTCCAGCCCCCTGGCCGTGGAGGGATGCGTCTACGTGCCCACCGGCTACGGCTACCTGAGCTGTCTGGATGCCGCAGGCGGGGACATCTACTGGACCCATGAATACGGGGGAAGCTCCTATTCATCCCCGGTTTTTGCCGCCGGCAGAATCTACTGGATGGACAAGAGCGGGGTGATGCATATCTTCCAGGCCGGCACGGAGTTCATCCCTGTTGCGGATCCCCCTCTGGGCGAAGCGTCCTGGGCCGTTCCGGCCTTCGTGGACGGGCGGATCTATATCCGGGGAGAACAACACCTGTACTGTATCGGTGAATAGAATGTCGGAAGCACACCACAGCGGTGTTCACAATCTGAACGGGCACGAAGAGACGGCTTTTGTCGACAGGCTGGTTGCCAGCCGGGGATCCGACCGCCGGGCTCTCATCCCGATGCTCCAGGAGGTGCAGCGGCACTACCACTACCTGCCGGCGGGAATTCTCCGCAGAATCTGTGAAAAGACCGGGCTCAAGCCCGCGGATGTGGCCGGCGTGTCGACCTTCTTCTCCCAGTTCCGTCACCGCCCGGCCGGTGCCCATAGCATCAAGGTCTGTGTGGGCACAGCCTGCCATATTAAAGGAGCGGATCGGGTGTTCGACGCCTTTAAGCGCCATCTGGACATCCCCGAACAGGAGGACACGGATCGGGATCGGTTGTTCACCGTGGAGAGGGTTGCCTGCATCGGGTGCTGCATGCTGGCTCCCGCTGTCCAGATCGACGAT
>Ga0180437_10008109_pt1 | contig 13449 bp, 17 predicted proteins | sample SS_ome_4_FD_132410 | JGI IMG/M metagenome (GOLD analysis project Ga0180437, IMG submission 132410) | Hypersaline lake sediment archaeal communities from the Salton Sea, California, USA - SS_3_D_1 metaG | ecosystem: Environmental > Aquatic > Non-marine Saline and Alkaline > Hypersaline >...
AACGCAAAGGCTGAAGAATTTGTACTGTCCGCGCTGTGGGGAATACGATCCGACTGGGAGTCATTTCGTTGTGTTTCGCTCCCTCACAACTGCAGGCGCCGGGTCCTATTACACCTGCGACGTGCACCGGATACAGGGGACTGTTGAAAGGGGTCGGAAACGGAGGATGGTGATCGAGGAAGAGGCAGAAGAAGGCCACTCTCTTCTAAATGCCGAATCATTTTCTGACGACGAATGGAGTGTACCACACTGTACTTAGGAAAGCGACCTTTTTCCCTGTCTAGGACGTCGTTGTAGAAATAATAAAGCATTCGGGCATATCTCATGCGAAAGGGCAGCCCTGGAGGATGTATTCGGCGCGGAATCCTGGGATACGGCAACTCCTTTTTCCAGGCGGGGTTGGGGATCTTGCGAACGATGCCTTCTCGCAGCGCCCTGTCATAATGCAGTTTCCAGATAAAGTTCAACTGACCCAGCCGATACAAGCGACGGCACGTGCGGATCAGGGCACCCAGGGTTTTTATAGTACAGTGGTGGGTCATCAACATGATCAGGATATCGTCTGGCAGGGACATCAAATTTGCTGGTTCCATTCAAACCAAACCTTATAGGTTTTACCCTGAAACCAATTGTTAGATAATGTCCACGTGGGAGGAAACACTTCTCGCAAGAGTTCGAGGGGTAACCGCTCAAGTCGTTTCTGCTCCTTCAGGCGTTGCACTAGGCCGGTGAGAGCCTTTTGTTCGCGCTGCCTCCTTTTGTATCGAATGATCTCTCGTTCGTTCCGCAGGAGGGTCACGGTGTGGTGGTAATGAGGTGACTTCCGCAGTTTCTTGGCAACCGCGAACCGCGTAATTTTTTTGTTATTCGCCATCCTAAACAACAAATGGCCAAGGACAAAAACAACAAAAAGTTGACCTGGCTTTGGATCCTTTTGATCGTGCTTCTGATCGTCGTCGTTATGTTCGGCGGATACTATGGATACTATAGGTGGCGCTTCCCAGGTAGGCCTTTCCGACCATTCGGCCGCCCGTTCCTTGCGCTCCGCGGCCGCCTCGGTCCGATGGAGCCCGGCGTGACAGTCCGAGTTTAATCTGAGAATCGCCGAATTTTTTTATATCTTAGAGCAAATAAACGGAATGTCTGATCAAAAACCAATTTCGTTTCGTCGTTGGCCAGGAAACGAGTTTTTCATAGGTGCTCATTGTGGTGGAAACGTGATGTGCCCGATGCCACATGGCGTCGACCCCCTGACGGTCCCAGAGCAGTCGGGTATGTTCTATAGCTACCCTAAGGGATACTTCATGTCGCCAAAGGAAAAGGCAATGTTTTGCTGGGACAGAACAGGTCCCATAATAAGTTCGAAACTGTCAAAATAAATGTACATGCATCCAAACTGGAAATCATGTGATGTAAATTACTGGAAACAACTTTTTTGTGAATGTGACACAAACAGGCGCAAGGGGTGGCGCAGTTTCCATCGGCTTGGAAATGTGCACTTTCGCTTGTTGAGAACAGTCGCACGGCTCAACGGGATCGATGATGGTTTCATTCCGTCCGATATAAAGGAGGAGTTCGACAACCACATAACCACTTTTAACAACGATGAAAGAAATCACTGTACAATCTGCACCGAGAAGTGCACTGTTGACAACTGCGCCCTAAACAGATGCGGTCACTTTTATCACCAAAGTTGCCTGCCCACGGACATCTGTCTTGCCTGCAACCGAAGGATGGTCCTTATTTGAGTTTCTGCTGTTTTCTGGGTTGGAAATAGTCCATCAGGCCTCCACTTTCGGGCAAACGTCGAACGATCTTTCGCGTGTGATCACCACAGAACAGCGACTTTGTTGCGGTTGCGCCAATGATGGGATCCATGATTCGGGTGATGGGCCCCTGCAGTTGCTTCTCGATGTAGTAAGTAGTGTCAATCGCGATGCCCTTCTTCTTCACGTATTCGGGATCCTCCGCTCGGTCGCACATCTTGTCGCTCTTGCATCCAGCCACGATCACGAACTTCACCCGATCACCCAAAACCGGCGCAGTCTCCCTGTCCCTGTTGAACATCTTTTGCGCCAATTCGACGTGAGCCTGCTTTCCAGCGTATTGGTGAGGTCTCCTCGACAGCTTCTTCGTGATCGTCAGTTTATCCAGCGGAACCTGTTGTTGAAGAATGGCACTCACCGCCTCTCTCACGACCTTCTTTGCCTTTTCCACGTCGCGGTCCACGAGAATGGCATCGATCATCGCATTCAGAACTTCTGGCACCAACGGGCAATTGTCCCTTCTTACGGTCTCGATCCCGCGACAGAAAATAAAGTCATGCCTCTTGGGGTTGGTCCAGTACAGGCCAAGGTACTTCTTTTTCTGGATGATCAACCACGGAAACAGAACCTTTTCCCACGCGAGATTGATGGGCGGCACGAAAAGAGCAGCCGTAATCTCGGAAGCCAAAACCTTTCCCAACTCGATCGCTTGCTCCACGTTGGCAACCAGCTCTTTCGGAAACCGAACCATCACCGAATCCGTGTTGTGAACAACGATGCCTCCCACGCCTGCGGCAAACCGGGAGTTTTGGGTCTCAATGTCGTAAACGTAGACGTCCTTGTACTCGGCTGAGACGTTCGCGCAGCTCCTCAGAAGGTTGCTCGGCACTTCCGACGCACGTTCTAAACAGAAATACAGCTTTCCGTGTCTGTCGTATCCGTAAGAAACTCGAGCCTGTCCACCCATGTGCCAGTAACACTGAAGAGCGATGGCCGGATGTTGCACGGTGATGCGTCGGATATCTTTTTTTGGAAGAACGTTGATCTCGGCCGGCACATGACACAGCTCATCCACGTCGACCCGGACTTCGTGGGGCGTCGCATCCGTCATGTCTGCCAATACAAGAGAATGATCCTCCGTCACGTCGACCATCCCCCTCTCGGTTTGAACACGAAAGATCTTCTTTTGCGAGGGACTTATTCGGTGACGCATGATCCTCTCCACTTTCACAAAACCGTCGTTCGAAAGCACATACGCACAGTCCCTCCTCACTCTGCCGTATTCTTTGCCGCTGTGTCCGTACACCCAATCTCCCGGCACCGCCATGTCCTTGATCATCACAGATCGGGCATCAGCTGGGTTGCCTGAGCACACCACGACAGGAGTCCAGAAAACAACACTGTCCCCATAGAGGACCTCGCTGCCCGGCCTCGTGGATTCGATGTAGTTCTTCGTGTCCTCGATCATCTTCCTTCCGAAGCTGGTAACGCTGCTGGCGATCGACAAGCAAGGAAGTTTGGCGGTTGGCGCCCCGGTGAATCCATAGACCGAGTTGCAAACCAATTTCAGAGCAAGCTGGCGACCATCGTGAACCGACACCATGTGCGGATCCTTTTCCTTTGCCATGTCCCCCTTTGCCTGCTTCCTTGCCGACAACAGATATGCTAGGATAGATGGAAGAAGACCTTCTCGCACGTGCTTCCTGACGAACCAATCCCCGTGAGGTGAAACCTCGCAATCCTTCTGCGGATCGAGCCCCAGCATCACGGCTTCCTGTTTGCCCTGCCTCAACCACGTGCTGTAACAGAGGTTGTGAGCCATCATGATCGAAGGATACAAGGAAGAAAAGTCCAACACCACGACCGGTTCCTGGTAGTAACCTCGTTTTGCCTTCAGAACCGTCGCTCCCGTGTACTTCCCCTCGTTCTTTTGTTTCGACTTGTCAACGTACGGAATGAGATAACCTTGCTCTCTCGCACGACGGTAAATCTGGACCAACACCTTGATCGTTTGCCCCCGTGTCATCAGCAGCGACAAAGGAACCGTGGTCACTCTGGCCATCTCGACGTTGCGAATGTCCAGTTTTTCCTTGGTTATGAGGGCAGTTGGGAGATAGGCATCTTTGAGACAGTATTTGGCCAGAAGGGCGCGGTCCTCGGGGCTTCCGTTGAAAAGACCGGTGATCTGAGTGTGCTTCACGTTCTCCTTTCCAACATCAGCTCCCAATATCTCTCGTGACACATCATCCAAAGTATAGCTTCGCAGGCTGAAGTTCTGGCGAAAAAGGGGCAAACCATCGAACACAACCCTCCCGGGGATCACCACGGTCTTATCTTTTCGCTCGCTTTCTTCACCTTTCTTTTCAACCTTCTTTGCCCCTCGCTTTTTCCACTTCCACTCGCCAGGAGCAGAGGAGGAGGCGCTGATGCTGGGCATCCGTTTGAGGCAGCGACTGATCTGGCCCTTGAAAAACTCATGGGGAATCTCCAGCACCTCTGCTCGCTCGAAAAGGTATGGAAGATCGAAGCTCATGATGTTCCAGCCGGTCAGAATGTCAGGATCCAGGTTGCAAACGTATTCGGCCCAAGTCACGAGCAGCTCCCTTTCGGTGGTGCAACATACAACGCGAGCCCCGGGAGGGTCGGAGGCAACTGGGGCACATGTGTTGTACTGGTAAAGGACGTACGAAATGGGCTTGGACGTTCTCAGGACCGGATCGACCTCTTGACCAAGGATGGTGGCGTAGTTTGCGATCTGGATGACGGGATCGAGGGATGGATCGGGGAAGAAGCCATGACGACCGGCGCACTCGAGATCAAACGACAACATCACGATCCCTTTGGAGCTCTCTTTTCGGGTGGGAAGCAACGGGCCGACGACATCCCAACTCATCGCCTCCAGCGTGACCTGGGTGTTGCAAGAAACGCTCTCGTCATCCATTTGGCTGTACTTGAGGGCAGGTATTCGGACCCAGTCGAAGGCGGCGATGCCGGTGTCAACCATGTAACGCAGGACGTAAGGAAAGTCGCTTTCGTATGTGTTTCGAGAGTATCGATGGGCATCAGGGATCGAGGATGTGACTTCTCCGTCCGCCAGGGCATTTCGCAGCTCCGCAACGCTCTCGGTTCCCCAGAGCACGATCTTCCATGCCGAGCAAGGGTTGTTGTTGTCGAACCCCCAGAGGAAGTGAACGTTTTGGCAGAACTCGATGTGATGAATTTTATCTCGTGTGCTCTTGTGTTGTTTGGAAGACAGGAATGTCTCAAGATCCTTGCGAACCAAATGTTCGTGGTACTTTTCTAGGGAAGGGTTGTTGCTCTGGAGGTAGAAATACGGTCGAAAGCCACGCACGACGACGCCGATGGAATGACCCTCGAGAGTGACACCAAAAAGGTACAACACGGGCGGCGACCCAACGTAAACAACATCGACCAACTGAAAGCAAACATCTTCCTCCCCGGTGTAAGAAACATCCAAATCAACGATGGGACGAGACATCGCGAAAGGAAAATGATTTATAGACAATCGGGTGCAATTTATTACTAACATCTAACCGCGCTCGATTTTTTCTCAGAAGTTTCTGCGTTTAGCAACAAGAATGACAACCCAAAGGGCGCGAAAAATGCGCAAGTTTTTTCGCTGGCACTATCGCCATGTGAGACAATATTGCAAGCTTTGGGGGTTTGTTCTCGAGTATCGCCCGGATACCGAAACGGTTCTGTTTTCTGCTAGGTCGAAAGTCGGGGAAAGTCCTTGGGATGAAGAATGTCCAGGAACGAGGATCATCAAGAGCAACAGATGGAGGCTTCCCATCATGGAAATCAAAGTTGAGAATTCTGACTTACCGAGCCTTTTGGGGTTTTGCGATCAAAAGCGTGCAAGCAAGTACATCGCTAGTTATGTAGTGCAACGATGGATGCGAAAACGCGGCAGGTGGGGTTATCTGTCGCTTGACGAAACTTACGATAAGCCCCATTGGTTTTGGCACAGGGCAGAATGGAGGAAACGGACAGTCAAGGTTTTGACAATCGGTCAAACGGGGTTTTATGTGATTAAGGCGAATCATTTGACCCAATAAAGGTCCACGCAACGCGAGCAATCCTCCCAGTGATCGGCAGTCTCCAGGTCTCCAAACGTGTCCCAGACCTCGCGAGACCATTCTACCTTCTTGAATACAGCATTGGTCAGAATATCCCAATAACTCAGTCCTTCGGGGGGCCAATCTCCCTCTTCCCAGCCTTCCTCACGTCCGGGACCTTCGACTCGCTCTCTTTCAAGCTCTTCGCGCGTGGCTATCCACCAGTGATCCACCGAATCTAGCGGGTATTCTTCGTCATCAACACGCAGGTGAATAACAATTTGTGCATCAGGTGCACATTTATTCCATCTTTCAATGTCCTCGTCCATGGTTTTGCATGGTTGTGCAAATCGCGTGTTTTCATATATGTACATGTTCCGAGAAATTTCCCGGACTATCGACCGGCGCCGCCAAATCCACCACCATATCCCATCATAGCTGCGTAGCCGCAGGCAGCGGCGCCACTGGCTATCGCGTGTCGTTTTTTCATTGCCTCCTCGCTCCAGTAGGGGTCATTCGGGTCGCGAGTAACGTAGGAATAAATGTTCAGGGCACCAACACCCAGAGTTAGCAAAGTCAGTCCGCCGATAATCACCCAAGTCATTGGATCTGCCATTGTCTTTGTTCATTTGGATGAGCTTTTATTTCACAACTCCGATCCGCAGTTTCTGTTTTCCGGTTTAAACATGCTTTTTAGCACGTCCACGACGTCTTGATTTAATTGAAAGCCCACGTCGCCTTTGTATACCACGGTTCGCCCAAGTTTGTCGTACTGCTCAAAAAACTTCAACACCTTGATATGCATTGAGTGCCGCAAATTTTCAAATACAATGTTATTCTTTTCGTCTATCGCTGCAATAAACCAACAGTATTCTTCCAGATCCTCCTCCTTTGTTTTTTTCAGAAAACTCTGCAGTTGTTCCTCCATCGCTCTGGGCACTTCTGTCAGATTTATTTTATCTGCAAATAAACGTTGCTAATCGCCTTGAAGGAAACGCGATTTCTATCACCCCAAACAGACCGAAATACCAAACCCTCTCTCATGCTCTTTGGGTTCAGGATGCTTGGCCCATCAGCCATCTCCAAAGCCTCCTTTCTTGTCATTCCTTTGCCTTTTTCGATGTAGGCAAAGTGAGGAACGATGTCTAAACTCAGTGTGTTGCAGATGTCCTGAACCTCGGCATAGGTTGCATATCGAGAATCAGTGGGAAAATAAACCGAGAAAACGTAGAATCTGGTTCGATCCAATCCGTAGTTGTTCTTGTTGATCTTTGGACCGCATAGTTCTCCTTGCACCGCAACGGGTATGCCAAGCATCTCGAGGTCCTGTTGTATGTAATGCTCATTGGCAAACTCCCAGTATCGACTTTTCGTGATATCAAGAAGTTCCTTGTTTCTGGAGCAAACGTGGAATTTGCCATCTTCGTCCAGGTAGTAGGTGCAGGAGGTGCCGTCGAGCTTTTCGGTCACATAAAGAGGACGTGTGCCGTTCGCAAGGTCCTCTATTTCGTCCTTGCTGAGATTTTGAATGCGTTGCTCCTCCGTTCTTGGTATTCCACACGGAAAGTCGATCATATCTTCTGGTCGGGTGTTTTGCAGGTAATGCGATGGTATCTCAGCATCCATGAGCGTGATACCTAACAGTGTTGTCACGTCTTCATCCTCCTCCCATGCCCCTGCAGGAAGGATGGTCAGCGGAAAACAAACGCCCTGCGATAAAATGCCGCGGATCTTTTTTGTCTTGATCTTCCACTTGCATGAAGAAAATGACGCGAACTCCGCATTGTCTTTTGGCAAAAGGGAATCGATCTCGCAGTAGACGCAAAGATCTCCTTCTTGATAGAGAGCTTTTTGTGTCACAACCTCCCAACCACGTATGGTGACGATATCAAGTCGGTCGGCGTTTGGGTGAGCGCGAACGCAATCCACCCTGGCCACTGTTGCGAGCTTTCTTACCATCTCTATACACTGAAGCGCATGTTTTTTTGATGATCGCGTTGACGCATGGTGCTGTATTTTCTGGCCACATGGGCAACGTCATGGATATCAATCAATTGATAACCGAAACTTCCCACAAGATGCAAGAAATGAACAGAATCAGAAGGACTCATGTTGACGAGAGACTATACCAACTGCATGTCAATGAGAGGTTGAGAACCATTGTCACAGAAAGTCCCGTAAGGTTGGAACCCCTGTGGTTTTCGACACCGTCCGACACATGCAGTCCGAGTATCACGTATGGAACGTATGGATTTCGATGGAACAAGGGGTCATTTTTGCACGCGGACGAAAACGAGGTGATCAGGGATACCCGCCACACAAAAAAGATGAAACTGAGCGAAATTATCCACGGCCAAGAAGGTCTTGACAAGATCGAGGAGGGTCTCAAAACTTACTTGCTCTCAGTGCAAGCAAATTTTTTATCGACAGATGAACCATAAAAGACGATGGCACTTTCTCCTTATGTGTACTTCATTGCCCTGATCGTGGCACTTTTTCTTGTTGGATCGGTGGTTTATTTGACGATGCAAAAGAAACCAAAGAAGAACAAAAAAACACCACTGAAGGAACCGGCCCCAGCGGCCAAGCCAAACCCCCAGGGGTGCCAGTGCAATCAAAATCCGTTTCACGGGGATTTTCCCGACACCGAGCACGGATGCCTTTATGGGTATGAATGGAACGAACAGCAAGGCGTTTGCATGCCATCCAGCGGAAGACTGCCTTTGGGCTACGGGCTCGCAAGCAACTCCAGATGTTTGAACCTGAATACCACCTGTGCGGAATGCCCGAGCTGCCCCAGGGAGGGACAATGCCTCATCCCCGAACAGGTCGAGGTGTTGGCCTCAACTGGGCCCTCTTGCTCGAGCCCGTGCTGCAACGCGAGCTTGAGCCTACCGGACGGAACAGTTGCGCCCGCAAAAGGAACTAACGGGACTCGCGGGTGGTGGAGGTAAACCCGGATTTTTTCTGTTCATAAAAACAAACATGCCAAGGCAAAAACGAAAGGGTTCATCGCGAAAACGGAAGACTTCATCACGAAGAAGAAAGAAAACAGTGGATCCGGTGGATGGTTGCGTGTGTCGTTACACAGGACGAGAGCCATCTCCAAAGGGCTTGGGGTTGTGCGCACATTGCGAAGCGGATGAGGGCATGATCGCTCCTGGCCGCGACGGGACGTACTGGACGATCGGCAGGCGCAAGAACGGCAGCTACTACTGGAAAAGAGCCGCAAAGGGGTTCGGTAAACCGTCCGCTGCAACTATGCGGTTGTTCCGGGCGCGAATGGCGGCATGGCGCGGTTAGGAGAACTTTCTGGGAATCGCGCGCGGCGCCCGTATTAAAGCGTCGCTGCAGGTCGGTTTTGTTTCGTTCACCATGGGTTACGACGAAAAAAACTTCTTTGGGAGCGCAAGCGGTTTGTGCTTCTTTCTCCTTGTCGTAGGAGTTGGTTTGCCTGTCAACATCATTTTTCTTGAGGTTGCTTTGGATCATGAGGATGATGCTTGTCTTGGAAACACCGATGGAGCTGTGAACATTGTCCTTTGGATGAAAGTCAGATGCTGGGTCAACATTGGAATGATCGCTGTCTTGGGCGGAGGATTTCTCATTGGAGCGATCCTTGCTTGTTGCAGCGTCGAGGCGGGAGGAACTTTGTACACGATCACGGGTGTCCTTATCTTGCCTCCCCTTATTTTTCAGATAGTGTGGACCATATGGGGGATGTGCGTTCTGTACTATTCGCCTGGTTGCCACATGCACGAACCGAACTTGTTTGCTTGGTTCGAAGCCTTGCTTATGCTTGCTGTTTAGGCAGAGGGATCGACCCGATATGTTTCACATCATTGATCCATTGATCTTTCTGAAATAAATATATCTCAATCGTTTCGCAATCGCGGTTGACAAGTACCACGAACTCTTCTTTTCCTTCCCAGTCCCAATAAATACCTCTCGGGTTCAACAGTTCTTTCAACTCCTGTTGAACTTCGTCGCAATGACTCTCACCGACGAGCAGTCGGGTGATTTCCAACAATCTATTCATTGTTCAGTTAACGGGGTGAGGTAATTTGATCGCGGCACGAAGCGCGCCTCTTTTTTCTACTTTGCGATAATGAAATGAAGACTGGTTTAACGGAGCCCGATCTCGATGAAAGGGTGAAGGAGGTGATCGCGGCAATGATCAAGTACGTTGCGGCCAGGGCAACGACAAATGCTGCCGTGCTCGCGCAACATGGGGGGAGGGAAATGGTCCACACGGATGATATCGTGACGGCCTTGCAGTACGAAACCGTTTTTGGTACCGCGGGGGTGGCACAAGCAGTGATCGAAAGATATAGCAAAGGAGAGGAGGATAATCTAACAGCAGAGGAGCGGTACTTTGCACAAAACGCGATGACCGTTTATTCCTCTTTTCAGGCAGGCTACAGTTTGCCGATCATTACCCCGGAATCCCTTGTGCTTCCCTTTCCATCCTACATGGGTTGCACCTGCAGTTTTTGCTTCAGAGTAAGAAACGAGCTGCCTCAGGCTTGGGAAGGTTGGACAAACGCCGACCACGAAGAGGAATCCGTGGCAACGAAGCTAATAGAACTCATCGCGCGATATCGGGAGTCGGTTTAATTTTATTCCTCTTCCTCCTTTGCTTCCTCACAACGGGGAGCCAGGCAACATTTGATGCTCCCGAATGCAGAAACGACGTATTGAATGACGAACGGAGTGTCTTTTCCCATGAAGTACATGATCATGGGGTTGTCTCCGGAAATGCGGTGCAGGTGAGCGAACATCATAACGAAGCGCAGGGAGTAGGTGTTTTCGCCGCTGCTTTCGGCAGGAGCAGCGGGTGGTGCCTCCTTGTCGTGATTAAACAGCTCGAGCTCGGCTTTGACGGTCATGGCGTATCCGGTGCTTCTCATGTGGAGCGTGTTCGCGACCTGCTCCATGGTCACCAGCTCGCAGCCCTGCTGGTTGATGATCGTGCCGATCTTGTCGTCGAACTGCTTGCCTTCGACCTCCGCAACGTGCTTGGTCTCCAGGGGGGGTATGCTGACAACATCGTCGTCCACGTCCAGCTGCCTTATCTCGTAGTGAATCTTTCCTCCCGCGTTTTCGTCGATCATGTGAATTACATCCTCTCCTTGGTAAAGCGCGATCGTGACGACACTCTCCGTTCGCGCCCTCTTCAGAGCACCATAGAGGGTGGGGACCGGTATGCCGGCTTGGCCGGAGCTGTTGATGATAAGCTTATCCCCGTTGTTGTTGATTTCTTCGGCGTCCATCAGCACGCTCACCAGGGCTACGTTGTTCGGGTCCATGGCGTTGATGATGATTCCGTGTGGACGCTGGTCCGTTGCATCCTCCTCCTTCACGTACTGGAGATTGATGCTTGGCTGAAAATCCTTGAACATTTCCATCACTGCTCGGAACAGGCCAATGTGGCGCGTCTGGTAGTGCAACACCAGCTTCTTGTCCTTCAATTTTTTCGGGGAAGGACATGAGGTCGGGGGATCCGACGCGGGTCTTTTCGAATGCGACTTCTTCATTGTGTTTGGGATGTTGCGAAAATGAATTCAAACGCAGCGACGCAGGAGGCGTGATTGTGGCATCGCGCGTCAGGTCGTATTCCCAGGTTTTTCCGCGATTGTCGACCACGCGCAGGTACGCCGAGCGATTGTGCTTCGCGCGCATGCGCAGCACGAGCCCTTCTAAATTGGGCCTGCGGGAGGGCGGCTCGACGTCGCAATAAAAGTTCCGATTTGGTCCCAACCAGGGAGCAAGCGATTCCATGACATCCCGACGGTCCTGCCTTTTTTCGTTCAAAAGATACGCATCAATAATCGTTGCACCGTTTCCTCCATTCCCTTCCGGAAGAGGAAAGGTTATTTCTTTTGCTTCATCCATTTCCTGCCAGAAACGCCAGGAGGCAGCGTACACAACGCCCATGTTGTTATATAGGGTAGTAGAATAGTGAACCGTCAGCTCGCAGGTCGAAATGGTGTTCACGGCCGGAATCAGGGCTTCCTCCTCAAACGCCTGCAAAACGGATAACATGGGTTCGTCCTCCAACGGCAGCATGGATACGAACTTTTCCTTCAACTCCTCTCCTTTGTCGTGAAAAAAGCCCTGTAGTAGATCGTTTTGCAGACCCTGAACACTCACTGATTTCACATAGTAGGCTTCCTCGGTTTCCTCTTGGGAAAACTTGGATTTTACGCTGTCCCAGGCACAGTTGGCCATAATGGAATGTTTCGTGCGCGTTTTCGTGCTCGTGCAGGTATAGTAAAAGGTCGCTCCAGCGGCGCTTATGAGCAGGGTTATGCCCACCATGGCAAGGATTTGATTCATGGCTCTGTTACAGAACCCGTGTTTTTTTGTTCGTGGGTTAAACGCGGTAAAAATAATGTATCGAAACCTTTTATGAAATGTCTCTTCCTTTTCTTGCGGAGGATTACCATGACCAGGAGTTCACGGACAAGATGCAGGTGCTGTTGCTGTTGTTGGAAAGCAACGAACCAACCATCGAGTGTGAACCAAACGAAAAACCCCAAACATTGCGTGAGATTGTGGGAGCTGACGAACTTGGCTTGTTGATACAGTTTGCGCATGGAACGTTTTTTGATCATTGGTCTTCAATAAGTCTCTGGAAGGCGCTGTGCGCGCACCTCAAAGAGAACTGCATAATGATGGATCAGCCGCGTTACCGAACGCTGCCTCCGAAGGGATATAAAGGCCTGCTGTGTGGAAACTGTGAAACGATATTAAATCATCTGAACGCCACCATTGTGCTGCCGCTGTACGAAATGAAGGACGTATATGACATCGTTGGAACTGCCTGCTCTCAGTTTATCGCGGTGGAACAATGCACTGGGTGCCATGCAAATTTGCGCCTTCTGTCAATGGTCGGTATCTCAAATGATGACCCGCACCTGAGTGAACCGGGAGGCCCCATCGTTGGCTACAAACACAAAATATGTGGTGGTAAGATCGTTCCAGTAATATCGCCCATTCCTGCACTGCAACCCGACGATCTTGTGCGTCACTCTTACATGAATAGACAGGAAGCCCTCTTTTGGCGCAAGCAGTTCGCAATTATCAGGCGATGGGCTGAACCCACCAGACACAAGAAACGCGAGCATTCCGTAAGGTTTCTAGTGCAACAGAAGTGCAGGGATTGCAATTATGCAACGAGGCCCTACACAATGGAGACCGTTCGCGGATCGGGCGGTCATTTAGAATACCAAGAAACAATTGCGCGGGTGTATCATGTTTTGCTCAGGGTTGCGTTTGGCTTTGCGTAAACCATCGCGGCTGTGCATCTGGCTTTTTCCGGAGCGTCGGATTGGGAACAACCGCAACCTCTGTAGGGGGTGGGTCTTTGTCTGCTTCCATCTCCCCCTCGATTTCTCTCTTTCTGCCCTCAAACCAGACGTTGCGCCTTTCGGTGCCCAAAACGTACAGACATTGCACCACCTCTCGGGCTGGCTGCGACTTTTCCAAACGAGCGTCAATGATGCGCTCTATCTGCTTCCAAATTTCTTCCGACATCTTTGTGTTGTGGGTAAAAGATTTTCGCGTTTTATTTAAACGCAGCGTCGTCTTTGCGAATGATT
>Ga0180437_10008110_pt1 | contig 13449 bp, 10 predicted proteins | sample SS_ome_4_FD_132410 | JGI IMG/M metagenome (GOLD analysis project Ga0180437, IMG submission 132410) | Hypersaline lake sediment archaeal communities from the Salton Sea, California, USA - SS_3_D_1 metaG | ecosystem: Environmental > Aquatic > Non-marine Saline and Alkaline > Hypersaline >...
CGTTTCGGTGGGCAGGCCTATCATGAAATAGAGGCGAATGTTGGGAATCCCAGTCTTTACGATGATCTCGACAGCCCGAAGTAAGTCTCTTGTCCGGAGGTCCTTCTTAATCAACCGCCTGAGCCTCTCCGAGCCCGCCTCTGGGGCGAGGGAGATGTTTTTGTGCCCGCTGGCCTTGAGATATGCAATGAGATCTTCTGAAATGGAGTCCGCCCTGAGGGAGGCAATGGAGAGGGTTCCCTTTAAATCGAGGACCGATTGGCATATCTCCGTCAGACGCGGATGGTCGGAAATCGCTGAGCCCATTAACCCGAGACGCCCCTCATGGGCTAGTGCCTCCTCGAAGGACTGAAGGAGATCTTCGGGGTTTCTAGTACGGAAGGGACGATAAACGAAACAGCCGGCGCAGAAGCGACAGCCCCTAGGGCACCCTCGACTTAACTCAACGAGGGCCATATCGTTGAACTGTGTATGGGGGGTGAACAGGGTCGAGACCGTACGGATGGTATTGATATCCCGAACCCACCTCCTCTTAATTCGGCTCGGGTTGGCACCCATGGGCATGAAGCTTTTAATGGGACCCTCATCGAAATAGCGAACTTCATAGAACTGAGGGATGTAGACGCCTTGGATGGTGGCCGCTTCCTTCAGGCACTCCTTTCGAGATTTTCCCTCGCATTCTGCCTGCCGGAGGGATTCCAGGAACTCCGGGAGGAGTTCTTCCCCCTCACCGATGAGAAACGCGTTGAAGAAATCAGCGAGGGGTTCTGGATTCAAGAAGAGGGCCACCCCACCCCCGATGACCAACGGGTGAGAGTCGTTTCTGGCCGTCCGCAAGAGAGGGATTTTGCCCAATTCCAAAATGGTGAGGATATTGAGGTAGTCGTTTTCAAAAGGGATGGAAAAGGCCAGGATATCGAAATCATAGAGCGGTCTTTGCGATTCCAGCGAGAAGAGGGCCGTGTCCGTCTTTCTATATTCCGGAAGGTCTTCCTTATCGGGGAGAAAGGCCCTCTCGCAGACGACGTCCTGCAGTTGGTTCAATTGGCGGTAAAGGGTTTGAAACCCGAGGTTGGACATGCCGATATAATACCGGTTTGGGAAGGCGAGGCAAATGGTAGTTTTCGCCCCCCACTCTTTGCGAATGGTTCCTCTTTCCTCCGAGAGCCGGTTTTTAGCCCTCTGGATGAGTTTCCAAGACATAGTCGCGCTGGGGAGAAGGGACATTCCAAGCCTGGCGCCGGCCCATGATGCCCCTTTCCCACCCGAAACAAGGCGTTAGTCAGCCTGCTTTCTCAGAAAAGTTGGGATGTCATAGTGTTCCTCATCATAAGAGGGGAACTCATCAACTCCCTCGGGCTTCGCCTCCTGCGACGTTTCCCTCTCCTTCCTCAAATAGGTGGGGACGTCGAAGTTATCCCTGAGTGAGAGGGAGATGGGAGACACCTTTTTCAGGTGGGGAAGCATTCGTTCCTCCATCCTCCCAAAGCCGGTGGCGATGACCGTTACTCGTATCTCCTCCTCCATCTGTTCGTCGATGACGGCCCCAAATATGATATTGGCGTCTTCATGGGCCTCCTTCTGTATGAGCACGGACGCCTCGTTAACCTCATTGAGGGTCATGGAGGAGCTACCGGTGACATTGATGAGAAGCCCTTTGGCCCCTTCTATGGAGATATCCTCCAACAGTGGACTGGAGATAGCCTTCTGGGCTGCCTCCACCGACCTATTCTCACCCGATGAAGTGCCTGTTCCCATTAAGGCCATTCCCATTTCCGACATGATAGTCCTGACGTCGGCGAAATCGAGGTTGATGAGGCCATGAAATGCGATCAGGTCGGATATGCCTTTGGCTGCATGGAGAAGCACTTCGTCGGCCTTCCCGAAGGCCTCCAGCAACGACATGCTTTTTCCACTAATGCTCAGGAGCCTCTGGTTAGGGATGGTAATCAAGGTATCGGCGGTCATGCGGAGGTTGATGACCCCTTCCTCTGCCTGCTTCATCCGTTTCTTGCCCTCGAAGATGAAGGGTTTTGTCACGATAGCCACGGTGAGGGCGCCCATCTCCTTGGCCACCTCTGCGACAACGGGAGCGCCCCCGGTTCCGGTACCACCTCCCAAGCCTGAGGTGATGAAGATCATATCCGCCCCCCTCAGGGCATCCCTGATCATGTCAATGTCCTCAAGTGCAGCCTTTCTGCCGATCTCGGGGTTGGCGCCCGCCCCCAACCCCTTGGTGATCTTGGCCCCCAGCTGAAGCTTTAGGGGTGCCTTGCTGGCCGCCAAGGCTTGGGCGTCGGTGTTGGCCGCGATAAATTCGACGGCCGTCAGCCCGCAGGAGATCATGTTATTGATGGCATTACACCCTCCCCCACCAATACCGATGGCTTTTACTTTGGCCGCCACGTTCCTGTTCTCATCGAATTCAATCATTTCACCCCTCCCAGGTCATTTGCGTTAAAAGAATTCCCCCAACCAGTCCATCATGCGACGACCCGCCTTGAAGATGATATCGGTCCTAGCATTTTGGATCGACCTCTTTGATGCATTCCTGCTTCCATAGATGACTAGTCCGACCCCCGTCGCATAAATGGGGCTATTCACGAGGTCCACCAGGCCGGTTATGCCCATGGGATATCCCCTCCGAACGGGAAGGTTGAAAACCTGTTCGGCAATCTCGGGCATTCCTTCCATGATAGAAGTACCCCCTGTCAGGACAATCCCCGAACCGATGAGGTTTGCGTAACCGGATCTTACAATTTCCCCTTGGACCAACGTCAAAATTTCCTCCACTCGGGGCTCGACGATCTCCGCCAAAGTCTGTCGGGAAAGGGTCCGGGACTTTCTCCCCCCGACGCTGGGGACTTCAATCATCTCCTCCTTGTTCACCATGGAGACCAGGGCGCATCCGTATCTCTTTTTCAGCTTTTCCGCATCCTCTGCAGGGGTCCTTAAGCCCAGGGAGATATCACTGGTGATATGACTGCCCGCCAAAGAGAGGACCGATGTGTGTTTGATGCTCCCGTTAGAAAAGATCACAAGGTCTGTAGTCCCACCCCCGATATCCACAATGCCAACTCCCAGCTCCTTCTCCTCGGGGCTCAGGACTGCCTCGCTACAGCCGAGCTGTTCGAGGACGATGTTTTGTACGTGAAGCCCTGCCCGATTGGCGCAACGGACGATGTTTTCGGCCGAGGTGGCCGCCCCAGTTACGATATGTACCTTCCCCTCCAAACGAACACCGCACATACCGACGGGATCCCTGATTCCGTCCTGATCATCGACGATGTATTCCTGAGGGAGAACGTGAATAACCTTTCGGTCCATGGGGATGGAAATGGTGCTGGCGGCATCGATGACGCGCGCAATATCGTGCTCGGTGATTTCCCGGTTTTTCACGGCAATCACCCCATGGCTATTGATCCCCCGGACGTGTCCCCCCGCTATCCCGGCAAAGACGGAATTGATCTGACATCCCGCCATGAGCTCGGCCTCCTCCACCGCCTTTCTTATTGATTGCACCGTCCCTTCAATGTTGACGACCACGCCCTTTCTGAGCCCCTTTGAGGGATGGGATCCAATCCCGATGATGTTGACCAATCCGTTTTGGACCTCCCCCACAACGGTACAGATCTTGGTCGTTCCGATATCCAAACCCACCAACAATTTGTCCTGCTTTCCTGCCATATCTCTCACCTCCTTTCTCTATGAATTTCTCACAAGCCTTTTGGTTGAACATGCCATTGCCTCCCTCATCTTCACGATAACCCTCTTTTCATAGTTGCAATTAATATATGCGGGCGTAAGGGACCTTTGACGCAGATGTCTCCAAACCCTCTCCAATCGTTTCCATTTTGCCTCATAGCGATCGAGGCCCAATTTAATCTCGACGGCCCCTTCATTCGTATAGACGTCTATCCCATGGGCCTTATCCATATGGATCTCGGAGATATCCTTGTGGGAAAGGGTCTCCCCACCCTGCATCAACTTCAGCAACCCCAATGCCTTGGAGAGTAATCCTCGTGCTTGGTCCGGGTTGCTCTCGAAATCATCTCGGTGGAGCCCCGTCAGAATGGGGCGATCGATTTCATGCCCCTCGGGTACCCTCGCGAATATGACCCCTTGGGCATCGATGTAGTAGAGCCGGTCCAGGAGGATGAAGGCCGCTGGTCGCCTTTCGGTAATCTTTATTGAAATCCTATCGGGGAAGATTCGCCTTATCTCCGCGCGCTCTATCCAGGGGTTTTTCTCCACTGTGTTCCTCACCGAGGCGAGCTCTATGCTGAGGATATTCGGTCTGCGGTGCAATTGCGTTGTGAACAAGATTTCCCTCTCAGAGGTCTCCCGGCAACCCTCAATGACTACTTCCCGGAGGGTTAGCAGCGGTACATCCATCATGTAGCCATAAACGACGCGACAGATGAAGGCCAGGACGGCCACGACCAATATGAGTATGGTGGCCTTACAGAGCCCCTTGAGAAGGCGTCCCATTCCCTTATCCTCCTCGGACTGCGGTTTTCAATGAGGCACCCTTCAGGATCTTCTCCACCAACTCCGGGAAGTCGATCCCGGCAAACTGGGCAGCTTTTGGCACGAGGCTCGTCTCCGTCATCCCGGGCATGGAGTTCACCTCGAGGACGAAGGCTTTTCCCCGCTCATTTGCCATCATATCCACCCGTGCGCACCCCTCACATCCCAAGACATTATAGGCCTCCAAACCGAACCGCTCGGCTTCCTCCTGGGCCATGGGGGATAAGCGGGGCGGTATGATGTATTCGGTCTCCCCCTTGGTATATTTGGCCCTGTAATCATAAAATCCGCTCCTCGGGGCAATCTCGATTATGGGCAGCGGTTGCCCGTTCAATACGCTTAAGGTGATCTCCTTCCCCTTGATGTATTCTTCCACGAGCACCCGATGGTCGTATTGCCGGGCGTGCTCGATGGCCTCGGCTAATCCTTCTTTATCCTGGACGATGACTACACCGATGGTCGATCCCTCGGATGCCGGCTTCACCACAACGGGGAAGGGAAAGCCCAACTTTTCCGAGGCCTCTTCTGCGTCCTCGTTGGCTCGTAAAATGTGAGAAGCCGGGGTGGGAATCCCGTGGGCGGTGAAGACATATTTGGATATGATCTTATCCATGGATAGAGCGCTCGCCAAAACCCCTGAGCCCGTATAGGGGATTCTCATCATTTCCAGCATGCCCTGGATGGTTCCGTCTTCGCCGAACCTTCCATGCAGCGCGATGAAGGCAACACGAACCCGTTGGGAGGTTAGTCGCGCGGCGATGTCGTGACCAACGTCGATGGGACAAACGTCATAGTCCCTATCCTTGAGGGCCTTTGCGATAGCCTCCCCAGTCCTCAGGGAGATCTCGCGTTCTGCCGAGATCCCGCCCATCAGCACGGCAATGCGTCCGTGGCCCTTTGCGTTTTTCATCTCTCTCCTATAATGTGGACCTCGGGGATCAGCCGGATCCCTCGCTTCTCATACACCTCATCCCGAACGAAGGTCATCAAAGCCAGAACGTCTGCCGCCGTGGCACCTCCCTCATTGAGGATGAAATTTGCATGCTTTTCCGAGATCCGCGCATCTCCAATGCGGTAACCTTTGAGGCCCAGCTCGTCGATTAACTTTCCTGCCGGGGCTTCCTCCGGGTTCTTGAAGATAGATCCAGCTGTCGGAACATTCCATGGCTGGGATCGGGACCTCAGCCTTTGGACGTTCTTGAGCTTGGCGGCGATCTCCTTTCCCTCCGCCTCCTTCACCCCTATGACACATCTGAGGATAAGAGACCCCTCGGGAAGGATGAGGTTTCGGTATTCAAATCTCAGCTCCCCCCGTTGTTTAACCATCACGGCGCCCGTATCCTCCATCATGGCGACGGATCTGACCACATCCCCGATTTCCGAACCGAAGGCTCCGGCGTTCATGGCCAGAGCCCCCCCCACAGTGCCGGGAATTCCGGTGAATGCCTCAACGCCCGTGAGGTTCTCCTTCCTGGTAAATCGGACGAGGCTCTTCAGATCTCCCCCCGCCCCGGCGGAGACCAAAACCTCATTGTTCTCCCGGCCAATGATACTCACTTCCCTGAATCCCCGGCAGAGATTGATGATGATGCCCCGGAGACCTCCATCCCTGACGATAACGTTGGTTCCCCTTCCCAGGACGTAATAGGGAATCGCCCTCTCCTTGGCGAATTGGATTATTACCCTCACGTCTTCCTCGTCCTGGGGAAATGCAAGGACATCGGCGCTTCCACCTACCCTCAAGGAGGTATGCCGTGCCATGGGAACGTCAAAGGAGACCTTCCCCTTGATGAGCGATTTCAATTCCTCCTCATTCATCGGTCAGCAGTCCATACGATGATTGGTTTATGAGCGGCTCTCCGCTCCATATTTCCTCCCGAGTTCCTCAATCAGATCTTCGCCCACCCGGTAAATATCGCCGGCTCCAAGAGTGATCACGAGGTCGCCGGGCGTAATAACCGTTGGGAGGTATTGGATGATTTCCTGCCGGTCCGAGATGTAACGGACATCCTTGTGTCCGTGTTCCCGAATTCCCTCGAAGAGGCGGCGAGCATGTACCCCCCCGATTTCTTCCTCTCCTGCTGGGTAGATATCGGTGATAACCAGCACATCAGCCTCGTAGAAGGCGGTGAGGAAATCATCGAAGAGGGCCTTAGTACGGGTGTAGCGATGGGGTTGAAAGAGGGCTACAATCCTCCTTCGCCATCCCGCCTTGGCAGCCCTCAAGGTTGCCTTGATCTCGGTGGGGTGGTGGCCGTAGTCGTCAAAAACCAGGATGTTCCCGACTTCAGCCTTCATCTCGAATCGACGTTGGATTCCCGAAAACCCGGCCAGCGCCCCTTGGACCGTTTTGAAATCCAAACCCAATTCAAAAGCCGTTGCCACTGTGGCCAACACGTTGTAGACGTTGTGAATTCCCGGCATCCGGACCGTAAACCTTCCCATGCGCTTTCCTTTGTGAACCAAGTCGAAGGAGGAATGCGGTCCATCGAAGCTCATATCCTTGGCCTGAAAGTCGGCCTGGCTGGATAGCCCGTACGTGGTAAAGCGTTTTTTCAATCGGGGGATCAAGCTCTGAACGTTTTCCTGATCCAGGCAGAGGACCGCGAGGCCGAAGAAGGGGATCTTGTCGATGAACTGCAGGAAAGCCTCCTTGATCTGTTCAATCCCCTGATAGTAATCGAGGTGTTCGGGATCGATGCTGGTTACCACGGCGATTGTCGGCAAGAGCCTGAGGAACGATCCGTCGCTCTCATCTGCCTCAGCCACCAAGAAGTCTCCCTGGCCCAGTTTGGCATTGCTCCCAATGCTGTTGAGTTTTCCGCCGATGACGACCGTGGGGTCCAATCCCCCGTGGGCTAAGACGGTGGCGATCAGCGAAGTAGTAGTGGTCTTCCCATGGCTTCCCGCCACGGCCACGCCGTATTTCATTCGCATAAGTTCTGCCAACATCTCCGCTCGTGGAATGACGGGAATGAGCTTCTCGGCCGCTTCTTGGACCTCGGGATTCCCCTCCTTGATGGCCGCGGAGACGACGACTACCCCCGCCCCTTCGACGTTCTCACGCTGATGTTGGTAGGAGATCTTTGCCCCCAACTGTTCCAATCGTTGAGTTATCTCGGTTTCTCGAATATCGGAACCACTGACCTCGTAGCCGAGATTGAGAAGGACCTCCGCGATCCCGCTCATCCCGATCCCCCCGATCCCAACGAAATGGATATGGTCTATCTTGGTTTTTCGATACATGGCTCCCTTTCCAAAGAAACCAGGTTATAGCACCAATCAACGATGAGATCAGCGGCATCGGGCCGAGCCAGATCTCCCGCGCGCTTCTCCATGACGGAAATCTCATCCCTATTTCGATACAGGTGCAGAATCGTGTCGGCCAGGAGCTTCCCCGTCAGATCCGAATCGGGGATCATCCGTGCAGCCCCCGCCTGTACCAGGGCTTTCGCGTTGAGGGTCTGATGATCACCGATGGCGTGGGGATAGGGGATGAGGATGGAGGCCCTCCGGGATACGGTCAGCTCGGATGCCGTTGTAGCTCCGGAGCGGCAGATGACCAGGTGCGCGTTTCGATAGCAGTTGGCCATATCGTCAATAAATGCCCTCACCGATGCCCGGAATTGCCTCCTCTGGTAGTTCTGGGACACGAATTCCAGATCGTCCCTTCCCGTCTGGTGGGTAATTTTCAGCCTATCCCGAACCTCCCGTAGCCAATCCAGGGCTTCCACCATTTTTTGGTTTATCCGGTGGGCCCCTTGGCTTCCCCCGAAGATGAAGAGGTTAAATTTATCTCCGTTTCGCGTATCCTTGAGCCCCTGAAGGAAGTCCCTCCTCACCGGGTTCCCCGTGAGAATCGTCTTTCCTCGAGGGAAATAGGATGCGCTTTCTCGGAAGGAAATGAATATGGCATCAGAGAGCCTTCCCAACAGGCGATTAGTCGACCCGGGCGTGGCATTCTGTTCCTGGATGGCCCTTTTTATCCCTGAAAGAAATGCAGCAAGTACAACCGGTCCCGAGGCATAGCCCCCGACCCCGATGACCAGGTCTGCCTTGAACTCCTGGATAATTCGGGCCGAGGCGGCGATGCCGACGGGAACCCTCCAGAGGGCGCTCAGTTTTCGCCGTAGCTGCTTACCCCTAATCCCGGAGACGGAAATGGTCCTCAATGGAAACCCCATTTTTGGGATGATGGATTCCTCAATGCCACTCCTGGCTCCAACGAAGAGGATTTCGTTTCGAGCCTCTCTGCTCTTGAATGCCTCGGCTATGGAAATCCCGGGGAAGAGGTGCCCCCCAGTTCCGCCGCCGGCAATGACGATCCTCATGTCCTTCTCGCCGTTGACGAGATATTGAGGAGAATTCCCGCCCCCATTGCATTGACCAGGAGGGACGTTCCACCGTAACTGACAAAGGGGAGGGTTAGTCCCTTTGTCGGGAGTAACCCGAGAACTACCCCCATATTGACGATGGCCTGTATTGAGATCATAGCCGTAATCCCGACCCCCAGAAGGGTCCCAAAGGATTCCTCCGCCATGAGGGCAATACGAATACCCCGAATTGTAAACAGGGCGAAGAGACCCAAGGTGATGGTTGCACCCACCATTCCCAATTCCTCACCGATCACGGAGAAGATAAAGTCGGTATGCGGGGCTGGCAGAAAGAAGAGCTTCTGGCTCCCGCCCCCGAGGCCTGTGCCGAACAGCCCCCCTGCCCCAAAGGCCAGAAGGGATTGGACGATTTGAAAGCTCGTTCGACCGGGATCTTCCCAGGGATTCAGGAATCCGATAATCCGGTTATAGCGATAATCGACCCTCGTGATGAGCAGATAGACGATGGGAGTAGACGCCAAAATGCAGTAGAGCACATGGGAAACCCTCGCTCCTCCGATGAAGAGGAGTACGAACACCATAGTCGCCAGGAAGAGGGCCACGCCGAAATCCGGTTGGAGCATGACCAAATAGATAATCGTGCCCGAGATAACGAGGACCGGAAGAAAACCCGTGGCGAAGGTTTTCATTCGATCTCCCTTCTTTTCCAAGAAGTACGCCAAGAAGATGATAAGGGCCAGTTTTGCCAACTCCGAGGGCTGAAAGGAGAGGTGGATGAGCCGAATCCATCGGGTAGAGCCACCGACTCTATATCCTACTCCCGGAATCAACAGCAGTATGAGGAGGAACAGGCTCAATCCCAGTATGGGATAGGCAAGTCTTTTCAGGAGGGTGTGAGGGATGTTCATCATTACCATCATTACGGCCACGGCAAAACCACCGAAGAGGGCCTGTTTTTTTAAGAAGTAGTACCCATCTCCGAATTTATCCGCTGCAAGAATGGCGCTGGCACTGTACACGATGACGATCCCTACCCCCATCAACGAGATGGTAATGATCAACAGGGGGAGGTCGTATTGAGCCCGTTCCTTCATGCCGTTGGAGCTCCTCTAGAATTCCCTTCGCGCAGTTGATGAACGATTTCCTTAAAGAGGTTTCCCCTCTCCTCGTAATCCCTGAACATGTCAAAACTTGAACACGCCGGGGACAGGAGCACTACGTCCCCCGGCTGCGATTCATCAAAGGCTCGATGGACTGCCTCCTCAAGGGTGTCGGCTAAGGAGATGGGAACACTTCCCCCCAATGCCTCCGCCATTCTCCGTCTCGCCTCACCGATTAAGATCAGCCGTTTCACCCTTGCTCCCACGATTCCCTTGAGGGGGCCATAATCTCCCCCCTTGTCCTTTCCTCCCGCGATCAAAATGATGGGTTCGCGGAAGCTCCTCAAGGATTTGACCACGGAGCCCACATTGGTCCCCTTGGAATCGTTGTAAAAACTCACCCCATCCAGTTTCCTTACAAACTCCAAACGGTGAGGCAGTCCCTTGAAGGCCTCCAGGGCCGTCTGAATGGCCGCCTTTGGACAGGCGCAGATTTTGGCCGTCGTCACTGCCGCTAACATATTCTCGATATTGTGGATTCCCTTCAGCGAAACACGCCTGAGGTCCAGACGCTCAACGTCTCCCCTTTGATCATGGTAAACGAGGGCGTCTCCGTGCAAGAAGGTCCCCAGCTCGACGGGAGATGCAAGGCTAAAGTACCATTTTCTCGACATGATTTGGGAGCTCATTGCCCCGATGGTCTCGTCATCGGCGTTGAGGACGGCAAAATCTGAGTCTCGCTGGTTTGAGAAGAGCCGAAATTTGGCCTTGATGTATTCCCCATAATTGGGATAGCGGTCCAAATGGTCCTCGGTGATATTGAGCATGAGGGCTATATGGGGCCTGAATTCATCGATTCCCTCCAATTGAAAGCTGCTAATTTCGGCTACCACATAATCCCATCTATCCCGCCCGATGCAATCGATGAGGGGATTACCCACATTTCCCCCCACGAAGACCCTCTTACCGGATGCCGTGAGCATATCCCCAAGCAGGAGGGTAGTGGTTGTCTTCCCATTTGTACCCGCTACCCCAATGATGGGATCGTGGATGAATCGGAATGCCAGCTCAATTTCGCTTATAACCGTAATGCCTTTTTCTCGAGCCACCGTGATGGGTTCGATGTTGAGCGGAACTCCTGGACTGACTACGATCAGGTCGCTCTCCAAAAAGGTTTCAGTTTTATGCCCCCCAAGCTCGGTCCTTACAAGGAGATTCCTTATGGTGGAGGCATACTCCTCGAGCTCATCGAGGGATCGGATATCGGTGGCCGTAACCCGAGCGCGCTGCTCGGACAGAAATCGGACAACCCCTATTCCCGTCCTCGCCAATCCCACCACTAAGACCCGCTTTCCCTCGAGTTTCACCTGAATCCTCGAAATGGAGGATTACCTCAACTTCAACGTGCTGATGGCCACGAGTCCCAGGATGATCGTGATAATCCAGAACCTCACGATGACCTTGGGTTCCACCCATCCCTTCAGTTCGAAATGATGATGGAGCGGAGCCATCCTGAAGATTCGTTTCTTTCTGAGCTTGAATGAGACCACCTGCATGATAACGGAGACGGTCTCCAATACGAATATCCCGCCCACAATAGCCAGGGGGATTTCGTGTTTCGTTACCAGGGCCACTGTTCCCAAAGCTGCTCCGAGGGCGAGGGACCCCGTATCCCCCATGAAGACTTGCGCTGGATAGGTATTGAACCAGAGGAAACCAAGGCCCGCGCCAACCAGTCCTCCACAGAAAATGGTCAACTCCCCACTCCCTCTGATGAAGGCAATTTGAAGGTAGTTGGCGAATTTATAGTTTCCCGCCAGATAACAAAACAGGAGAAAGGTGGCCCCGGAGACCATGACAGGTCCAATGGCCAACCCGTCCAATCCATCGGTGAGGTTGACCGCATTAGAGGTTCCCACGATGACCGCTATTCCGAAGGGGATGTACAGCCAGCCGAGATCAAGTGTTGTCCTCTTCATGAAGGGGACCCATAGCTGGGTGCTGAAGTCGAAGGTGACGTAGAGGATCCATGTGGTTGCCAAGGCGATGCCGATCTGAAGGGGAAACTTGTATCTCGCTCTTATGCCCATCCCATCCTTGTCCTTCACCTTCTTGAGGTCATCGAGAAAGCCGATGAGGCTAAAGCCCACGGTGCTCAGCAAGACGAGCCAAACGTATCTGTTGGTGAGGTCGGCCCACAGCAGGGTCGGCGCAAGCAAGGCAAAGAGGATCAACATGCCTCCCATGGTGGGAGTTCCCTCCTTGGTCACATGTGACCTGGGCACATCCTCCCGAATGGATTGGCCCAGTTGAAAATCCATCAGTTTCTTTATGAGCCACGGACCGATGATAAAGCTGATCACCAGGGCGGTTAACGTCGCATAGATGGTCCTGAAGGTGATGTACCGGAAGACGTTGAGGAATGAGTAGATCGTATGGAGAGGATAAATGAGATGGTATAACACTAGCCTTCTTCCCCCATGAGGCCAAGGACGATTTTCTCCATGGACATTGACCTGGATCCTTTCACGAGGATCCAATCCCCGCGCTTTATGGTCTTTTTCAATTTAGAAAGGAGGTCGCGGTGGTCCATTGAGACCACCACTCGACCCTCATCCAGTCCCGCCTGCCGGGCCTTTCCGGCGATGGTTTGGGCCCTTTCCCCCAAGGTGAACAATAAATCCACGCCAAAGGAGGCCACTTTTTCCCCCACCCGTGCATGGGCTTCTTCGCTGAATTGGCCCAGTTCGAGCATGTCCCCCAGGACTGCAATTCCCCTTTCCGCCTCTTTCACCTGGGAGAGGGTCTTCAGGGCGAGTTCCATGGATCGGGGGTTGGCATTATACGCATCGTTAATAATGGTAGCCCCATTGTCCAACCGGATAATCTCCATGCGCATGGAGAAGGGTTTAAACCCCTCGAGCCGTTCCTTGATTTCCCTTAACTGCACCCCGTAGATCGAGGCCACGGCCGTTGCCGCCAGGGCATTGTATACGGAACAAATTCCCATCATGGGAAAGTTGACCTCAGCCTCTTCACCCCTCACCGTTAGGGTAAAGCGGACATCCTTTCCCCCTTCAAAGCGGATGCCCTGGGCCATCACTTCACTGGGAACTTCCACTCCAAAGGTGACCCTTTTGCCGGGATACCCGTTCGCGCATTTCAGCACGTTTGCATCATCCTGGTTGACAACGATTACCCCATTGGGCCGCATGGTGTCCCATAGTTCGCCTTTTGCCTTTACCAATTCCTCAAAGGTACCGAGGCCCTCCAGATGTGCTTCGCTAATATTGGTAATGAGGCCGACATCCGGGTTGGCGATCTCGGTCATCCTTTCTATCTCCCCCCGTATGTTCATCCCCATCTCCACCACCGCAATAGTGTGCTCGGGGGAGAGATCCAAAAGGGTGAGGGGGAGCCCCACCAGGTTATTTCGGTTTCCTAAAGTCTTTAATACCCTGAAGGATCCCTCGAGGAGCGTTGCA
>Ga0180437_10008111_pt1 | contig 13447 bp, 10 predicted proteins | sample SS_ome_4_FD_132410 | JGI IMG/M metagenome (GOLD analysis project Ga0180437, IMG submission 132410) | Hypersaline lake sediment archaeal communities from the Salton Sea, California, USA - SS_3_D_1 metaG | ecosystem: Environmental > Aquatic > Non-marine Saline and Alkaline > Hypersaline >...
CAGTGACAGGACCAGTGTCACCGGTAGCTAGCTCCGAAGAGATCACCGCAAAGTCGCAGTGGTATTCCACAGATACATACAAAATCGTTGGCCTCGCCGCGATCTTGGAGGACTGGACACCTCTCCGGCCAGGCCGCTTGACCACAGCCTGGCCAAGACATGGGGAAGGAGGACAGAGGACATCGTGAGCACGCAAGTTGCGGGTGGTAGCACCTACATCGACCTCAATTGTGACATGGGGGAGAGCTTTGGGCGGTACACGCTGGGCAACGACGCCGAACTGATGCCGCTCATCACGTCGGCCAACATTGCCTGTGGCTGGCACGCCAGCGATCCGGGCGTGATGCGCGAGACCGTAGCGATGGCCGTTGACCACGGCGTCGCAATCGGGGCCCACGTGGGCTTTCCCGACCTGCTCGGCTTTGGGCGCCGCCGGCTGCAGGTCACCCTGCAGGAGATCTATGACTACACGCTGTACCAGGCCGGTGCGCTCATGGCTTTCGCCCAGGCCGCCGGATCGCGCATCCACCACGTCAAGCCCCATGGCGCCTTCTATGTGATGTGCTCCGAGGACCGGGAGATGGCCGGGACGCTCTGCCGGGCGATCAAGACCCTGGGCCAGGACGTGTTCCTGGTCATGATGGGCGACGTGGCCCGGCAGGCCGCATCGGAGATAGGCATCCCCTTCGCAGCCGAGGGCTACGTCGACCTGGACTATGACAGGCAGGGCCGGTTGGTGCTCGAGCGGCACAAGGGAGCGCGGGATCCAGAGGAGGTCGCCCGGCGGGCCGAACGCCTGGTCAAGGAACACCAGGTGCCTACGGTGGACGGCGCGGCGTTGACCATGGCGGTGGACACTGTCTGCATCCACGGCGACGCGCCCAACGCCCCGGCCATCGCCCGGCAGGTTCGAGAGCGGCTGGCGGTCAGCGGCATCCAGGTGATGCCCCTGCGGCAATTCGTCCAGGAGGGCTGACCCCATGGGATCGCGAGCGTGCCACACAGGTGGAAAGGAGGGTGAACTCTAAAGAAGTAAGAGGTCTCGGTCTGTTCCACCAACCCGGATGCATACTGCTGGTCTGTTACACAACGCAGAGCGCACGGTCTGGGGAGCCCCCAACTTGTTGGGGTTCTTGGCCACTTCAGGCAGACTTCCCGAACAAGTTCGGGACTCCCTATTGAGATTATGTAATGGACCAATAGAATCCCGGATAGGGGTTGTGGAACTGGCTGGGAGGGGGAGTCTCAGGAGACAAGTTTCTAACGAAAACAGGAGGTAATGCGAAATGGCAAAACGGAAATCAGATGTCTATTCATCCTTTCGCTTCGAGGAGGCCACCATCGACGGCATCCACGAGGCAATGCGAGCCGGCCAGCTGACCGCCCGCGGCCTGGTCGAGGGGTATCTGCGCCGCATCGAGACCTATGACCAGAAGGGCCCGGAGATCAATGCCATCGTCACCGTCAACCCGAACGCCCTCGCACGGGCCGACGAACTGGACCAGGCGTTCGCCGACTCCGGAGAGTTCACCGGCCCATTGCATGGCATCCCGGTTGTGCTCAAGGACAACATCGAGACGAACGACGTGACAACAACGTATGGCTCCATCGCCTTCGATGGGTACCAGCCGGCCAACGACGCCACCGTGACCCGCAAGTTGCGGGAGGCGGGGGCCATCATCCTGGCCAAGACCACGCTGCCTGACTTTGCCACATCGTGGTGGGCCTATTCGTCGATGAGCGGGGAGACGCGCAACCCGTACGCCCTCGACTGCGACCCGGGCGGGTCCAGCGCCGGCACCGGGGCCTCCGTAGCGGCCAACTTTAGCGCCGTGGGCATGGGTACCGACTGCGGGGGATCGGTCCGCGTGCCCTCCTCGTTCAACAACCTGGTGGGCGTGCGCAGCACGCCAGGGGTCATCAGTCGCGCCGGGACGACGCCCCTGGTGAGTTGGCAGGACACCGTCGGCCCCATGGCCCGCACGGTGGCCGATGCGGTGCGCATGTTCGATGTGCTCGCCGGCTACGACCCGGACGATTCCCTCAGCGTGGCCTACTATGTGGCGCGGGCACCCGAGAGCTACTCCGCGCTCCTGGCGGCCGATGCGTTGCGGGGGGCGCGCATCGGTTTCGTCACGAACGCGCTCGGCTCGGACAGTGACCCCTTCGCCGCGCCCGTAAACCGTGTCGTGGCCGCGGCCTTTGAGGCCATGCGGGGGGCCGGCGCGGAGGTCATCGAGGTCCAGATCCCTGACCTCATGGGCCACATCGTGGCCACGTCGATGTACGTCACGCGAAGCAGGTACGAAACCGACTCGTTCCTGGCCGCCCGGCCGTCGGCGCCGATGCGCACCTTGCAGCAGATCTATGAGAGCGGCAAGTACCACCCCCGCCTGGACCTGATCGAGTCCTGCGTGTTCGGTCCCACGATGCCCGAATACGACCCCAAGTATTACCCAGCACTCGTCGCCCGCGAGGAGTTTGCCCGTGCAGTCCTCACCGTGATGGCGCAAAACGGGCTCGACGCCCTTGCCTATCCGGACGTGCAGGTGGCGCCGCCCAAGCGGGAGTTGCTCAACGCCGGCCAGTGGACGACCCTGACTTTCCCCACCAACACCTTGATCGCCTCCCAGACCTGGATGCCGGCCATCACCGTGCCTGGTGGCTTTACGGAGGACGGGCTGCCGGTGGGTATAGAGTTCGTGGCCAGGCCGTACGACGAGCCCACCATGTTCCGGCTGGCCTACAGTTTCGAGCAAGCGACCCATCACCGGCGCCCGCCGGCCAGCGCGCCCGAACTCTAGGCCTAGGCCCAGGTGCGAAATGAAGGCCGGTGCGGCTTCCTGCGCTCCGCCTACGCTCGGGGCGGACCCCAGTCCGCCCGCTGAGGTGCGGCGGATTGTGATCCGCCGTGAGCTTGAGTGGCAGGTAGGCCACCGTGGAGTTCGCACCGAAAATAAGAGCTAGCACGGATCGAGAAAACAACATCGTGGGCCCGCGGCAATGCCGCGGGCCCACGACGATCAACGGAACCGGACTTGCGCTACGGCCGGCGATAGACGACCTGCCCCCGGTGGACCGTCATCAGCACCTGGATCGCCCGCAGGCCTTCGGGCGGTACCTCCAGCGGGCTCTCGCTGAGCACAACCAGGTCCGCCTGTTTGCCCACCTCCAGGCTGCCCTTGCGTGGCTCCTCGAAAGCCAGCCGGGCTGCATCGCAGGTGAACAGGCGCAGGGCCCGTTCCACGGACAGGCGCTCCTCCCGCCGGGAGTGGGTGACGGCGGCCTGGATGCCCAATAGCGGCTCCAGCGGCGTGACCGGGGCATCTGAACCCCCGCCCAGCAGGATGCCGGCCTCCGCCAGGCTGCGGATGGGGTCGGCGATGGCAGCCCGGTCCGCGCCCAACGACGCGAGAAAGTGCGAGTGGGGCCAGTAGTGGTTGAAGGCAGGCTGGATGCCCAGCGCCAGTCCGAGGCGGGCTGCGCGGCGGACATGGTCTGGCGTCGGGAACTCGAAATGCTCGATCCGGTGACGGTGGTCCGCCCGGGGCAGGCGCTGGAGCGCCCGCTCGTAGGCGGTCAGGGCCTGCTCGATGGCCGCGTCGCCGATGGCGTGGACCGCCACTTGCAGCCCGCGGCTGTGGGCGCGCCACACGAACGCGTCGAGCGCTCCTTGCTCGAAATAGAGGATCCCCCTGTTCTGCAGGCCGTCGGCGTAGGGCTCCAGGAACGCCGCCGTCCTCGCCTCGTGCCCACCATCCACCAGGATGCAGCCGCCGATCCGTGGCAGGCCAAGCCGTACCACCCGGTCGACATCCTGCGTCTCCCAGTACAGGACGATGTCGACGGGCCCGCCGGCCTCCATGAGCGCCCGCACGGTGCGCTGCGGCCGGTCGTCGCCCGACGGCGGCACGCCGTCGGCTTGCTGCCGCACGCCGATGCCCGGCTGCGTGCCGCAGCCGGGCTGGGCTTCCGACCCGCGCGGGTCGCGCCCGTCTAATGCATGCAGGGTGGTTACCCCCCGGGACACGGCCAGGTGGGCGACCCGCCCCACGAGCTCGGCCGGTTCGATCTGAGCCAGCCAGGGCTCGACCAGGGCGCGGTGCGCGAACTCGAGCGCTCGCCCCACCAACTGGCCCGTGGCCTGGCCCTGCTCGTCTGTCAGCAGGCCACCCACCTCAGGCGGGATCCCCGCCTGCGCCAGCGCTGCCGAGTTGGCGATGCAATAGTGGAGCCCGCGATTGTAGACCAGAACAGGCCGCCCGGTCGCCGCGTCCAGCTCTGCCCGGGTGGGGTTGCGGCCCTCGCGCACTGCCGGTGGATGCAGCCCGCTGGCCAGGATCAGCCCCCGGTCACCACCTTCCTCCGCCCGGTCCCTGATGGCCTCGACCAGGGCGCCGACCGTCGCCGCCTCCGACACGTCCACACCCAGCAGCGCCCGCCCGAGAAATGTGGGATGCATGTGGGTGTCGATGAATCCCGGCAACACCGCAGCGCCCCCCAGGTCAAACACGGGCCCGCGGGCCACGGCTTTTGCATCGGTCCACTCGCCCACGGCCCGGATCAGGCCCCCCTCGATCACCAGTGCGTCGGCGCCCGCTTGCCGGTCCGACATGGGCACGACCCGGGCGTTCTTGAAGGTCATGCTCCTACTGGGCATCTTCCCTCCCGGCAAAAGCATGGGCCACGGTCGCCGGGTCCACGCGCCGCTCCACGATGCGCCGGATCTCTGCCACCGTCTCCGCTGGAAGCGGGGGTGGACGGTGTTCGGCCAGCAGCTCGCGCGCCCGGTCCCGGGCCCGCTCGGCGGCAGACTTTCGCTCCCGGGCCCAGGTCTCATAGTCGCCCCGGACGAAAAAGCGTGGATACCAACCCTCTCTCGCCGCCCGGACGGTGCTCTGTAAGGTCAAAAAGTTGCCCCTGGGCCCCGCCTCCCGCAGCAGGTCCACCTCAAAGCGGCCGTCGCCCTCGGGCTGCCACCAGAGCTGCCGCCGCGCCGCGCTCATCAGCTCGTCGTCCAGCACCAACTGGTCGTAAGCACAGGTCAGTCCCGTGTCCAGGTTGCCGGCGCCGTAAACAATGTCGGCCACCGGCAGAATGGGCCACAGGCCAAGGGCCTTCTCAAAGCCTGCCTGCACGTCACATTGCTTGGCATCGGTGCGCAGGCCTGCCAGGACCGAAATAAAGCCATAGTGGCGGGCCATGCAGCCCGCCAGCGCCAGCAGCACGCCCATCTCCGGGGTGCCATAGGTCACCAGGCCGGAGCGCATGTCCATGGGCGAGAGAAGGCCCCCATACATCACCTGCGTGCCCGGGTAGAGGTTCTGCACCAGGGTCATGGTGCCCAGGATCTCGGCATTGGTGACGATGACCGGCCCCATCACCGTCGCCGGCGCGCTGGCGCCCAGGATCGTCTGGCTCAGGATCTGGAAGGGGATACCCCGCCTGGCGTATTCGAGCATGCACCGCACGTTGTCAGCCGTATAGGCCAGCGGGCTGAGGGGGCAGTATAGCCCCGACACGATCGGGCGTTGGCGGAGGCGCTGTGCACCACCGGCGATCGCCGCGCCGATCTCTGCCAGGAGCTCCACGTCCCCGGGATCCAGCACCCGGTGGTGGACGTGCTTGCCGGTGTGGCACAGGGCAAGGGCATACTCCAACAGGCCGCTGTGCCGCGGGTCCGCGTCGGTCATGGTCACGATCGGCCGGACGATCTCCAGGTTGGGCAGGGCATCCTGGATCCGTGCCAGTTGGGCGACATCCCGGCTCGTTGAGGGCCGCCGCTCGCCTGTCTCCAGGTCGACCACGGCCACGCCTGTCCCGGCTCCCATCAGCAGAGGTCCGCGGTCGTAGGCGAGCCGCTCCGCGCCGTCTCGCACGTAGAGAGCCACGTCGCGCGGCGCCCGCTCGAGGGCCGTCTCTACCTGTGCGGCAGACATGTACACCCTGTGGTGCGCCTGGTCCACCTTGAATCCCCGGCGGGCAAGCGCCCGGAGCGAGGGCTCGTCGGGCCACATCAAGCCCACCTCGTCGAGAACCTCCAACGTCCGGTCGTGGATCTGCATCGTCAACGAGTTATCCATCGTCCCTCACAAACCGGCCACCGTTGGGCCGGGCAAGCGCATGCGCCAGGGGCAAGGCGGCACGCTGCCATCCAGGCTGCACGTACCGGCCTTGCACCAGGTCTTTTGTTATGTCGACAAAAGGTGTGGGAGGAGACGTTCCTGGTTGCCCGCGCCTGCACTCTGCAGGTAACGCCGCGCCGTCTCGGCCAGGATCGCCGTGCCGATGGGCAGCGCCGCCTCGTCGATGTCAAAGTAGGGTCCATGGATGACGCGCGGCTCTCCCCTCCGGGTGCCCAGGGAGAACATGGCGGCCGGCACCTCCGCGGTCATATAACCGAAATCCTCGGCCCCCATGCTCGGCTCCTCGACCAGGACGCGTTCATCGCCCAGGAGATCGCGGGCAACGCTGGCGATCAGGGCGCTCACCCCTTCATCGTTGACTGTAGCGATGGCATCCATGTGGAACGACAGCTCATAGTCTCCACCCAGGGCACGCGCCACGTCAAAGGCGCGCCGCAGCTCGGCGTGCAGCACGTCGCGCACCGCCGGGTCAAAGCTGCGCACCGTTCCGGCCAGGCGGACCTCGCTGGGGATGACGTTCACCTCCGTGCCGCCCTGAATGACGCCCACAGAGATCACTGCGGCACGCATGGGATCGACCTGGCGCGAGACGATGCCATGGATGGCACCGAGCACTTGCCCGGCGAGATAGATCGGATCCCGGCCGGTGTGGGGGTAGGCGCCGTGACAACCCTGGCCGTGGATGGTCGCGCGGAACGTATCCTCGGTGGCGGTGATGGGGCCCGCAGCGATCCTGATCGTGCCCGTCTCCGCCTCGGGTTCCACGTGCAGGGCGATGGCCAGGTCCACCCCCTCGAGGGCGCCGGCCTCGATCATGCGCGCCGCCCCACTCACCCCCTCCTCGTCGGGCCGCTCCTCGGAGGGCTGGAAGAGAAAGCGGACCCTGCCCGGCAGGTGCTCTTCGGACAGAAGCATCGCCGTTCCCAGGGCCATGGCCACGTGGGCATCGTGGCCGCAGGCGTGCATCACGCCCGCCACTTGCGAGCAGTAGGGTACGCGGTTCAGCTCCTGCACAGGCAGGGCATCCATGTCGGCCCGGATGGCAATGCACGGTCCCTCCCCTGCCCCGCGCTCCAGGTCACCGACCACGCCCGTTGTACCGACGCCGGTCTGTACCCGGATCCCCAGCGAGCGGAGGGTGTCGGCCGCCAGCCGCGCGGTCTCGACCTCCTGGAAACCCAGCTCGGGGTGTCGATGGATGACCCTGCGCAGCCTGATCAGTTCCTCTCGTAATGCATGGGCACGCTCCCACAGATCTGACATCAGCTTCTCCTTATGTCTCAATGGCGATGGCCTACCCGACCGGCGTACAGTGCCGCTACTGCACCCGCAGGCGGGGATCCAGGGCGTCGCGAAGCCCGTCGCCGAACAGATTGCAGCCCAGGACCAGGACAAAGATGCACAGGCCCGGCAGGAGGGCGACGTGGGGAGCCAGTACGAAATACTGGCGGCTCGAGGCGAGCATGGCGCCCCACTCGGCCGTGGGGGGTTGCGCTCCCAGCCCCAGGAAGCTCAGGCTCGCCGCCTCCAGGATCAGCCAGCCCACGTCCAGGCTGAAGGCGGTGATGACCGGCGACATGACGTTGGGCACGATGGTCCGTCCCATGATGCGCCGGTCGGTGCAGCCGATGATCCGGGCAGCCATGACGTATTCCTGCTCTTTGATAGACAGCACCGCCGCCCGTACAACGCGGACATAGAACGGTATGCCCAGCACCGCCACAGCCAGCAGGGTATTGACCAGGCCGGGGCCGATCACGGCGACGATGACGATGGCCAGCAGGATGTAGGGGAAGGCCAGCATGATGTCCATGGCGCGCATGACCACCGTGTCGGTCCAGCCGCCAAAGAATCCACTAGCCGTACCGAGCACCAGGCCGGTGCTGGAAGCCAGCAGTGCGGCAAGCAGCCCGATCCCCAGGGAGAGCCGGGCGCCATAGATCAGGCGGGATGCCATGTCACGCCCCAATTCGTCGGTGCCCAGGATGTGGCCCGGGCTGCCGGGGGGCAGCAATTGCCGGGCCGGGTTGGTCACGTAGGGATCCATAGGCGCCAGTACCGGGGCAAGGATGGCCACCAGGATGGTGATGAGGACAATCGTGCCGCCGATGAGGACGCCGCTATTGCGCGACATGGCGCGCCACGTCTGCCCCCGACGGACGGTGGCCTGGCTCACGGTGATTGGGGTGCTGGCCACTGGCTTCTCCCGTTCTCCAGTCCTTGCTCCCTAGCGCCCCAGTCGGATGCGGGGATCGATGGTTGCGTACAACATGTCGACGACAAAGTTGATCACCACGTACGATGTGGCGACGACAAAGACGGCCCCCTGTACCATGGGAAAGTCGCGCCTCAGGACCGCATCCCACATCAGGTAGCCGATGCCCGGCCAGGAAAAGACCACCTCGACCAGCACCGCGCCGCCCAGCAAGAATCCGATCTCCAGGCCGACGACGGTGATGACCGACACCAGGGCATTCCGAAACGCGTGCCTCCAGGTGACCAGGCTTTCACGCAGGCCCTTGGCCCGTGCCGTGGTCACGTAACCCTGGGCCATCACGTCCACCATGCTGGAGCGCGTCATGCGGGCGATGACAGCCGCTGCCGGCGCGCCCAGGCAGATGGCCGGCAGGATCAGGTGCCGCAGCAGGTCGACGAGGCCGCTCTCGCCGACCGAGTGCATGCCTGCGGCCGGCAGCAGGTTCAGCCGCAGGGCGAACAGCAGGATCAGGATCTGCCCCAGGAAAAACGCCGGGACACAGATCCCCAGCGTGGCGACGGTGCTGATCAGCCGGTCACCGGCCGAGTTGCGCCGCACCCCGGCGGCGACGCCGGCCAGAATGCCCAACGGCGCGGCCATGGCCAGCGCGGCGGCGGCCAGGATCGCCGTAGCCTTCAGGCGGTCGGCGATGATCGGGCCGATCTCCTGGCGCAGGATCGGCGAGCGACCCAGGTCCCCGCGCAGCACATTGCCCAGCCAGGAGACGTACTGGACGGGCAAAGGCTTGTCCAGCCCCAGGTTGTGCCGCATCTCCTCCAGGGCTTCGTCCGACACGCGGGCGTACTTGGTGCCCATGATCGTCGACAGCGGGTCGCCGGGCGCCAGGTGAAGCATCAGGAAGACGATCGCGGTGATGGCGACCAGGACGAACACCATCTGCACGAGCCGTCCCAGCAGATACCTACCCATAGTCCCCCTTTGGTACCCAGATCAACGTGGCGGGCGCCCCATCCACCTGGGGCGCCCCCACCCCAACACTGTCCCCACTGGAAACTGCAACTGTCCCGCGGCTATTCCTTCCAGCTCACGGTGGCGATGCGCAGCAAACCATCCAGCGTCGGATCAAAACCCTCCAGCCGGCCGTCGAGCCCGTACACCAAGCGGGCGTGGTCGACAAAGACCGCGGGGGCATCATCGGTGATCAGCTTTTGCGCTTCGCGAACCCGCGCGCACCGCTCCTCCTGGTCCAGGATCCCTCCCGCTTCCTGCAGCAGGGCCAGGACCTCGTCGTTGGCGTACCAGCTCGTGTTGAATCCCTCTGGCGGCAGGCCCGGTTCGCTGAACACGTAGCTGAGGATGTCGTCCTCCACCGCCGGCGGCACGTTCCATGACATCTCGGCCAACTCGACCTCTGGCGTGCGGATGCGGTCCATCCACGTGTTGAACTCGGTGATCTCGATCTCGGCCGTGATGCCCACCGCCGCCAGGTCGGCCTGGATGGCCGTCGCCATTTCTACGGGCAACTGCATACCGGAGCCCGACTGGGGTACATCGAACAGGACCGTGAACCCGTCGGGATAGCCAGCCTCCGTCAGGAGCTCCTTGGCCCTGTCCGGGTCGTACTCAAAGACCGTGATGTCGGGGTTATAGCAGGGATAGGCGGGCGCAATGGGCCCCTGGGCGATGTCCACCGTATCCTTCAGGATATCGTGGACGATGCTCTCCTTGTTGACAGCGTGGGCGATGGCCTGGCGGACCAGCGGGTTATCGAACGGCTCCCGGGTCACGTTCATCGACATGAACCAGATCGAGCCGGTCGGCGCGGTAAAGACCGTGTGGCCTTCTGCTGCCTCCAACTGGGCCTTGGCTACCGGCCCGAGCTCGGGCGCCAGGTTGACCTCGTCGGTGAGCAGGGCTGCCATCTTGGTTGCTTCCTCGGGGATGGGACGAAAGACCACCTGTTGGATGGCCGGCTGCTCGCCCCAGTAATCCTCGTACGCCTCCAGGACGATCTGCTGCCCCTTTTCCCATTCGACGAACTTGTACGGCCCGGTGCCCACCGGGTGCTGGACAAAGTCCTCACCGTACTGCTCCACGGCCGCCGGGCTGACGATATTGCCCATCCCGCCGCACATATACTCCTCGAAATAGGCGTAGGGCTGGCTCAGGGTGTAGCGGACTGTGTACTCGTCGATCACGTCGACCGCTTCCACCGGCCACATGTAGGCATCCCAGTACCAGAACACGCCCATGTCATAATAGGGGTTCTCCGGATCCGCCTGGCGGTCAAAGTTGAACTTGACGGCCTCGGCATTGAATGGCGTGCCATCGTGGAAGGTGACCCCCTGGCGCAGATAGAACGTATACTGTGTGCCGTCGTCCGACACCTCCCAACGCTCGGCCAGCCACGGCTCAACCTCGGTCGAACCAGCCGGGTGCCGTATCAGGCCCTCGAACATCTCGCCGATGGCATACCAGGCGTTGGCGCTGTCGTACTGGTGGGGGTCCAGGTTCTCAGGATCGGCCAGTAGCGCGACCACCAGCGGGCGCTCGATCTCGGCCACCTCCGTGGGGGCCGGCGGTTCGGTGGGCGCTGCTGCTTCCGCCGCAGGCACGGTGGGCTGCACCTCTTCCTCGGGTACCGGCGTGGCCCCGCAACGCACCAGCAGCAGGGCCAGCATCAGGATGACCAACAGTCGGCTTACAAGCCTGAAACGATGTGCCATTTCAATCTCCCCTCCTTGTCTTTTTCTTTTCTTGTCCCACATCCCAGCCGGGACGCTGTACTACCTGTTGACCTTTCACAGAACAGACTTCTGCTTCTACGCTGCTCAGGCCCAGTCCGTGACTGGGCCGTTTCTGTCGATTCTGGCCAATTCTGGCGCAAGTCACGGATTTGCGCCGAGCGTTGGAAAAGTCCAGATCCACAGTGTGAAGCAGCACTAGTCTTCCGCTCTGGCTGACTCTGGGCGGGCGCACCTCCTTTCTGCCGTCACCGGGCCAATCCATAGAGATGGACCGCGTTGTCGTGCAGGATGCTGCCGGCCATCTGCCGGGCCTCTGCCGCCGTGGCAAAGCCTGCCGAGACCAGCCGGGACAGGACGTCGCCGACAGCGTAGCGGCCCAGTTCCGCCGCCAACCAATAGAGTTCCGGTAGGTGGAAGGCATCGGAGCCGTACATCACCTTGCTCAGGGGCGCGATCTGCAGCACCTCCCACAGCAGGTCGGCCACGCCATACGAGATAAAGTGACAGGTCTGGGAAACGCCGAGGTACACGTTGGGCAGGAGGTTGGCCATGATCGCCGCCTCGCGCGCCCAGGGGTGCCCCCCGTGCACCAGGACCAGCAGGCAGTCGCTGTAGGGTGGGAAGGCTAGCAGTTCGTACATATGCTGCGGCGCCGATAGGGAGAAACAGATGTCGTCGTCGCCAAAGCCGCAGTGGACCTGCAGGGGCTTGTCGTGCTCCATGCAGAGCTGCATTCCCAGGTGAAAGCAATAGTCCCGCAAGGCCTTGTAACCCCGCACCTCCGGCGCCTGGCGAAACGCCGCGTACTCGGCGGCTGCACCGGCCCGGTCCTCCGGGCCGATGGCGAGACCGGTCAGGTAGGCGATGACCGACTTGAGCCCCACGCAACCCGGCTGGCGCAGTCCCTCGTCCAGCCGCTCCCGCACCGCGTCCAGGAAGCTGTCGAAATCCCCGGCCGTCGCTGCCTCCTGGCTCATCACCTGGTCGATCCTGAGGATCTCCCACACCGGTCTCTGGACAACGGCGGCGAACGCCTCACACGGAATGTCGCCCGGGTAGCCACTGTCCACCACGAGTTGGGCGATACCCGCGGCATCCATCAGGGCGCGAACATAAGCCGGATAGTCCTGCGCCCGTTCCTCGCGCGCTGCGACGACCTGCTCCGGCTGCGGAGGCACCCCCAGGAAGCCGGCCAGGCGCCGAAAGAGGTAGGTCTGCATCAGCGTGGGCCGGGGCAAGCTGCCGGCCGGCCAGTCCCGCACCAGCCCGCGCCGGGCGCGGTCCGGTTGGTTCTGCTCCATGAAACTCAGTGAGATCTTGCGCTCCAGGGAGGCCACGGTCAACGGCTCGGCCAGGGGGCGCATGGGATGGCAGTGGGCATCCACGATGGGGATCGACGACAGTTCCAGGGACTCTACGGCTTGCAGTTCGGACCTTACCATGGCTCTCCTCACTCACCTGCGGCAAGCAGATGCGGGCTGGCGTCGACGGTCAGCGCAGCGGCGATCTTGCCGGCCGCCTCGAGCACCTTGGGCGCCAGCACCTCCTCCAGCTCCCGGCGCGAGTAGATGGAGGTGGGCGCCGTGATACAGATGGCCGCCACGATCTGCCCATCGCGATCGCGGATCGGGGCGGCGACAGAGCGCAGGCCGGGCGCCAGCTCCTCGTCGGTGAGGGCGTATCCCCGGCGGCGTGTCCTGTCCAGTTCCTCCAGTAGCACGTCCAGCCCGGTGATGGTGTTCGGACCGTGCGCCGGGTAGGCGCCCTCGCCTAGCAGTGCGAGGAGCTCCTTGCGCCCCAGGTCTACCAGTTGGGCCTTGCCGCTGGCGCTGCAATGAACCGGCAGCCTGCTGCCGACGTAGGTGCCCACGGCCACGATCCGCCACACCTTTTCCATGGCCAGCGTAACGATCTCGGCGCCATCGCGGACCGACACGTCGGTCGTCGCCCCACACTCCTCGGCCAGGGAACGCAGATAGGGTTGTGCTATCTCGAGAATGCTCTTGCTGTTGAGGTAGGCAAAGCCCAGGTCGAGCACCTTGAGCCCGGGGGAATACGCCTTGGTGTCCGGGTCACGGGCGACGTAGCCCAGTTGCTCCAGGGTGAAGAGAAAGCCATAGACCGTGGTCTTGCCCAGGTCCATGGCGGAAGCCACCTCCGTCAGGCTCAGCCCCTGTGGAGAGTTGGCCACAGTTTCCAGGATGCCCAGCCCTCGGGCCAGGCTTTTGACAAAGTACCGGGCTCCCATCTCCTCCTCCTCTGGAGTTCAGAATTACCTAACCCGGTTTGACAATGACAAACCCGATTATACACCACTTTGCCCCAACTGTCAAGGG
>Ga0180437_10008112_pt1 | contig 13445 bp, 10 predicted proteins | sample SS_ome_4_FD_132410 | JGI IMG/M metagenome (GOLD analysis project Ga0180437, IMG submission 132410) | Hypersaline lake sediment archaeal communities from the Salton Sea, California, USA - SS_3_D_1 metaG | ecosystem: Environmental > Aquatic > Non-marine Saline and Alkaline > Hypersaline >...
CCGCAGCACACAGATTCTATCCAGCCCTCGAGTGAGGGTGGTGATGGCAAAGCGCCATGGAGGCCATTCGCGAGGGCCCAGTCGGTGGCCCGGATGGGAGGAACGCAGTGAAAGCAATCGTCATGAACGCCTACGGAGGACCGGAGGTCCTCGAACTCAAGGAAGTGGACAGGCCGGTGGTCTCCGAGAACGACGTACTGGTTGGTGTACACGCATCAAGCCTCAACGCGGGCGACTACTTTTCCATGAGAGGCAGCCCGTGGCTCGCCCGGTTTACTGTCGGATTCCCCAAACCGAAGGACCACATCCTCGGATGGGACGCCGCAGGACAGGTTGAGGCGGTCGGCAAGAATGTGACGCGGTTCCAACCGGGTGACAAGGTGTTCGCCTCCTGTGACGGTGCGCTCGCCGAATATGCGTGTGCACCCGAAGACAAGTTCGCGATGGCGCCAACCAATCTCACGCTGGAGCAGGCAGCGGCCGTACCCTCTGCCGCAATGGCAGCCCTCCATGGGCTTCGCGATCAAGCGAATGTGCAGCCCGGGCAAAAGGTCCTGATCAACGGGGCCTCCGGGGGCGTGGGAACCTTTGCGGTGCAGATCGCCAAGGCCCTGGGGGCGGAGGTGACCGGCGTCTGCAGCACGAGGAACGTGGACATGGTGCGGTCGATCGGCGCGGATCACGTCATCGACTACACCCAAGAGGACTTTACGCAGAGCGGGCAGCGCTATGACCTCATCCTCGACAACGTCGGCAACCATTCGTTCGCCGCTTGCAGGCGCGCGCTCACCCCGGGAGGAACGCACCTGCCCAACACCGGCCATGGCGGTATGGGGTACGTGATCAAGGCGTACGTGTTTTCCGCCTTTATGCGGCAGCACGCTAGCCCGTTCTTATCGGTGCCGAACGCCAAAGACTTGAGCTATCTCAAGGATCTCGTCGAGGCGGGAAAGGTGAAGCCGGTCATCGATCGAACCTACCCCATGAGCGAGACCCCCGAGGCTTTTCGTTATCTCGAAGAGGAGCACGCCCGAGGCAAGGTCGTCATCACCATGTGAGGTGGGGTGACTGAGACTGCGGCCCAAAAACTCGCTGGAGCGGACGCAGCCTCAGCGCGGTTTCCCGTTGATGACTGTTTTCCTGCGCCGTTCAGCTCACATCCGTTATGTCAATTCTCCTTCCGGTGCGAATTCGAGCATGGTGAAATGGCTAGTACCCCTCAACACGAGTTCAGAACCACAGAGCTAGACCCGGATCTTCTGTCAACCCCTTTCCGGGTTCAGACGAACTGGCACGTGATAACGGGCGCGCCCTCCTGTGGCAAGACAACGCTGATTGAGCAGTTGGCCAGCCAGGGATTCCAGACGGTTCCGGAGACTGCGCGACTGTACATTGAGAGCGAGATGGCCCAAGGACAAAAGGTCCACCCCATTCACGTAGATGCGGCCGCCTTGCAGCGCACTATCAAAGACATGCAACTGCGTGTTGAGGGTGGATTGCGAGTGAATGATGTCCTCTTTCTCGATGGAGCCGTTCCAGGTTCCCTCGCCTATTACCGGGTCTTTGGACTGAACCCCAATGAGATCTTGATGGACTGCTTCCACCATCGTTATGCTTCCGTATTTGTGCTCGACCCACTTCCGTTTCAGCCTGATGACGAGCGGGTCGAAGAGATCGCTGCCGTTCAAGGGTATCTCGACAAGTGGTATAGCCGCGATTACAAGGCCTTGGGATATGACGTTGTGCGGGTACCCGTATTGTCGATTCAAGAGCGGCTCGCGTTTGTGCTGGAGCGGCTTTCCGAGCAAGGACTGATCTGACAACTGGGTAGTAATCCAGCACAGCATGGCTGACTCTTTTGCAGTACATGATTGACATCGCCATAACGGGACACGATTTGCCCATCCCACACGTCGACCAACAGCAACTCACTCGCGTCGTCACCCTTGTGCGCGACGTTCTCGGCCCTGACGCCGTCGCTGCGTACCTCTTCGGTTCAGCCGTACTGGGCGGCCTTCGATCCGAGAGCGACCTGGACGTGCTTGCCGTCTCAAGGAGGCGCACCTCGCGCGAGGAGAAGCAGCATCTGGTCGACCGGGAGTCCCCATTGCACTTCATCGCCGGAGATGGTATAATGTTCGCAGGCCAAGGGGTACCGAGCGGCGAGGACCTAAAGAGCGTCCCGGTTCGGCTACAACGATGCCGTGAGCGCTGCAGGCTCTGAAAGCCCCAACAGCAGCGCTACGAGCTGAGGGTCAGCCATGCTGTCCGGGTGAAGGGACACGCTGCTAGCAGCTTGGAGCCAGTTTCCTGCATGGTTCACATAGACATCGAGCGCGCGGAGCTTGATCTCAAGAAGGCGGCCTGCGCTGCACCTGCCGCGCAGTCGAGCGACATAGGGTACCAGGCACGTGGTGGTGTGAAACACATAGTCGATCTCCAGCATCTCATAGTCGACGAGGTTGCAGGTCTCCAACATCACCTTCACCTCGGCGACCAACCCAGGGCCTCCCTGGAGCACGGTTGGGCTACAGACCGAGAAACCGCGCCAGTTGTCAGCGCGACCGCGGCCCGCTGCTGGCCAGTCCTTGTCAATGCACGCTCTCAAGAATGCGTCAATGTGATACCGGATTTCGTCCTTATCCCGCTCATGCATGGCTCTTCTCCACAGCCCCTTCCACCGGCGCCAAAGACACGCGTCCCTGGCAGCCAGAACCGTCACGCTGCCCACGCCAGCCGTTTTCTTCCGCCAAGCTGGGCAATCCCATTTTACCATGGGGGCATCAAAGGACTGTCAGTAAAGTGTCAAAAGCAACGTCAAGCGTAGAGCTGTACCTGCTGGGCACGCCCAAGATCCAGGTCGAGGGTGCGCCCCAACGTCTGCCCTACAGCAAAGTCGTGGCCCTGTTGGCCTATCTGGCCGTCACATCCAGAGCTCACAGCCGGGCTGCGCTGGCGACGCTGCTGTGGGGCGAAGTCGATGATCGAAGGGCCAACAGTAGCCTCAGGAACGCACTCTACGTCCTCCGCCGTGAGCTGAACCTGGATCATTGCTTGGTCGTCAGCCGCCACGAGGTAGGTCTGGACGCTGCGCAGCTATGGCTGGACATCGATGGCCTCAAGCACGCCGTTCGGGAGGAAGGGGAGAGCATCCCCGTGCTGAGTGAGACACTGGCCCTGTGGCGGGGTCCCTTCCTAGACGGTCTCTGTGTCTCAGGTGCGCCCGATTTCGATGCCTGGGTCAGCGCCACACAGGCACAGCTCGAGCGCACCTACCTGGAGGGTTGCCTGGCCCTCAGCCGGGCCCACACCGCGGCAGGACAATGGCTTGAGGCGCTGCAGGCGGCCCAGAAGGCGGTAGACCTCGACCCCCTGTACGAAGCGGGGCACTGCCAGGTCATCCGTATGCATTTGTGCCTGGGCGATCGGTCCGCTGCCCTGCGGCAGTATGAACGCTGCCGGGACACCCTGGACAGCGAATTGGGCGTGTTACCCAGCGCCCAAACGCAAGCGCTATATGAACAGGCGTTGGCCGGCGAGGGCCCATCCGCCAGTGCTGCGGCCGAACGAGGCAGCAGGCAGCCTCGCGGCGTTTTTGTCGGACGGCGGCGGGAGATGGCGGCGCTTGATGAGCACCTTGTGGCTGTCCGGCGTGAGGCAGCGGGCCGGTTGGTTCTTGTGGAAGGCGAGGCCGGCGTGGGCAAGACACGACTCGTCCATGAATGGTTGGCCACGGTCGACGACGCCCTTGTTCTGGAAAGTCGCTGTTTTGAGGCGGAGCAAAGCATCCCCTATCACCCCTGGAGCGATCTGCTCCGTACCTCGATGGATCGGGCGCGCTGGCAAGAGCTCAAGCTACCTGACCTGTGGGTAGCCGAGTTAACCCATCTGCTCCCCGAATTGCACGCGATTTTCCCCGGACTGCCCGACCTGACGACGCCCGATCCGCAACTGGCGAGAGGCCGGTTGGGCGAAGCGATACACCAGTGGCTGAGAGCACTGGGTCGACAGTCTAGCATTTGCCTCTTCCTGGACGATCTGCAATGGGTGGACAGGGCCAGCTTGGCGGTCCTTGGTTACCTGATGCGCCACAGTGCCGGCTTGCCGCTGATGCTCGTGGGCGCACAACGCGAGCAGGAGACCGATCCAGCCTGGGACCGCACCCAGAATCTGCTCACCCGTGAGGGCCTTTGTCACAAGATGACCCTCTTTCGCTTGTCCTTTTCGGACATGGCCATAGTCGCCCGACACAGCGGCTTTCAGGCCCCCGACCCGGACGCGTTTCTAAAACGGCTCTTTCGCGAGACAGAGGGCAACCCCTTGTTCGTGGTCGAGATCCTGCAGAGCTTGCAGGGCCTGGAGGTCGATCCTTCCGGCGAGTGGCCCATCCCGCCCACGATCAAAGGCGTGATCCAGGCGCGCCTGGATCGCCTGAGCACGCCAGCCCGCCAAATGCTGGCAATCGCAGCCATCATCGGACGGTCCTTTGCCCATACGACGCTCCGCGCCGTCACCGAACAGCCTGTGGGCCAAGTGCTGGCCGCTCTCGACGAAGGCATCAGCGCGGGCCTGATCGTCGAGCGTGAGGGACGGTACGACTTTGCCCACGATCAGACCCGTGCTGTGCTTTATGGCCGGGTCAGCCAAACGCGGCGGCGGCACCTGCACTACCGTGTTGCCGAAGCCCTGGAGGCCTCTCAACGGGACGAGCTATCGCCCTACCTGGGCCTTCTGGCCAATCACTTTGAAGCGGCCGGCGAGGCCGAAAAGGCTCGACTCTATGCCTTCCGCGAGGCCAAGCGGGCCGTCGAGTTGTACGCGGACGAGGATGCGCTGGCCTGGTACGGTCGGGCGTTTGCCCTGAGCGAGATCGCGCCCCTCGAAATGCCACCACATACCCTGCCCCAGGTCATCCCCTTCCAGCAGCGAACCGTCTCTATCGTACAGCCTGTGGATGCCCTTGGCATTGTCTATCGCCAGCAAGGACTCGTGCACCAGCGCTGTGGCCGGTACGACGTGGCCCGCCAGCTCTTTGAGCGTGCCCTGACCCGGGCTACAGAACGGGGCCGCCGGGACGAGCAGTCGGCCGCGCATGGACTCCTGAGCTTTCTCTGCTACCTCCAGGGAGACTATGAGGCCCTGGCCCAACACGCCCAGAGGGCCCTGGACCTTGCCACAGAAGCAGGTGAGAACGGGCTCCGGGCTGACGGTCTGCGGAACCTGGGCATTGCTGCCTACCGCCGCGGCAAATACGAGCAAGCCATAGCGCTCTACCGGGAGTCGTTGGCGGCCAGCCGTACGATCGACGACAAGGCAGGCATGGCCAAGTGCTACAACAACGTCGGATTCGCGCTCCGCACCTTGCACCGCTTTGACGAGGCGGTCGTTTCTTTTCAGCAAGCCCTCCACTTGTACGAAGAAACAGGCTCCATCGAAGGCAGGGCCGGCGTCCTGGCCAACATTGGCAGCGTCTACGCCCGTAGCGGTGAGCTGGAGCAGGCGCTGGATTGCTTGCAGCGCGCTATCGCCCTGAGCAACAAGTCCCACGCCCACTGGATCACGGCCAAGGCGTACCGCACCCTGGGCAGCGTCCACCTCCAGGCTGGCCGTTGGGACGACGCCCTGGCCTCTGCGGAAAAGGCCCGAGAACTGGCCGAAGAACTGGGCAGCAAAGAGGACCTCGGGGCAGCCTACCGCTTGCTAGGCGAGATCGCGGCAGTCTACAGAGAGAGTGGCCTGGAAGAAGCCGACTTCTACCTCAAGAAAGGGCTGGCTTTGCTGGAAGAGGTTGGGGAAACGTATGAGCTTGGCCGTGCAGCATCGACTCTCGAGGCCTATCGCCAGACGTGCGAGGAAGAATTCGCCCGCGGCGCTGGCCGTCAAGATCGGCAGAGAAGCCTCCGTTCTTGACGAACTGTTGACAAGCTGTTGATGGCCCTGTGTTATAATCAAAGTGGCAATTGACACAGCGGGTTCGATTCGTCCAAGAGAAAAGGAGGAAACGATGAGGAAACTGACCCTGCTCGCCACGGCCATCATCGTCATGGCCCTTCTGTTGGCTTCGTGTGGCCCGACGCCAGAGCCACAGACTATCATCCAGACGGTCGAGGTTGAAAAGACCGTCGTCGAGACCGTCGAGGTCGAAAAGACCGTCGTCGAGACTGTCGAGGTCGAAAAGACGGTCGTCGAGGAGGTGGAGGTCGAAAAGGTTGTCACGCCGACGCCCGATCCCTCCGGCATAAAGCGTGGGGGGACCATGATGGGCGCCATCAGCGCCGATCCCGAAGGCCTTGATCCCCACATCACATCGGCGCACTCCAGCTTTGAGATCCTGGAGAACGTCTACGACACGCTCGTGACGGTGGACGACAGCCTCAACATGGTACCCTCTCTGGCCGAGAGCTGGGAGATCTCTGACGACAATCTCACCTGGACCTTCACCCTGCGCGAAGGCGTCACCTTCCACAATGGCCGGCCCTTGACGGCCGACGATGTGGTCTACAGCTATGAGCGCATCATGAATCCCGACACCGGATCCGGCGTCGCCTGGCGCTTTGGTTCGGTGGAGAGCGTCGAGGCCATCGACGACCTTACCGTCGCGATCCGCCTAACCGAGCCCTCGCCCAACCTGCTGGGCCGGATTGGTGCGTACAAAGGCATGTCCATTATCCCCAAGGAGATCGTCGAAGACGGCACGGTGGATACCCAACCTGTTGGCACCGGACCCTTCAAATTCGTGGAATACGTCCCTGGCGATCGCGTCGTCTTGGAGGCCAATCCCGATTATTGGGAAGAGGGCAAACCCTATCTGGATGGGTTGACCCTCATGATCATTCCCGACGAGACCGTGCGCCTGACCAACTTGCAGACCGGCGAGGTAGACTGGGTGGACAGCCTGCCTCCACAGCAAGTCACCAAGCTCGCCACCTCAGGCGAGGTGATCGTGGACATGGTCAGCGGCGGCGACTACTGGTACATTGGCCTGAACCTCAACCGCGAGCCATTCGACGACGCGCGCGTGCGCCAGGCTATCGCCTATGCCGTCAACCGCAAAGATGTGGCCGCGGCTGCCAAGTGGGACACGGCCTCGCCCAACGATGGCCCGATTCCCCCCGACAGCTTCTGGTACTACGACTACCAGCCTTACGAGCGCGACCTGGAAAAAGCCCGCCAACTGCTGGCCGACGCGGGCTATCCCGATGGATTTGAAACAGAGTTCATGCCCACAACCTTCTACGAAGAGACGGTCCGCTCCGCCCAGGTTCTGCAGGCCCAGCTTGGCGAAATCGGCATCAGCGCCGACATCCGCACGCTGGAATGGGGCACCTGGCTCGAAGAAGAGGGCGCCGGCAACTTTGATATGTATATCTGTGGCTGGATCGGCAACATCGACCCCGATGACTTTTTCTACGCCCAGCATCACACCGACCAGATCTTTAACTTTACCGGGTACAGCAACCCAGAGGTCGATGCATTGCTGGACGCAGGACGGGTGGAAACCGATGAGGCGGCACGCAAAGAGATCTATGACCAGGTGCAACAAATGATCATCGATGAAGCGCCCTACGTCTATCTCTACAACCCTGCCATTGTCCAGGCCTGGCAGCCCTACGTGCACGGGTATTCCGCCATCGGTACCAACGCCAAGCGCTTCGAAAACACTTGGCTCGATCGCTAACCATCGCATCCTGCCCGACCCGGCGACCTGCAGACCTCGGAGACCGCTTCCGAGGTCTGCACCGCCTTTTGGGCAATGACAGGCCAGGGTCGCGGAGGGAGCCCATCAGAAGGACACGCACGGCATGACCCGGTTCTTGATCCGCCGTTTGCTGGCAACGCTGCTGGTGATGCTGGGCGTGTCCTTTGTCGTCTTTATGATCATCCACCTGGTGCCCGGTGATCCGGTGCGGGTGATGTTGGGCCTTCAAGCCGATCAGGCCAAGGTGGAGGAGATCCGCCAGCTCATGGGCTTTGACCGCCCCCTACTGGTCCAGTACGTCGACTGGCTGTGGAGCGCCCTGCACGGGGACCTGGGCCAGAGCTTTATCACCGGACAGAGCGTCTCCGAGGCGGTGATCCAGCGCCTGCCAGCCACCCTATCGCTGGCCATGGCGGCGCTCCTGATTGCCCTGGTCATTGCCCTGCCAGCCGGCATCATCTCGGCCGTGTTTCCACGCAGCCTCTGGGATTACTCGGCCATGATCTTCAGCCAGGTAGGGGTCTCCATCCCCGACTTTTGGATGGGCATCATGTTCATCCTGGTTTTCTCCCTGGCCCTGGGTTGGTTGCCTCCCTCTGGCTACACCAGCCCCTCTGAGGATTTCTGGGGTTGGTTAAGCCATCTGATCCTGCCGGCGATGACTGTGGGGCTGATCAGCGCCTCGATCATGACCCGTTTCGTGCGCTCGGCCATGCTCGAAACGCTGCACGAGGACTTTGTCCGGACGGCGAGGGCCAAAGGATTGGTCGAGAGGGTCACACTGCTACGACACGTCCTGCCCAACGCGGCGATCCCCATCGTCACTATCGTGGGATTGCAGATGGCCTCGCTGCTGGGTGGGGTGGTCATCGTCGAGATCATCTTTGCCTGGCCTGGCTTGGGCCGGCTGGCCCTGGATGCGGTCATCCGCCGGGACTATCCTATGGTCCAGGGTGCGGTGCTACTCGTTGCCCTCTCCTTCGCGGTCATCAACTTGGTGGTCGATCTGCTCTATGCCTACCTCGACCCACGGGTCAAATACTAGGAATTCAGAGCGTGAACGGTATGATGACGGGAGAGCATCTGCATGGCTGAAACCACCGTGACAAACGACCTGGCGCGCCCACAGCGCTCCCGCACAAGCGAAGTGCTGCGCCTCTTGCGGTACAACCGCCTGGCCATGACCGGTGTCGTCATCATCGCCTTGCTCATCTTTTTCACTCTGTTCGGGCCTGCCCTCTCGCGCTACGATCCCCTCGCCATCGACATGTCCGCCCGGCTGCAGCCACCCAGCCTGGAGCACTTGTTCGGCACCGATGATTTCGGACGGGATGTGCTGAGCCGGGTGCTGTCGGGCGCAGCCATTTCCCTCAAGGTAGGTCTGATCGCCGTCGGCATCTCCCTGACCATCGGCACCGCCGCCGGCGCCATCAGCGGCTACTATGGCAGCCTGCTGGACGAGGTGATCATGCGCTTCATGGACATCCTGTTCGCCTTCCCGGCGATCCTGTTGGCCATCGCCATTCTGGCGGCCCTGGGACCGGGCGTCGGCAACGCCATGATCGCCATCGGCATTGTGTATACCCCCATCTTTGCCCGCATCACCCGTGGCAGCGTGCTCACCGTGCGCGAGCAAGTGTACATCGACGCCGCCAGAGCCGCCGGCTGCCGCGACAGGCGCATCATGGCCCGCCACATCCTTCCCAACGTCGCAGCCCCAATCATCGTTGAGACGACCTTGAGCCTGGCCTTTGCCATTCTGGCCGAAGCGGCCCTCAGCTTCCTGGGCCTCGGCACGCAACCTCCCGATCCCAGTTGGGGCCGTATGCTCTCCGAGAGCCGGGCCTACATCCTGGATGCTCCCTGGCTGGGGATCTTTCCCGGACTGGCTATCATGTTCACGGTTATGGGTTTCAACTTTTTGGGAGATGGCCTCCGCGACGCATTGGACCCGCGGCTGAAACAGGTTCTGGAGCCGGGGCGGCGTGAATGACCAGCACCCACCCCGACAACCCACCCTCCTTGCCGGGATCTGGCTGATCTCCCTGGCCGGCATGACCCTGGAGATCACCCTCAGTCGTGTGTTCTCCGTCCTGTTCTTCTACCACTATGCCTTTGCCATCCTATCCATCGCCATGTTGGGCATTGGACTGGGAGCGGCGCTGGTTCACCGGCGGAGATCGGTCCCGGCCCCCGGCAGATCCCTGCTGCATGCCCAGGCTCTAACCCTGCTGGCCAGCATCGCCGCGTTGGCGCTGGCTCTGACCCTCATCGCTACGGTCTCTATCGACGGCCGTCTTCTATTGGCAGCAGCCGCCAGCATCCCCTACCTGCTTCTGGGCATGACGTTGGCGACCCTGTTCACTGCCTGGCCGGGGGCGAGCCCCTCCCTGTATGCGGCTGACCTTGTCGGCGCGGGCCTGGGGGCGGCCGCCGCCATTCCCCTGCTGAATTGGCTGGGTGGGCTGGATGCCCTGTTGTTCATTGTGCTCCTGTTCGCTGTTGGCTCCTTGCTCTTCGGCTTGGCCAGTGGGCAGAGCATGAAACCCTTGCTGGCCATCGGCTCTGGCGCCATGGTCCTGGTTGTCGCCACTCTGTTCGTCCTGGGCGGCCTCGACCTGGACATGGGACGGCTGGCCACTCCCAAACCCCTGACGCAACAACTCCAGCAGTCTCCCCAGTCGCGCATTGTCTACACGCACTGGGACGCTTTTGCCCGCACCGATCTGCTGGAATCCAGGGCCGATCCGTGGCGCAAAGAGGTCTATATCAACGGTGCCGCCGGTTCGATCATGCCCCGCTTGCCGTCGAGCGCCGACGACGAGCAGCGCGTCACAGACGACCTCGGGTTCTTCCCCTTCGCCTCCTCTCCACCCGGCCGGGTCTTTGTGCTCGGGCCAGGAGGGGGCAAGGACGTCCTCTTTGCCCTGCTGGCCGGCAGTCAGGACGTCACCGCCATCGAGGTCAGCCCTGGCGTGGTCCAGGCCGTCCAGCGCTATGCCGACTATAACGGTGGCCTGTTCGACCATCCCTATGTGACCGTGGCCGTGGACGAGGGGCGAAGCTATCTGCGTCGCAGCGGGGCGCAGTTCGACCTGATCTCCCTGTCGGAGGTGATTGCGCTGACGGCCGAGCGCGGCAGCTACATCCTGGCAGAGAACTATGCATACACGGTCGAGGCCCTGCACGACTACCTGGACGCCCTGGCGCCGGGGGGCCGGATCGCCCTGAAGCTCTACGACGAGTATACGCTGACCCGGGCGTTCACGACCGCCATCACCGCCCTGCGCGAGCGTGGGTTGGATGAAGCCACTGCAACGAGGCGCATCGTGGTCCTGCTCGACCCCAGTCTCCTCTCCGAGGAGGCACCCTTCCGCGGCCCGCTGCTGATCCTGTACCGCGACCCGGTCAGCCCCCAGGCCGCCGAAGAGCTCCTGGGCGACATCAGGCAAGCGGGCTATATCCCCCTGTTCGTGCCCCACGTCCACGAACGTCCGCCGCTGTCGGTGCTTGCCAGCGGACAGACCACGCTGCAGCAACTGATCGAGGGCTTTGCTCGGGCCGACGTATCGCCCACCACCGATGACCGCCCGTTCTTCTACGAGTTCCGGCCTGGGCTGCCAGAGGTGCTGCGGCAGTTGCTGGTCGTGTTGGGCATCGTGACCGGATTGGGCCTGGTCTACCTCCTGCTGGCGGCGCGTCGGAATGCGTTGACCCCCAGGCCGGGCGTGTTCTGGTCCCTGACACTCTATTTCGCTCTGCTGGGTGCCGGCTTCATGCTCATCGAACTGGCCGTCATCCAGCAACTGACCCTCTTCCTGGGCCATCCCACCACGGCGCTCACTGTGAGCCTGTTCGCAGCCCTGATCAGCAGTGGGCTGGGCAGCTTGACCGCGGGTCGCCTGGGCAGGGCACGGACGCAGCGCACCCTCCTGTTCAGCGCCCTTCTGAGCGGGCTGCTGGCCTTGACCTACACCGGCTTGATCCCGCTACTGACGGACGCGTTGCTGGCTCTCGCCCTGCCGGCGCGGATCGTCACAGCCATGGCCATTATCTTTCCCCTCTTTTTCGCGCTGGGCATGCCCTTCCCGCTGGGGTTGCAGGTGGCTGGTAGACGGGCGGGTTCGTCGATGGTCCCACTGGTCTGGGGTGTGAACGGCGTGACGTCGGTCATCGGCTCCGTCGCCGGGATCGCCCTGGCCATGCTCGGCGGGTTTGGCACGGTGCTTGCCGCAGGCGGCCTCCTTTACCTGGCCATCGCCCTGCTGGCCTGGAGAGCAACACCATGACGCAACCAGGCGATGCCGCCGCCCGGAATTCTCCGTCCCTTTCCACCTTCTCAATCGTCGCCTACGATCCAGCTGGGCCGGAATGGGGCGTTGCGGTTCAATCTAGGTTCCTGGCGGTGGGCGCCATTGTGCCTTGGGCTCGGTTCCGTGCTGGGGCTGTGGCCACGCAGGCCCGGGGCAACGTCTCGTTTGGCCCCCAGGGGTTGTCCCTGATGGGAAAAGGGTTGAGCGCCCAGGAGACGTTGGATCACCTTCTCGCCGGCGACGACAGGCAAGAATCCCGGCAAGTCGGCTTGGTAGATGCCCAGGGTGCGACGGCCAGTTACACCGGCGCCGAGTGCCGCTCCTGGGCTGGTTCGCTTTGCGGCACCCACTATTCTGTCCAGGGCAATCTGCTGCATGACGCTGCCACGCTGGAGGCAATGGCGCGGGCCTTTGAGGATGGCACCGGCGAGCTGGCGGACCGGTTGGTGGCTTCGTTGGCTGCTGGCCAGCAGGCAGGTGGGGATCGGCGGGGGCAGCAAGCGGCGGCCCTCTTGGTGGTGCGCGCCCAGGGGAGCTATGGGCCGGATGACGACCGCTACGTTGACCTTCGGGTCGACGATGCACCCCAGCCCATCGACCAGTTGCAGGCGCTTCTGGGCTTGCACCGCCTGCTCTACATCCCCCCAGAACCGGATGAGTGGGCACCGGTTGAAGGCAAACTCGCCCGCGATCTGCAGCGTGTCCTCAGGCGCGCCGGGCACTATGCGGGTCCCATCACCGGCGATTATGACAAATCCACAGGACAGGCGCTGGCGTCGCTGATGGCCATCGAGAATCTGGAGGAACGTTTCCAGGAAGCCGAAGGCCTGATCGACAGGCGCGCGGTGGCGATGCTGCGGAGGCGGTATGGAATGTAGGTTGCCCGCTACCTGACGATTTCCTTGCTTTTTGATCACAACCGCTCCGCAGCGTATTGCCTCCGGCCAAGCTTGGCCCGGCAAAGCCTTCATCCCGGCCTACATGGAACAGGAAGGTGTGCCGGGCGTTGCCATCGTGCTGGTACGTGACGGGCGCGCGGTCTGGGCCGAAGAATTCGGCGTCACCAATGTCCTCACCGGGAAACCAGTCACGCCCGATGCCACCTTCAAGGTAGCTTCGAACAGCAAAGTGGTCACTGCCTACATCGCCTTGCGGCTGGTGGACCAGATGGCGTCTTTTTCAATGGGGACTTGGCCATCGAGATCGCCCATCGCCCAAATCCCCTATCCGAATCCCCCAAGTGGGGGAGGACACATCCCCAACTTTCTGGCTATACTGGATGCAGCAGTGACATCCGCAGCGCCCATCGTGGGCAAGAGGCAGGCAACAAGCATCGAATGAAAGAAAGGAGTATCTGAACCATGGATTTCGGCAAAGTCTTGAAACGTTCTTGGCACATGGTCACGCGCTACCGGGCGCTCTGGATCTTTGGC
>Ga0180437_10008113_pt1 | contig 13443 bp, 3 predicted proteins | sample SS_ome_4_FD_132410 | JGI IMG/M metagenome (GOLD analysis project Ga0180437, IMG submission 132410) | Hypersaline lake sediment archaeal communities from the Salton Sea, California, USA - SS_3_D_1 metaG | ecosystem: Environmental > Aquatic > Non-marine Saline and Alkaline > Hypersaline > Sediment...
AGGCTTCGACGGGGAAGGCTGATCACGGATGGCAAGCCGGGGCGCTCTGACCCCGTTAACAACGGAGCAAACACTCCAAAGTGCCGATAACACTTGGATTCCAGTCCCGCAGGCCGCGATCGCGGCTGCCCCAATGGCGGTCTACTCCAGTCTAGGGACAAAATGACCGCCTAGGCGGTCACGTCCCCCCCGGTCTCGCGCCGGCGGATCGGGGGCCGGACGTCAAAGAGCCGGAGTGCGGTTTTCTCTGCAAACCGCGAGATGGGTGAAGAATTTCTTAAAATACCCTTAGCACAACGCATTGGGTCTTGACATACATCCAGTCTTTTTGGTATACTATCACTGAGGAAACAATCCATCACCTATACGCGCGTAAGGAGGGCCGAGAATGAAAGAAAGCCGCTGTCCCTGCAGGAAAGAGGATAGCGGCTTTGTCCTTTTGTGACGAACCGCATAACAACCGAGGTACCCGAGTACTCGCTCCACGTGGCCGGCACCACTGGAGCCCAGGGCATCGAGTGGCGGAGCATCCTGCCCAGACAACGCATGTCAGCGTTCCCAGAACCACGACAGGGACACCCCAGAGCTAGGGCCCTGTTGTGCCCTGACATCATCGAATTTCTGATCACGTTCGTTCAGGCGTATGGGCAGAGACTGTTCATACGCCTTGCTTTTTTCGCTCGTGTCCACCTGTACTTTAAGAGATGGCTTGAAGCTTCGCGTATTCCTTATTCTTGCCAGGATCAGCATACAAGATCAGCATATCAGGAGGATAATCATGAACAGCACCAAGTCTTCCGGCCGATCAGTTGCACGCTACTTGCTGTCGTGGCTGACAGTCATGGTGTTACTGATTCCAACCGTGCCTGTGGCGGCCCAAGCTCCCGATGGACAGGACGATCAGCCCACCGCACCCACGGTGCTCTCGACACCATCAAGTGCGCACATCGTTCCGCCTTCCACACCACGGAACCCCGCGGCTGTCCTCTGGAACCAACCAATCAGCACCGTCAACCAGAATGCATACGCCAACCAGGAATTTGTGGATCCAGCCGATGATCCCTACGACATATTCATTGCCGACGACTTTGCCAATTCGGCCCCCTGGCACATCGATACGATCTTTGTCCCGGGCAGCACGTGGAATACGGGATGCGACCTCACGTGCGCCACTACGCTGCACTGGCAGATATACGGCGACGCTGGTGGCGAGCCGGACGGCCATCCATACGGTGGAGGTAACCCACCGATATGGGATCTCTCGCTCCCGCCCGCCGATTCTCACGTCACGCTCAGCACCGGCGTCGACGGCTGGCTGTCCAACGTCACGCTATCCCTGGCCACACCCATCAGTCTGCCACCGGGTACCTGGTGGCTGGTCTTTTATCCCGCCATGGAGTTCGCTCCATGCTGCCAGTATGGCCGACACGTAGCTGCCACCACGAACGGCCATGCTGCCCAGGTGATCAATCCACTTGGCGGGTTCGGCTTCCCGACGACCTGGACATCGGTTACATCCGCCTCTACGTGGGACTTGAGCACACAGGACATTGCCTTTCGGTTGGAGGGAACAATCCCTCCCCCAATAGGCCCATTGCAGTACGAGTTCCACGACATCGACGACGACAATACCGACAACAGCTCTGGCAACGACGACGGCGTCGTCAACCCAGGCGAAACCATCGAGATGTACGTTACCTTGCGCAACTATGGCGTCGACACCGTTACTGGAGTGGAGGCTGCTATCAGCACCAGCAGCTCCTACGTTACCTGGATCTATAACACGTTCAGCCCTTACCCGGACGTACCCGGCGGCAGCAGTAGCAGCAATATCAACGACTTTGACTTTGAGGTGGACCCCAGTACCCCCGACGGGCACGTCATCCACTTTGATCTGCTCATCACAGCCAGCAATGGAGGGCCGTGGAGTGACAGCTTTGACGTTACTGTTGTGGGTGGCGGTGTGAGTGGAACCGCGGCCCTGATTTCTGATCAGACAGAATTGCAGGCCATCACTCCCATACTCGACGGCATGGGCATGCCCTACGACGTGATGAACAACAACTGGAACGGCACACAGGGGATCTATACCTCCGACTATGGCTTTCTCAGCAACTATGGCGTCGTGGTGTGGTATGCCTCTGGAAACTCGTGGGGCCGCAACATCACCCAACAGGAACATGACGCACTGGAGCAATTTGTGCAAGCCGGTGGCGGGCTGCTGGTAACCGGTTACGACACGTTGGGCCATCCCACAGACCCATTGCTCGCGGACCTGGTCCGCTCCAGCAGCAGCGGGGACGGCCCTTTTACGTACGACTATACGATCAGCAGCGGCAGCCATCCCATCGCCGATGGCCCGTACGGTTATTTCCCGACCGGCACCCCACTGGTGGCGGCAGACAGCGACCACGACATGGCCGAGGCGGACACTGGACGGGGCGCGACGACCGTCGCGCAGCTTTCCAGCGGGCACGACAAAATCATCGCGACCGAGCTGCCCTCTGGGGGCAAGATCGTGTATTGGAACGGCAATCAGAATGCCTCCGACTGGACTGGGATCTTGACGGCGCTGCAGGAGCAAAGGGGCGACGGCGAGCACAAGCGAGAGCCCGACGGGGAAAAGTCCATCGGCAGCCTCAGCATTGATGACCTGGGGAATCAAGCCGAACCAGTAGCGCTGGCCGATAACCCGCCCGAGGCCAACTACGACGGAGAGGGCCCGGTCTGGGTCGTGCCGCCCGAGGCGCTGTCGCAGGCGCAAACCGGTATCGTACCGTTGGGCTCGCAGAGCGTGACCTTTCCCGCTACTGGTGATACCATCGACGTGACGTATGATCCCTATTGGTGGCACGCCGGTGACTATGCGGAAGGCAGCCGCACGCTGAGCATGGATAGCGTCAATCGCGTCGACTACAACCTGTTTATAAGCTACAACAGCCTCAATAGTACCGGTCACGTGGACTTTAGCCTGTACATCAACGGCGCGTACGTGGGGAGCTTTACAGTATTGCCCGGCGAATACTCCAAGCTGGTGAGCTTTTCTTTCAACGCGATCAGTGGGCCGGTCTACAACGTGCGCCTGGAGGAAACCAACACCGTGGATCCCGGTGCTGGCTCCATCACAATCCCCCTCGACACCTCCTACATGACGTTCTTCGGCCCATCGACGGCCGAACAGGTCGCGTTGCTTCAGAACACGCTGGACTGGCTGATGCCAGTCACGCCACCGGGGGATCCGCACGAGCCCAACAATCACTGTGGACAGTGTACGCCCATCTTTGCCGACGTGCCCATCACCGATCCGACCATCGATCCGGCAGGCGACTATGACTACTATTGCTTCACCAGTGGCGGCGGGCACACCATCTCAGCAGATATCGACGCCCAGGTGAACGGCTCACCGCTGGACTCGGTACTCACACTCTTTGACAGCAACTGCTCCACCCTCCTGGCCGAGAACGACGACCACAGCGGGCTGGATTCGTACCTGCAATACACGCTGCCGCACGACGGCATCTACTACCTGAGGGTGCGGGAATACAACCATCCGAACGAGGGAGGAGGCAATTTCTCCTACAGCATCCTGTTGCACGATACCCCACCATCACAGGCGTTTCCCTTCTTCGACGACATGGAATCGGGGATAAACGGTTGGGGGGTGGATGGTCTATGGCACCAGGTACAGGACGGCGTCAGCCCCTATCCCAACAGCCATAGCCCCACCCATAGTTGGTGGTACGGTCAGGACAGCACCGGCGACTATGATACCGGAGCGGCCAACAGCGGCAATCTGACATCCCCGCCGGTCGCGATCCCGTCCGGCACCCAGGCCTCGCTCAGCTTTTGGCAGTGGTATGAGACCGAACCCACGTTGTCACCGCAGAGCATCTACTTTGACGTCTACCACGACACCGACGGAGACGACATCTCGGGCGGTTCCTACACCGACTGGGCCAACGATTTGAGCAACGAGGGCCACACGGTCGTCGAGTACAACCAGCCCATCGATCTGGCGACGTTGAGCGGGCACCAGGTGCTGGCCCTCTTCGATCCCGAAGTCACTTTGACCACCGCTGAAATCACGGCCATCAACGCCTTTATGCAGGATGGCGGCAGGGTGGTGGCGCTAGGTGAATGGGGCGACCTTGGTGGCACCAACACGATCCTGAACGCTTTGTCCAGCGCTCACGGCATCACCTTCAATGATGACACTGTGCTTGACACCACGGACAACGACGGCGGTGATGACTGGCCTCTGATCCACAACTTTGCCGATCATCCCCTGGTCCAGGGAGCCAATACAGTGGTGTTTTACGCGGGTTGTTCGCTCGCACTGAGCAGCCCGGCCGTACCTCTGGCGACGGGAGACGACGATACATTCGTGACGTCTGCCATCTTGTCTGCGGCGGGTGTCGGCGACGAAGACGCGAACAGCAGTGACCAGTCCGCAGCGCCACAAGCCATCATCCCCGGCGCTCCAGTGGTGATGGCCTACGCCCAGGTGGGAGATGGCGAACTGATCGCCATCGGTGACAGCAATCCGTGGACAGACGCCGATCCGGATGGTGATGGGGACATAGCACTGGACGAGTACTCGAACACGACATTGTCCCGTCGGATGTTCAGCGAACTGATAGACTACTCTGCATTTGATCAGAAATGGATCCAGATATCGGTGGATGGCGGACCGTTCCAGGATCTGCAACAAGTCACGGGTGGCCCAATGAACACCTGGCACGAATACAACGTGAGCCTGGCCGCTTACGAGGGCAGCACGGTACGCATCCGCTACCATTTCGACACCATCGACTCGCTCTACAACAACCACCGGGGCTGGTACATCGACGACGTGCACATTGGGGCCATCTCTTCTGACGTAGGACCAATACGCGTCTACGACTACTACATTGACGACGACAACATTGGCGAGAGTTCCGGCAACGGGGATGGCTGGCCCGATCCGGGCGAGACGATCGAGATGACCGTGGTATTGATAAACGAAGGCAGTGCCACGGCATTCAACGTGTCCGCCTGCTTGAGCGAAGCCAGTCCCTACGTAGATGGGTTCCTGTTTAACACGTGCGCAAACTATGGCGACATCCCTGGCAGTGGGACAGCATCCAACTTGGGGGCCTCCGACTTTGACTTTGTCATCGATCTAGCAGCGCCCATCGGGCACGTGATCCACTTCGACGTGGGCATCACCGCCGACAACGGTGGCCCCTGGACGGACGCTTTCGGGGTCACCGTGGGGTCATCAGAGCCGAACATCGTGTACTCTGGCTATGACATCGACGACGACAACTACCAAGAAAGTGTGGGCAACGGGGACGGGCTCGTCAACCCAGGCGAGACGATCGAACTATACGTAGAGGCAGGCAATATAGGCAATGCGACCGCCTCAAGCGTCGAGGGATGCATCGCTGAATACAGCCCATACGTGGATGGGTTCCTATTCAACACCTGTTCGGGTTACGGAGACATCCCCGGCGGCGGTGCAGCCTGGAACTATAACGACTTTGACTTTGAGGTGGACCCAGATACACCGGGTGGGCACATAATCCACTTCTGCATCGACTTTAGCGCCGCCAACGGAGGGCCGTGGAGCGCCTGCTTCGACATCCCTGTCATCGGCCCGCTGCCAAACAATGTGCTGCGCGTGGAACCGCCTGATCAGGACGTCTGCCTCAGCGGAGGGGACTTTCACGTGGATGTTGAGGTCGAGAACGTCTCCCACCTGGGCGCGTTCCAGTTCGACCTGGTCTATGATCCATCCATCGTGCGCATCAATAGTCCGGCCGACGTGGACCTGGGTCCCTTCCTGGGCAGCACCGGCTGCAGCGTCATGGAAGTGGGACCAACCATCAACAACGCCGCCGGCCGCCTGACCTACGCGGCAAACATCATCGGCGCATGCAACGGGCCCAGCGGGGACGGGGTGGTGGCGACCGTCACGTTCGACCCGGTAGGCGTGGGCAATAGCAATCTGACGCTGGAGAACGAGCAACTCCTGAACACAGACTATCCACCAAGCCCCATCGCGCCGGTCAACCTCTACCACGGCCACGTCACGGTGGAGAACTGCTTCTTTGCCGACGTGGACCGCGACGGCGACGTGGACATCACCGACATCTACAACATCGCCTACCGCTGGGGATGCCAATGTGGCGAGACGTGCTACGTCGCCGCCTACGACCTCAACGACGACTGCGCCATCAGCATCAGCGACATCCAAATCGCGGCATGCTACTTTGGCTGGCCCAACGGCAACTTTTCCGGCTGCTACGTGCCCACCGGCAGCGGCATCGGGCCCCTATCTGAGCAGTCAGCGACGCTTCGTATGCGGCCTGAGGAGATCCACGCCCAACCAGGCGAGTCGTTTACCGTCGACCTGACCGTCGAGGACGTCCAGGACCTGGCCGGGTTCGAGGCCCTCCTACACTATGATCCTCGGATACTGCGCTTTGACGGCCTCGCGCTGGGTGATTTTCTCGCCAGCACTGGCAATGCAGCGGAACCCCGGGAGGCCCAGGTGAACCTCGATGCCGGGACGGTAACGCTCGGTGGGTTCAGCATCGGGGAGCAGGACAGCCCAGACGGCTCGGGAACGCTGGTCACGTTGACGTTCACCGTCCAGGGTGCAGGCGCAAGCACCCTGGCGCTGTCCGACGTACAGTTGGCTCAGCAGTGCGGATTGGCGCAGCCTACGCCAGCAAGCGTCAATGCGCGCGTGATCAGCGGCCGGTCCCTGTACCTACCTCTTGTACACAAGTAATACCGAACAAGGGGGAAGCCTGGCATTTGATGCAGGCTTCCCCCTTCCAACCTGCCGGTCAATCGGCTTGCCTCACCTAAAGCACGATGGGCTACAGCCCCATACCAACATCCAGGAGGTGCCCATGTTCTCCCTCAAATCGAGGCTCAATCGATTCTGTCTCGTAGCAGCAGCCTTCATACTGTCATTGGTGTCCATATCGATCCTGCTGGCCACCTTCGCCTCCGCCCAGAACGGCGTACCGGGAATCAGAGCGAGGCCCGCGACCGCAGATGGGAGATCCACGCGACAGGTGGCAACTGTATGGGTGGAACCCGCCGTCACCGTGGTGGGGGATGGGGACACATTTCGCATCCACGTCATGATCAAAGATGCAGTCGATCTGGGTGGTTTCCAATTCGTCCTGGACTATGATCCCGCCATCATCGAAGCACTACACCCATCCAACCCTGTGGCCCTGGGGCTTTTCCTGAGTAGCACGGGACGCAGTCCGACCGAGTTCCAAAACGAAATCGATCCCACGACCGGTGTCATTACCTACGCCGTGTTCACAATGGGCAGTGCCGCAGGCCCTGACGGCAGTGGGATGCTAGCTTACGTCGACTTTCAGGCCCGAGCCCTGGGAACCAGTGCCCTGGCGCTGACAGATGTGGAGGTGACAAATACGGGCGGCTCACCCCAGGACGCAGCCACCATCAACGGTCTGGCCATCGTCGCCGCTTCCCCCAGCCCGGCCGTGTCTATCGTCAAGACCGTCGACCCGCCCAACGTCGGGCTCGATGGTTTGTTGACCTACACGATACAGGGCAGCTTTCTGTACCCCGGGCAACACTCATATGACGAGGTCATCTTTGACCCCATTCCCGATGACGCTACTTTCGTGATGGGCAGTGCTGCCTGGAACGATCTTCCGACACCCCAGTTGTACAGCACCACGATAGACGCCATTTACCACCATCGCAAGGGCGTCTTTACCGACGATGACCAGTGGAAGATCACCTTCCAGGTTCAAGTGGAGGACTTGCCCTATGGAACGGTGATTCGCAACACTGTGACCGAGGCAAACCAGTTTGATGGGGCAGCATACTCCGGTCCCCATACCAGTACCAGTAGCGCGACCATCACCGTCTTTCACAATTACCTGCCCATCGTGCTAAAGACCTATCACCGGTGACACAAACGTGTGTGAGGGCCACCGGGCTGCCCCGGTGGCCCTCAGGCTATTGCAGTTGCGTGGTTCCGCCAGCGCAATTGATACAATCTGCGAGCAAGGATGGAGGCATATACAGTGAAATGGCAAGCAATCGCGCACCTGTTCATTATGGCCAGCGTGCTCTTGATACCGTTTCCAGATAGCTCGGTAGCCCACGAGAGCGGAGGTCCCCGATACCTCATCACCCTCAAATCGCGACAGTTTGTCCCCAGCCCGGGGATGGAACCGGATCTGGCACAAGAGCTGACAGGGACAGGTGAAGGACGGCGCCACGTGCTTCTTCAGTTCGAGGATATCCCGAGCGAAGCACAGCGCGCGGCACTCGAAGCGGCAGGCGCACAACTGCTGGACTATGTACCCCACCAGGCCTGGTTCGCCTCTTGGCCCGTAGGACTGAATCCCCAAGAGATGGCTGGGGGTCAGGTTCGCTGGATGGGCAGGATTGAGCCAGCAGATCGCATAGCCCCCATTCTGCGCAGCCGCGGCGTCCGGCCAGGATTGATCGACGAGCAGGGGCAGACCAAGCTGGACGTGCGCTTTTTCGCCGACGTCTCGGCTGACGAGGCGATGCATATTCTGAGTGCACACGGGGCAGCAGTCGAAGCTGAGTTGCCGGATTTCCATCGCTTTGTCATCCGCACAGATCCAGGAGCCATCGATTCCTTGGCTCAGGAAGACAGTATACAATGGATCACGGAAGCTGCCCCTCCCAAGACAACGCACAACGATGGCTCTCGTGCTCGCACCCACGTCGACCTCGTGCAGTCTGCACCCTACAACCTGAGCGGCAGTGGTGTAGACCTGGGCATATGGGATGGCGGCAGGGTATACAACCACCTTGACTTTTCCGGGCGGCTGACCATCGCAGAGCCGAGCGCGCCGACGGGCGATCACGCTACGCACGTGGCAGGCACGATGGCCGGCGACGGCGCTAATAGCGCCAGCCAGGGAGGCACCCCCCTGCAATGGAAGGGAATGGCCCCGGGAGCGGGCATCGTGTCCTATTACTGGGATAACAATCTGACCGACCACAACGGCGCTATCAACACCCTCGGCATCGAACTCTCCCAGAACTCTTGGGGCTACACCGTGGGCGAGTGGTGGCCCGGCAACTGCTACCTGTACGGCGACTATGATTACGATGCTCCGGCCTATGACGATATCGTCACAGGCCTGTACGGCCGGCGTATCCCGGTCGTATTTGCGGCAGGAAACGAACGCGACGATGGAGATTGCGGGATGAGCAGCACGCCGCCGTACCTCAATTACGCCAACGTCGCGCCTCCTGCCACCGCCAAGAACATCTTGTCCATCGGCGCGACCAATTCCAACAACGACTCTATGACCAGTTTCAGCAGTTGGGGTCCCACAGACGATGGTCGAATCAAACCCGACGTGGCCGCGCCCGGTTGCGAATCGTCCGGCGAAGGGTATATCCATTCCACCCTGCCGGGCAACACGTATGGTGGCCCCGGATGGTGCGGCACCTCAATGGCCGCCCCAGTAACCTCTGGTATCATTGGGCTGGTTATCGAGCAGTACAGAGCGAGCTTTGGCGATGACCCGCTCCCCTCGACGTTGAAAGCATTGCTGATCCAGACTACTCTAGATCTGGACGATGGTACCAGTTACTATAACCCTGGCCCTGACTATGCCTCCGGCTACGGGCGAGTCGACGCCCAAGCGGCCGTGGACGAGGTGATCGCCGGACATGCACACGAGGATCAGGTCTCCCACAGCCAGACCGATACCTATACCATCACTGTTCCGACGGGAACGCCCATACTCAAGATCACGCTGGCCTGGGACGACGAACCCGGCGCGGTGAACGCAAGCCCAGCCCTTGTAAATAATCTGGATCTAGTCTTGGTGGAGCCGAACGGCACCACGCTGCACCGTCCCTGGGTGCTCGACCCTGCCAATCCCAGCAACGACGCTGCCACAGGTATCGACAGCGTCAATAACGTTGAGCAAGTCCAGGTAGACAACCCGACGCCCGGCACCTGGTTGGTGCAGGTGATTGGCACCGCCGTGCCGGTTGGACCACAACCGTATTCACTCGCCGGCCACACCTTTGCCCCCAGCGGAGTGGGGAACGTTGGTCCGCTGGTGTACAATGGACACGTCATCGATGACGACGACCAAGACAACAGCTCTGGCAACAGCGACGGCATCGTCAACCCCGGCGAGACTATCGAGATGTATGTCGAGATACTCAACAGCGGCAGCGACGAGGCTACCGACGTGCATGTCACGATCAGCACCAGCAGTCCGTACGTCACCTTTCCCCTCAACACAAGCTCGGGCTACGGCAACATTGCCGGCGGAGGGACAGCGATAAACGCCGATGACTTTGACTTTGAGCTAGATCCGGGCACCCCTGATGGCCATATGATACACTTTGATCTGGACATCACTGCGTCCAACGGCGGCCCTTGGACCGAGGTGCTCGATGTGCCCGTGGTAGGCTCCCCTGCCCCTCAGGCACAGTGGACCTTTCTGGTCTACCTTGACGGGGATAACAATCTGGAGGGCGCCGGCATCGAAGACTTTTTAGAGATGTCGAGCATCGGTTCCACAGACGACGTTCATATCTTGGTCCAGTTCGATCGTGTCCCTGGCTACGACATCAGCCACGGCAACTGGACGTCTGCAAAACGCTTCCACGTCACCCAGGGAATGACACCCATTGCCGGCAATGCCCTTCAGGACATCGGCGAGGCCAATATGGGCGACCCACAAACCCTGATAGACTTTGTCCAATGGGGCATGACCAACTACCCGGCCGATCGGTACGCCATCGTTCTCTGGGACCACGGGAGCGGCTGGCGCTTGAGACCTGACGAGACACCTCCCTTCAAGGACATTGCCTACGACGAAACGAACGGAGGGGACGCGATCGAGATGCCTGAACTACTCAGCGCCCTGGACACGTTGAGCAACGGCGGCTCGGAGCCTCTTGACCTGGTCGGCTTTGACGCCTGTCTCATGGGCATGATCGAGGTCGATAACCAGGTTATTCCCCACGTCGACGTACGAGTCGGCTCCGAGGAAGTCGAGCCCTGGGCCGGCTGGCGCTATGACACAGTCCTTTCAGACCTGGTGAGTAGCCCACTGATGCTACCCAGCGAACTGGGCACACTGATCGTGGAACGGTATTTCGCCTCCTATGGTGACGACCACACAATGTCCGCCGTCGACCTACGTTCCCCCTATGGCACCCTCAACGCAGCGGTCGACGATTTTGCATCGGCCCTGATCAATGGGGATAGCAGTCACCACGCCGAGATCGCCGTGGCCCGCACCCAGACGCAAGAGTTCCACAACATCACCTACATTGACCTGTTCGACTTTGCCTACCAGGTGAACCAGGAGGTAGCAGATGCCGCGATCAACGCTGCTGCGACCGCGGTGATGAACGCAGTGGACGACGCTGTAATCCGTGAGCGCCACGGCGCGGGCTGGCCTGGTGCACACGGCATCAGCATCTATTTTCCCGAATCACAGACCAGCTATGACATCCGCTACGACGGTGATATGGATTGGCTTCAGTTCACCGCGGGGACCCAGTGGGACGACTGGCTGCACGCTTTCTACGCCAGCGGCGGCACTTGCGCTGACCCGAATGAACCCAACGACACCCCCGGGCAGGCCACACCCATCGGCTACACGGCCACACTGGCCGATCCGGATATCTGCCCAGCGGGCGACAAGGACTATTACTCCTTCGCCGGCACCGCTGGCGATTCAATCGTCGCGGACGTCGATGCCCAGGCTATCGGCTCGTTTCTCGATCCTTACCTCTATCTCTACGATACTGACGGGGTCACTGAACTCGCCCACAACGATGACTATGACGGCCTGGACTCACGCATTGAATACGTACTTCCTGCTAGCGGCACCTACTATCTTGAAGTGCGCGAGTATAGCCACGGGTTCGAGGGTGGTCCGGAGTATTTCTACACGCTTTCGCTCACCACTGGCGATCAAGATGCCCCGTGGAGTGATGACATGGAATCGGGCAGCAATGGCTGGGTGGCCGACGGGTTCTGGCACCAGGTGGAAGATGGAACAAGTCCCTACCCCGAGATGCACAGCCCCACCCATAGCTGGTGGTACGGCCAGGATGTGACCGGGGATTATGACAACGGGGCCAGAAATGCCGGGAGCCTGACTTCGCCCGCCATCAACATCCCGAGCAGTACAATCAGTGCGAGCTTGAGCTTGTGGTCATGGTACGAGACGGAGACCGCCGGTACCGCGCACGATCAGCGTTGGGTGCAAATCTCCGCCGACGGCAGTCCGTTCCACGACCTGGCACAGCTATCAGGTGACCCGATGCAAGACTGGGTCGAGCACAGCTTGGACCTCTCCCCCTATGTAGGAAGCCAGGTCCATGTCCGTTTCTACTTTGACACAGTCGACACTTATTACAACCATTACAGAGGTTGGTACATCGACGACGTGTCAATTAACATAATCACCTCAGACGTGGGGCCAGTTATATCCAACGGACTCGTCATCGATGATGACAACAACGATGACAGCGCCGGTAATGGGGATGGCATCGCCGATCCAGGCGAGACGATTGAGATGTACGTAGAGCTGCTCAACACGGGCACCCTTAGCGCGACAGGTGTGGAGGTCTGTATCAGCGAGGACAGCCCGTACGTAGATGGGTTCCTCGACAATGTCTGTTCTGACTATGGCGACATCGCCAGTGGAGGGGTAGCGCTCAATTGGGATGACTTTGAGTTCACAATCGACCCCTCTGCCCCCCCCGAATATGGGATCCACTTTGACCTGATCATCAGCGCTACCAACGGCGGACCCTGGTTCGACTCCATCGACCTGGGCGGGCCAGACGAAGCGGTAGGTCCTATCATACCGGTCAATGTCACTGTCGATGATGACGACGACGGCTCAAGTATAGGTAACGGGGATGGCATCATCAATCCCGGTGAGGCAATCGAACTATTCGTGGAGATAGGCAACGTTGGCACCGCCACAGCGCACTCGGTCGCAGGGTGCATCAGCGAAGACAGCCCCTATGTAGACCTGATCACGGCCTGCACAGAATATGGGAACGTCCCATACGGCGACACCATCGTCAATTCCGATCCCTTTGCTTTTGCGGTGAATATCAACACACCCAGCGGATATGTGATCCCCCTTTGCCTGAACGTCACCGCTACCAACGGAGGGCCGTGGGATTCGTGTTTCGACATTCCAGTCATCCCATCGCAGCCAGGCGCCGTGCTGCGCGTCGAGCCACTCGACCAAGACGTATCGATCACGGGAGGCAGCTTCCATGTGGACATCGTAGTGGAAGACGTCGCCCACCTTGGCGCCTTTCAATTTGATCTCGTCTACGATCCAGCCATCGTCACAGCAACATCAGTGAATCTGGGCGACTTTCTTGGGAGCACCGGCTGCACCGTAATGGAAATTG
>Ga0180437_10008115_pt1 | contig 13439 bp, 8 predicted proteins | sample SS_ome_4_FD_132410 | JGI IMG/M metagenome (GOLD analysis project Ga0180437, IMG submission 132410) | Hypersaline lake sediment archaeal communities from the Salton Sea, California, USA - SS_3_D_1 metaG | ecosystem: Environmental > Aquatic > Non-marine Saline and Alkaline > Hypersaline > Sediment...
TTATTTGGTGACCAAAAACCGTTAAGTTGGTTCAATTCATATGTCGCGGCCTCTTCCCTTTGTTCAAATGCCGATAAAGAATAAACATCAAGAAGTACCGAACCACTCGGTTTTAAGATAGTATGGAATTTACTCAGAAGCCCTCTTCTTTGCGTCGGGCTCAGGGCGCAGAAATCGCACATTATCATCAGGACAAGGTCGAACCTGTCTTCTGTTTCAAACTCCAAGTAATTCTGGTTCACGTAGTTGATGTTCAACTTCTCGCGGGCTGCAACATCCTTTGCATACGCGATTGACCTCGCCGAAAAATCAATACCTGTCACATTTGCCCCGTGTTTCGCCAAACGTGCTGCGTACAATCCAGGCCCGCAGCCAAAGTCGGCTATCTTGAAGTCCTCGCCGATATTAAATTCAGTTGCGATCCATTCTACAGATCGATTGATGAATTCTGCGTTCCGCGAAGAAACATCGGTGGCCACATCAAGGTGGAACGAGAGCATCTGCTTTGACGTATGCTCATCGGTCCATAGATCGCTTGCAGTGTAAAACTCGAACGGTTTGGGCCGCTCGTTAATCCTCTCCAACTCTTCAAACATTCTCTCTCCTAATCTTATTACACAGCGTGCCCTTCACCGGTGGGAATGGAGCGCAGCGGAATTCCCGTCCGCGTGCAAGGGGCTTGTTGGCTGTGTTATCTTCTTTTTAATTCCTCAAGACCTCGTTGAATGACCCCGTGAAGCAGCCTTATTCTTCCTGCAATTTTATTTTTTGATTCAGTTTTTATGTCTTCATCAAGGTTTCGCTCTTTTACCAGATCGGCGAGTTGAGCGATATCAGCCGGAAGGAATACGGGATTGTGAAGAAGCTCTTCGTGGCAATCGTAACAGAAGCTTGCTGTCTGGCCTTCAATTCCCCAAGGACATTCTTCAAATACTTTGTCTCTTTGTGTTCCACGACGGTTGCTGGATCGGCCGAAAAAACGCTCAGCTACGAAATGGTGTCGTGATGCGTGGGAACGGCCTTCTGCAGTGGGGAGAGCGTATGTACCCTTGTTTCTGTGAAGACGACATCCACAAATAGCACATCTCTCAGTCATTCTCATTCCTCAGCCAACTATTAATATACAACATGCTTTATTTGATACAAATCTCCCTTCACTGACATCATATATTATGTGATTCCATTTAATATCCCGGCAAAACTGTAATATTATCTTAAAATTATCCATATTAGATTGCAAGCAGCATATTCGACGGCCATAATATTCATCTTGGGGATTCTGATTGGATAGCCATCGAAATAACCTTGCGGAATTTGAAGATTTTCTCAAGCGTTATCGGCTGGTCACGTCGGAAAAAGCTAGATTCTATGTCTATTGTGTGGATAGGTTTCTCAAATATTTGCAAAACAGACCTTCCAAACCGGTCGTTCGCAATGACGTTGGATATAAAGAGATTACTAAGCCACCTATGATGATCCGTGGTAGATTTGACTTATCTCAAAGAGCCGAGCAATGACAATGGAAAGGAATTTATGCCGTATTATGTTGCCCATACAAAAATCCAAACTCTTGCACTTTTGGATGATAAATATAAAAGTTCGAATTGGTTGCACTGGCGGAGAGGGTGGGATTCGAACCCACGATACTGCATTCACAGTATAGCGGTTTTCGAGACCGCCGCCTTCAACCACTCGGCCACCTCTCCATCCGATTGATAATAAAACTTATTCCTTCCCAAATTCTTCAAGAGTTATTCTCTCTTGGATTTTCTCTTTTTTCTAAAAAAATCTTTTAAAATCTGGCTGCATTCATCAGCTAAAACACCGCCAACAACCTGAACTCTGTGATTCATTTTCTCCAGCGGAAGCTTCATGACTGATTCCACTGCCCCGCTTTTTGGGTCAATAGCCCCAAAAACCAGTTTTCTGATCCTGGCATGCACAGCCGCACCCAGGCACATGGCACATGGTTCGAGCGTAACATACAGATCACAATCAGACAGCCTGTAATTTTTCCTTTTTGAGCTCGCTTTTCTCATCGCAATCATTTCAGCATGAGCAGTCGGATCGTTCTTTGTGATGGGCTCATTATGGCCACGGCTCACAATCTCCTTCTCAAAGACAAGGACGGCTCCGACCGGTACTTCCTCTTTTTTAAAAGACTTTTGAGCCTCCGCCAGGGCTTGACGCATGAAAAATTCATTATCTTTCATTTGAAAAAAAGTCTTCGAGGCTTGATTTTACCTGTGTTTTTTCAATTTTACAAACTGCATTCAAGAAGGCAGAAAGGACTCCCCGTGTAAGACAAGGCCAAAAGGAATGTTGTGAGGGATGAGTTGTAAGGGATGAGTTGTAAGGGATTGGGCGTAACGTTGGAGAGATAAACATCGGAGAGAAAAACATCCAGCAGTGAAGGGAAAGATACATGCACAAGTATTTAAAAATGTCGAATGTCGAGCCCTGACCCCAGATTTCATCTTTACAGCGGCGCAGCTTATTTTATAAACTGATTTTATCAGAGTGAAGCTGATGAAGAACAAAAAAGAATCACTGGAATGCCTCTTCTGTCAGAAAAAGTTTCCCCTGGATATCTTTTATCCTTTCTGTCCCGAATGCCAGGAGCCTCTCCTCTGCCCTATTCCTCAGAAAAAAAGAATCATTTCGCCGGAAAAAAGCTCTCCTCTAGAAAAGTATTTAGAATTCCTGCCTCTCTCTCGGGTCGACCCGAGTCTCAGTTTGGGAGAAGGAAATACTCCTCTCATCGAGCTCGGCCGCCTGACGAAAAACTTCAATCTCCCCCCGGTCTTTGCTAAAAATGAAGCGGCTAATCCGACTCTCAGTTTCAAAGACAGGGGGACAGCCGTGGCTGTCCAGAAAGCTGCGGCTATGGGAATAAGAAAAATCGGGACCGTATCCACAGGAAACATGGCCTCTTCGACTGCCGCCTACGGAGCCAAGGCCGGCTTGACCACACTGGTTCTTCTTAAAGAAGATACTCCCATGGATAAGCTGCTCATGTCAGGCATTCACAGCCCGGTTCTTATCAAGGTCAAGGGAGATTACGGAGAGCTGTTCACTCAGAGCTTTTCCTTAGGGAAAAAGCACAAAATCTATTTTATGAATTCAGTCGACCCTTTTCGTATAGAAGGTTATAAGATCACAGGATTCGAGATTTTCCATCAACTCAAACGCCAAGTTCCCCGGTATCTCTTTGTTCCGGTGAGCGCAGGAGGTCATTTAACGGGGCTTATCAGAGCATTTGCCGACCTCAATCAGGAGGGCCTTATCCAGAACTACCCCACAATCGTCGGGGTTCAAGCCCGGGGTTGCTCGCCCATCGTCCAGGCTTTTACCGCTGGAAATCCTCAAGTGAATAGAATAAAAAAAGCAAAAACAATCGCCCATGCCATATCCAATCCCGATCCTCCGGGAGGAAACATAGCCCTTAAACTTATTCGGGAACACAACGGAATGCTCATTGATGTCTCCGATGAGGACATCTTGGAATCACAGCGAATGCTGGCGGAAATCGAAGGGATCTTCTGCCAGCCGGCCTCAGCGACTGTTTTGGCGGGGTTAATAAGACTCTCCAGGGAAATCAAGATCGAGAAGGAAGACCCTGTTGTCCTCGTCATCACAGGAAGCGGCTTAAAAGCCATGGAATCTGTTGAACCATCCAAGATGAATGTCCACCATGCCTCTCTCTCGGATTTGGAGAGGACGATTGATTCACTTTTATGAAATACACAGCTATCAGGGAAAAACGGTCCGAAGAGTTGAGCCGATAGTCATCTGAATTATTCGGTACTCGCCTTTATGATTCTTTTTCTAACACTTTTTGCATAGTGTTAATCTTATTAATGAAAGGCTGAGATTGCCGCGCTTCGCTCGCAATGACACCATTCAGGCTGAGATTGCCGCGCTTCGCTCGCAATGACACCATTCAGGCTGAGATTGCCGCGCTTCGCTCGCAATGACACCATTCAGGCTGAGATTGCCGCACTGCGCTCGCAATGACACCATTCAGGCTGAGATTGCCGCGCTACGCTCGCAATGACACCATTTACAGCACCAGGGGAAAACACTATTTTTCTATTGAATAAATCAATTGAAAAAAAAGTATGTTAAATATGAAGAATCTTCTCGTTCTTTTCTTTATCTCAGAATGAAGCTGTGTTATCATAACCGCATTCAATCCAACGCAAGGAGGTTTATATGAGTAACGATTTTCCGAATCTGGAAATTAAACTCCCCAAAATCAAAACAGGAGTTATCAAACTCATTGTCGTGGCAGTGGTTATTCTCATCCTTCTCGCTGGTTCAGTCTACCAGATAAGGCCAGAAGAAATAGGCGTAATCCTCCGGTTCGGCAAGTTTGTCAGAACGACAGAACCCGGTCTCCATGTCAAGATTCCTCTGGGAATCGAGCAGCTGTGGAAAGTTCCTGTTCAAAGGCAGCTTAAAATGGAGTTTGGCTTCAGGACTGTGACACCTGGAATCCGGACTGAATACAGAGTTACTTCCGAATCCCTGAGAGAAGCTGTGATGCTCACGGGTGATTTAAACGTGGCTGTGGTGGAATGGATTGTCCAGTACAAGGTTAAAGATGCCTACAACTACCTGTTCAAAATCAGGGATGTGGACAGCACCTTCCGCTACATGAATGAAGCTGTAGTGAGAAAAGTCGTCGGAGACAATTCAGTAGACGAAGTCATCACTGTCGGCAGAGCCAGAATCGAAGCAGAAGCCAGAGAGGAACTCCAGAACCTCTGCAACCTGTATGAAATCGGCATCGAAGTCAACCAGCTCAAGCTCCAAGATGTCAACCCTCCTGATCCGGTCAAGCCTTCCTTCAACGAAGTCAATGAAGCTCTCCAGGAAAAAGAGAGAAAGATAAACGAAGCTTACGCAGAATACAACCAGGAAATCCCTAAAGCGAAGGGTGAGGCTGAACAGATGATAAGGGCGGCCGAGGGGTACGCGATGGAACGGGTGAACAATGCTCAAGGAGACGCCAACCGATTCAGAGCTATTTACACAGAATATGCTCGCGCTCCCCTGGTAACCCGAAAGCGGCTCTACCTTGAAACCATTATTCAGATTCTCCCCAAAATCAGCAAAAAGATCATCTTTGACGAGAAGCAACAAAATATTTTGCCCCTGCTGAACCTGGGAGAGGAGGTGAAGAAATGACCAAACCTGCAGTCAAGGTACTTATTGGGATTTTTGTTTTCCTCGTCATCATCATCCTCCTCAATTCTTTTTACGTCGTCTCAGAAACTAACCAGGTGATCATCACCCAATTTGGAGAACCCATCGGAGATGCCATCACCAAACCAGGATTGCACATGAAAGTCCCCTTCATCCAAAAAGCCAATTACTTCGAGAAGCGCTGGCTGGAATGGGATGGAGACCCCAACGAAATTCCGACCAAGGATAAAAAATACATCTGGGTAGACACCTATGCCCGCTGGAAAATCAGCGATCCTCTGGTTTTCTTCCAGAGATTGAGGGATGAAAGAAATGCTCATTCAAGAATCGATGATATCATAGACGGTGAAACAAGAAATGCGATAGCCAATTATGATTTGATCGAGATTGTCCGCTCTTCTAACCGCGAATTCGAACAAACCGAAGAAACAGCTATTCTCGAAATTGCTTCTGTCATTCCCAAAATTGTCACGGGAAGAGAAAAAATCGCTCAGACCATCCTGGAAAAATCCTCCGAGATCACTCCAGATTTTGGAGTGGAGCTGAGAGATGTCAGGATCAAAAGAGTCAACTATGTGGAAGAAGTCCAGAGAAAACAGTTTGACCGCATGATCTCTGAGAGAAAGAGAATTGCCGCCAAGTACCGTTCCGAGGGAGACGGAAAAAGCGCTGAGATCCGCGGTGAAAAAGAGAGGGAGTTGAAAAGAATCACATCCGAAGCGTACAGGACTGCCCAGGAAATCAAGGGTAAGGCGGATGCTGAAGCCACAAAAATCTATGCACAAGCCTATAACCTCGATCCGGAATTCTACCAGTTCATGAAAACACTGGAGACATACATCGCCAGCCTGGACAAAGAGACTTGGTTGCTGCTTTCTACAGACGCCGAATTCCTCAAATACTTGAAAAACTCTAGCAGAAAATAGAACTATTCATTGACAAGTTAACGAGCCAGACTGTTCATCCTGGTAATGAGCAGGATTGGGGTTGCGCCTCAGCATTTGACATGTTTTACTGAGTGTTTTTATCGATAGGACTCTCCCTAAGAGCTCATCAGGTAAAAAGACAGGAAGGATATTAATGTTGAGTCCTATTCCCTTCAACTCTTCCAATATTGAGAAATGTTAGATGTTAAGACCCGACTCCCAGGATATGTGTCAATCTCTCCATAGAGATGTTGCTGCCTGAAAGTATGAGTGCCACTTTCTTGCCCTTCAGCCTCTCTTTTATCTTGAGCGCAGCTGCCAAAGGAGCCGACCCGGCTTCCTCGGATAAATTCCTGATCAGCTCTAGATAGTGAAGAATGGCCTGGACCATCTCCTCTTCTGAAACGAGTATAAAATCTGACAGGAAATCCTGCAGGATTTCCTGCGTGAATTCATACCCCATCTGAGTCATCAATCCCTCAGCCGCAGTTTCCATCTTATCGATGACAATCTTTTTATTCTTCCAGGAAAGATAAGCTGCTGGGGCTTTCTCCGCCTGGACGCCTATAACCTCAGTCTTGGGGCTCACCGCTTCCTTGACCAGGCAGCATCCTGATGCGCCGCTTCCTCCTCCCACAGGAACGATAATAACATCCAAAGACGGACAATCTTCGAATACCTCCAGAGCATAGGTGGCCACTCCCGCAATCAGATGAGGTTCGTTGGCGGGATGGATAAACCGCGCGCGCCGCTCTCCGGCGAGCTTTTCGGCATAATCCTTGGATTCTTCAAAAATACGCCCGAAAAAAACGATGTTGGCTCCAAGGGCCTTTATGGCTTTCACTTTGAGCGGATTCGACTTTTCAGGCATCACAATAGTCGCCGGGACTCCAAAAAGATTCGAGGCATAGGCGATGGAAAGTGCATGGTTTCCGGTTGAGGCGGTCACTACTCCCCTCTCTCTCTGTTCACGGTTCAAGCTGTGAATCAGGTTGATGCCACCTCTGGTTTTGAAAGCGCCTGTGGGCAAAAAATTCTCATGCTTGATGTAGACCTTTGTGTCCAGAATCTGGTTTATCTGGGGGTAGGAATACAGTGGAGTCCGCGGAAGGAATTCTTTGATTAAACTCCTTGCCTCCAAGACGTCCTGGAATGTCGGTCTCTCAGGTTTCATCGTCACCACCTCGTAATTGTTCTCCACATCCAGCTCTTCCTGCGAAATGAAAGATGCGAGCTACTGTCCGGATGCGTTCACCAGCACTGGCTCTTTTAGATCCAGCGTTAGAAGAGAAAAAGATCACTTTTTCAGAAAATCGACTAATTTGAATTTATTCGGAAAAAGAGCTGGTGTTCCTCCTGTATGAAGAAAAATGACATTGTCATCTTTCTTAAAGAAGCCTTTGTTGACAAGGTCTATCAGGGCGGTCATGGCTTTCCCGGTGTAAACGGGGTCAAGGAAAATGCCTTCCTGACTCGACATGAATCGCAGCGCTTCAGCCACATCCTTATTTACGACCCCATACCCTTCTTTTAAGTATTCATCAAAGACAATAATATCTTCCTTTTTAACCGCCATCTTTAAGCCCATAGCCTGCGCTGTGTCCTGAGCAATGGTCAACACTTCCTCTCTGACTGAATCTTTGTCATCCGAAACCGAAATGCCCAGGATACGCACGTCTCTTCCCAATGCTTTTGCACCGACGACCAGGCCGGCCTGCGTACTGCACGACCCTGTTGCATGAAGGATAGCATTTATATTTACACCCTGTTCCTCAGCTTGTTCCAGAGTTTCTGTGAACGCGTTGACATAACTGATTGCTCCTAAAGGTTTCTCCATCGAGCCACCGACCATCGAACCCCCTATCGGTGCAACATAGGGTGTCTTTCCCCCTTCTATGACTTCCTTCTCCACTTCTTCGATTATTCCTTTCACATCTTCGAACCTCATCACCTTGCCTGCTTCGGCCTCTCTTATTCTGACGTCAGCATCAAGGATAAAATCCAACAGCAAATTTCCGTCATACTCCTCCGGAAGCTCGTATGTTTTGAACAGGAGAAGAATGGGCTTAATCCCGAATTTCCTGGCCACTGCTGCAGTTTGGAGACACCAATTGGACTGCACCGCTGCCCAGGTGATAATCACATCCGCATTCTTATCCAAGGCATCCTGGATGATGAACTCTAACTTGCGCGACTTATTGCCACCGAAAGCCAGGCCGGTCAGGTCATCCCGCTTGATGGTAATGTTCGGCCCTCCAAGAGCCCGGGAAAGATTTTCCAGTCTCTGCAAGGGAGTGGGCAAAGGTATCAGGTTCTTTTTGGGAAAAGCGTGAATCTTCTTCTTGATCTCAGGGATTGATAAGGCCGCCACTTTATTGCCTCTAAAGGATTTATTTTATACCAGAAAAGGGAATTCAAATCAAAACAATGGGGACGTTCCCCAAGGTACCACCTTATGAAAAAATTATTACTTTTTTAGACATGCAGGAAAAATAAACGGACTCCGGGACAATCCATATTTATCTTAATCAATGAAATTGATCTAAGGTGGTACCTTGGGGAACGTCCCCATTTTGTTTTAGAGGCTTTTCCAGGCTTTTTTCAACTCCATCGCCTTCTCTATTGTCCAGGTTCGGATTCTGTCTCCGTAGAGATAAAAAATGGGGATGGCCACTAAAATAAAAATCGTGGAGCTGATGAGCCCTCCTACTGCCGAAAGAGCCAATGATGACCAGATATGTCTCCTTCCTTCTTCGACCTGGAGGAGAACCATGGGCAGCATCCCCAGGACAGTCGTGCTCGTGGTCAGGAAAATCGGCCTGACTCTTTCTCTCGCTCCTTTCAGAACAGCATCGAGAAGAGAGAGGCCTTCCTTTCGTCGTAAATTGATATGGTCAACCAGCAGGATAGAATTATTCACCACAATCCCCCCGAGCAGGATGACTCCGATATAGGCTGCGGAGTCAAAGGTATAGTCGGCAACCACAAAAGCCACGAACACTCCAATCAGAGCCAGAGGCACAGCCATGAGGATGAAAAAGGGATGAATAAAGGATTCATAAAGAGATGCCAGGATCATGTAGATGATGATGAGGGAAAAGATGATGGCAAAAATGATCTGTTTCTCCTCTTCCTCTGTTATCCTCCACTCTTCTTCTAAGCTGGCAGAAAAGCCTGGAGGCATGTCAAGCTTCGCAAAAATAGCTTCTTTAAACCTCTGCCCGGCTTTTGCCGGCCCTCTAAACTCCCACATCAGGGTTTGCTTGAACTGCTGGTTCTCCCTGTCTATGGAGCCGGCCACGGCCCTCTCCTCCAAAGTGGAGACGTCTTTTAACCTCAGAAACTCTCCTGATCGTGTCCGGATGAGTGTATCCTGAAGCTTCTTCAGGTCTGTCTCGTCCGCCTCAGGAAATTTCATGGAAATCTCCATCTCTTTTCCACTGATCTTTATGGGAAGCTTTCTCACCCTTCCGCTTATATAAGGCGAGATCTGACTGTAAAGGTACATAAGGTTAATATCGTACTTCCCTAACTTTTCTTTATCTATCTTTAAGATGTACTCAAACGTATCCAGTCCCCACCAGTACCACAGGCTGGATACCACTCTGGTATCCTTGATCCGGGGATTCCTTTTCAATGTTCGATCGAGAGCGGATGTAATCTCGCTTAATTTTTTCAAATTGTAACCAAAAAATGCAATGCGCGAGTCCCACATCGGACCCGAACCCATAGATGTCGAGTAGCTCTGCGGATCAAATCCGTACACGCCCACGCTTATTCCCGCAAAATTCGTGGCTATCTGGATTAATTCTTCCTTAAGAGCATAAGGCCGGTATGAGAATTCTATTTCAGGGGGGAAAGTGATGCTGATGTAGGCTCTTTCTGGAGAAACTTGAGTCTCCATCTTTTTCTCGTATGTCTTTTCTAAGACTTTCTCTTCGAACTTTTTAATGACATCATCTGTTGTCTCAATAGGCGTCCCAGGAGGCATGGTGATGTAGACACGAAGCCTCTGTTCTGTCCACCCTCCCCACCAGTCTCCGACCGAGACCTCATCCTTGAACCATTTGTAGCTTCCATAAAACGCCAAAATGATAACAACAATGACAATAATGGGATGGCGGAGAAGAACCCTCAAGCCCTTCTCATAAATATCCCGAAACTTTTCCTTTCTTTCTTTCTTGCCCTTTTTCAGCAACCTGGGACTCATGGCTGGAATCAGTGAAAATGAGACCATCAAGGAAGCAGCGAGAGCAGAGGCGATGACGATAGCGAGGGGCAGATAAAAAAGCTGCAGACGGCCAGTGAAATAAGCGAAAGAGAAGAAGACGCTCATCGTGGTCAGAGTCGCAGCCAGGACCGGAAGGAAGACCTCCTTAGAACCCTTGATGGCTGCCTCGACAGGGGAAGCTCCTTTTTCTCTGTATCGCAGGACATTCTCAAAGACGACGATGGAGTTGTCCACAAAAAGGCCAAAACCTAATGCCAAACCTCCCAGAGTCAGGATGTTTATCGAAATCTTCAGGAAATAAATAAGGTTAAAGGTGATCAAGACGGAAAAAGCGATAGAAGAGAGGACAAGAAGGGACGGCTTAAAGCTCCTCAAGATTAAAAAGACAAGGATAAAAATGACAAAAAGGACGATTCCCACGATGAAATAAAGATGTCTCAGGTTTTTCTTGATATCCTCACTCTGGTCAGTCACCGTCCTGAAGACCAAATCTTGAGGCAGCCCGCTTTTGATCTCTTCCAGTTTCGTCTTGACCGCTTTCGCAATTTTTAGAGTGCTTGTCCCGGCTTCTTTCCATACGGTCAATGAGATCGTGGGCTGTCCGTTTATTCTGTTGATTCGGTATACCTCATCATACGACGGGTAAGCTCGAGCCACATCCTTTAATTTGACAGGATTCCCCCCGGAGTACATGACGACTGTTTCTCCTAATTCCCTAATGCTCTTGATCGAAGTGGAAATCTTGAATATGTATTCCTGGCTTCCTTTCTGAATCTTTCCAACCGGAAAAGTCAGATTCCTGTTGCTCAAGGCCTGAAAGATCAGACCGGGATGGATGTTCAAAGCTTTGAGCTTATCCTTATCCAGAGCGATTTTAATCACAGGGTCAGAGCCCCCTGTGACCACAACGTTAGACACTCCCTTTATCGAGCCAACACCAAACTCGATCCTCTCCTTGACCAGCTCTCTCAGTTTGTGAAGAGTGTAATCCCCGGAAATGGAATAGTTGAGAAACGGATCCTCTCTGAATTCTTCAGGAACAAATGGTTCGACAACAGGAGGGTCGACTCCGTACGGCAGGTCATCCTTTATCCTGGATATTTCTTCGCGAAGAGCCAGTGTGGCAAACTCCATGTTAGTTTTGGGGTCAAAATCCAGATTAATCGTTGAGCTGCTGATTCGAGAGGAAGAAGTAATCTTTGTCACTCCTTTGACTCTGGACGCCACTTCTTCCAGAGGCGCGGTAACCTGAGCCTGTATGATCTCCGGAGGCACGCCACTCCAGCGCGTAGAGATACTCACACGCGGATAATCCTCCTTGGGCATGAACTCAAAGGGAAGGTTGAGAAACGAGTAGATTCCCAGGAGGAGGACGGCGATAAAAAAAGTAGCGGTGGCGATCGGTCGTTCAATGAATATTTTCATATTTTTACCTTAGATTTCTTTTTCTCCGCCAGCTCGTAGGCCACAGGAATCAAGATCAACGTCAGAAACGTCGCCAGCATGAGCCCTCCTATGACTGAAATGGCCAGGGGCTGCTGGAGCTCAGCGCCTCTTCCTATTCCCAGAGACATGGGAAAAAGGCCAAACGCGGTGGTGACCGTGGTCATCAATATCGGTCTGAGCCTTACCCGGCTCGCTTCCAGGATGGCTTCTCTCCTGCCCAATCCTCTTTTTCTGAGCTGGTTCGTGTAGTCTATTTTCACGATCGCGTCATTGACCACTATTCCCCCTAAAACCACCATCCCGATTACGGAAATCACGCTGAGGGTTTGTCCGGTCAAAAACAGAGCCCAGACTGCGCCTGTGAGTCCCATGGGAAGAGTGAACAGAATCAAGAAGGGATGGACCAGAGATTCGAACTGAGCCGCCATGATCATGTACACCAGAAGGACAGCCAGGCAAAAAGCAAAAATGAGGCTCCTGAAAGAACGGTTCATCTCTTCCTGTTCTCCACTGAAGACAACCCTGTAACCGAAAGGCAGGGAAAGCTCGTCGATCTTCCCCAGAATCTCAGGCACCACCTGGCTTATTTTTGTCCCGCGAAGGTTGGCTGTGACGACGACTTCCCTCTGCTGATTTTCTCTCCGAATCTCCTTCGGCCCTCTGACCATATCATAAGAAACAAGCTCCCTTAAAGGAATAGCCATTCCTTGATAGTAAATCTGCTCATCTAACAGCGTCTCAATGTTTCCTCTTGTCTTTTCATCCATCCGAACCAGAATATCAAATTTTTTCTCTAATTGTTTAAATTGAGAAGCGAGATTACCTCTGACTGCATTGACAAGGTACTGACTTATATTCATCGGAGAAATGCGGTATCTCTCGACTGCATCCTTCTTTATCTGGATCAAAAACTCAGGCTTTCCTTCTTCGACATTGGTGTTTATATCTGCAATCCCTCTGATATCACTCAGTTTTACGACAAGCTCTTCAGCTATTGTCGTTAACCGGTTGAGGTCCTCTCCTTTGATTTTTAATCCAATCTCCGCCGTTGAAAATGCCAGGAACTGAGCCAGTGTGGACTGCTCTTTGACGATGGAAAAGCTGAGATCAGGATATTCTTCCAATCTCGCTCTGAGGGCCTCGATCGTACTATCCATTTGAGAGACCTGATGAAGTTCCACATGAACTTGGGCTGAATTCTGGGAAACATCGGGATTAAGACTCTCCATCCCGCTCACGACACCGATTTGTGAGAAATGCTCAACGACAGAATCCTGGTTTCCCAGCCAATTTTCTATGAGGGAGACAACTCCCACAGTCTGTTCGAGCGAGTAATCCACCGGTGTTCTCAAGTTCAACTCGAAGGAAGAGGCCTCCGGTTTAGGCATGAGTTCCCTGGGAATTTGAGTCGCCAGGAGACCCGTCAGGATTAAAAATGCGAATGACGCGGCCAGGACTTTTCCTTTATTATCCAGACTCCAGACGAGAAATTGATGGTATCGATCTGCGAATTTTTGATAGATGAAATTGAATCCTTTAAAGACACGCTTGAAAACAAAGCGTAAAGGTACGCCCAGGTAATGGAAAATCAAAAGGAAGAGCTGAAGGACAAAACTGAAAATGAA
>Ga0180437_10008116_pt1 | contig 13438 bp, 14 predicted proteins | sample SS_ome_4_FD_132410 | JGI IMG/M metagenome (GOLD analysis project Ga0180437, IMG submission 132410) | Hypersaline lake sediment archaeal communities from the Salton Sea, California, USA - SS_3_D_1 metaG | ecosystem: Environmental > Aquatic > Non-marine Saline and Alkaline > Hypersaline >...
CAAGTTGACCGTATTTGAAGGCGGGAGATTGCTTCGCTACGCTCGCAATGACACCACCGAGGCCATTCTGAGAGCGAGCCGGCCGCTCCCCAGGTATGCCTGAGTGCATATGTAACTGCCCAGCCCGTCATTGCGAGGAGCGGCAGCGACGAAGCAATCCCCAAGTTGACCGTATTTGAAGGCGGGAGATTGCTTCGCTACGCTCGCAATGACACCACCGAGGCCATTCTGAGAGCGAGCCGGCCGCTCCCCAGGTATGCCTGAGTAGTTACGTGCATATGAAAAAAAGACTGTCCAGTGAATTGAATATAGCACACTTTCAGAGAGCTGTCAAAGGCACCTGCACCAGCACATTGTGCCGTGCAACGCTGGTTCCGTGAGCGATACGAAATGGGGTTCCGAGATCCAACGTGATCGGCTCTACGGTCAATTCCATCACCGGCCTCCCGATAGGTCTCCCCAGAACTCTTTTCTGGAGACAGGACGTCAGTGTACCACAGACGCCCTGGTTGACAACCGAGCCCAACACGCATATACTGTGGAGCGTTCAAGCGCTTGTCCATCAACATCTTGTTTGGCAATGACTTTGCACTTTGGCACAGAGTTCAGGGGCAAAACGGCCACAGGAGTGTGGAGTTGTCTTTGAACAAGTACGAAGCGCGAAGCGTCCGGCTCAATCCTGGTGAGGAGGTAGGAAATGACCAACAGCTCCCGACTGGTGGTAAGTCAGGGACCACAACCTGGACAGACCTTTATGCTGGATCAGGACGTGCTCACCGTAGGACGCGATCCCAGCAACGACATAGTGATCAATGACCCGCAGATCTCACGCCAGCACGCACGCATCGCGCGCCAGGGCGATCTGATGGTGCTTGAGGACGTAGGAAGCACGAACGGTACGTTTGTCAATGGTCTGCGGCTGACCGGTCCGCACGCACTGGCCAACGGCGATGTCATCGGCCTGGGCGACGCGGTCACCTTGACCTACTACGGAATGAGCCCGGCCACGACCGAGCCTCTCGCCGGGCGCCCAGATGCGTTTTTGGAGCGACAGATCTATGAACCGCCGCCTCCACCGCCGGCTTGTGCCCCTCCCCCTCCACCCGTCTATGCCGCCACGCCAACGCCGGTTCCTGAGCCGGCCCAGAAGAAGAAGGGCAGGGCAGGTTTGTGGATTGGATGCGGGTGTCTGGTGCTGCTGGTCGCAGCGGCTTGTGTCAGCGTGTTCGTGCTCGACTACCTTGCTTTGCTTCCGCCCATTTTCTACGAGCCGCTACGCTGGCTGGGTTTTATCTAACCCAAACCGTTGATCGCTCCGTCACCCTTGCGAGGGCAGGGAGCCCTCGCAAGGTTTTATTTCCCCACGACTGCCTCCAGCAGTCGGTGAGTGAGCGCCTTGGTGTCAGGTTCGACGTCGCCGGCCGGCCCCACACAGCCAGGGCACCCACCGGCGCAAGGGCAACGATGTACCACATCCAGCGCGGCCACCAGCATTTCGTCGTGTAGCTCGTACAGACGCACGCTCAGACCAGCGCCCCCCGGCGCGCGGTCGTAGAGGGTGATGGTGGGCAATCCAGTCACCGGAGCGCGGGCCTGCACGGCCGAACCCAGATCGCTGGGATCGCACATCAGGTGGAGTGGGGCCAGATGCCTCAGCAGATACGCCAGGCCACTCAAAGCCCCTCGCGCCCCCCGTGTTCGCTCGACGCGGCGGTGACAGGCAGGGCAAAGCGTGATTAGATTCTCCAGCCGGTTGGCGAGCTTGTGGAAATCGTTGACACCAGGAACATAGCCGAAGGCGCGGAAGGGCGTGATGTGGTGAACGTCATGCCGGCGACCCTGGCGCTCCGATGCGCCACACTGCCGACAGACGTGTCCATCGCGGGCACGGGCGGCATCCCGCTGAACCGGCCAACTGGGTCCATAGTCGGCCGGAGGTGGAAGGATCCCAGATTCCTGCAGCCGAACCACAAGTTGCTCGGAAAGCGCCAGCCAGTAACCGATGGTGCGCAGTTCCTGTTCCGGCAAATCAATCGGTTCCCAGGCCAGCACCTCGTGCGTGTAGCGCTTGATCTTGCGATAGCCGGTGGCCTGCGTAGTCACGAGAAGCTCACCATACCCCCTCACCGTGTCGTTCTGTCCTATCGCCTCCCGATTCTCACGATCGGGCGCATAGTCCTCAAGAACATGCACATCCGTCGTGGATGCAGCCCGAGTGTAGTAGTCGAGTTCCGCAGCCCGCACGAGGGCGATCCCCTCTTCCCAGCTCAGTGACTCGACGACGTAGGTCGCGCCGCCGTGCAGGTAGACTGCCCCCTCGTGGACCAGCACAGGGACGCTGGGCCGATCCATCTGGCCGATGACCTGGGGCGGCCTGACGCTCACGTCCTGAATGACGATGTTATCAGAGGTGCTGGTGCGTAGAGAAAGGGCGCTGGCAGGATACCCCTCACCGATCCACGCATAGTTGCCATTGTTCCGATGCAACATCCCCTCCTCGGCCAGGGCGTCCAGGACCAACCCCGCGTCATCGAAGCTACCGAAGGATTCGCCAACCTCGAAAGGCAGCTCGAAGGCCGCGCACGCCAGGTGATTGGCCAGAACAGCCAGGTTGTCGGGATCGAGGAGCGCCTGCTCGACCGGGCGACCAAGGAAGTAACGTGGGTGAGTGATCAAATACTGGTCGAGCGGCAAGGCGCTGGCAACCAGCACCGCGACCGACGTTCCCGCCCGCCGCCCAGCGCGCCCGGCTTGCTGCCAGGTGCTCGCGACAGTACCCGGATAGCCTGCCATCACACACGCGCTTAACTGCCCGATGTCTATCCCTAGTTCAAGCGCATTGGTCGCGACGACACCGCGCACCTTCCCCTCGCGCAACCCCCGCTCGATGGCACGGCGCTCACTGGGGAGATAACCACCTCGATAGCCCTGCACCGCCTGGGGATCCCTCCCAATAACACCAGGCGACTGCACCAGCTCTACAGCATCGCGGAGATAACCCAACAGAACCTCAGTGGTCAGACGGGCGCGAGCGAAAACGATGGTCTGCACGTCGGACTCTAGGAAACGTATGGCGATGTCCTTGGCCGCCAGGGTAGCGCTACGCCGAATCCCCAACCGAGTATCCACAAGTGGCGGGTTAAAGAGCACAAAGTGCTTGTCGCCCTGAGGAGCACCGTCATCATCAACCAACGTGACGGGAGCCTCGACGAGCCGCTCAGCCAGTTCGCGCGGATTGGCGATGGTGGCGGAAGCACAGATATACCGAGGATCGGAGCCATAGAAGTGACACACGCGCCTCAGCCTTCGCAGCAGATTCGCCACGTGCGCGCCAAAGACACCCCGGTAGGTGTGAAGCTCGTCGAGCAGGACGTAACGCAGGTTGCTGAAGAACCGCATCCAGCGCGTGTGATGGGGCAGGATGCCGGTGTGCAGCATGTCGGGATTGGTAACCAGCAGCCGGGCCTCGCGACGGATGGCGGGGCGGTGAGAGGAAGGTGTATCACCGTCGTAGGGGCGCACGGATATTGGAAGTTGGAGGTTGGAGATCAGAGACTGGAGATTCGCTAGTTGATCGTGGGCCAGGGCCTTGGTCGGAAAAAGATAGAGCGCACAGGCAGCGGGGTCGTTGACCAGGGTGTTGAGAACCGGTAGATTGTAAGCCAACGTCTTGCCGGAGGCTGTGGAGGTAGAGAGAACCACGTGCTCGTCAGCCAGCATCGCCTCCATCGCTTGCGCCTGGTGCGTATAAGGCTGCTCGGCGCCATGACTACGAGCAGCGACGACCAGGCGGGGATCAAGCCCCGTCGGCCAAGGGGCAACACGGGCAGGCCGGGCCGGGATGCGCTCCCAGGCGGTCACACAGCGCATGAAGGTCGGATCCTGTCGAAAGGCAGCCAGGACATTGGACAGGGTCATCGTGAGTTCCTTGCTGGATTATAGACGCTGAGCAGGAAGCGTGCAAGTTAGAATGGCACTCTTCCACAGGAGATGATATAATATGCGCGCGAGGCGCAGCGGATGGGGGCCATACCCCCCCCTGTGGCGCTGCAAGATGCTCAAGGAACAGCAAAGCTGGAGGGTGGAGGATAGGTGGTCGATAGCGACAAGGTAGAAGCCGTCCTGTTTGATCTGGACGGGACACTGATGGAAACCGACGACCAAGCGGTGGAGAAACTGGCGCGTCGGTTGCAGCGTTTGGGCTGGCCCCGCCCGCATCGGGCCGCCCGTCGTCTCATCATGGCCTCCGAGACCCCTGGCAATATGCTGGTGACGGCCTTGGACGTGCTGGGGCTGGATGCACCGCTGATGTCGTTCACCAATCGGCTCCGTCGCTGGCGCGGCCTGCGTACGCCAATCGACTTTCGTATTATGGCAGGTGCAGAGGAAATGCTGGCTACGCTGAATGGACGCTACCGCCTGGCGGTGGTCACCACACGGGGTCTAGCCGAGGCCGGAGCGTTCCTGGACCAACATGGTCTACACAGCACGTTCGAGGCGTTGGTAACCCGGGAAAGTACCTGGCGGCTCAAACCCCATCCGGCACCCATTCGGCACGCAGCTCAGGTCCTTCGCGTACCCGTCGAGCGGTGCGCTATGGTAGGAGATACAACGGTCGATGTAGAATCCGCCCGTCGCGCGGGAGCGTGGGCAGTGGCGGTGCTGTGTGGCTTCGGCGAACGGGAGGAACTGGAGCGAGCCGGCGCACACGTGATCCTAGAGCACACGTCTCACCTCTCATCGTTGTTGTAAGAGGAGCAGTTCTGTACACCCGATATCCTACTCTCGGAATGCCAGTTTTCCATCGCAACTTGTTTGTAACTGGCCTGTAACGCTTGGCAATCGGGCGGTGTAGTATAATCTAAAAGATCCAACCAAGCCTATACTCATAATCAGTCCAGGAGGTACTCTGATGGCACATAATGAGACCGATGTGTTGCGCCAGATGTTCCCCGGTATGAACGAGGAGGATCTGGCTGAATTGGCTGGCGTCGCCGAACTGCGCACCCATCCGGCTGACACTGTCCTGTGTCATGAGGGGCGGGTCGAAAACACGTTCTACGCTATCGTCAGCGGGCAGGTCGAGGTCATTAAGAGACTCGATGAAAAGACTGAAGAAGTGATAAACCGCCCAGGAGCAGGTGCTTTCGTCGGCGAGATCGCCCTGGTCCAACAGGGCCCGCGTACCGCGACCGTCCGTACAATGGAACCCACCACCGTACTGGAGATTGACCGCGGCAGTTTTCTGGACATACTGAACCGCAGCGCTTCGATGGCTGTGCGGATCATGCTGGAGATTACCCCCCGCTTGCGGGACATCGACCTGACCACTATCGCCCATCTGCGTAAAGAGAATGCCAAACTGAAACAGGCATACGAAGAACTCCAGGAGAAGTACAGAGAACTCCAGGAAAAGGGGTAATCGCTTCACGACCGTGCTGCCCGTCACCGTAGGAACAGCGGAGTGAGCACAGATATCGCCTATGCCCGGCTCGACTCGCCGGTCGGACCGGTGTGGGTCGCCACGACCGCGATAGGAGTCTGCGCTGTAAGATTGGGAGCCGGACAGCCAGAGGATTTCTTCGCCTGGCTGTCCAGACATATTGATCCAGCCCCCCCGCGTCAAGACTCTCAGACCCTGGTACCGGCATTGACTCAGTTGGGCGAGTATTTCTCCGGCGCGCGGCGCGAGTTCGACCTGCCACTGGACACGCGCGGCACGCCCTTTCAGGAAGCAGTCTGGGCAGAAGTCGCCCGTATTCCCTACGGAACGACGACGACCTACGGCGAGGTTGCTCGGCGCATAGGACGGCCCAGGGCAGCACGAGCAGTGGGGGGAGCGAATGGGGCCAACCCGCTGCCAATCATCATTCCCTGCCATCGGGTGATCGGGGCTGGAGGATCACTGACCGGTTACGGTGCCGGGTTGGCGATCAAAGCAGCGCTGCTCCAGTTGGAGGACGCGCTACTGATCTGAGGCACTGGCAGTGTGAGCAAAAACAGGTGGGGAGAAGGGGAGGGGAAGAGATGCACAGGCGTTATGCACTGACGGTTCTGGCGTTTGTTGGGCTTGTGGCGGCCATCCTGGCCTGCAACGCGCCGACGCCCACGCCGCAAGCCGTGCCCCCTGCTGAAACGACCGAGGCCGCCCCCACCTCGCCAACGCAGGAGACGCCATCGCCGCCACCAGAGGCTACTCCCACACCCACGCCGCAGCCAGCCACGGAAACACCCTCTCCGACGCCCACACCGACGGAGGAACCCGCCCCCACCCAGCCGGTCAGCACCGGGCCGCTTGACTTTCCTGTGCCAGCGAGATTGGATCACTGGCGGCCGCTGGATGACGTTGAGCAGGAGGCGACGATCATCCTGCGCATCACGGGTGGAGCACCTCCGTACACTGTCTACCACGATCAGGTCCTTGTGACCACCACGTGGAACACAGACCCGGCAATCGTCTTCCAAGCGCGAGGATGCAGTGCATTGGTGCACACCATCACCGTCGAATCGGCGGATGGGCAGAGTGTCCAGCACAAGTATTGGATACCGGCCCCTTGGTGTCACTGAGGCTGCAACCTGACGCTGACAGCCCTTGACCCTGGCAAGGTCACTGGTATAATGCCCCGAAACACACAGGCCAACCAGAATGACAAATCTGACACGCAGAGAGTTCCTTACACTGGGCGGGGCTACGTTGGCAGGAGTCGCCCTCCGGCCGCTACCTCCCCGCGACCAGGCCGCACGCGATAGCGTACGCCTGGGGCGAGTCGCCGAGTGGTCCGTCCAGATGCACACAGAACCGGACCATAACGCGCCCATCGTGCGTTATCACCGACACGACGACATCGTCTCCTACTTTGAGGAGATCGAAGCAGAGGGCCTCAACCCCCGCAACTCCATCTGGTTCCGCGTTATCGGGGGCTACATCTACTCCTCGTTTGTCCAGCCGGTTGAGGCACTCATCAACACGCCGCTTCAGCACATTCCCCGTGGCGGACTGTGGGGCGAGGTCAGCGTGCCCTACACCGACGTCCGCGCCACCCCGTCTCCCGAGGTCCCTAGGTCCTACCGTTCGTACTACAGCGCGGCCTATCGCATCGCCGAGGCGGTATGGGGCACAGATCAGCGGCTGTGGTATCGCCTGTACGAGAGCCAGACCCCTGCTGCGCGCTGGTACGTTCCCGCCGAACACGTGCGCCCTATCTATCCCGAGGACCTGACCTCGATTTCGGCCCACGTCCGCCACAAGCGCATCGAGATCTCGCTCGCCGATCAACGGCTCACGGCTTTTGAGGACGACGAGCCGGTGTTCACAACCCTCATCTCCGGCGGTGTGGGCGGCGACCGGGCCACTCCACGTGGAGACCATCAGATCATCTTCAAGACCCCTTCGCGCCGCATGGCGGGCGACGACTACAACCTGCCCGGCGTTCCCTTCGACTCCTACTTCTGGGGCTCTGTCGCCATCCACGGCACGTACTGGCACAACGATTATGGTCGACCCCGCAGCCATGGCTGCGTCAACGTGCCGTCCGAGGCGGCCAAGTGGATCTTTCGCTGGACCAATCCCGCCGTGCCCTACAGAGAAGACGGACTGCGGGTGCCCGAAGGCGGCACTCCTGTGATCGTTACCTGAGCGATGCGCGCGGACTTTCGACGACGGCTGCGCGAACTGGGAGTCGTCAAGGGTGTGCGGGAACTGAAAGCGTTGCCCCCGCGCGCCCGCGTCGCTATCGAGGACCTGGTACCCGGTCGCTTCCACACGACCTCCCACGGAAGATGTTTTGTCGTCGAGGAGCGATACCCACTCGACCACCTCCACGGGAACCTCTCCCTGTCCGCATTCCTCTCCGTCTCCCCAGAGATCGCTGCCCAGGTCGCGCGAGACGATGCACTCGCAGGCGTGAACCTGCGGCGAGCCTGTTTCCTCGACACAGAGACGACCGGGCTCTCCGGCGGCACAGGTACGATGGCCTTTGTCGTCGGACTGGGCCTCTTCACGGAACAAGGCTTTCAGGTGCACCAGTACTTTATGCGGGACCCAGGCGACGAACCCGCAATGATCGAAACACTGGCAGCCCAATTGTCAGAGTTCGAGGTACTGGTCTCCTTTAACGGCATTGCCTTCGATGTGCCGATCCTAGAAAACCGCTTTATACTGGCGCGTATCCCACCACCGACGATCGCCGTGCCCCACCTCGACCTACTGCATCCTGCACGCAGGCTGTGGCGATACAGCCTGCCCTCGTGCGCGCTGGGCACCCTCGAACGGGAGGTTTTAGGCGTGCTACGAGAGCAAGACGATGTCCCCAGTGGGATTATTCCCCTTCTCTACCGTGATTACCTGCGCACGGGTGACGCCCGCGAAATGAAGCGTGTGCTTTACCACAACGCAATTGACATTCTCAGCCTGGTCACTTTGGCCGCGCGGCTCTGCCGTACCTTTAGCAACCCCTGGACCGAGCCAGAGCTGAACGGCGCGGAATTCTACGCTCTGGGTCGCTCGTATGCCGCTGAGGGCCAGTCCTCCGAGACAGAGCAGGCATATCGCAAAGCACTTGAAGCCGACCTCGCGCCCGATCTGCGCGTTAAGGCACTGAGCGACATGGGATACCTCCTGAAGCGAGCCAATCGCCGGGCTGAGGCATTTGCCTACTGGCAGCAATTGGCTCTGGAGGCGACGGACGATGTCCGGGCCTACGTCGAGCTCGCCAAGTACTTTGAATGGCACGCGGAGAACCTCCCTCTGGCCGCCGAATGGACGCGGGCGGCGATGGCACTAGTCGCGCAGTGGCCCGCAGGGGAGTATCGCTACGCCACGCAAGCCAGTCTGCGACATCGTTCAGCACGGCTAGAGCGGAAGATGGACAGATGCAGTCTGGCCCGACCATAGTCATCAACAACAAACTAGCCGGTCGCATCCAGTACACCCTCCCCACCGCACGCCGCCTGCCCAAGACGCACGTCATCCTGCGCCTCTCTAACGGCTGGGACCTGCGCTACAGCGATAGCAAGACGATGGGCCAGATCTACCTTGCCGCCAGCCTCGAAGCGATTCCCGGTTGGGCCAACATGGGACCCGAGCCCTTTGAGCTCACATTGACGGATTTTGAGGAACGCTTGAGACCGTATCGGGGAGAGATCAAACGAAAATGGCTTGACGGCCTGGACGCAGCGCCGAAACTGTGTTAAAATATCGCCTCGTTATTCTATCGTTGGAGTCGGAGACTGGGAATGCGTCGTTACTTGTTCATCGCTCTGGGGCTATGCATCCTGTTGACCCCCAAGGCAAGACCCGCCGAAGCAGTTGGGCCGCGCAATCCAGGATCGCCCCAGGCACGCGCCGTCGGCGCCCGTTACGTTTGCGTGCCCAGCCTGATCTGGAGCCATCCGGAGCTCTGTCCCACCTATGGACCCGGCACCACCGCCTATCGGATCGCATCCATCCGCCTGCCCGACCCGCTGCCCAAACTGCCCGTGCTGGAACTCCCCCACAGCGAGGAAGACCTTCTTCCCCATACCTATGCCTACGTCAAGACCTTGCCACTCAACGTGTACAGTCACCCGATGGAAGCCGCGATGGGCCTGCCGCCAGCGCGCACGATGCTCTCTGGCGACTGGTGGGTCAGTGTGGATGGCATCGTCGAATATGGGGGACAGCAGTGGTACCAGATCAACGAGGAGGAATTTGTCCCCGCCGACGCGCTGGCGCTGGCTAGTGCCTCTCGCTTCCAGGGCATCTACCTTACCGAGCAACCTCAGCATCCTTTTGCCTGGATCAACCGCTGGGTGCAGCCCTCCGTCCTGCCCCAAGGGGCGACCAACCAGGCCGTCGAGCCACTCCAGCGCTATCAACTGGTCGCCATCTTTGCTGAAGAACGGCGAGGGGATGAAATCTGGTACCTGATCGCTCCCGACCAATGGGTAGAGCAGGAGAATGTGTCCCGCGTGGACGTGGACCCGCCGCCGGAGGTCGCCCCGGGGGAGAAATGGATCGAGATAGACCTGTTTGAGCAGACGGTAGCTGCCTACGAAGGAGAGCGTATGGTCTATGCCACGCTCACCTCCAGTGGCCGCATAGGTACCGCCACCCCGCCCGGCCTGTACCGTCTCTGGGCAAAGATACGAGAAGGCAAAATGAGCAACCCAGATGTCGAGGACGGAAGCCCGGCCTGGTACTTTATCGAGGACGTGCCCTGGACGATGTATTTCCACGAGGGCTACTCGCTCCACGCAGCCTTCTGGCACGACGCTTTTGGCTTCACACGCAGCCACGGCTGCGTCAATCTGACCCCACTGGACGCAAAGTGGTTGTTTACCTGGGCCGACCCGTTCATTCCAGACGATCAGAAGACGGTCTACATCGGTGGGGGTACGCCGAACACCTGGGTCTGGGTACACTTCTCGTCGCCCTTCGAATGAAACCGTTAACTCCATCCCGCCGTGCCCTGTGGTTGGCCCTGCTTGCTAGCGCGGGCCTGATGGCTGCCCTGTTCGCCGCCTGTGGCAGCGAGACATCCCGTGGCATCACCCCAACCCCGACCCGTACGCCGCGCCACACCCCCACAGTGACGCCCTCTCCCACCCTCACCCCCACCTCTACCCCTACCCCCGCCTGGCCGGTAACTGTCTTTGTTCCCGCAGGACTGCCCGCGCCAGTCGCCGAAGCGTTCAACGCTGCGCTCAGTGACCATCCTGACCTGTTCGCTCCGGCGTCCTCTGTCGAATCGGCTGACGTGCGGGTGACGCTCGACCCTGGTCCCGATGCCACCCTCCTCGCCGATTGGACCTACGCCGCCGTGGCTCCCTTTCCCACCCTGGCTGATGGCTTGTCCTGGACCCAGGTCATCAGCCACTGGAACGGCAGTCCGGCAGGGCCATTTGCCGGACAGCCGCTGCTGATGACGGCCGACACCGCAGCGACACTGGCTGTCGTAATGGGAGACCCTGCCCCCAGCGCGGTCGAGATCCTTCCGACGGAGGATATTGTTCAGCGCGCCTGGGACACCCGTCCGGCCTGGGGCATCGTCCCCTTCGATCAATTGGAGCCACGCTGGAAGGTGCTGTTCCTAGACGGCATCTCAGCGCTAGACCAGAGATTGGATGTGGAGCCTTATCCATTGGTCGTGCACATCGGTGCAACCGGCCTTGAGCGCGGCATCGCCAAACTCCAAGAGCAATTGGGGTCCCGCGTGACCAACCGGGACCCTGCCAGGATATCGACTGTCGTGATGACCGGCGTGACGGCCCTCACCAGGGCCACTGCTATGCGGATGAACCTCCACGGGGTGATCTACCCTGCCCAGGATATCCACACCTGGCTCGTCGAGGCCGACATCACCCACATCAGCAACGAGGTCTCCTTCGCCGAGAACTGTCCGCCGCCAGGGGATTACTACACGATGGTGTTCTGCTCCGACCCCAGCTACGTTGAGCTGCTGGAGTACACGGGCATAGACGTGGTCGAATTGACCGGCAATCACCTGCTCGACTGGGGATTGGACGCTATGAAACTCTCACTGCTTATGTACGACACGCGCGACATCCCTTACTACGGAGGCGGGTGGAACCTGGCGCAGGCACAACGACCGCTGACCATCACCCACGGCATACATACCTTCGGCTTCGTAGGCTGTAACCCGGCAGGACCGGCCTCCGATTGGGCGACGGACGAACTGCCTGGCTCGGCCCCCTGCAGCTTTGGCGGTGTTGCCGATCAACTGGGTCCTCAGATCCGGCGGCTGCGCGAGCAGGGCATTATCCCCATCGTCACCCTCCAGTATCTTGAGACCTACAGCTATGCCCCAACGGGACAGCAGCGCATCGACTTCCGTGCGCTGGCCGAGGCGGGCGCGGCCATCGTCAGCGGCAGCCAGGCCCACCAACCGCAGGGTTTTGACTTTGTCAACGGCACCTTCATCCACTACGGCCTGGGCAACCTATTCTTCGACCAGATGCAGTCACTGGAGACGCGGCAGGAGTTCATAGACCGGCACGTTTTCTACGACGGGCGACACATAAGCACCGAGATACGGACGGCTATCCTGGAGGACTATGCCCGCCCCCGCCCTATGACGCCCGCGGAACGAGAAGTGCTGTTGAGAGCGACATTCGCAGCGAGTGGATGGTGAATAGCTTATGGACGAGAAAAAACAATCCGCTCCAATGGAATTCGGTTCTATGCCGCTCGACCCCATATACGCCTGGGGTATCGTGCTGGAACCGGTCGAGACCCTTATCGAGCGCACCGCCAGTTTTATCGAGCGACTGGCCAGGGAGGCATACGAGCGCGAGGAGGGGTTCGAGTACGAGGATGGGGAACTGGAGCAGCGCTTTCTCGCCTTCTTCGACCGATTGGTGGAGGAGGGTGTACTCACCCGCCTGCCCGACGCCCCTCCAGAGATGGGCCGCCAGATTCTGGGCCCCCGCCGCTGGCTGCGCGCCCAGCGCATCCGCATCAACCGGCTGATAGACCATTGGCGCGCACACGGCAGCCCTGACACCTGAGCCAATCTCTAATCTCCAATCTCTGATACCCCTAACCCGTGACCTCAAGACGCCCATCCGCACTCACCTGCCTCCTCTTCGCCATCCTCACCGCCGCCTGCCTGCTGACCTGCCTGTGCGCCGTCATGGGTCTGGTCTGGGAGGCAGCATCTCCACTCACACCCACACCCCTATCCGTGCATCCCCATACCCCCACGCCTTCATACGTGCCCACCCCTCTCCAGGTCAAAACCGGTGGAAGTCAAATCAAGCCGCTCCAGGAGAAGGCGAGTGTAGAGCCGATAGCCACTCGGGCTGTCGCATATGCGCGCACCCATCGACAACACCCGCTTTCTGGCGTCCGGATTATACCACTGTTGATCGAAGCGACCTCCTCCGGAGAGAAAGTTTGACAACCCCACATCCACGTGTTATACTCCTTTGTGGGGCCGTTAGCTCAGCCTGGCAGAGCAGGGGCCTTTTAAGCCCAGGGCCGCAGGTTCGAATCCTGCACGGCCCACCTGGGGAAGTGGACAAGTAGACAAGCGCACAGTAGACAAGCACGCGATGGCCTTGTCTACTTCTACTCTTGTCTACTTGTATCCTTATTAGGGACGATTGACAATGGTGCTTCCAATGTGGGCGTTCTGGATCGCGCTAGTGGCCATAGCCGTCGGGCTGATCGGCGTTATACTACCGGTTGTCCCCGGCGTCGGATTCATCTGGGTCGTGATCTTGGTCTATGCCATCGCCGAGCGATTCGCCACCATTGACATCATCACCTTCATCGTCCTGACCATCCTTGGCGCGATCGGCGTCAGCGCTGACGTGTGGATGAGCCAGGCAGGGGCCAAGGCAGGCGGGGCCTCTCCTTGGTCCCTGCTGGTCGGGCTGTTGCTGGGGGCAGTTGGGGCCATCATCGGCAGCATCTTCTTTGGAGTCGGCGCGATAC
>Ga0180437_10008117_pt1 | contig 13438 bp, 15 predicted proteins | sample SS_ome_4_FD_132410 | JGI IMG/M metagenome (GOLD analysis project Ga0180437, IMG submission 132410) | Hypersaline lake sediment archaeal communities from the Salton Sea, California, USA - SS_3_D_1 metaG | ecosystem: Environmental > Aquatic > Non-marine Saline and Alkaline > Hypersaline >...
TCGATAAGTACCGGCATAACCTTGCCTATTTCCTGGCAACGTTTGTCAATTTCTCGGGCGATTTCATAGGAATCAACGGTTTCAATCATATCGAAAATCCTGACCGCTTTTTTCACCTTGTTGCGCTGCAGATGGCCGATAAAGTGCCATTTTGCCCGGTTGCCGACGACTTCGTACGCCCTTTCCGCTTCCTGGACGTAGTTCTGGCCAATTATCTGTACGCCGGCATCAACTGCCTCCAGAATTTCTTCCGGAGTTCTGGTCTTGGACGCGGCCACCAGCTGCACGCCTTCCGGCAATTCATCCAGTATTTTCTTTGCGCTCTGTTTAATTGACATAAAGTTATATTCTACCCGGATACCCCGCGATAACCTGTCAGCACGACTATTCGGTCTTATTAGCGCTTTCCGCAGTCCCCCCTCTTAACGCGTTACGGTACTCGTCATAGTACTGATTCACCCCTTCACCGTATTCCTTGTAGGTTTCGGCCAGTTGTTTATAGTATTCTTCAATGACTCGCTTGCGGTACTCCTCTTGCTGTTCCTGGTATTCTTTCATTGCCTTGTTGTATTCTTCGTAGGCTTTTATCTGCTCTTCAGTTAATCGCTGTCCTCCTCCCAGCCCCAGGTACTCGCAGGCGGCGAGAGGGGTAATCGTTACCAGCGCGGCAATTAGTATTGCTACCTTCCACAGTCTCAGCCTCATTTTTTATCTCCTTTTACTTCCTCCTCGCTTCTACAGATATTTTACATCACGGGGTCGGTGACCTCAATGGAAATCCGAATCATGCTGGATTTAATTTAAAACAGGTAAAAACGGGCTGCATAATGCGTCAATTATCTTGAGCGTGCAGGTTCAAAATGCTATAGTATTACTTAATAGTTGCCATTTCCCCCTGAAGGCACTGCGTCCACATCGCGATGCGGGGAAGTGCCGGAACTGGCAGACGGGCCAGACTTAGGATCTGGTGTCGCGAGACGTGGGGGTTCGAGTCCCCCCTTCCCCACGCCCATTATGATGAAACAGGCTACTAACTTAAAACAGATGTTTGAAGCGGCGGCCGAGGAATTCGCCGGCAAGACGGCTATTGTCTGCGGCGAACGCCGCATTTCCTATGCGGAATTGAACGAAGCGGCCAACCGGGTGGCCAATGCCCTCATTTCTCTGGGGGTGGGGAAGGGCGACCGCATAGCGATGTTGATGGCCAACAGCCCGGAATTCGTTGAGGTCTACTTCGGCACCATAAAGGCGGGCGGTATACCGGTGCCGCTGGATGTCCGTTACAAAGTTGATGAGATGACTCTTGTTGTCGGTAGCTGCCAGCCCAAAGTGCTGGTGGCGGAGAGCGACCTGCTGGAACCGCTGGTGCCGGCGCTTTCCCGATTTGATCACATCAGACACATAATCGACCTTGATGGAAAGTTCGAGGGCAAATTCTCCAGCTATAAGGAATTAATGGCCAGCAGTTCCGCGGAAAACATAAACGTTGATGTGAGCCCAGATGACATCGGGGTGATTTCCTACACCAGCGGGCCTACAAGCGAGCCCCGGGGAGCGATACTTGACCACCGGAGCCTAGTTTTTGAGGCGGCCGTTTCCGGAGATGGATTTCAGCAGACAGAACAGGACAAGATGATGCTGTTCGCGCTCCCCATGTACCATATGTTTGGCCTGGCTTCGGCGATGCTGGGCTCGATATATAAGGGGAGCACGCTGGTCATTGTGCCGGGCACGGGAAGGTCGATAACCAGCTTTCTGGAGACCATCGAGCGCGAACGGGGCACCGTTTATCTCGGGGTGCCCTACATCTACGCACTGGCCATAAATGTTGCCGAGCGCGAAGGTTTGCAGTATGACATCAGCTCGGTCCGTTTATGGGGCAGCGGTGGCGCCACGCTGACCGTTGACATCATAGAGAAGTTCAAACACTACTACGGTGCTGATATTTTAGATGTCTGGGGACTTACCGAGTCAGTGTCTCATATCACCCATCATCCTCCGGGCGACCCCAGGAAGATTGGTTCGTCGGGGAAAGCGCTGCCTGGCTGGGAAATAAAAGCCGCCGATGATGATGGCAGGATATTGCCTCCCCATCAGAACGGAGAGATAGTGGTACGTGGGCCCTTTATGAAAGGATACTACCATAACTCTCAGGACACGGCAGAAGTGATAAAAAACGGATGGCTACAGACGGGAGACCTGGGCTATATGGATGATGATGGCTATCTCTATCTCACCGGCATGAAGAAGGATATGATTATCCTGAAGGGCCAGAATGTCTGGCCGGAGGATATTGAAGAGGTGTTATGCCACTATCCCAAGGTGGCTGAAGCCGCCGTGGTCGGCATACCGGACAGATTGCGTGGCGAGATTGTGGCGGCGATTATCAAGCTGAAAAGCGGGCTTGATGCCACCGAGCAGGAGATCAGAAATTTCTGCCAGAGCCGCATGGCAGACTACAAGCTGCCGAAGAAGGTCTTCTTCACCGATTCGCTGCGAAAAGGGGTGGCGCATAACCCACGCAAGAGAAAACTGGAAGACTATTTACCCGGGGTATCTGCTACTTAGCCCTCAATGAGAGGGAAGAATATCCTGACGCCTCCAGTACATATCCGGTGTCATGACCGTATCATTACCAGCAGCATCTTGAAACTCTTTACTGCTTGCAGGGCGTGTGGCTTATTGGCGGGCATAATAATCGTCTCCCCTTCCTGCAGCCGGTGGCTTTTGCCGGCGATGGTGATTTCGGCCTCGCCGTCGAGAAGGTGAACCAGCGCATCGAAAGGCGCCGTGTGCTCGCTCAACCCCTGTCCCTCGGCGAAGGCAAAAAGGGTCAAAGTGCCCGTTTTCCGGTCGAAAATGGTGCGGCTGACCACCGAGCCTGCCTGGTACTCGACGAGGTCAGCCAGCCTTAAAATCCGCTCGGCAAGTCTTTCGGTCTCCGGCATCTTGTCCATCATATATCCCTCCGAAATGATGCTGCTCCAGCTTAATTTTCCGGCAGCACCTGTTTGAGCCAGCCAGCGATATCCTTGGCGGCATCCTGCCAGCCCGGTTCCAGGAGAACCTTGTGCGCGTGGTTGGTGTACTCGCGGTAGGTGGCTACCTGCGGATACCGGCGCGCGATTTTCCGTACTACCGAAGCGGGTATGATACGGTCTTGGGCGCTGCCAACCACCAGGACCGGGCAGGTAATGCTGCGGGCGTCAACCTCCGAAGCTCTACTGCGGTCGAGGAACCAGAAACCGATTTCAAACACGGCCCGTCCGGACTCAAATACCAGTTTGTCATAGTTTTCTTTTTGTTCCTCGGCAGGCAGCAGATTCATCGTCGAGTAAACGGCTTCACCATAGGTCTGGCGGCATGGTTTGCGCCAGAAGCCCCACCTTTTCAGGCAATTGCAGACTCCCCGGACTGATGATGGGTTCAGTACCAGAATACCCCTCGGTGGCGCCGGTGTCAGCAGGATAAGGGCCCTGGCCAATCCCCGACTGCCCAGGATTTGAGCTAGCAACCCACCCATTGAATGTCCCATGATAACGGGCTGATAGTCCAGTTTCCTTAGCTCATTCTCAAGGTCGCTGGCATAATCCAGCAGGCTGGTGGTGCCGAGGCCGGGGTGGGGTGGTTCCCTGGGGTCAACGTCGTGAAAGCGCAGTGTGGGAGCCAGACAGCGATAGCCTCGCTCTTCAAAGAAGCGGCGGTAATTATCCCAGTACCAACCACCGCTCCACATCCCGTGAATCATGAAGATAGTACCATTCATGGCGTTTGCGCAGTTGTTTTTATTATAATTGCCCCAGGCGTTATAATACAAGGCGGGGTGGTTGGCACATTGCCCTGCATTAAGATGAAAAGATAAGGAGGAATCATGTCAGTACAGGTATACCAGGGGTGGGAATTTCCCGCGGTGAAGGTGGACCCGCCGCGGGAGCGATATCTGAAACTGATTGCCTGCCCGGAAACGACGGGTTATAAAACGGCGACCGTGCTTTTCTCGCACATACCGGCGGGGAGCGGCACCGGGAAACACACTCATCCGGACAGTGACGAGATTATGTACTTTATCGGGCGTGGTGCGTGCCTGATGGATGGTAAGGCGGTCAAACTGGAAACAGACTCGGTCATAATTGCCCCTAAAGGAGTGGAGCACGAATGCCGGAATACCAGCGAGACCGAAACGCTTAAAATTTTCTGCGTATATGTCCCGCCGCTGAAGCTTAACGAGCTGCTGACCGGGCTGGCACAGCAGACCAAGAAATACCTGAGCAGCAAATAAATATTAAAAGTCCTGCTGTTAAATGGTCTGGTTGGTGAAATCGGTTTATCCTTGCTGAAGCTTTGCGCATTTTTATCGGCTGTCCCGTAAGTGTGCGGCTTGACGGCTGGAATTTAAGCGCATTACAATCAGGTGGTCTATTTATAAATAAACGTTAAGGGGGTAATATGGCGAGCGAACTACGAGTTAAGCAAGAGCCTTTAAAGGAGTTTGCCAAGGAAGTCTTTATCAAGCTGGGTATGCCGCCCGAAGGCGCTGAGGCCGAGGCCGCGGAGATGATATGGGCCAACCTCAGGGGCGTTGACTCCCACGGCGTGCTGCTCATCCCGCTCTATATGGAATGGGTGGCGAAGGGAGTGATGAATCCCAGGCCCAACATTCAGGTTCTCAAGGAGACCCCGGCTACACTGTATGTGGAGGCGGACCGTGCCTTCGGCCCCGTGGTCACCGTATTCACCGTGAAGCGGGCGCTGGAAAAGGCAAAACAGGTGGGAGTGTGCTGGGCGGCCATCCGCAATACGACGCATCAGGGGGCCATGGGCTACTACACGCAGATGGCGGCGGAGCAGGACATGGCGGGGATAATCTGGGTGTGTAACCCGCCCAATATGGCGCCGTTCGGCGCCAGGGCTGCCGGAATACATAACAGCCCCATAGCCATAACGGTGCCGGCAAAACGGCACCAGCCCTTGATTCTGGATATGGCCACCAGCGTGGCTGCAGCCGGAAAAATCACCTTGGCTCTGGATAAAGGCATACCGATTCCTCAGGGCTGGGCGCTGGACAACGATGGCAATCCTACCACCGACCCCAAAATGGCGGGTATCCTGCTGCCATTTGGCGGTGCCAAAGGCTCCGGCCTTTCCATGATGTTCGAATGCCTCTCCAGCGTGATGATGGGCAACCCGATGCTGGGACCAGCCCTGCATGGCCGTGAGCCCGGCCTGCCTCTAAAGGAGGCAAAGGAGGTGGAGCTGATAGGCGACCGCCCCGCGCACAGTCGCATAAGACATATTCAGAACAGCGTTTTCATCGCCATTGATATCGGCCAGTTCACCGATGTGGAGAAGTATAAAGAGGATATTGATGAAATGATAGACGGCATCAAGGCATTGCCCAGGGCGGACGGCGTTAACGAGATATTCGTGCCTGGGGAGCCCGAGTACCGGACGTATCAGGAGCGTTCCCGCAACGGCATACCATTGCCGATGCGTACTGCCGAAAACCTGCGTGGCGTTGCCAAGCGGCTCGGTGTCAAGCTGCCGTCAGCCCTCGAAGCATAATAATAAGTGGCGGCAATTAGGATAGGCGAGATGGAATTAAAAGAAAGAGCCATCGTGCTCAACGAAGAAGATAACGTGGCCACCGCCCTAGCCGACCTTGAAGCGGGCAGCAGCGTTGAGCTGGATGCCGGCGGCCGGAGACTGACGGTAAAAGTGGCGGCACGGATACCCTTTGGCCACAAGTTCAGCCTGGCGCATATAGCGCCGGGTGAGGTAGTCATCAAATACGGTGAGGTCATCGGCAAAGCCACTGCAGACATCAACGCCGGCGACTACGTACACGTGCATAACGTGGTGAGCACCCGGGGCAGCATGGGTGCTGAGGGAGGTGCTTAATGAGCTTTCTCGGTTATCCCCGACCGGACGGTTCCGTTGGCGTGCGCAACTACGTCGGCGTCATCTCCACCGTGGGCTGTGCCAATGACGTGGCGCACTGGATTGCCCAGCAGATAAAAGGCACGGCACCATTTCTCCACCAGGCAGGCTGCGGGCAACTGCGGTCTGACTTGGAAATCGCCACACACACGCTCGCAGCTATAGGCCAGAACCCGAATCTGGCCGGCGTGCTGCTGGTGAGCTTGGGCTGTGAGGGCACCGATATTAACCGTGTCGAGCGGGAGATTGCTGCCACCGGCCGGCCAGTGAAGAAGGTGGTGATTCAGAAAGCCGGGGCTACGGTGGCGTTAAATGAAGGCCTGCTCATCGCTCAGGCACTGGTTAGTGAGGCTTCACAGATAAGACTGCAGGAATTTGATGATTCTCACCTCGTTGTCGGGGTAAAGTGTGGCGGCTCGGATACCACCTCGGGGCTGTCCTCAAATCCGGCCGTTGGCGCCGTCTGCGATATTGTGGTTGACAATGGGGGAACATGCATCTTTGGCGAGACGACCGAGTTCTTGGGTGCCGAGCATATCCTGGCCCGACGTGCTGTCAATAAAGAGGTCGCCGATAAGATATTCAAGATTGTCGACGCCATGGAAAAGCGGGCGAAGGCGAGCGGCGGTGATATGCGCGGCGGTAACCCGAGTGCCGGCAATATCGCCGGCGGGCTGACCACCATTGAGGAGAAATCACTGGGAGCGATTGTCAAAGGCGGTACCAGGCCGATTCAGGATGTCTATAACTACGGCGAGCGCGTCCGGGGCAGGGGGCTTTTTATCGTTGATTCCCCTGGGCGCGAACCGGAGTTTCTCACCGCGCTGGCTGCGGCCGGTGCTCAGGTCGCCCTTTTCTCTACGGGGCTGGGCGTGCCGCAGGGCTTCCCCTTCATCCCGGTCATCAAGGTGACGGGAAACCCGGTTACCTTCCAGCGTCTGCCTGACCATATCGATATGCTGGTGGAGATGGCAGCGGGGAAAGGCTCGGGGCTGAAAGCCAGTGGTGAGAGGATACACCGGGAAGTGCTGGCGGTTGCTTCTGGCAAGCAGACCAAAGCGGAAATTCTGGGCTATGGCAACTTCCCCGGCCTTTATACGCTCGGCCCGATTATCTAAATATTGAGCATACATAAGTTGGCTATTTTTGCGGATAAAAACCTCTGTGTTATAATGGGCTGGAATGAACCAGAAAAGGCGCCTTGAAGAGGTGCGCTGGCACGGGAGAGGGGGACAGGGGGCAGTTCTCGGCGCCAGCATGCTGGGCAGTGCGGCGGCTCTTTACGAGGGTAAATACGCCGTTTCCTTTCCCAGTTTCGGTGCGGAACGCCGTGGCGCTCCGGTTCAGGCCTTTACCCGCATCAGCGACCGTGCCATAAGGACGCGCAGTCAAATCTATCACCCGACGACCATCATCGTGCTCGATGATAGCCTGCTCAGTGTAGTTAACATAACGGACGGCGCCCAGGATGGCGCCAGCATACTGGTAAACACGCGTAAGTCCGCAGAACAATTACCAGCAATGCCGGCTTCTCTCCATATTACCACCGTGGACGCGACGGCAATCGCCAGGGAATTTATCGGTGTGCCCATTGTCAATACGGCCATGCTCGGGGCACTGGTCGGCGCTACAGGCATCGTGAGTCTGGATTCGGTAAAGAAAGCCATCGCCGGTACGCTACCGGAGAAAATCATCGACCGCAACATCGCCGCGGCTGAGGCGGCATACAGGAAAGTAGGGGGAAAGTGAAGCCAGAGAAGCAAATCCCGGGGCCGGTATCCAGGGCCGGCACCATACCCACCAGGATGGGTACCTGGAGCACGGCCAAGCCTGTTTTGAAGGGGAAATGCACCTTCTGCCTTTTTTGCTGGGTTTTCTGCCCGGAGGGCGCCATCAGCCAGGACGAGGCAAACCGGAAAGTAACCTTCAACTTTGAGGACTGTAAAGGCTGCGGCATCTGCGTCCGGGAATGTCCGACCAAAGCGATAGAGATGGTCGAGCAAGAAGGAGAGAGGTAATGGCGACCCAGATGCCCACCAGAAAATTCATAACGGCCAACGAGGCAGTGGCCCAGGCGGCCAGGCTGGCGCGTGTCGACGTGGTGGCGGCCTATCCCATCACCCCGCAGACCAGCATCGTGGAGAAAATCGCCAAGTACATCGCCGATGGCGAGATGGATGCCGATTACCTCAAGGTGGAATCGGAGCACTCGGCGCTGACCGCCTGCATGGGGGTGCGCATGGCCGGGGCGCGTGCCTTCACCTCGACTTCGTCCCAGGGACTGGAGTACATGCATGAGATGCTGGCTTATGCCGCTGGCGGCCGCTATCCGCTGGTACTGGTCAACGTCTGCCGCTCGGTGGCGCTGCCATGGAGCATCTGGGGAGACCAGCAGGACGCCATCCAGCAGCGGGATACGGGCTGGATTCAGATTTTCACCGAGACCGGGCAGGAGGCGCTGGACATGGTGCTGCAGGCTTACCGCATCGCCGAGGACCATCGCGTGTTGCTGCCGGTGATGGTCTGCCTCGATTCGTTTATTCAGTCGCATACCGAAGAGCTGGTTGAGATTCCCGACCAGGCAGCGGTGGACGCTTTTCTGCCCCGGTATGACCCGGTGGTTACCCTGGACGTGGACAACCCTTACTCCATATCCGTTGGCGCCTTCGGTAAGAATTACGCGCGCTGGCGCGAGGAGCAGCAGGCGGCGGCGGAAAAGTCAGGGGAGATTATCTTGGAGGTGGGCGATGAATTTGCCCGCATCTTTGGCCGTCACTACGGGGGCCTGATTGAGGAATACCATTGCGACGGCGCAGAAGCAATCCTGCTCGCCATGGGGGCATTTAACGGCACCGCCCGCGACATGGTCGATGAGATGCGTGAGGAAGGTAAAGCCGTCGGCCTGGTCAAGGTTAGGGCGTTCCGGCCTTTCCCGATCGAACCGCTGCGGAAGGTCTTGTCCGGAGTGAAGGCGGCGGCGGTGCTGGATAGAGACTGCTCCTGGGGCTATGAAGGCGCGCTGGCCACCGACCTGAAAGCGGCCCTCTACGGCCTGCCCGACCCCCCGGCGATACTGAACTTCATCGGCGGGCTGGCCGGGGCTGACGTGCCGCCGGAAAGAATGAGATACATGCTGGAGAAGGCCCTCACTGCGGAAAGGGGAGCCACACCGCATCTGGAGTTTATCGACCGATGAAACTTAAGGATATAGAAAAGGAAGAGTTTTACCGGGCTTCTTACGGCTGCGCTGGCTGCGCCGCTGTGCTGGCGGTGCGCCTGACCATAAAAGTGCTCGGTAAGAACAGCGTTTACGTGGTGCCGGCGAACTGCATCAGCACCGTCTCCTGCTATTACCCGCAGGCGCCGTTCTTCGTGCCCTTCACGGTGATGGCCTTCGCCGCTACCGCTTCCGCCTGCTCCGGCATCAGCGCCGGCTTCAAGAGGCGGGGCAGGGAGGACATACACGTCGTCGGCTTCTCCGGCGACGGCGGCACCGCGGACATCGGCATTCAGGCGTTGTCCGGAGCCATCGACTGCGGCAACAAGTTCATCTACATCTGTTATGATAACGAGGCCTATATGAACACCGGTATCCAGAGGAGCGGGCTGACGCCCTACGGCGCCACCACCAGCACCACCCCCGCACCCTGCTTTGAAAACCGGCCCAAGAAGGACATGCTGCGCATAGTGGCAGCGCATGATATCCCCTATGCCGCCACCGCCTGTAGTTCCTATCCGCTGGACTACATGGAGAAGGTGAAGAAGGCAAGCCAGGTGAACGGGCCTACCTACATCCACATCCTGACGCCGTGCCCAACGGGTTGGGGCTTCCCTCCGGATGAGACCATTGAAATCGGGCGCATGGCGGTGGAGAGTGGCCTGTGGAAACTGACGGAGTTCGAGAACGGGGAGTTCCGCACTACGTACACGCCGAAGCGCAGGCGTCCGGTCTCGGAGTACCTAGCTGCTCAGACCAGGTTCCGGCATCTTAGCCCGGAGCAGGTCGCTGCCATCCAGAAAGAAATCGATGCCGCCCGTGGTTAGTGCCGGCCTATCCTGAAAGTGAAGGAGTAATCAGATGGAAGCTATGGAAGCCATTTTGTCCCGGAGGAGCATTCGCCGCTATAGTGATAAGCCGGTGCCGGAAGCGCTGATTAAAGAGCTGCTGGAGGCGGCGATGAGCGCGCCATCCGCCAGCAATGAACAGCCGTGGGAGTTCGTCATCATCGACGACCGCCGCATTCTGGACGAGATTCCCAAATTCCACCACTATGCTCATATGCTGAAAGAGGCCTCCTGGGCCATCGCCGTCTGTGGCGATTTGAATCTGGAAATGGTGAGCGGCTACTGGGTACAGGACTGCTCCGCCGCCACGCAGAACATTTTGCTCGCGGCGCATGCCAGAGGGCTGGGGGCAGTATGGCTGGGCGTTTATCCACGTGAAGAAAGGGTGAAGGCAGCGCAGAAATTGCTCGAGCTTCCCGAGAACGTGATACCGCTGTGTTTTATATCAATCGGCTACCCGGCGGAGAAAAAGCCGCCGGCCAACCGCTACAGTGAATCGAGGGTGCATCACAATCGCTGGTAGTGCCTGAAGTGCTGCCTAGGCTACAAGACCAGGCTCACCGGGTCTTCGATATAGCCTTTCATAGTCCGCAGGAACTGCGCGCCCAGTGCCCCATCCAGTATGCGGTGGTCGATGGACAGTGTCAGGTTTATCATCGGCCTTATGACCATCTCGCCGTTCCGCGCCACCACTTTCTCCGCAACTTTTGCCACGGCCAGTATCGCTGCCTCCGGCGGCTGGATGATGGCGCTGAACTGGTCGATATCGTACATGCCCATATTGGAGATGGTGAAGGTGCTGCCGGTCATCTCTTCCTTGCTGAGGGTACGCTCCCTCGCTTTTTGTACCAGTTCGGCACGGGCCTGGGCGATTTCGGCCACAGATTTATTATTGGCATCCTTTATGACGGGCACCATCAGCCCGCCTTCGACCGAGGTTACCAGGCCGATGTCGATATACTTGAATCGCTTCAGAGAACCGTTGGCATAGGAGCAGTTGAGGGCCGGATTTCTCTCCAGTGCCCTGGCTGCTATCTTTATCAGTAGGTCGGTCAGCGTCAGCCGGACCCCGGTTCTGGCCTCGATTACCGGCAGCAACAGCTGGCGGGTACGCTGCAGTTCCTGGGCATCAACTTCCACGGTGAGGTAAAAGTGCGGCGTCTGGAAGCTCTCTATCATGCGCCGCGCAATCACGTCGCGCATGGTGGACAGAGGCACTGTTTCCGCTTCGGCAACGGCCGGTGCTTTCTGTGGCGCTGGCGCGGCGGCTGCCCCACCTGCCTCAACGAAGTTGAGTACATCTTCCTTGGTAATCCGGCCACCGGGGCCGGTGCCGGTAACCAGACTGAGGTCAACGCCGTGCTCTTTGGCGATATTTCGGGCCAGAGGGGAGGCCTTGACCTCTTTCGCCGCTGGGGCTGCTTCTGGTGCCTCCGTCCTGGCGGTTGGCTTCGATTTCTCCTCTTTGGCTTCCGCCTTGACTGGTGTCTTTGCCTCGGGCGCTTTCTCGCCGGGCTGCAGAATGTAAGCGATGGCGGTGCCGATGGGCACCTCGTCCCCCTCTCTCGCCGTGATATTGCTCAGGATACCTGAGGCTTCGGCTTCCAGTTCAAAGGAGGTCTTCTCGCTCTCGATTTCCAGGATGACCTCCCCTTTTTCCACATGGTCGCCCTCGTTCTTGAGCCAGCGGACGATTTTGCCGCTGGTCATCGCCTCATCAAGCTTGGGGAAAATTACAGCCACAGCCATGCTGATACCTCCACTCGGTGAAATCGAAATGCTCTTTTGCTATTTGCCCATCATCTCCAGGGCTGCCGCCTTGATTTTCTCCGGGTTGACCAGTATGTACTGCTCCTGCTTGGGGTTGAAAGATATCGGGGAGTCAAGCGAGGCCACGCGCCTGATGGGGGCATCTAGGTAGTCAAAGGCCTTCTCGCCGATGATGGCGGCGATTTCAGCGCCGAAGCCACCAGTGCGGCAGGCCTCATAGACCACCATCGCCTTGCCCGTTTTCTGCACCGAACTGAGGATGATTTCCTCGTCAAGCGGCCTCAGTGTCCTCACATCAACCACCTCTACGTCTATGCCGTCTTTAGCCAATTCCGCTGCGGCTTCCAGAGCGAAGTTCACGCAGCGGGAATAGGTGATGATGCTCATATCCTTGCCCTCGCGCTTGATATCGCCCTTACCCAGAGGTATGGTGTACTCCTTTTCCGGGACCTCCCACGATTCGCCATACAGCTTCTTATGCTCGATGAAGATAACCGGGTTGTCCTCCCTGATGCTGGTCTTGAGCAGGCCTTTGGCATCATAGGCGTTGGAGGGCATGACCACGTAGAGACCCGGGATGTGGGCAAAGATGGCCTCGAGGGACTGTGAGTGATGGGGTCCGGCGGCCACTCCGCCTCCCCCCTGCGTCCGGATGACCAGTGGCACCTTGACCATGCCGCCGGTCATGTAACGCAGTTTGGCAATCTGGTTGATAATCTGGTCTCCAGCGATGAAGGAAAAGTCGATATACATGATTTCAGCCACCGGGCGCATCCCCACCAGCGCGGCACCCAGCGCCGCCCCGGCGATGGCCGCCTCGGCTAGAGGCGTGTTTCTGATACGTTCGTGCCCGAACTCCTCCAGCAGCCCCTGACTTACTTTGTAGGAGCCGCCGTATTCGGCGATTTCCTCTCCCATCATAAAAACTTTGGGGTCGCGCTTCATCTCTTCGCGGAGCGCTTCCCGCACTGCTTCTCGAAAGGTTAATTCTGGCATGCTTTCCCCCTTTGACTATCAGGCATAAATGTCTTCCAGTGCTTCCTCGGGCGTGGGCTCGGGGCTTTCCTGAGCGAACTTGACCGCCTCATCGAGTTCACGCAGCACGCTGTTTTCGATTTCATCAAGCTCGGCATCCGTGGCCATCTTGTTCTGCACCATCTGCTGGCGCAGCCGCTTGATGGGGTCTTTCTTCTTCCAGGCCTCAACTTCTTCCTTGGGCCGGTAGCTGGTGCCGGGGTCGCCCATGTGGTGTCCCACCGTCCGGTACGTGTTAGCGACGATGAGTATGGGCCCCTCACCCTTGCGGCATTTTTCGATTGCCTCCCGGGCCACTTCGGCCACGGCGATGGCGTCATTGCCGTCCACGCTCATGCCGGGGATTCCGTAGCCTTTAGCGCGGTCAGCGATATCGGTCAGGCGGCAGTAGTCACGAGTGGGCGTGCTCTGCTGGTACTGGTTGTTCTGGCAGACGAAGAGCACGGGCAGGCACCAGGCAGCGGCCAGCCCCATACCTTCATGGAAGGCACCGGAGTTGGTCGCCCCGTCGCCGAAGAAAGCGGGCATGATGCTGTCCCATCCCCGCATCTGGAGCGCGGCACCAACCCCGGCGGCGATGGGGATACCGTCGCCGACGATGCCGGTGGCGCCGAGGATATTGCGCTCGACA
>Ga0180437_10008118_pt1 | contig 13434 bp, 8 predicted proteins | sample SS_ome_4_FD_132410 | JGI IMG/M metagenome (GOLD analysis project Ga0180437, IMG submission 132410) | Hypersaline lake sediment archaeal communities from the Salton Sea, California, USA - SS_3_D_1 metaG | ecosystem: Environmental > Aquatic > Non-marine Saline and Alkaline > Hypersaline > Sediment...
GGCCAGCAGCATCTCGCCCTTCACCAGCAGCGTCCCTTGGGCCTCGTCGATGGAGTGGTCGCGAATCTGGATCTGTTTGATGTCCCAGGTGCTCAGCTTCAGCAGGTCGTCTTCGATCCAGTCCTCGAACTTGGTTGACAGCTTGTCCGTCTTGACCTTCACGATGTAGACGGCGTCCTGGCCCACCTTGCGGACGAACCGCAACTCGTCCCGGTCCGGCACCTCCTTGCCGATGATCAGGTTCAGGAGGGCTTCATCCTGCTTCTTCATGGTGACGCGCGTTCCCACGCCGACCGCTCCGGCTTTGAGCGTTTTCGGATCGGGGTCGAGCACGCCGTAGAGTTCGTGGTCGCCCGGGCTGTCGCTCTTCACGCCGACGACTTTCAACCCCAGCACGCTGGAGGCGGCTTCGGCGAGTTGGTCTTCGGCGTCGGTCGGGTAGTTGTCGTGCGAAGGGATCGACCAGCGGTCGTCGACCTGCTTCACCTGGAACGCGGCGGCCGTGCTGGTGTCCTCGTCGAACTTGACGATCTCCAGGTCGGTGACGGACAGCGGATCGAAATCCTCAAACAGCAACTCGCCGATCATGTCTTCCGGTGTCAGTTCCGGCAGCCAGCTGCGGCTCATCCAGGTAAACAGCATCAACACGCCCAGCGCGGCGGCAGCCACACCCACGAAAATGGTCGTTTTGGTCGTTTCGTTCATTTCCGGTTTCCTCGTTCAGTCTCTGGGGACGAATGGGGACGTATCGGTCTCGATGGTTGGTTCAGAGATTGCCTAACGCAAACGGGAACGGGCCACGCCTTCCTTCTCCCGGGCGCGCCGCGTAAGGAAGACGCCCAGGGCCACCAGCAGTGGCGGAATCGGCGGCAACACCACCGCCCACATTTTGTACGTATCCTGCACCCTGCGAATATCCGCGGCCTGTTTCGTCTCGGCCTCCTTGATCTGCCGGTCCTGCTTCTGGCGCAGCCGCTCGATCTGCACGTCGTTTCGCCGCTGGGCGTCGTTGGTGGCCAAGGCAATCCGCCGCGCGATTTCCAGCATATCGAGGTTCTTCTTCGTCATGTCCTCCCGCAACTCCTGCATCTTCTGGTCCAGACCCTTCTGCAACTCGTCTTGCGTCTGGGAGAACTCCTCTTGAAGTTCCTCGCGGATCTGGGCCGTTTCTTTGCCGAACTCGGCAACCCGGTCGTCGACGCGGGTCAGCGTGCGGTGCTTGGGACGCCGGTTGCGGATTTCGACGAACCGGTCGTCGCCGGCCAGCATGTCCAACACGTTCAGCACAAAAGTAACGTTGTCGAAGTTGAAGTCGAGACCCCTTTCGGGGTTGGCGCCCTGCTCGCGGAGCATGAAGAACTGGCGATGGAGCATATCGATGTCGGCCACCAGCACCACGTTGATCTCACCGTCTTTGGGTTTCGACTCTTCTGCCTCCTCCGCGGCTGCCTGCTCTGAGCCCATCAGGTCGGCGGCGGTAACGGGGGCCGCGTCGTCGTGGGGATGGTCCTGCGGATGATCGAGAGCCTCCTCGGCGGCCAAGGCCGGGCCGGGCTCACTCTCCGTTCCGGGCTCGCCGCTCTCTCCCAACGCACCTGCGTCGTCGGGCGGCGCGTCGGCGGGAACGGTGCCGGTGATGTGAGCGGCTAGAACGTACGACCGATTGCCGGGCTCATGCCGCCGGTTGGGGTTCAAACCGCGAGGCCCCATGAACGACATCTCGAGCATATCGTCGTAGCGAACCGTCCCGGCCTCTTGTCCGGTGCGGATCAGCGACTTCACGTCCGTCTTCGCGACGTTCAATTCAGTAATCGACCCGGGGAAGGGGAACAGTAGCATTTCGAGCTTGGAACTGATCGGATTGGATGCGTCGAAGGGTTCGGCCCCTTCCAGCGACCTGTCGACAAAGACCAGTTCAGGAGGTAAGACTTGGTCCCACTTGCGATAGGGGTTATACTCTTGCCAGATGATCCGGTCGGCCGAGAAGTCGACGCCCAACAGCCGCCAGAGTTGCGTGATGTCGCCCTTGGGCGGCGGCGGTTGCTGTCGCATCATCATGGGGTTCATGCCGCCCGGCGGTCGGCGCGGAGCGCTGGTGCCCGGCACGTTGCCCGCAAAACCGGGAAACGGGTCCTCGAAGATGGCCGTGGGCATTCCCGAGCGGACCGCGGCCACGAAGTTCGTCATCTGCTCGTCGGCCAGCGACGACGGCTGCACCGCCAGCAACGCGTCGTACTCGTCGGAGATGGGGCTGCTCGGATCGACCCGCTCCACCTCGTACATCTTCTGCAGCTCGTCGATGATCGGCCAGTTGGGGCTGGACGACATCGTCTGCATGTTGAACTGGCCGTAGAGCTGGGCGTCGGTCTGCAAGATGCCGATCTTGCGGCGCTTCTGCTGCGTGACCGTGCAGATCGAGCGGACCAACTCGTATTCGGCCGGAATTCCCCGGTCGATGAACGGCAAGGTGACCTTCTCCAACCCGCACGTAAAGGCCACCCCCATGAAGATCTGCTCTTCGTCCAGGGCGCCGCGGCGCTCGATCTGGACCGTGCGCGGCGTGATTCCAAATCGCGTTTCCGCCTGCGTGGCTTCCTCGCTGAATTGCTCGGTGTCGTGGATACGCACCTTGACGCCCTTCTCGTCCAACTTCTGCAACTCCCGCAACATCGCCAGGAGGTTCATTCGTGCTTGCACGTACGACTCGGGCACCTCGGGGCTGATGAAGGCTTCCACCTGCACCGGGCGCTCCAATTCGAGGTTGCTGAGCAGTTCGCGGGTCTTCGGTGAAAGAGAACTCAGTCGTTCGCTGGTCACGTCGGGGCGGACGTCGAACCGATCGAAGAAGACCACCGCCGTGACCGCCAGGATCACCAACGCCAGGGTTCGCACCGCATAGTGACCGGTCATCACCGACGAATCGTGGCTCCTGGCCCAGTGCCGTCGCCCAATCAGGACCATGCACAGGTACAGCATCACCACCACGATCATCAGGAAGTAAGCCAACCCGGAAAGGCTGAGGATCCCCCGGCCGAAATCGCCGAATCGCCCGCCGATGCTCCACTCCTTGATCGTCAGATCCAGCTGCGGCACGAGGTCGCGGAGCCAGCCGGGCATCGGGATGGCGTCGGTCAGGAACATGAACACCAAGGGGGCGTTGAACAAGGCGCCCAGCACGAACGCGACCGTGAGATTGGACGTCAGGAATGAAGCCACCATGCCGATCGAGAGCATGGCCAGCCCCACCAGCCAATAGCCGATATAGGTCGCGATAAACAGACCAACGTCGGGGTCACCCAGGAACTTCAGCACGGCGAAGTTGCAGACCAGGGAGAACAACAGGGCCACGGTAAAGATGGCCACCGTGCCCAGATACTTGCCCAGCACGATGTCGAAATCGCCTGCCGGAATGGTCAACAGCAGCTCGTCCGTCCCCTGGCGGCGTTCTTCGGCCCAGATACTCATGGTAATGGCCGGGATAAACACCAGCATGATGAACGGAAAGCTGCTCATCGGGTTCGCCTGGCTGAAGCTGAGCTGGTCGAGGTTGGCCAGGTTCGAGTTGAAGAACTCGATGGGCCAAAACGCTGCGATCGAGCTGAGCAGCACAAACACGCAGATGAACACGTAGCCCGTGGGACTGGAAAAGTAACTGACAAAGTTTCGCGTAAATACCGCACGCAACACGCTGGTGTTCATGGTTTCTACCGAACTTGTAGTTGGGGTTTAAGGTGGATAACTTGGGGAACCGACGCCGCTCGTCAATTCCCGTCGAGTTCTCAATGGGATGCAAGACGCTAGGCGGTCGCGGCTTCCGGCTGATTGCTGAGGCGGCGGAAATGCTCGTCCAGGGGCTTCTGGTCGCCCGTCAACTCCTTGATCGACCCGTCGTAAACCAGGCGGCCCTCGTTGATGAACAATACCCGCGAGGCCATCGCCTCGACTTCCTGCAGGATGTGCGTCGACAACAAAATGGTCTTGTTCTGGCCCAGCTTGCGAATCGTCTCGCGAACGTCGTGGATCTGGTTGGGATCCAAACCGGCCGTCGGCTCGTCGAGGATCAGCACGTCCGGTTCGTGCAACAGGACCTGGGCCATGCCCACGCGTTGGCGGTACCCGCGAGAAAGCTTGTTGATCGGTTTGCCGATCACGCTTCCCAACGCACACAGTTCGACGACCGCGTCGATCCGCTCGCGAGCGCGAGTGGGCGAGAGCCCTCGGGCCCTGGCAAAGAACTGCAGGAGGCTTCGAGGCGTCATATCGGGGTAGAGCGGCCCATTCTCCGGGAGGTATCCCAGCCGCGTTGAGCCGGCGACTCGATCGCCCGCCATGTCGTGGCCGGCGACGCGAGCTTTCCCGCTCGACGGGGCCAGATAGCCGGTCAAGAGCTTCATGGTGGTGCTTTTTCCGGCCCCGTTGGGACCTAGAAAGGCCACCACCTCGCCCTGATGAATCTGGAATGAAACGTCCTGGATGGCTGCAAAATCACCGAAGTACTTCGAAAGCCCGATGGCTTCGATCATGGCGATGTCTTGCTGTTCACTCATGTGAATCGCTCCGGAGTGAGTCAAACGAGTGTCAAACTTGAGGGTACGGAGAGCCGGCTTGCATTCGGCTCGGTATGGTCAAACTTAAGATTATAGCAGGCTGCTGTGGGAATGCCAGGGCGGCTCGGTCGCTGATTGCGAACTGGCCACGACCTCAGACCCACTCCACAGAGGTACTGCCGGACATCGCTCAGTGCGCGCAATCCCACGGTGCAATCCCGGTGTGCCAGGCATGTAAGAGTCGGTACGCCAAACGCGGAGACTTGGTTCGCGCCTACCGGCCGTTTGGCCCAAAAAGCCGCTTGCGAAGGTTTTCTACCTTGCTGGCCTGACGGCTCAACGATCCGCGGAGGCCGGCCGGGTCGAGCCATTTCGGCTCGGTGAACACGCGAGCCGGCTGGGCTAGTTGGTGCTGGCTCGCCACCTGCTTCAACAAGGCCCGGTCACCGCGCCCGAGGCCGTGGACCCGGCACAGTCCGGCAAACAGCGTGCTGTGGCTGTTGTAGCGTTTGCGGTGCTGCATCCGGTTGACGAGGTAGAGCAGCGCGCACACGGCGGCGATCACAACGCCGGCAATCAGCAGATAGACCACGACCTCGCCGGTGCCGATCGCGCGATTGCGTCCGGCGGTGCCGTAACCGCGTGCCCCGAAAAGAACTCGTTCGATCGGCAGGCTGGTGATCACGTTCGGACTCATCATGGGGCGACCTCCTCCGGTAGTTCGGCTTCACTGCCTTCCTCTTCTTCCGTTTCCCCTTCCGATTCCTTGTCCGGTTGCGTCAACGATCGGCTGATCTGTTCGAGGCTCTGTTCGGCTGCTTCCTGCACGATTACGCTGCGGTCGAGCAATGCGTCGCGCAGCGCTTCCCACGAAGGCATCGACTTGCAGTCGGATAGGGACTTGGCCGCCGCCACGCGTACCATGTGGTCTTCGTCGGAAAGCAGGCCGATAGCGAGCTTCTCGACGTCTTTGATCAGCCCCATCGTACCCGCCGCCTGAACGGCCCGGCGGCGGCGTACGGGCGAAGGAGACCCCATCTCGGCGGTGATCTTCTCTGCCGCTTGCGAGTCGATCTTCTGGACCAGGTGCCCGGCAATCGACTGCAACTCTTCGGGCATCGAGTCGAAGTTGGTGAGGAAATGGCGGAAAGTGAATTCAGGCATGGCCTCGCGAAGTGCGGCGCGGACCCGCTCGTCGATGTTGTCCACCATGCGGATCAACAGCGACATGGCGCTGGGGATTTTTTGGGGGCGCAGTTGGGGGATGATGGCGGCCTGGACCTCCGGATCCTGGTCGTTGAGCGCCTGGACGGCCAGGGTGGCGGCGCGGGGCCCCTTGAACTGGGCCAGGGCCTGGGCCGCGGCCCGGCGTCCGGCCGGTTTGCCCTTCAACAAGAGGTGGCCGATCACTTCCAGCACTCGCTCTCGGTCGATCGAAGATCTCAGCAGCAATTGGACGGCGCCCTCCTGGGCCGCGGAACTGATCCGCTCGAGCAACTCGTGCCCCGGTTCGGCCCAGGCCACCGAATCGAACCGGCCGAGCGTCTCGGCAACCGCTCTGGACGGCCGGGGACCAATCTTCTGCAGCAAATGATCGACAAACTTCAGGTCGCAACGACCGCAGATCACCTTGCTGACCACGGCCGACATTTGCGGGTCTTCGAGGAAGCCCAGCAACAGACGAATCACGCCGCCCCGGGAACTGCCTGACAACCTCTCCACAATGGCCTCGTGGCTGCTCTCCTCGGTTCGCTGCAGCAGTTGCCGGAGCGTGACGTTCTTCTGTTTGGCCACGATCAACAGGGCTTCGACCGCCTCGGGGCGCTCGTGTCGGTGGAACTTGCGGGTGGCGTCCTCCAGGGCTGCCGTGACCCGATTGCGGATGGTGTCCTGCTGTCTGAATTTCGGCTGATCGCCCGCACCGCTCAGTTCCTCGTAGAACTGCTCGGTGAGTTTCAGCGCGGTCTTGGCCATCAACTCGGAATGCGGGTTTCCCTCGTCGACCAACAGGGCCACGACCGCCGGAAGTGCTCCGTAAAGGCGGAACGATACGATGGCGTCACAAGCCGCCGCGCATGCTTGGGGGTCCGGGTTTTGCAGGGTCTCGGTCACCGCGTCCGAGATCCGCTCGGAACGTTCGTTGACGATCGCCCGCGACGCTTCGTCCAACGTCGCCAGTTTCCGAAATACCTCGCGATGTCCCGCCGGGCTGCGGCGGTCCAGCAGGGCTCGCAGCGCGCCGTGGCGGCTGGAAGCCTCCGGGCAATCCAGCCCGGCGACCAGCACGTCGACCGCCGCCTCGTTCTCCGTCTTGGCAAGGAACTGGAAGGTCGCTTTCAGGCCGGCTTTCATCATTCGGGCTCACTTTCACCTACCGTTCAATCTCATGGTTCGTCGAACACATTGCCAGAACGCCTTTTCCGGCAACGCTCGACTTAGAACTCGTACAGAAACAACTTCCCGGATTCCGAAGGGGACAGTCCCATTTTCCCTGCGGGGAAATCGGGACAGTCCCCAAGTTATTCTCGTACGAGTTCTTAGCGGCAACGCCTACCCATCCGGTCGAATCCAACTTTAAAGCTTACGTTATTCTTGCGCAAGGTGCTGATGTTTCGCAGCGTAATTGCCCCATCTTCGGACGCACTGGGCCGCCTCTCTCGCCTCAGGCCACCCGGGCGCGGGGGAACCGGGCCGCGGAAACGGGCAGAATCGATAGAACTGGTGCGAGAACACTTATCGCCCCGACTTGACATCGTTCGAAAAACAGGTGTCAGATTTGGCTGTAGCGAAGTCGCCAGACTTTGGAGGAATGGTGATAAGACCGAACTCTGGCGAGTTCGGCTACGCCAGTAACTCCTCGAATGATGCTCACGCCGACGGCTCGCGCTGAAACTGAACGTGCCGGTGCCAACGTTCGTTGTCGGTCTCGGGGAAGTCGGTCCGCACGTGGGCGCCGCGGGTCTCTTCGCGGGCCAGGGCGGCCCGGATCATCAACTCGGCCAGGCAGAGCATGTTCTGCAGTTCCCAGCCCACCGGGTCGGGAAACTGCCTGGCCAGAACGTAGCGGGACCACCGGTTGATGTTCTCGGAGCCCTCCTGCAAACCCTCCCCTTCCCGGCGGATGCCCACGTTGCGCCACATCAGACTCTGCAGCGAATTGCGAATGTCGTCGAGGTTCAGCGGCTCGCCGACCGAATCGATCGGTGGATTCTCCAGCATCAACGCGTGGAAATCGTCGTCCACTTCGGCGGCCGCTTGCGACGCCCCTCGGCCTGCGTGCGTGCCGTAGACCAGGGCTTCCAGCAGACTGTTGGAGGCCAGCCGATTGGCACCATGCAACCCACTGGCCGTCACTTCACCGGCCGCCCAAAGGCCGGGCAGGGTGGTGCGTCCCTCGGCGTCGACCGTCACGCCGCCCATCATGTAATGCGCGCCCGGCCGAACCGGGATCGGATCGCGCGTCAGGTCCAGATCGAACTCCGCGCAGATCTCCGCGATCCCGGGAAAGCGGCGGCGCACCTTATTCGGATCGAGGTGGGTCAAATCGAGATAAACGTTCGGATGCCGAGTACGCTCCATCTGCATCACGATCGCCCGGCTGACCACGTCGCGAGGCGCCAGATCCGCTTGCTCGTTGTAGTCGGGCATGAAGCGGTGGCCGTGGCGATCGACCAAATAGGCCCCCTCGCCGCGAGCGGCCTCGCTGATCAGGTTCCGACTGCTCCCGGCAATATAGAGAACGGTCGGGTGGAACTGCATGAACTCCAGGTCGCGCAACTGGGCCCCCGCCCGATAAGCAATCGCCATGCCGTCGCCGGTCGCCACGTCCGGGTTGGTCGTTTCGCGGTAGAGTTGGCCGGCGCCGCCGCTGCAGAGGATCGTCTGCTTGGCCCAGATCATCGTCTTGCCGCGTGGCTCGCTCCACACCAGGGCGCCGCGACATGAGCCGGCCGAGGTGAGCAAATCGATCGTAAAGGTGTCTTCCCAAATCTCGATCTGCGGTGACTGATCGACCCGTTGAAACGCCACCCGCATGATCTCTTTGCCGGTGGCGTCGCCCAAGGCGTGGGCGATGCGCTCTCGCCCGTGCCCTCCTTCGCGCCCCAGCGCGAGCCGATCGCCGATCCGATCGAATTGGGTCCCCCAGGCGATCAGTTCCTCGATTCGCTCGGGGGCCTCGTGAACCACGCGCTGGACGACCTCCCGATCGCAAAGCTGGCCACCCGCATCCAGTGTGTCGGCTATGTGGTCCTCAAATCGGTCGTCCGGAGCGAGCACGCCGGCGATGCCGCCCTGAGCATAAACGCTGTTGGAGCCAGTCCGGCCGTCCTTGTTGATCACCAGGACCGACAAACTCGCGTCGACTTGAAGCGCCGCTCGCAGCCCCGCCAGGCCACTGCCGATGATCAGCACATCGGTGAAGAAGTGCGGGACCCGCTTGGGATGAAAGGGGGACAGGTAACGTGGCGTGGCAACGGTCATAAGAACTTGTCACCTCGTTCCCGCTCTCTGCGTGGGAATCTGTGTGTGGACGTCGTGCGTCCGGGTCTGCGTTTCCACGCAGTGTTCGGGAATGAAGTCTAGGCAAAACAATTGTAGTGACCGGACGCCGGAAGTGCCAGCGGGACCCTTATGGGGGGCGGCCAATGTTGGACTGAGGGGGAGCGAGTCGCCGCGCGATCCGGCCATCGGCAACGCCTACTCCAGCAACCACTCGACCACTCGCACCAAACCGTCTTCGTCGTGGCTGGGGGCGATCCGATCGGCGGCCGCTTTGACCTCCTCGCGGGCGTTCCCCATCGCCACGCCCAACCCGGCGGCGCGGATCATGGGAATGTCGTTCACGTCGTCGCCGACCGCACAAATCGACTGCTCGCCGATTCGCCACTCCGCCGCCAAGCGGCGGATCGCCGACCACTTGGTCACCCCGGCCGGTGAGATTTCGCACATGAAGCCGACGTAGCGCGGGCTGCGCAGCACATGCGTATAGAGCCGATCGGGAAAGCGGCTCTGCAGTTCGCCCTCCAACTCCAGCATCTCTGCATGGGTACCCATCATGAAGCCGGTGAAAACGCCCGCCGGCGGATCGGTGATCATCTCGGGCCGGAGACGGCCGCAGTCGGGATTCAACCGGAGATACTCGTCCAACTCAAGGCTTTCGACCTCTCGACGCAGGCAGTAGAAGTCGAACCCTTCCGCGTAGGTGTCGGCGCAAAGCACCGGATCGTAGCCGAGCCGAGCCACCACCGCCAGCACGTCGCAAAGCAACCGCCGATCGAACTCCGCCCGATAGAGCGTGCGATGGTCGATCGGGTCCTTGACCAGCGATCCGCTGGCGGTCACCAGCGGCACGTCGATACCCAACGGCTCGACCAGGTGCAGGGTACGGCTGTAGCGCCGCCCGGTGGCCAACACCACGTGAATTCCCGCCTCGCCGGCGCGTACCAGCGCGTCGCGCGTGGCCGGCGTCAACTCGTCGTTGCTGTTGACCAGCGTTCCGTCGATGTCGATGGCGAGCAGCTGATAGCGTGGCATGACGGAAGAGCATGAATGATGAACGATGACTTGCTTCGAAGTCGCGAGAAGCCTATTGCGCAGAGTCCGCTTGCTGCAGCTGGGCGGCCGACCTTTCCTGTTCACGCTCCAAGTGCGCGCGGCCTTGGTGAATCGACATGTGGTCCCAGGGAAATGGCGCGCCGAGCGACCGGGGCTGATGCAGCGTCTGTTCCACGTCGATGCCGGCCTCGGCCAGGGCCTGCCACCACAATTCGGGATGGAACTGCTCACTCCAGGCGTCGAATCGGGCCCCGCGCCGCCAGGCCGACTCGATCGCCTCGCCCGTGCGGCGGTCGCCGCGGCAAAGCACCCCTTCCAGCAGGCTGCTATCGACGTCGTGGCACTTCAACTGCACGCTCCGCAGCCGCTTCTTGCCGTAGAGGTACTCGCGGGCCCGGTCGAAATACTCCCGGCGCTGCATGGCGTTGAACTGGTAGGGCGTGTGCGGCTTGGGAACAAAGTTCGACACGTTGGCCACCACCGTGGCAAACCGCCCGCGAACCTCTTTGCCCAACCGCGAAATCTTCTCCGCCATCTCGATGATCCCGTCCAGATCGGCCTCGCTTTCGCCCGGCAGCCCGCACATGAAATAGAGCTTCACCCGTGAGAAACCGTTCTCGAACGCCCGGCGGCAGCCCTCGTACAGATCCTCGTTGTCGATCCGTTTGCCGATTTGCCGCCGCATTTCGTCCCGGGCAACCTCCGGCGCCAGGGTCAGGCCCGAGCGGCGGTCCGTGTTCAGCAGTTCGCTGACCGTGCGCAGTTGTTCGTTGACTCGCAGGCTGGGCACCGAAATGCTCACCCCCAACGGCCGAAACGTCTCCTGCAATCGCGTCATCAGCTCGTCGAACTGCGGATAGTCGCTGGTGGAGAGCGACAGCAGGGAGATTTCGTTGTAGCCCGTGTTGCGATACGTCTCCATGGCCGCCTGCACGATCGTCTCCACCCGGCGGAATCGCAGCGGCCGCTTCAGCGTGGTGCTCTGGCAGAACCGGCAACGGCCCGGACAACCGCGCATGATCTCGATGGTGATCCGATCCTGCACGCATTCCACGTACGGCACCACCGGGGCCGTAGGCAGCGGCATCGCGTCCAGATCCTTCAGCACGGCCGGCTCGATCTTCTCGGGCACATCCGCTCGAATCGGCCGCACGGCCGCCGCAAGCCCGTTTTCGTATTCCGGCCGATAGAACCGCGGGACGTAGACGAACGGCAGACGAGCCGCCATTTCCGCCAGCATGGCCGACCGGTCGCCGCCGGATGACTTCAGCCGCAGCCACGCGTCGCACACCACCGGCAGACTCTCCTCGCCGTCGCCGAGGACAAACAGGTCGATAAACCGGGCCATCGGCTCGGGATTCACCACGCACGGCCCGCCGGCAATCACCAGCGGATGCTCCGGCCCTCGCTGTTCGGCCAGAATGGGAACGTTTCCCAGATCCAGAATGCTCAACACGTTGGTGTAGCCGAGGTCGTATTGCAGGGTGAACCCCAGCACGTCGAACTCCGCCAGCGGCGTGAACGTTTCCAGGCTGTACAACGGAGCCTGCACCTCGCGGAGCAGCCGCTCCATGTCGGCCATGGGAGCGAACACCCGCTCACAGGCCCAGTCCTCTCGGCCGTTCATCACCGCATAGAGCACCTGCAATCCGTGGTGGCTCATCCCGATGGAGTAGGTGTCGGGAAACGCCAGGCACACGGTCCCGCGCACGCTGCGATGGTCCTTCACCGTCGCCCCCAACTCTCCACCGACGTATTGTCCCGGCGCCTGCACGCGCGGCAGCACCTTCGAGGTAATCAGGTCTTTGAGCGGCTGGTTGAGCATACATGTGAATTATCGCAAAAAGGTGCCCGAAAAACAGGGGCCTCCAGCTTGGGGGTCCGCCTCGCAGATCGTATAATAGTGGGATGGTGTCCGTGCGTGCCAACCTCACCATCTCTCGGAACAGGGTGGAATCATGATCGGAAGAATCTGTTGGCTAATGATGCGGGCTTGCCTGGTGCTGGCCGTTTGCCTCGTCGCCGCTCCCTGCCGCGCCCAGGTCCACGACCCGTTTGCCGAAGCCCGCAACCGCATGGTCGACGAGGAGATCGTGGCCGCGGGGGTGAAGGATCCCCGGGTGATCCGGGCCATGAAGACCACGCCGCGGCACGAGTTCGTATCGGTGACACAGCGACGCTTCGCCTATTTCGACATGTCGCTGCCGATCGGCCAGTCGCAGACCATTTCGCCGCCGTTCGTGGTGGCCCTGATGACCGAGGCGCTGGATCCGCAGCCAACGGACAAGGTGTTGGAGATCGGCACCGGCAGCGGCTTTCAGGCGGCGGTGCTCAGCGGGCTGGTCCGCGAGGTTTACACGATCGAGATCGTCCGCCCGCTCGGCCTGCGGGCGGCGCGGACGCTGAAGGAACTGAAGTATGAAAATGTCCACTGCAAGGTGGGCGACGGCTATCAGGGCTGGCCCGAACACGCGCCGTTCGACAAGATCATCGTCACCTGCTCGCCCGAAAGCGTGCCGCCGGCGCTGGTCGCCCAGCTGAAGGAAGGCGGCCAGATGGTGATCCCGGTGGGGCAGCGTTATCAGCAGACGCTGTACCGGCTGAAGAAGACCGAAGGGAAGATGGTCCGGGAGATTTTGCGCCCCACGCTGTTCGTGCCCATGACCGGCCGCGCCGAGGCCGGCCGCCAGGTCAAACCCGATCCGCTCAACCCGACGATCAACAACGGCGATTTCGAGCGAGTCGCCGGCGAGCCGCCCAGACCGGTCGGCTGGCACTACCTGCGGCAGGCCGAGCTGATTACCGACGGCAGCGCCCCGATGGGCAACAACTATATGAAGTTCACCAACAGCCAGCCCGGCCGGGGCTGTCGGGCGCTGCAGGGCTTCGCTTGCGACGGGCGAAAAGTCCGCGAGTTGGAGGTCTCCCTGCAAGTCCGCGGTCGCGAACTCCGCCCGGGGCAAGACCCCCGGCAACTACCCATGGCGGTGATCACCTTCTACGATGGCAACCGCGCCACGGTCGGCCGAGCCGCCGTCGGCCCCTGGCGCGGCACTTTCGACTGGCAGCCGGAAACCGCCCGCATCCCGGTCTCCCGACTCGCCCGAGAGGCCATTATCCGGATCGGATTACTGGGGGCCGTCGGGGAGATCTCCTTTGATGACGTCCAACTCCGGGCGGTGGCGAAGTAGCTCGCCCAGCCAAGACAACCGTCCAGCAGATGATCGGAACTGTCGACCCGGAACTCCCCCCGCAGGGCCACAAGTTTCCAGGCATTTCCGCGAAGGATTCTCCTGCGATGCGACAATAGGTTTGTGACAAGAGGGCCGCC
>Ga0180437_10008119_pt1 | contig 13432 bp, 9 predicted proteins | sample SS_ome_4_FD_132410 | JGI IMG/M metagenome (GOLD analysis project Ga0180437, IMG submission 132410) | Hypersaline lake sediment archaeal communities from the Salton Sea, California, USA - SS_3_D_1 metaG | ecosystem: Environmental > Aquatic > Non-marine Saline and Alkaline > Hypersaline > Sediment...
GCGACAAGAACATCAATCCCGCGCTGCACTATTTTTTTGACCGCACACCCATCCCCGAGTTCTACCAGGTGCATGAAGGGAGCCGCGATTACGTCAAGGGCGGGATCAGGGTCCTTCCTGTTCATAGATTCTGCAGCGAACTCAAAATGCCGTGATATTCTTCGGTGCATCCAAGATTCGTACTCCTGACGAAGTGTCGCAGAATCACGGTACCCGAAGGTGGTTAACGAGGCAGGTCTCCTATTCTTGTTCCTTTTCCCTTTCGGAGGCTGGTGCCGGCGGCCTCAACACGAGCCAAGAACCTAGGGTCATTCTCGATCCTGTAGTCAAACCAGTCATCTTCGGATGCAAAACCCACAAGAACACCAGCCGGTTTGCCATGCCGCGTAATGACAATCGCTTCTTTTCCGGCCTTCTTCAGATATTTGGATAACTGATCCTTGATTTCAGACAAATTCACTTCTTTCATCCTTTGCCTCCTCTCATTCCCTCCAACCAGCCAGAGGCCCTGGACTTGGGGACGATGGCCAAGATCTCTACTGCGTTCTCACCAACGTCATAGAAGACACGAATCTCGCCCACCCGCAAGCGGTACTGAGGCCGACTGGTTCCGCGGAGACGTTTTATGGGACTTCTGCTCGTCCTCTCAGGGCCAAAGCGTAAGTGTTTTTCAATCGCGTCCCGGACCGCGGCACGTTCCCTGGCAGATAGACTTTGAAATCCCGTACGGCTTCGAGGGCCAAAATGACTTCGTATTTCATTCTGGCCAGGTTATAGCCAGAATGTTCGAACGAGTCAGTTTCTCTCTATGGAATCACTTTTTCCGTTTTGAGGCTCAATATGGAAACAGTGTCACGTTTCTATCAAATGCCCGAACAGAGCTTCTTTCTCTTTGGCCTTCGCCGGACCGGGAAATCCCTATTGGCAAGGAAGACATGTCAGGATGCCCTCTGGGTTGACCTCCTGGACCCGGAAACGTATCGACTTTACAGTGGCCGACCAGAGCGACTCAGATAGGTGATAGAAGGCAGTCCCCACAAGGGCACAGTCGTTCTCGACGAAGTCCAAAAGGTCCCGGAACTTCTGGCTGTAGTACACGGGATTATCGAAGGGAGACGGCGACTCCAGTTTGTCCTGACCGGATCCTCTGCAAGGAAACTGAAGCGGGGTGTTGTGGACCTTCTGGCCGGCAGGGCTCTGGTTCGAACCCTGCACCCCTTCATGGCGGCAGAATTGGGCGAGAGGTTCCGGCTCGAAGCATCCTTGACGCACGGACTATTGCCTCTCGTGGTCGCATCTAGAGACCTGGGGAAGTCCTGAAGGCATACCATGCACTCTATCTGAAAGAGGAGGTACAGCAGGAAGGACTCGTCCGAAGCATAGGTAACTTCTCCCGGTTCTTGGAAGCGATCAGTTTCTCGCACACGTCGGTATTGACAGCTGCCACGTCGCGCGCGAATGCGAAGTGGAACGGAAGACCGTCGAGGGCTTTATCGGGATCCTCGAGGATCTCCTCCTGTCCTTTCGGCTTCCGATGTCTACGAGGAGACCGAAGCGTGCTACGGCAAGGCACCCAAAGTTCTTTCTGTTCCATGCAAAGGAGAGACTGAGATTGGGGCAAGTCCTATGCCTACCCTGCGAGGAGTTTCCACGGAGACTTCATCCCTCGGAAAGCCGAGTTGATGCGACCTTTTGACGGTTGTTCTTCTGCAAGACAGTCTCAAGCTACTCATTCCTTACAGTTGTCTTCCCTACATCGGGGAAGGGTTTGATGATTCAAGCATCCCCATGGCGAGAGCAATGTTTGATCGCGCGGCTTAGTCCATCGCGCCGATATTGAGAATTGCTCCTCACTTCTCACCAGATCATCATCTTCAATTCTCAATATCGCCCTATTTGACATGTTCAACGCGCAAGGGGGCCCGGTGAGGTTGGCCCAAGGGGGTAGGTGACCCCGTTGACCTGGTTCTTCGGACTGATGCTATGCTAGGGTAGGTATCGATCAACCCGCAGCTGCACACTTTCGCCTCGAATTGACACGGCATTGCAGGAGCCTATGATGGGAAGTAGAGCTACGACAAGGGTATGATGCCTTCATGGGTGCCCCCGGATGGGTGAGGAAATCTGAAATGAGAAAATGGATCAATTTGTTTTTCGGGGTGATCGCAGTTCTCCTGCTGGTTCCGGTCGAAGCCCTCTGCGAGGGATACGGATTCTACGGATGGGGCCGGGGGTGGCCTTCCATCGGGGTTCCCGGTGAGGTTGAAGACTTGTTGCCCGAGTTCAAGGATCTGAAGATCGACCTCCGGCACGACCATTTCACCTTTGGGTACATGTACGACGGGGCTTCCACCCCGGAAGACCGGTTCGGTTGGCGATTCAACTTCGGGCCGGACATCGTGGTCACGAAGTTCGAGGGCACGAACGCATCCAGCGGGCTCGGTTTCGGACTCGATGCCCTCTCCTCGGATCTCTACGAGGCGGTCGGATTCGGGTTCACCGCCAAGGGTGCCTACGGTTATGGATTCATCAGAAAGGAGAGAGTCCGGGTGTGGGTAGGCCCCTCCGTACGCCTCAACGCGAACTACGTCGATCCGAAATCCACTTCCTTCCAGGAAGGGTTGGTTTCATTCGAAGCGGACCCCAAAGGGGTCATCGTGTCCTTGGGCGGCGGGATCGAGGGCGGGGTTCGCTGCAAAGTGAGCCCGGATCTGACGTTCGACTTCAGCACCGGATTCCACTACAACTTCTTCGGGAACTACCAGGACACAAACCTGAAGGTCAACGGACAGTCCCTGGAGTCAGACGACTCCTTCTTGATCGGTCAGGAGCCCTTCCTGTTCGTCCAGATCGCCCTTGGATTCGATTTCAGCTAGGAAAAAAACTCCCCGTAGCGATTCCACTGAATCGCGAAAACCGTAGACGGCAGAAGTTGGCCTTGGAACCAAAAGTCTGGAGGCATGATTCGTGGATACTGCGACGATAAAGCAATTCTTTGATCGGGTCGGACCGTGGTTTTACTCTTGCTTCTTCTCGCTGGTCGGTTACCGGAGTTCCTTGAGACATTTCATTCGTAGCAATCATACTCGACTCGGGTTGCGGGAGCGGAGTAGGGTTCTCGACGCCGGAATCGGAGGGCCAAGGACAATGAGAAAACTACTCGTGGTATTAATAGCGGTTGTATTGTGCGTCCCGGGTACGGCAAGGTCGGCGGAAGAAGACAAGTATGACGCGATCGTGATAGGGGCCGGTGGTGGCGGTTTGGCAGCAGCCTCGAAATTGGCTCTGGGCGGGATGAAAGTCCTTGTCATCGAACAGCACAGCAAGGTGGGCGGCTACATGGGTAATTTCGAGCGTGGCGATTATACGTTCGAGATATCTCTTCATGCCATGGACGGCCTTGACCCTGGTGGCATGAACAGAAAGACCTTTGAAGCCCTTGGCATCCTGAACAAAGTGAAGCCGGTCAAGGTTGACCCGATGTACGTTGGGAAGTTCCCTGACTTTGACGTGCAAGTCCCCGCTGATGTCAATGAATATATAAAGCTCTTGAAGGAAATGTTTCCTGACGAAACAGAAGGCATAGACGGTCTCTACAGAGATCTGGAAGATATGTTTCTAACGATGAAAAGTCTGATGGGTCTTTCATCAGGCGATTACTGGTCGACTTTCAAGTACATTCTTGCTCATCCGATAAGGTGTTTCAAGCTGGCCATGGCCTGGCGGCAGAACATGGACGAGTTTCTGGATAAGCACACCCAGGATGAAAAGCTGAGGGCGGTTTTCACCCAGTTGGCCGGTTTCGCTGGGGCATCACCTGAAGTTGTTCCTGCAGTTTTCTTCGGGATGATGTGGAACGGCTATCATTTCGGCGGCTACTACTACTTTGAAGGTGGCTCCCAGGCCATATCCGACGCTCTGGCCGAGGTGATAGAGGAGAATGGCGGTGAGATCCTTCTCTCTACCAGAGCAAACAAAATCTACATCGAAGACGGCGCGGCTGTAGGCGTAGGCACAAAAGATGGCAAGAAATTCATGGGCCGCTATATCGTTTCCAATGCAAGTGCCCCGGCCACGCTTTTTGAGATGGTCGGGAAAGAACACCTTCCCAAAGATTATGTCGAAAGAGTAGAAAACATGACAGTTGGGCTTTCGTGCTTCCAGGTATACATGGGAGTGGACAAGGATTACAGTGAATACTTTCCCGGACACGCACACGAGATCATTATCAATACCTCATATGACCAGGAAAAAAACTTCGCGGCTTTCAAAGATGGCAACCCTGAAGAGGCGGGGTTCGCGATCGTCAACTATTCCATGGCCGACAAATCAGCCGCCCCTCAAGGGAAGAATGTAATTGTCATTTCGAGTATTCTACCCTATGGCTGGAAGAATAACTGGCATATTAACGAGAGTTACCAGAAGTATACTGACCTGAAGAATGAGACGGGGATGATTTTTGTAAGGCGCGCAGAAAAATACCTTCCTGACCTGGAGTCTCATATCGAAGAATATGAAGTCGGTTCTCCTCGCACAATGGAGCACTATACACTAAACCCAGGGGGGTCCATATTCGGCTGGGACAATACCCTGGACCAGAGTCTTTTGAAGCGCCTTCCTCAGAAAACACCCATAAAGAACCTGTATCTCTCCGGGGCCTGGACCTTTCCTGGCGGCGGTCAGTCAGCCGTTCTTATTTCGGGTGAGATGGTAGGAAGGGAAATCTTGAAGAGAGAAAATGAATACATATCATTCCTCTCCCTCTCCTTGGTGGGCGGTGGGATGACCGGACCCGCCCAAGGCCATGCCCATGGAGCGCGGCCCGCGCCGGTCCCGGCGGTCAGACGATGGGGACTGTCGATGTGGGCACCCTGGTTGAGCCCCTTGTCGCAGATGTGACCCCGGGAATGCAAGTTTTCCCTCTCCCCGCGGATATTCGCGATCCGGCCGTCATCATCCGCCGTCATGATTAGGCCGCAGTTGCACCCGCACAGAAAGCAAGAGGTGATCTTCTCCTCCATGCATTTCTCCTTTCTTTTCCGATCCGGCGGCCCGAAAAACCAGCTTGTATTTGCCGTTTTCGTATTATACGATCTTCGCAATATCTCTCTTGTTGCTAACAGATGTCTCTGCGCTAGTCAAGGAGAACCCGGTACGCCCCACGGAGAGAGCCTCGGGAGCGGCCTGAAATGTCCGGCGTGTTTCACGCCGCACTTCGCTGCACGTTCCGGAAGGGCAGGAAGAAGACCGCATGAAAAAACTAGGTTCCATGAGTTTCTTATAATCAGTAATTGTTGACAAAGGAAAGAACACAAAATACTGGAGAGCAGCATGTGCGATTCAAAAGAGAACGATGCCAGGAATGATCGGCCAAGCGATAGTGATATAACCCGAAAACAGAAAAGCCATAATCCACATCTTGAAGATTTTGAGATGTTTATGCCAGTAGTGCCGAAACCCGCCCGCAGCCTGTATCATAATTGGGGACATCAGGCAATTTTGACTTATCTAATGGGGAAGGCTGCCATCAAAAGGGTCTATCCAATAGTGGCCCATACATTTATGCCGGTACTTAAGCTTTGTTCTGATAACAGGAAAGATGTAGAAGATGCTTTTAGAAAGATCCAGGAGCTGAATGAAAAAATAAGTCTTTTCGATTCTCCTTACGAAAAATACCGTAAGATTTATGGCAACTATGTGCGGGAAGTTGAATGGTGCTGTGTACAGCTCAGAAAATATTTTACAAAGCGCGCTTATGAAGATTTCATAATAGATACTACATACAACTACAACAAGGAAGTGATGGGGAAATATGCGGATTTATTAAATAGTCTAATGCTCATGGGGAGAACACGTGAGAGTGTCAGGAAAAAATCGGGGAAAATACTTGCTTACATCAATATGATTTCACCAAGGTTTTTACACTTCATTTTCAAACATGTCTTCAACCCGGTTTTCTGGATGGTGGGTGACGTGGAGTTTCAGGAGTATAATTTACGTACGGGTGAGATGGTATTGTACGTAAAGGATTGTTTGATGCTTCGTGCATCAAGGATGAAACAGTTGCCTGAGGAAATATGTCTTTTAGTCTGAAAGGGGGCATCTGAGAAGGCCTTCGGAGAAGGCCTCATGAGATTTACCTTTGAGGAAGAGCTTCCGCTGTCATCATGTATATTAAGAACCATCGTGGATAGCGATTCTTTAGAATGATTTGAGCGTTGTATTATTGTCTGCGTTTTTTGATTTGAGTATAGTTGCGAAAGCCAAGAGGCCACGCACCCCGTTGATGGGATACGTGGCGTCCTGAATATTCGGATTGGAGACAGATCCTACTTCTTCCTGCGCAGGACTCTCAGGAAGATGACCGCTGCCATAGGCACAAGGAGAAGCGTCAGCGCATTAAGGGTTCCAGACCCGGTCAAAGAGATTGAACCATAGGAAGCAGCCTCGGCGTTTGCTACTCCAGGATACGCACAGTGATAATCGTAGCTACAATCAGAATCATCGCAATCCAGGTCTCCATCACAGTCGTCGTCAACCCCGTTGTTGCAAATCTCAGGCTGAACGGGTGGCGAACCTAATACCGCAGCAAAAGAGGAATCGCTATCAGCCTCTCCGAAACCAGGGACAGTCACTACGAAGATCAAGTCCCAGGTTATATTATCCATGTCAGACGCATCCAGATTTTCGGCGGTATAATCAGTTGTAGCCTCAGGTGTACCAATAACGGGATCCACTCCAGCGCACATCAACACCTGGCCGTAACAACCTAAAACAGTTTGTGTGCCCAGTCCGGTTGTTAGATCAAAACTACCCGTAGTGATAATATGACTTTCTCCTAAGACATTTTCAATATGGTTGTCCATAATGAACTCCAGATTATTGCCAGACGGTGTAGCGGCTCCGGAGTAGTCGTAAGTGGAGTCTACGGCCGGGTTGGTTCGCCCGACTAGCGTTCCTGTGCCGGTGATTGTATGCGTGCCGTCATAACACGGCGGTGGTGGAGGCGGATCTTCTACAAACACCTTCAAGTTGTGCCAGGGTTTGACTGCGTATTCTTCAGAATTGTCACGGTAGAATACCGCGCTTGGCGTCGTGTCAATGAATGCGTTCCATGGTGTAAAGATTGTGTTTATCGTTACCGAGGTCGGGAGGTGTACAGGTACATCCAATGTTTCTGCATCGTAATATAGCTTGTCGCAAATGCCGTTAAGGTGGCAGACCTCTTCTCCCGCCTCAATCCAATCCAACGAGAGGTCCTCTTCAGCACCGCCTGCCGTATCGAATTCTGCATCAAAATCGATTGTCAAAGACGATAAACGGGTACTCAGAGTGCCTCCGGCCAGGTCATGATTCACCTCGCTTGGCAGATTCATCATGCTGACCGGATCCACTGCAGCATCTTCGGTCTGCAAATCAATGATCATTACATGCTCGCGCCCGTTGCCGTCATCCACATAAACGCTCCACTCCGCACGGGCACCTTCAACAGAATCTTTGATCTCGTAGATGGAGAGCGTTAAATAATAATCTTCCCCAGGAATCTCTTCAAAAAACCTAGTTTGTGCGAGGCTGTAGCCGGGTGGAAGATTAAGCGCTGCCGACATGCCGGTTGGATCGGTTATCTCGAAATTGTAATACGTAGCGGGCGTTGTATTCTCGACATCAAATGGGGTCATCGCGTCGGCCTTACCCCTGAAAGAACGTCGCACAGCATCTCTCATCATGGTTAAGTAATTACCGTTGTTTTTGAAACCGTACAGTTCACTCAGCCACTCAGGAGTGATATCCAAATACGGTGAATCCAGGTTATCCCAGGGTGCGGCAACATATTCCAGCGTGTTGACGTAATAAAGGACATACGTGGGGTCGTCTGCCAGGTATTGCTTCCAATGGGAATCGTCGGTGATTTGAACTTGACTCAATTCGGCAAAGTACGAATCGTAATTGAACGTCGAGGCATTATATAAGGCGCGATCGTAAACCCCGTGGCCCCAGTAAATATAGTCATTGCCGACAGCCATTTCTCTGGTAAAACGAGCGATAGGCGCGGTCGGGGGAGGCTTGGGAAAGGATGACGAAAAGACGGGAATCTCGACATCCCCCTCCATTTTAGCCACACTCGTAACAACCTGGTTGCCGATGAACTCATGGGAGAGGGGCTCGGGCGGCGTCAGCCCGTTAACCGCATCAGCAGAGACTGCCTCAGCAAGTGCATCGATGACCATAAACCGAGGACGCGTACCGGCATCGGGGTCCGCGCCAACAGGGGGGTTAACAAAAATGTCCCATTCGGCTCGTGCACCACTGACAATGGATCCCCCACCGGAATTATAGAGATTGAGTGCCAGAAATTTACCCGGCGTATCCGATTCAAGAAATTGGCAGTCTGCTAGGGTAAAACCTGCGGGAAGTTCGTTCGCCTCAAATGCATCAATTGCGGCTTGATCCTTGAACTCCCATCTAATAAAGACCGAACCGGGCGTATCAACATCGTCCTCCTCGCTTAACACTGTAAGATCCAGAAGAGGTTTATTGCCAGGATCGGCCACGTCTTCAGCATAGTCAAAGCCCTTCATGCCGGGAAAGAGTTTCTTTAGGGTATTTCTTGAAGTAATAAGACTGGCTGCCGATTTGTTGATTGGCGTTGAGGGGATAGTGACCACAACCTGGCTGAGGCCGTTAGCTATTGGTGCACTCAAGACCAGCGGCGCATCATCCGATGCGCTGTCGAGTGTGTTGTAAGCGTCGACAAAGTCTGAAGCATTGGAGGTGTGAAATGACACACTACCAGAGATGTTGGCACCGGCGAAGTCCAGCGAACCACTCACCAATTCTGCGCCCCTTAACGATCGATCATGCGTAATTGCGCCATTAAACATTGCCGGCAGACCATAAACGAAACTGAATGGCGACCCGCTTTGCAGGGCACTTAAGAAAGGAACAATATCACTGCCGTTGGCGGGCGACACACCATCGGCTACATCAAGAACCGACTGCACAGTCGCCAGTTTGCCGACGATTACCACCCCTCCGGTCAGCATAGAAAGGCTATTCCCATTCACGTCGAGGTACATTGGGTGGGCGCCTGTACCATAGGTCCCATCCGGCGTGAGGGGCGGGCCTGTAGTCACCTCGCCGACTGTGTCGCAACTCATCTTGGCAAGCAGGAAAAGGCCGTCTGACCCGTCAGTCGTTTGCACCAACAATGCAGTATCCATTAGGTTCGCCACATCGATGTTTTCAGCGAGCTCATTAATGGTGCTAAAGGGCTCCTTAAGTACCGGATCACCACCAGTGCCGTTCAACAAAGCAGTGACCTCAGTTGCAGAACTTCCAGAAAGAAGGTCATTGATATCAACCGCAAGGGCACCGCGAGCATCCCCAGGCAGTAGGCTTGATAATTCCGTGATATTCTCGGCGTGAGTAGTCGGAGGTAACGAACAACTGGCTTGGGCCTGCATCGACACTGCAGAAAAGATCAGGCAAAACAAAGCAAGCCTGACGGCTTTTGACATCTTCATATGAATCTCCTCTTGCCTTGAAGTGATTTCAGCTTTCTGGTTGGTCCGTATAACTTGCTTTGCAATCTGAGGGATAGGACGCTTGATTTGGACGAGTAGCCCCCTCCCTAGATGAAACCACGAGACTTCCCTGGGGGACCGTCTGTTTTATCCTCTTTATGCATCTCACAATGCGTGTTTAAAATACTTTTATAAGACGTTAAATTCGTTACATATTAATGCATGGCATCTGGCAAGTCAAACAATGTTGCGAATTTCACCGGCTGCGAACTGTCAACATGCGATCAATGTCTCTTTCAGTTATCTGCAGGAAGTGGATTGCTCAAACCCTCAACATGGCAGTTCCAAACATGCAATGCGATACAACCTTCAACAGTCTGTAGATATTACTATGAAATTGTCTTCTTGAACCGCAAGGGTGGGGTTGCCATAGCCCTTATAAGTTTAGAGTCTGCTACGAGCCCAAATCGGGGCTAGACAACGGTAATAATCGGTATTCTTGGTGAAAAACCAACGAAAAGGGGTGTGGTGAAAGTTGAGTTAACTGGTTAAAAATACTTACCTTTTCCCGCCCTGGCTTCACTTTGCCTTTTGCCGAGGCGCTGACGTAATCAGCAGGTGGAAGGGTGTTTTTGATTCGGAATGACCCGGCCCGATTTTGAGAGCCTTTTACATGTCCTTGCCGTTTTCCTAGAATAGAGAAATGTTTTTCGTCTCGCCGTAACCTGCTTTACGAACAACTCAACCCCTTGGATGCGGAAAAGGACCCCAGGATGATTCTGTTGAATCCCAAGAAGCATGATCGAGAATATGTTGACGAGAAATCAAGGGACATCATGCTCAAGACGATTGCCTTCTTTGAAGGCAAGGGGCGAGGGAAGGTCAAGAAGGACGACCACGAGCGAACGTGGTATTCCGATTTCCTGGAATTTCAGAAGAAGGAAAAGCTGTTTTCAACACTCCTCACGCCCGCACCTTATGGGGAGGGAGATCCGGACACCCGCTGGGACACTTATCGAAATTGCGAGTTCAACGAAATACTCGCTTTTTACGGCCTGGCCTACTGGTACACCTGGCAGGTCTCCATCCTCGGCCTCGGTCCCATCTGGATAGGGGAAAACGAGGAAGTAAAGAAGAAGACCGCCCAACTGCTGAAGGAGGGTGGAATCTTCGCGTTCGGCCTTTCTGAAAAAGAACACGGAGCCGATCTTTACTCCACAGAGATGGCCCTGGTCCCGGAGGGGAAGGGTACTTATAAGGCCAACGGTCGTAAGTATTACATAGGCAACGCCAACGAGGCGGCTCTTGTATCCACCTTCGGGAAAATGTCGGACACGGGCGACTACGTGTTCTTCGTGGTCGGCTCGAAACATGGGAGATATGAATGCGTAAAGAATGTCGTCAACTCCCAGAACTTCGTTGCTGAGTACGCACTCCATGACTACCCGATAACGGAGGCCGACATTCTGGCAAAAGGCCGGGATGCTTGGGATGCTGCACTGAATACGATCAATGTGGGCAAGTTCAATCTTGGCTGGGCCTCCATAGGGATCTGCACACACGCGTTTTATGAAGCGCTCGATCACGCATCCGGCCGCATTCTCTATGGTCAGAGTGTTGCCGACTTTTCTCAGATTAAACAGCTCTTCGCCGATGCCTACTGTCGACTCGTAGCCATGAAATTGTTCGCTCTGAGGGCTTCCGACTACATGCGCGGCGCTTCGGCCGACGACAGGCGATATCTTCTCTACAATCCGATCGTAAAGATGAAGGTCACCACACAGGGTGAGGATGTAATCAACCACCTCTGGGATGTCATTTCGGCAAAGGGGTTTGAGAAAGACACGTATTTTGAAATGGCAGCCAGGGACATCCGAGCCCTGCCCAAACTGGAAGGTACGGTTCACGTGAACATGGCCCTCATCATCAAGTTCATGAGCAACTATTTCTTCAACCCCGGCAAGTTCCCGGAGATTGCGAAGAGAAACGGGCTGGAGAACGATGATTTTCTTTTCAACCAGGGGCCAACCAAGGGATTGGGAAAAATCCAGTTTCACGACTTCAACATCGCGTACAACAGCGTGGACATTCCCAACGTGACCGTATTCAGGAATCAGATAGGGGCTTTCCAGGAATTCCTTAGGAAGGCGACGCCTACAGAAGAACAGGCAAGGGATCTGGACTTCCTTCTCACACTTGGGGAACTGTTTACACTGGTTCCTTATGGGCAGCTCATCCTTGAAAACAAGGGGATCTACGATATAGAAGATGATGTAATCGATCAGATTTTCGACGTCATGGTAAGAGATTTCTCGAAATTCGCCCTGGAGCTCTACCTCAAGACGAGCAGTACAAACCAGCAAATGGATCTGTGCCAGAAGATGATCCAAAAACCGGTTGTGGACGAAGCGAGGTTTGAACGCGTTCTGCGCGACCAGGTCTATTCATTGAAAGGCGCGTACACGATGAGTGACTGATGCGCATGCAAAAGGAACAGCTGTTCTCCAAGAAAGGGGTTTTGCCGTAGCTGGAAGGAAATCATTGACAGAGCCTACCCGCCTTTCTAGAGTGTGGGACGATGCAAGCCCATAACAAGAGGAGGCCAATCATGAAGAAACAACACTTTTTGTTCGGAGCCATCGCCGTTCTTTGTCTGGGCCTTCCGTGGTCATCCTCGATCGCCGGGAGCAAGAGCTATCCCATGGTCTGCCGGGGCGGCGGCAATATGACCGCCATGTACGGACGCGGCGCCGACGAAACCGTTTTGAACATCACTTTCGAAAGATCGCCCCATGCCGACAACAAACAGCATCCCGGACCCGGCCAGTGTGCATGGCTCGATCGCCCGCTCAGTCCTGAAGAGAAGCTGGATCTGACGTACAAGAGCGAGAAGAACAAGATTACGAACTTGAGGATAAAGACGGGTGTTGTTCGAATCGAAAGATACGAGGGGAATGACGGGGGCCGCAACCTCAAGTATCTGATCGATGCCATCCACAACGGACAACTCTTCAATGTCCATGCTACCCGAGCGAAGACACCGTGGGGCAGCCCCTATCTCAAGATTACAAGGGTGGGCCCCTGAACCGGCAGGGGATCATTCCGAGAGAATCGAGTCGGCAAAGTCGGACCCCGCCAGTGGGTTGAATTTCACCCCAATTCCTTGTTGGTCCTTCCGGACGATTTCCCCGGCAACCTTGATCGGATTATGTTCGTCGACAGGGGAAATGACGAGGGCGATATCCGGGCCGGCGGGCACCGGTCTGGGGGATTCGATGAAGGCTCCTTCAGCACTTATGTTCTTGACAAAGGCCGTGTAAGCACATCCCTGGGTAACATAATCTGCGAGCAAGAAGCACGGCATCCTCGGATACAATCTTCTCTCTTCACGTAACCCCTCATCGGACCCGGCAGTTTCTGGCATCCCCATCTCTTGGGCCATGCGATGGATGTGATCCTTGAGTTGAGTCGTAACACACGTTTCGTCCGGTTCGATGACCCAAACCTTCATAGCTGCACTCCTCCTTGGAACGAAACAGGTGAATACCAAAAGCCTATCAAGCCGTGCAAGAACCGTGCGAAGGGGGGGACAGTATAATTTCTTTTATGTTTTCAGACAGTTAGACTCATTTCTACAAGGAATCGGCCCGTCCGGAAAGGGAATCTCAGGATGAAGATTGGGTAAGGAAATGCCCACTTCCCTCTATCCAAAAATAATCCTTGTAAATAAATAGATACCCTATTAGATAGAATAGATATAGATTCTTAAGGATACCCACTTTCGACGATAGGGGGTAGCTATGGACGACACAATCATCAGCCGCCGGAGGTTCATGCAGGTCGGGCTCTATGGGGGCGCCGTTCTCCTGGTTCCCGTGGGACCCCTCGGATGTAGAGACGATACCCAC
>Ga0180437_10008121_pt1 | contig 13428 bp, 12 predicted proteins | sample SS_ome_4_FD_132410 | JGI IMG/M metagenome (GOLD analysis project Ga0180437, IMG submission 132410) | Hypersaline lake sediment archaeal communities from the Salton Sea, California, USA - SS_3_D_1 metaG | ecosystem: Environmental > Aquatic > Non-marine Saline and Alkaline > Hypersaline >...
AGAGCGTCTGAATGGCATTCAGAAGGTCAGGGGTTCGAGCCCCCTATCCTCCACACCGTAAACCCTGACGTGACAATGAGTTGCGTCAGGGTTTCTTATTGCGCTGTGTAGCGGAAAATGGCCGGCGCCAGACAGGTGCGAGGTTTCCAGAGGCTTTTCCTGACCACTCCGATCCGCCGAATTTCTGCCGTAATTCCCCGTCGTAGACTGGAGGTTTGACAGCGGGGTGGGAAGTTCATAAGTTCAGGGTAGTGTTTACTGGGACCTGTTTTACACGTCCGGAGGGTAATGCGATGAGACGATTGAGTGTTTTGCTTGTGTTGTCGACGCTGCCAGCCTTCGGATCGGTTGCACGGGCTGATAGCTTCGGCACCGGTGAAAACCAGTTCACCATCGACTTCGTGTCCATCTCGGGCAGCAGCAATCCGACGGATGAACAGGCGGGGGATTTTGGTGGTCACGGCATCGTCGAGTACGACTACCGCATGGGCGTGTACGAAATCACGAACGATCAGTGGGACGAGTTCGTCGCCATCAATGGCGCGCCAACGGGTGACCTGTCCCATGCGTATAACGAGAGCTTCTACGACCACGGTATAGCTACGACGGATGCGCCCACCAACAACGTGAGTTGGTACGAAGCGGCACAGATGGTCAACTAGCTGAACATGAGTACGGGCCATCAGCCCGCGTACAAGTTCCTCGGCACGCAGGGCGAGAGTGACTACGCTCTGTAGCTCTGGTCGGGTTCTGTGTCCTGGGGCGGCGGAACGAACCTCTATCGCCATAAGGACGCCTTCTATTTCCTGCCAGACGAGGACGAATGGCTCAAGGCGGCGTTTTGGAACGCTACGAGCAAAACCATCCAGGATTACGCCACGAAGCCTGGCGACACACTGCATCAGGGTGACGGGATGAGCGGGACGGGCTGGAACTACTACAATGAGGGAAATGTTACCGATCCGCCCGGCCCATGGGATGTCGGCAGCGGCAGTGAAGAACTCAACGGCACGTACGACATGATGGGCAACATCTGGGAGTGGTCGGAGAGTCCGTGGTTGTGGACGGGGAGTCCGTGGTACGAGCCCCCCAGCGCCGGTTCGGACCGTTTCTTGTGTGGCGGCCATTACAACCGCGTTTCCCGCTACTGCCGCCTTTTTTCCCACTACGACCCGTCGGAAGAGAGCAACGGCATAGGCTTCCGCGTGGCAAGCATCCCCGAACCCTCGACCTTCGCCCTGCTGGCTATAGGCGTTTTTGCCCTTCTCGCCCACGCCCACCGCAAGCGCCGCCGGTGTTGACTCTAACCAGGTTGTCAAAGATCAAGATCAAAACCCGCCGCCCCGGGGCCATTGCGGTCGGCCCCGGGGTAGGGCGGGGGTTATTTGGATCTACACCATCAGCGCCAACCGCTCGGCCGTGACCTGCGCAGTGTGGATCACGTCCGCCCGCTTGGCAAGCACTCGCTGGACCGGCCAGGGAGTCCTGCTCCCGGCTACCCATCCGGCCGATCCGCGGGAACGGCATCCCGAACGCGATCAGCCGCTCCAGGAAGTCGGCCAGCACGATCGCACGCCAGCGGAGGATAGTCTTCCGATTAGCGCCAGGCAAGCCCCGCTGCACGCTGGTTGATGCTCATTGACCTTTGTTGAAATCTCACCCACTGTGAAAAGCCGCTGAGACTCCCCAGGATCGTGTCTGTTGCGCTTTGGCTGGGTGAGGGTCGGGCGCTGATCCGATTCTCGCGCACGAACGAGCAGACTGATCCCTCGCCGGGGCGGCTGTGCCATCCATGGGGGAAGAGACGCGATTGAAGTTCATTCCATTCGACAGTGGTGAATTCTCAAGTAGATCCTCTTTGCCCGGCAGTTCACTCACGGTCGGTCTCCCCATTTCGGCGTGATTGCGATTCACCCCCGACCCATCCGACCCGCTCAGACTGCCACACCCACCCCCAGCAATCAACGCCCCCCGGGTTAGCAGGTGTAATCAAACGGGGGCGATTCTGGGGAGGGCGGCGGGGAGGTGAGGGAGAGCGTGAAATTGCCTGCGGCCTGTGATGCGTGACGTTTGAGCTAACCGGCGGCGCGCAAACCGCAGCCAATACTATCCACCTTGGCGCGATCCGACCCAACGCTTGGGTCATGCCTGGCTATCCCCTTCAAAGTCCGCGTCCGTGCCAACAATCTATGGTTGGCCAAGCAACGCCGCGATATCGGGAGGCGGCGCGGACAATGCATCGGCGAGCGCGTTTCTGTCTGTGAGGACTATCGTGATCGTAGTCAGCGGGAGATTCTTACATTCACGTGGCTCTTGGCCGGTCTTCCGATTGCCCATCACTTCTACCGAGGGGCATAACGATCAAGATAACCGGGCCGATGGGCCAAGTGGATCAGTGTTTGAATCACCGGAAACCACGACCGAAGGAAGCGACTCCCGAATCGCCGGCAGACGAATCGGCGCCGGTTCATTTGTTATATGGTTCACCCCGTTGGCGTCCGTATAGGACTTGGATTCGGATCCGGCGGCCTGTCCGGCTCAAGCTTGGAGAAATCCCGCACGAGTTTCTTTTGCTGCTTCTCACGTTTCTGGACGCAGTGCAAGTGGCCGTTCGCAGCGAAGTAGTTGGACACGCAGATCAAAGAAGCGAACAATGAGCAGACTGCAAAAACCCACATTCCGAAGATCATTAACGGTACCCAAGCAACGGCAAAGAACGCTGCCAGCGCCAGAGACCTGGTTCTTCGTGACGTGAATTTGGCCTGTAATGCTCGGTTTCGTTTGGCAACTAATTCTTCTTCAGAAGCTTTGGCGACGGTAGCCATTTCCGGTCTCCTTACCGTTCTCGGATATCGAGCAGGTCGAGCGTTGTCGCTTTGGCGACGATTATAGCCAAATCCATGATCCGGGAAATGTCAATCGGCGTAAACTGGCGTCATAGAGCATCGTTTCGCATTCCGCACGCCAATCGTCGTCGCTGAGTTCCTTTGGATGTCGGTTATGTGTCGAAAGCAGGGCGGCGGCCCACTGTTCAAGGTCATCCTTGAAATTCCGCCATTGTCGAAGCTGGGCGTTGCGTTTCAGGACCGCCAGCAAGACGCCGCCGAAGACGGCGGCCAGCCCAAGACCAGCCACGAAATCGACTATGGGTTGAATTTCCGACGCTGTTTCAAGAAAGTGATCGAACAATTCCAGTAACCCTCAGAGTGAATCTCATTTCTTGTTGCACGGGGTAGCTGACATAAACCACATAACTACTGTTCAGCGCGCAGTCCCAGATTGTCAATTGGGCGCGCGCCCCTGCCCAACAACGTCCCAGAACACACGATCCAGACTGCCATATCCGCCACAGGAGGTCAACGCCCCCAGGTCTAGCGGGTGCGGTTGAACAAGACCCCAGCAACCCCATCCCAGGCCACTCATCGCAAACGCGCCCGGCTCGCCAGACCGAGGAAAGTGTCGAAGATCTGTCTCAGCCGCCGCCAAGCACGGCGCCCGTTTCGCCCGGACGGACGATCAGGTGGCCGCGGGCTGGACTGCTGGCCCGAAATCCGCGGCTGCCTTGCGAGCCGCGTTAATCGAAACTTCGCGAACCGGGTCGTCGCGTCGGTCGCCTTTTCCTCATACGGAAGCGAGCACGGTGGCCGGAGCGATCAGCGACTCGGTCTTGTTCCTGAAGAGATCGGCCAGGGGCAGGAACAACTCGGCCGTGGCCTGGGTGATCCGGTCTCGAGAGAAGACGACCAGGACGAGGATCCGGCCGTCCGGGTAGGTGCCCCCCGTGCCGAAGACGCTGTTGACCCCGTAGGTGGACACGAAGTCCTGGGCGGGGATCACCAGCCGTCCCTGGTCATCCGTGGCCTGCGAGGCGTCCTCGACGAAGAACAGGCCCGCCCAGGTGCCGATGGTCGTGACAATCCGCCGTGCGTCGTGGCTGTCGATCCAGTCCAGCGGCACCCCCAGTTCCCGCAGCAGGCGCGCGATCATGGGGATCTGCTCGACGAACGCCGACGAAATCAGCGGGATGCCTTTGTGCCGCTGGGAGTTTCGGCGGTCGTCCCAGGCCGCTTCTTGGCCCTGGGTGCCGAGCAGCGACAAGAGCGGGGTCGTCGCTTGAAGCGGGGGCGCCGACTCCGCCGTCCCCACCAGGTTCTCCACGAACACTCGGTTGTCCGGCGGCAGCTCTCCGAACGGTACGGTGACGTAAACCCGCGCCAGGACCGCCGACTCGCGGAACTGGGTGTAGACGGCCGCCGCTAGGGCCTGGGCGGCCTCCTCCAGGAAGGTTCCCCGCTGCAGACGCGGCTCCAAGGTCGTCCACAGTTGGGAAATGGTGGCGCCGGTGGCTTCCTCGAACCGCATCGGAATTCCTCCTTTTCGAGTTCGACCTCGTCGGTCACTGCTGCGTCAAATCTACGACAGAAACGACCGAGGAGGCGTTTTCGGCAGCAATCCCTGTAGCGATTCCAGGACGAAGGGGGATAACGTGCGCTTGGCGGAGTAGAATACACGGTCGGCCTGAAATCCGATGCCTCCGTCAAAACCCCGGGGAGAACCGAGATGTCAACCGTAACCGAAATCGCGCCGAACGTATATCGCGTCTCGTCCTACGTGCCCGAGTTCGACTTGCAGTTCAACCAGTTCGTCGTGAAAGACCAGCAGCCGTTGCTGTATCACACGGGCACGCGGGCCATGTTCCCGCAACTGCTGGAAACCGTGCGCAGAATCGTCGAGCCGTCGGCGATTCGCTGGATCGGCTTCAGCCATTTCGAGGCGGACGAATGCGGTGCATTGAACCAGTGGCTCGAGGCGGCGCCCTCCGCCGAGGCGGTGTGCACGTTCGTGGGGGCCGCGGTCAACGTGGACGATTTTGCCTCCCGGCCGGCTCACCCCATGAAGAACGGCGACGCACTACAGACGGGCAAGTATCGCTTTCGCCTCCATGCCACGCCGCAACTGCCGCACGGCTGGGACGCCGGAATGCTGTTTGAAGAAACCCAGCGCACGATGTTTTGTTCCGACCTCTTCCATCAACTGGGCGACGTTGAAGCACGGACCGAATCGGACGTCGTGGGACGGTTTCGGGATGCCCTGACGCAATACCAGGCCGGTCCGCTGCGGAACTATATGCCGTACACCCCCAACACGCCGCGTCTGTTGGCCGAGTTGGCCGCGTTGAAGCCGAAAACGCTCGCGGCGATGCACGGTTCAACCTTCGCAGGCGACGGCGAGAAGGCCTTGCTTGATCTAATCCCCGTGTTGCAGGAAGCACTGGGCAGCTAGGTTATGTCGGAAGACTTGTAGGACGGCTCTCCAAAGCCGTCCATTGCGGTTCGGTTTCGTGCGAAGCCGGGGCTCGACGGCTTCGGAGAGCCGTCGTACAAGCGCGGCAAACGCTCCTTCCGACAAGGCCTGGAAGCACCTCGATCTGCGATTGAGATTCGCAACTCTGTCTCCCAAACGCCCGTGAATGCAGCGCGAGGGGCGGCTATGATTCGCCGCCGGCGGCGGATGAGACGCGAATCTGATCCAGCGCGACCCAATAGTCCGACAGGGCCTTGCGCCCCGCGTCGGTGATCTGGTAGTCGGTATGAGGGATCTTTCCGTTGAAGCCCTTGCGTATCTCGACGTATCCGGCCCGCTCGAGCTTGTCCATGTGCGACGACAGGTTTCCCCGGCTCAGCCCCAGTGTTGACAGAAGGAACTTGAAGTCGGCCAAGTCGACCCCGATCAGGATCGAGAGAATCCGCAGACGCACGGGCTCGTGGATGACGCGATCAATGTCGGTCATGGTCCGCTCACTTCCTCGGGGCGATCGGCGGCAGTTGGGTCCACCTGAGCCAGCCGTTTCAATTGACGCAGCGCAACCCGACTATAGAGGTGTCCCACGAGTCCGGACAGCATGCCGTAGCCGGCGATGGGAACGAGCATGTTCAGCGCTTCCCATCGACCCGTGAACAGGATCGGCGCTCCGGAGACGATCAGAATCGCATGGGCGGCATAGAGCAGCGGCCACAATAGAGCGGGATAACCGGCCATGGGACGCATCAAGAACCACAGCCCGACAAGAAACGGCACGACGTACAGCGCGGAAATAGGCTGCATGTACTTCGACGGAATCTCGAAGGCGAAGTCGAGCACCACCGAGGCGACCACACAGATCCCGAAACCGGCCGCCAGCACCGGCCCCCAAACGTTCGCACTTTGGCTGGGGGGCGAGAAGGCGACGTTCCCTTCCCGGGCATACAGGCGCTTGACGAGGCGCTGCTGCAGTTTGCCTCCCCAACCGGGAACGGAAAAGTAGATCAGCGCTGCCAGCGCCAGCACGAGCACCGCAATCGACGCGCACAACAGCGGCATGTTGCCGGAACGGTAGGCCCCGCCGGCCAGCAAGGAGGGCCCGGCGATCGCTGCCGACAGCAGCAGAAAAACAACCATGAATACCACCACGCCCAGACTGCGGTTCTGGGCATAGGTCCGGGCCGATTTGGCAATTCTGCGCGGATCCGGCGGCGTTTGCTGCGATTTGAGAGGTGATTGGCTCATGTCCAAGCTCCTTGAAACTGGTTTTGATTGGCGAGAAACAGACCGGATCGTGTCGCGTCACATCTGTGTTTGTATCACAAACTAGTTTGCGAATCAACCGTCTATTCGACGCCGGGAGCGGTTTTCTTGAAAAAAAGCCGGCCTTCACCCTGATGAAGAGGGGGAGAATGGTGCCAGATTGCACCAGATGGGTGGTTTCACGAAGAGTCTCCGGCCAGAACGGCGTCAGGCTCTCAGGTCGAAGTTCACCGTGACGCGCGCAAACCGGCGCTCGTCGAGGGCCAGCCCGAAACCGGGGGCGTCGGGAACCGAACAGACCCCGTCGGCGATCCTGTAGCCGTCGTAGATCAACACGTCGCTGGTCAACGGGTCGTGCTCGGCGCGGTAGAAGTTGGGTACCACCAGACCGATGTGCACCTGCATGAACAGCGACAGCAGCGAACTCCAGTTGTGCGGGGCGACGAGAATCCCTTGAGGCTGAGCCATGGCCGCCTCGGCGAGGATCCCCTCGATGCCCAGCCCGTACATGTCGCCCTGCAGCATGTCGAGGGCCTTGGCCTCGACAAACGGCCGATAGGCCTCCACGTCGTCCTGCCCCTCGCCGTCGGCCAGGAGCGTCTTGTAGCCCCGCTCGGCGATGAACTGCTTCAGTTGAAGACAGGGTTCGACCTGTTCGCGGAAGGGCTCTTCGAGAAACTCCACGCCGAGGCCTTTGGCGCGGTCGAGGAACCGCTTGGCGCCCGGCAGGTCGTAGCCGTTGTTGGCATCCACGCCCAAGTGCACTTCGTCGCCCGCATGCTTGCGGATCGTCTCGATCACCTCGATGTCGCGGGCGTCGCCCGCGTCGCGGTCCATCCACTTGTTCCCGCGGCCGATCTTGATTTTGAACGCGCGGTGCCCGGCTCGCAGCCCCATGTCGATCTCTTCCTTGAAGCGATCTTTCCATTGCGCGTGGTACTGAGGCAGCAGGTCGGCGAAATAGATCGAGCCGTCGTAGACGGGCACGTTGCCGGATTTAGCGCCGCCCAACAGCCGGTAGACCGGTTTCTCCAGCACTTTTCCGGCCAGATCCCAGAGCACCATGGTTCGGCTGCCCAAGGGGCCGGGCATTTTCCGCGAGGCGAGGTCGAAGTCCTTAAACGGATTCTTGCCCAGCAGCGGCGCGAGCGACTCCTTGTCCTTCCAGCAACGGCCCACCGCTTCCACACCCATGTTGGTGTAGAGCCGGGCCATGCGGTCGCGCGAGTTCTGGCCGTGGTCGCCCCGCCCCGCGTTCTTGCCCACGTACTTCGACCGCCGCGTGTGCAGGTCGAAACTGACGATCCGCGTGATCTTCAGGTCCGAGGGAAACGATTCGGCTCGTGCCACGCGGCCCAACAACGCCGCTGCCGCTGCGGCTCCAAGAAACTGACGTCTGTGCATGACTGCCTCCTCAGAACGGTTTTGCCTGCCGATGCTCGGTATTCTATCGAGCGGCGTCGCGGCTTGTCAACAAGACGGTGCAAGAGGGCCAGCCCGCATGTCTTGCCAGTCGGGGACGGTCCTTGACGGCAATGGCTTAATTGCCCCAGTCGGCTTTGTCCCAGGCCAGGCTGACCTTGTTGAATCGTGCCCGCGCAGCGTTGGCGATCGAGTTCAGCGCGTCGAAACGGTGGTCATATCGCAGTAGTAGGCGATGCGTCCTTTGCCGTAGTGGTCAATGGCCAACACGGTGTGTGTGCCTCCGAGCTTGGCCTCGGCGATGAAATCGTTTCCCGCAAGGGGATCGACGCTGCACGATTGCCGCGTCTGGAAACCCGCCCTCGCGGCGGCCCGCCAGTAGTTGGCGAGTTTCGCGCCGATCGTGCCGTCGCCGTCGCCCGCACCGCCGTCGCCCGCGCCGCCGTCAGCCGTCGTGGGCTGAGCCCCCGGCAGGGTACGCTCGTCGAGGACCAGGTCGACGTCCCACGGCACGGCAAGCAACTGTTCCATTGGCGGTGAGCTGTCAGGTGTGAGCGCAGGCTCTTCGGTCACACCTGTGTCGTTGCCGCCCAATGGCAAATGAAACTCCAACGGCTCATCGAGTTCTTCGGCGCAGACGAACTCGGCCTGAAGGTCAAGCCGGCGGTCCGACGACCGGACAGAAACCAGCAGCGCCAAGACGATCATCAACGTGAGATGAACGACGGCGCTGGCAAGCCCTGCCAGCGTGCGTGCCGAGGTGGGGGCCGGCATGGTATTGGCCGGTTCCCAGACGGCTCCCTCCCAAGGGCCCTCCGCAAAGGGCAGCCAAGGGCCGAGAGGCTGAGTTGGTTCCAGCGCCTGGGCGGGTTCGACGGAAGCGGGCGGCGGCGGGGCTCGGGACACGGGCAAGTCGCGGCCGAGGGCCGGTTGCTCCGGATGGGATGGCCCGCCCCGATGAGGATCTGATGACACCATCAAGATGCCCCCCCGCGAAAAGTCCCGTGGTTAGATCCAGTATACCGGATCCTAGCCACGCTCGCAGGCCGCGTTTCGTTGCGGCTGGCCATGTTTCGGGGACGAAAAAACCCTTGCAAACGCTTGTCTTGCAAGGGTTTATTGGTCAATCCTAGTGGAGGTGAAGGGAGTCGAACCCTCGACCTCAGCATTGCGAACGCTGCGCTCTCCCAACTGAGCTACACCCCCGAAGGCCTCTCCAGTAAGAACTCGTACAGAAACAACTTCCCGCCGAAGGGGACCCAAGTTATTCTCGTACGAGTTCTAAGGATCGGTTTCCGTCGCCGGAAAACTTCATTCTACGGGTCGGCTGCGGGAATGTCAAAACGGGGGATCGGCACCACCAGATGATTTCTCGACGCAATCTCCCCGTCTATGCCGCCGTGCCGGCGGCTGCTAAACGGGGATGCCGCCGTGCCGGCGGCTGCCGGACGGCTGCTATTGAAGCCCCAGACTGTGCAAATATGCGGTCTTTTGCTCCTCCAAGCCCAGTCGTTCGGTAATCTCGGCCCAGCGGTCGGCCGCCTCTTGGAGCGCTTCGGCTGCCGACAACTCGCCTCGGACCGCTTGTTCCACCGCACGGTCCAGCGCCACGAGGTATTCCGACCGGCCGGGAATTCGCAACGCCGTGACCCACTGTTGGCGGCGAAAGGTGGCTGCCGTGAGTTCCGCATATTCGGCCGCTGCCGGTGACGGAACCGGTTTTTCTACCCACAACTGGGGGGCCTTGCCGTGCGATCGGCGCAGCAACGTCGTGGCCGGACTTGAGGCGCACACCTTCTCCGACACCTGTGGGCCGGAAAGCCACGAGAGCAGGCGAAAGGCTGCCTCGGGATGCTCCGAGGCGGCGTTGACCACGCCAATCCGTCCGGCGATCGTCAGCAACGGCACCTGGGCGTCCTCCTCCTGGTTTCGGGCTTCCCATGCCTGGTCACTCACGTCGAATGCCTCCGCGGAACCGGGCAGCTCGGCAAAGCCGACTTGCACGTCGTTGGCGATTTCCTCGGGCAGATCGGCGGCGGCCGTCGGCCAACTCAGGGCCATGCCGCATTTGCCCTGCCAGAAGGCGGCCCGAACGGCGTCGGGGTCATACGGGAGCTGGTCCGGACTGCCCGTCTTGGCCGCGGCGACAAGTTCCTCCAACGCCCGGACGAACGGCGGACCGCCTACCAGCGGTTCCATGGTGCGGATGCTGAATAGCGTGGAGTAGTTGTTGCGGTGCTTGGCATAGGGAGCGGCCCGAGCCAGCAGCACGAGTCCCGCCCAGCCGGGCCCTAGCGGCTCGAGCGTACCGCACCAGACCGCATCATCCTTCGCGTCTGTGTCAAGATTGTCGCGATCGGCCAGCAACTCGGCCAGTTGCTGGTATTCGGCCCAGGTTTGCGGCGGTCTGCGGCCGAGCTTCTGAAGCAGATCGGCCCGATAGTAGCACGTCAGCACGGGCGAGCCGAAGGGCACGGCCACCACGTCGGAGCCCCAGACGGCCTCGCCAATCCTCAGCAGCTCGAACATGTCGCCCCAATCGCCGGCCGCCTCTCGCAGCAACTCCTCCGACAACGGGGCGGTCCATTGCCGCTGGGCCAGTGGGCCAAGCAGCCAGGCGGGGCAAATCACGGCGTCGCCCGGCATGGCCTCCGCGGCTGCCAACTCCTCGGCGGTCATCAGTTGGACCTGGAAATCGGAGCCGGCCGTCGCGTCCTCGGGCCGCGTCAGCACGCCCCATTCGCCCCGCAGCCTGCCCACCGCCTCGGCCAGCTTCGGATCGTCCACCACCACCAGCCGCAGCTTTACGCCGGCCAGGGAAGTGCCCGGCGCTGTTTGGCCGGAATTCGGAGCCGGTTTGGTGCAGCCGGCCAGCAGCAGTAGGCAGAAGGCAGAGGGCAGTAGGCAATGGGCAGTGGGTAGTGGGTAGAGGGTAGTGGATAGTGGATAGTGGATAGTGGGTGGTGGATAGTGGGTAGTGGAGGGCGGGCGCGCGCACGGATGGTGGTGGGAGAGGGACATGTATGTTCTACGTTGCGGCGTGGTGAGGGTTCGATTTCGTCTGGAAGGGGCGCGGTTTATGGCCACTGTAGCCAAATGGGAGCCGCAAGGTCAACGGAGCCCCCCCTTCTTGGCACGCCTTGCCGCTGGGTGGCCTGTTGGGTTACAATCGGGCTGCTCGGGCTGTTTGCGCAGATATTCAACGTGTAAAGGAATGAAGGCGATGAGCGTTTTTCTGGGAATCGATATCGGCACCTCCGGCACCAAGACGCTGGCCATGAACGCCGCCGGCAAGATCCTGGCCGACGCCATGGAGACCTACCCCTGCTATGTCCCCAAACCCCTCTGGAGCGAGCAGGAACCGGACGACTGGTGGAAGGCCACCGTCAAGTCGGTCAACAAGGTGATGAAGAAGGCGAAGCTGAAGCCGGGGGCCGTCAAGGCGATCGGACTGTCGGGCCAGATGCACGGCTCGGTCTTTCTGGACAAGCGCGACAAGGTGGTCCGCCGGGCCATCCTCTGGAACGACCAGCGGACGGCCGCCGAGTGTGCCGAGATGGAAGACCGGGTCGGCGGACGCAAGAAGCTGATCAAGCTGGTGGCCAACCCGGCCCTGACCGGCTTCACCGCGCCGAAGATCCTCTGGCTGCGGAACCACGAGCCGCGGAAGTTCGAGAAGACCTGCAAGATCCTCCTGCCCAAGGACGAAATCCGCCGCCGCATGACCGGCGAGTACGCCACGGAAGTGAGCGACGCCAGCGGCATGTTGCTGTTGGACGTGGCCCGGCGGCGATGGTCCAAGAAGCTGCTCTCCGCGCTGCAGCTCGATATCGACCTGTTCGCGAAATGCTACGAGTCGGAAGACGTCACCGGCAACCTGACGCCCGAGGCGGCTCGGCTGCTGGGGCTGACGACCGACTGCGTGGTGGTCGGCGGGGCGGGCGACTGTGCGGCCGGGGCGGTGGGCAACGGCATCGTCAAGCAGGGGATCCTCTCCACGTCGATCGGCACCTCCGGCGTCATGTTCGTCCACAGCGACGAGATGAAGGTCGATCCCTTGGGCCGCGTGCACACCTTCTGCCACGCCGTCCGCGGCAAGTGGCACATGATGGGCGTGAACCTCTCGGCCGGCGGGTCGCTGCAATGGTTCCGCAACGAGCTGTGCCAGGCCGACGTGGCCAAGGCCAAACGTACCAAGACCGAAGTCTATGACATATTGACCGCCGAGGCCGAGAAGGTCCCCACCGGCAGCGAGGGCCTCTTTTTTCTGCCGTACCTTTCCGGCGAGCGTACGCCGCACGCCGACCCCGACGCCCGCGGCTGCTTCGTCGGCCTCACGCTGGCCCATACCCGGGGGCACATGCTCCGTGCGATCATGGAAGGGGTGACCTACTCGATGCGCGACAGCCTGGCCATTTTCGACGGGCTCGGGGTGCCGGTGCGACAGATCCGGGCGTCCGGCGGCGGGTCGCGGAGTCCCTTCTGGCGGCAAATCCAGGCCGACGTGTTCGGCCGCAAGGTCGTGACGATCAACACCGAGGAAGGGCCGGCCTACGGCGTGGCGTTGCTGGCGGCCGTGGGCGCCGGCGCGTTCAAGGACATCCGCGAGGCCTGCAAGGCGACGATTCGCGTGGTCCAGGAGACCTCTGCCGATCGGGCCGCCAGGCGATACTACGATCGGGCGTTCCCGATCTATCAGCAGCTCTATCCCGCCCTGAAGGACGACTTCAAGAGCATTGCGGCCCTGGAAAAGTAGATTTGCCGCGGGCGGCGGGGATTTGGCGGGCAATTGCCGCTGCTTTCGTCCCATGATTGTTGTGGGGTACATTTGTATTGTGCCCGGCACGATGAAATCGTGCCCCACTTACCACGTAGTGTACCTGGCACGCTGAAATCGTGCCCCACTTGCCACCCTATGAGCCCTTGACAGCTTGAACGCATCGATCGACCATCCCGTCTCGCCGTTGAGCAAACGGCAACTGCTGGCCGAAGTGGCCCTGGTGTTCGCGGTGTTCTTCATCCAGGGGGCCACGCCGGTGCCGGAGGTCAACGAACCGTATTACCTGGGCAAGGCGATCCATTACTGGGACCCGTACTGGGCAGAGGGTGATTTCTTCCTCGATACGGCCGACGCCCATGCGGTCTTCTATTTCACCTTCGGGTGGCTGGCCCTCTGGCTGCCGCCGACCGTGCTGGCCTGGGTGGGCCGGCTGTTGACGTGGGCCCTGCTGGCCTGGGCATGGCGGCGGTTGAGCTTCGCGGTGGTGCCGCGGCGGTGGTTCTCCGTGCTCGGCGCCGCGGTGCTGGTCTGTCTGATCGAGCGCTGCCACATGGCCGGCGAGTGGATCATCGGCGGTGTTGAGGCCAAAGGATTCGCTTTCGTATTAGTCTTTCTCGCCCTGGAAGCCCTGGTGCGAGATCTGTGGAACCGGGCGTGGCTGC
>Ga0180437_10008122_pt1 | contig 13427 bp, 12 predicted proteins | sample SS_ome_4_FD_132410 | JGI IMG/M metagenome (GOLD analysis project Ga0180437, IMG submission 132410) | Hypersaline lake sediment archaeal communities from the Salton Sea, California, USA - SS_3_D_1 metaG | ecosystem: Environmental > Aquatic > Non-marine Saline and Alkaline > Hypersaline >...
ATCTAATATTATTCTTTATTTTTTAAAAAAGAACTTTTTATTTATGAATTCTATTTATTGATGTAGTGTTATATAATTTAAAAATTGAACAATTGAGTTTAAAAAGGTGCATATCCTTTTTCTCGATTGTTCATCCAGAGGTTTATTGAACAATCTCATAGATTAAACTCTTTAAACTTTTCGTTTTATCGATTTTCCTATGTAAAAAATTACAAGTACAGCAGTTGGAATAAATATGACAAGCAAAATGACCCACACAAGATTTTGGAAAGGATTCAAAGGTTCTAACGCTTGATAGTTGCCTAATATTTTAACTGAATTCACGAGCGCTAATGTTCTATTGATATAAAGATCTTCTACTATAGGGTCAAATCCTTTTTCATCCGCGAAGTCATATCTATTAGCATGGAATTTCTCGAAAACTAATAATCCTGATTGAGTATCAAAGTAATAATCTACTAGAACGGTCCAGTGGGTTTTAGATTCTCAGTATATACCATCAGATTCCCATTGATAATTAGTACTATAGTGATATGTCGAAAAGGATCGGATTAAATCATTCTTAATAACCACTATTCCCCCATATTGGAATGTGGTATCAATTTTTCTTAATCCTTCAAAGTGCCCTCTTTTTAAGAAATCCGCGAAAATTACACTTTCATCAACGCGTAATGTTTGAGAGGTTCCAGCATTTTCTAGATCTAAAAATAGCTCTGTATGAGTGCTTGTGATATATAATTCATAAAAGTTTAAATTAACATTATTGATCTCATTTGACTCAAGTGAAATCTGATATTGAAAGTTAGCTTTACCTTTAGTTAATGAAACGTCTTCATAGTTTACAGAAATTCGCAAATCACTACTTCCTACTGTTGTGAAATCAAGTCTATATTTTGTGGAAGTATAATTATTAATATTAGCGGAAAATTTCATAAAGTATTCAAGATGATTAACTTCCTTTACGGAATTAATCCATCCAGTTTGTTGAGCATACACTGTTGAAGATGTGAGAGCAAGCAATGGTAAAATCTGTAGCATTAATACTCCAAACAAAAGAGAAATCGTTTTTAATCTTTGACAATTATTTCATTTTAATTTTTTAAAATTCACCTTAAATCCACTTAATTCTTTAATATTCCTTATTATTGTTCAAATAGCATAAAGACTAATTAAAAATGATTATTTGTAAATATAATCAAGAGGGACTCTTAACTTTTAAATTATCATTTAAAGCAAACTAAACGGAATGCAAAATATTTTAGATAAAATGAGCTTTAAATTTAAATTAAGAATGTTTTAGTCTTAATGAATTCGTTAAATCACTTAGTTTTTTGGATATTAATACTTTGGATCCTTGGCTTTTTTCTAGATCCTTGAATTCATTTGGTAATCTCTCAATATTAGAAAGAAAATATTGTTTAATTTCATCTAAATTAGGTAGTTGATTAACTAGGCTTCCTTCCTTCATTATAGGGATAAGAAGCACTTCTGAATCTGGAGGTGGGCTTTCATTTTCTAACATCATTAAATCTTCTTTAAAAATCCCATCTTTATCAAATATTCGATATACCTGCTTTTTACCCGGAAATGTTATTTTATCTTCACTTGTTTTGATTTTTGGTTTTCCATTAGATTCTATAAGCTTATAGACCGCAGCGAGTGTAGGATCATCTCGAGATGTCGCTAATTCGGTTCCAATTCCAAAAGCATCAATAGGTGCTTTTTTCTCTAGCATTTCCATAATTTTATATTCATTTAAATCTGAACTAGCCACGATAAGGACCTTTTCACATCCATTTTCATCAAGAATTTTACGAACTTTTTTGGAATGTTCAATAAGATCTCCTGAATCGATCCTTACTGCTTTTATAGTATTCTTGTATTTTGAAATGCTTTTAGCAGCTCTTTCTGTATCGTATGTATCGATTAATAAGATAGAATCACTACCATATAACTTATAATAGGTTTCGAAGCTTTCCATCTCATTTTCAAATTTTTGGACAAAACTATGAGCCATCGTTCCGCTAGAATTAATTCCCAATTCAATATCAGCTATAACATTGCTAGTTCCATCAAAACCCGCAATATAACTCGCTCTAGCTGCATAAATACCAGCAAGAGGACTATGAGATCTTCTCGTTCCAAATTCAAGCAAGATTTTATGGGGTGCTATAGCTTTTATTCGAGAAGCTTTAGATGCTACAATAGTTTGGTAATTTATAACATTCAATAAATATGTTTCAGCTAATTGTGCATGAATTATAGGACCCTGTACCCGCATAATTGGTTCATTTGGAAAGAAAAAGTTTCCCTCTCGAATCGACCAAACATCAAGTTTAAATTTAAATTGTGGCAGATATTCCTCAAAAAATCGCCTATCAATATTTCTAAATACTTCCTTCTTTCTGAGAAAATTAATAGCTCTTTCTGTAAATCGAGCATTCTGTAAATAATGAATAACTTGTTCTAGACCTGCGAAGATTAAATAATTTCGGTTCTTCGGAAACTTCCTTACAAATAGATCAAAAACTGCAATATCTTGGTCATTACTTATTTGATTCTCCAGATTATTTTGATAATATGCTGCTGACATAGTAAGCTGGTAAAAATCAGTAGCTAAAATCATATTCAAGTCATTTATATATCCCGATTTTGCTGACATTCCCCTCACATTAAGGATAAAATCACTATTTTAAATATTCAATCTTTTATACCTTATCTACTTTTCTTATATTTTTTACCAAGAAACCCCAAAAATTATCTTTATCAAGCTTTCCATTCACTGAAATTTTATCGCCATTATTTAATTTCGCGCTTTCCTGTAGATTCTCACTTATTCTTATTTTTAAATTCTTTAGCTCAAGAAAATCTTCCTTTTTAATATCATTTTTTTTAGCAACTCTGGGACCCATTCGAACGTTCTTAAGGGAAACATGATAATAAGTTGTAATATTTCCTTGAAAATCAGATTGTTTTTGAACAATATCTGTAATTATTCCTTCATATATTGTAACACTTGCACCATTCAACTTCATAAGTACTGAACTCTCTGAAGATTCATCTACTAACCCTGCAACTTTTTGAGCTCCCTTAACTTTGTCTCCTGGTGAGGAAGGAGCGCTAATCTTGATGGACTGAATTATTTTATCAAAATCGATAGGGAGAGTAGTAAGATTCCAATCAGAGAGGGAAAGATATTTTTGTTTTAAAGAAAAAATAAATCCCACCCAAAAATGACTACAGAAACCCATATTAGCTCCCATTCGACAATCACAATCGCGCTCAGGATCATTGATATTATCGGGTCGTATCGATAAGTATGAAGTGACATCCCAGTTGAATCCTTTAAAATATAATTCAATCTCATGATTTTTTTCATTAATAATTTTAATTGCTTCTAATGATTCTCGGTCTTCTCCATTAATCTTTTTTATTGCTAGATTTATCTCGTCTGAAATAATCTCTAACTCTTTATCTTTAATCAAATCTTTTATTTCTTCTTCTGCAAGTGAATCTATAATTAGGGTAACTAAATCTGACTTTTTCTTTCCCGAAAATCCCTTAATTGAAAACTCCCTACATACCTGTTTTAATCCATCAACATTTAGGGATTGAAGTAAATAATTTAGATACTTAGTGTCCTCTATTTTTCGAAACATAAATTTCACTTTGTTGTATATTTTTAAATAAATTGTTATTGTCTTTTATTAAATAATTTTACGCCATGGTATAAAAGTTTCTATCCAGACATTCCGACTTAATTAATAAGAACCCATTAATGGAACTAAAAAGTAAATCCTATTAATGATAATTTGATACGTTTAATAGTTTATTTATAAGGAAAAGGTTTAAAAAGCAAAATATCCATTAATATTCTAATCAGATTTTTAATTGTATAGATAAGTATTTGATTAAACGTGAAATTAAAATGAGCGACACAACCGGTGAATATTTGAAATATTTTGGTGAAATAAAGTTCGGAGAAGAACGTAGTTTAAGTGCCAGTGATTTTGAGAGTTCATTTAGGCGACACTTTACTAGAAAGGAAAAAATGCCTCGGGGAAGTTACAAAGTTGCTGAACTTAACAACTCTAAATTAAACGAATTTGGAGATTTCTTAGTAGGATTTTAACTTCTATTAAAAATTTATTTAAAAATTATATTTCTCTATTATTTTTCTTTATTCTTTTAGTTCAGATTATGATATTCATTATCAAAGATCTTATTTACTAATTCACATCCTCTATTATCATTTTTTTCTGAACCAAAGATACATCTTGTTCTATAATCTCCCTTTTTATTCGAAATTTTCATACACCCCCAACATTGTCCCTTTGCAAAGCTAAATTTTTTACTCGTGTTTCTCTCCCTAACTATTTTACAAATTTCTAAAGCAATATCTTCTGGAATCGGCTTTTTCATGAACATCATAACTTTCTAATATTTTTGATAATTATAATTGGAATTTGATAATTATAAATGATTTATTGCCCATTAATTGTAGCACTTTTCAATTATTATGTGGAAACTTTTAATTTAAGAAAAATAAAAATTTATTAAACCTCTTTATAAAATCTATAGTGAGTATACTATGAGTTGGATTGATGAGATAGAAGAGAAGTATATTAAAACTAACGGGATAAAATTACATACTATTATTATTGGAAAGGGAGAACCTCTACTTTTGCTGCATGGATTCCCTGATTTTTGGTATGGGTGGAAAGCTGTCATTCCAGGGCTTAAAGATCATTACAAGCTTATTATACCTGATATGCGAGGCTATAATTTATCTGATAAACCTTTGGGTATCGAAAATTATACCATAGATATATTAATTAATGATATAAAAGGCATTATTGAGAATTTGGGGTATAAATCCGTTTATTTGGCAGGTCATGACTGGGGTGGAGCTGTCGTATGGCCGTTTGCTGAAAGATATCCTTTATTGGTTAAAAAGTTAGCGATTATAAATGCTCCTCATATGAAAATTTTTCAAAAGAATTTACAGAATGATAAAGAACAACAAAAAGCTAGTTTTTATATCTTTGAATTTCTCAAACCAAATGGGGAACAATTTGTTATAAAAGATGATTTTAAATGGTTGAAATGGGCAGTTTTTTCTGGACTAGAACATAAGAAAGATTTTACAGAGGATGATAAGCAAAAATATCTTAATGCTTGGTCTCAACCTAATGCTATAGTATCAGGGGTTAATTATTATAGAGCAAATATTAGCTTTAAGAATTGGTCTGGAATTATCACAGTACCTACGCTGGTGATACATGGAATGAAAGATGTAGCAGTCTTACCCTCTGTTTTAGATGGTTTAGAAAATTACGTGAAGGATTTGGAAATTGTTCGAGCTGAAAAATCCTCACATTGGGTTATGCATGATGAACCCGATTTAGTTGTTAATCAATTTAAAAGATTCTTTAAAAATTAACATTTTATATCTCTTTTTTCCTTTCAAATATGTCAATTATTAACCTAAACTCTATACTCAAATAATTATCAAAAAAAATCAATCATTTAATTTATTTAATGGAATAAAAAACATACATTTATATGTTTACTTGTTCTTGTTTTGATCAAAGATAAAAGCTTATCTACTATCAAAAATTACTTTTATATATAAGATACAATACTAAAAATATGCCTCAAAAAGAACCTTGGACTTACCAACTCGATTGGTTGAATATAATTAGTATTCTTGGTTTAGATTCGATTAAACAAATACCAGAATTCAAGAAGGAAAAAGCATTAAAAAAAATTTCAAAACAATATGGTAATAATCTTCTTGACGCATTTACTCCAAATGAACTAGATGAATTGGTGGCAAATGAACTGAAAGATATTATGAAAAAAGAATTAATCATCCTTGAAAAACGACAAGAAAAACTTGAAAAAGAAATCCAAAATAAAGCTGCTCCTTTCAAAAAGGGAATTATTGGTATTGACCTTAGTGAAATGAATGATATTGATCCTGATGACATAATAAAGTTTTTTAATAAAGCTATGAGAGGTGGTGAGGATGATGACGATAAAGATGATGACACCGATAAATACGACGATGATAGAAATGGTTATTACATATAATTCTTTTCCTTATAATATAATAATTAAGAGATTTTAAATTTAAACCGCTCGATATCTACTTTTTTTAGCTTTCGATAGCTAAATACTAAGATGATAAATATTATTAAGGACCAAGTAATCCATGACAATCCCTGGAAAGCATCAATATTTAAAATGTAATTTAAAAATTCTTCCACAACATAAAATCCTAAATCATTGAGATCTCCTGGAAAATCGACAATTTTTGGATAAAATTCTATCGCTATAACTTCATGAGTATTGTTCTTCAAATTATTGAAAATATTGGTAACGGTAAAATTACTGGGATCGGTTAGCTTTATCCGAATGAACGTATTTAAATCTTCATTTATATGAATATCCGAGCCACCAATGCAAATTAGATTATTATTTAAACAAAATTGGCGGATATCCTCGTATTTATTTCGATAACTCCCTCCATTAACTATTTCAAACCCATCCACACCCCAATCCCGTAATTGCTCTAAAGTATATGGTACTCCAAAACTACCATTATTAGGATCATAATTATAGTGATTTACAGTGATAAATCCGCCCTTAGACTTTACATAAGAAATTAAATCAGAAGCATTCATCGCAACAGGACCACTTGGCGTATAGGATTCAAGTGGAACGATTTCTTCTGCAATCCCAAAGTAATTCATATGGATATCATTCTCATGGTCAGTCCATTCTTCTCCAATAAGAACTTTAAGATTTAAATTATTATTTTCTACAAATTCTTTTGCTATGAAATATCCTCGAAGATTATCATGATCTGTGAAGAATGCAGCATCGATTCCATGTTCAATATACCAAATAACTCTTTCTTCAGGAGTGAGCCATCCATCTGAATAAATAGTATGAACATGAAAATCAATTAAAAATTCATCATCATCCAATATTGTTTCTGGAATAATTTGATGTGGCACAAACTTTATGGAAATAATTACAATATTAGTTCCAAGAAGAATAAATCCGATTCCAATTAAGTAAACTGTTTCTTTCGTCAATTTTGCTCTAATTGAATTTACTCTTTTTTCAAACTTTGATGATAGATTAAATCTAAGTTTGGGATGGAACAACTTTAAGATAATATAACATGCCTTTATTATCATTAAGGTATAACATAAATGGATCGCAATTTGAACGGGTATCATAAAATATCTGCTTACGAAAAAGAATCCTTGGACCAAATAGCCGATTAAAACAAACAATCCAATAATAACCAACGCTATGGAATAGATCTTAAAACAAAATTCAATAAAATCGCAAATTACCCATTTAAGATAAGAAAATTTCTTTGAATTTAATTTACCGCTTTTTTTTAAAAAAAAGTATCCGATTCTGAATATTGGATAAAATATAAAAAACAAAAACAGCCATGTAAATTCATATTCTACAATAAATGCTATTGCGGCAAACGGTTCAAAAAAATATCTTGCAATTGGAAAAAAACTAGAATATTCAGAAGATACATCAGTCTGTCCTAAAACATCGTAAAAAGTGACTACTCTATTACTAAAAAGAGTTAAAATAATCAAGAAGAGCAACCAGAAAGAAAATAGAAGCGTGAATATAGAAAAAAATTTATTTTTACCAATTAAAGATTTAAAACTCATATGAATAATTGGGTTTTCATTGTTTTTATAACTTTAAAAAATAGTAATTTAATTCATTTAAAGGTATTTTATAATTGATTTTATAGGTTCTGTAAACTTTTGATATATTTTAACATTTACAAAAGGAAATTTTTCACAGATAACTTGATTCAATTCTTTTTCATTTATTTTACACCCTTTATACGGTTTGATGCCATTAATTTTTAAAAATAAACAAGGTTTATGATGATTACAGTGGTTAATTAATAAAGACTCTTGTTTCTTTAATGATGCTTCCAGCATTTTAAGAATATACTCTTTCATATGATCTTTATTCTGGAATGGAATCTTAAAATAAATATTTATCCAGACTGCCCTTCGATTTAACAATTTGAGTTGCTTAACTTCTTTTTTATATCCATGATCATATGATACTTTAACAAGAAATATCCCTCGCTTAAAGAAGAAATCTGAAGTACAAGTCGCTTCTGATGATCCTGGATTATAAATCCAATTTTTAATTGTAAATTGTAGGTGAAAATGGCCAAGTGCTAAATAATTTATATGTTCTTCCAAACACTCCACATCTTTATAATTAATACCTGGTACATTTTCCATTTGTCCCTCTATTCCAAAATGTTGTAATAATATATGGAATAGGCCATCATTTTTTTCAATTGCTTCTTTTATTTTAAGCAGTTCTTCTTTAGGATTCTCACCTAAATATCTAGTTCCATAAATTATAGCGTTCTTTATTTGTACTTTTCCCCCAGAATTTGTATTAAAATTATAAAGTGTAAATCTATTTTCAGGCGAAGCATTTAAATCTGCATCAAGAAGTATAAGCATTCCTAAACTTGCTAATAACTTTAACCAAGATTGCCCTCGGTTTCTAAATCTTACTCCTAGGGAATATTTTCTTATATCATGATTGCCCTCAATTGCGATTATTTGTATTTGATTTTGGGTCGATTTTTTAAAATTAAGTATCAGAGAGATTATCCGAGTTAACTTACCTGGAAGCATCTCTAGGGATGTGAAAACGTCTCCTCCTAATAAGATAAAATCCACTTCATTTAATTTTGCGAGAGTAAGTATTTCTTCAAATGCATTAATGAAATCATTTGCTCTCTCTTCATTTCGGTATTGATGACTTCCTAAATGAAGATCGCTGGCATGAATAAAAGAAAAACCTTTCGAATCTTGTTTTTCAAGATAAATCTTTGGTATCATCAGTTATACTATAATTTTTTAAAAAAATTAGCCTAACTTTGATTATAAATTGGATAAGACTGAAAATTCAGTAATTAACTAAATATAATTTATTATTATATAGATTTTGTGAAGTCTACGAGTTAATAATTAGAAAATTGACCATTCTTTAAACATATTATTAACGGATTGCAATAATTCCTTCTTGAGCCTTTTATCGACATTTAGATCGTTCATTTCTAAAAATAATTGAAATTCTGCATTGTTCATATAATTTTTACCTTTCTTTTTCACCCAATCTGCAGCTTTAAATACTATCTTTCCTTCTTTTCCTCCTAAAAAAGATGGTAACATATATTCAGCAAATCTAGCAGATCTATAATATGTTCTAACGAATAAACCTCTTGGATCTAATGTATTATAAATGTAGGGAACTTTCTCGGGAGCTGTGTCTATTACAATATTCTTTCCTGCTTTCTGGATTTTTTTGTAAAGATGGATCCATTCTGGCGTACCTTGAGCTGGCTCACCAGCGCCTGGAACCCACTCTATTCCAGTTAGCTCTGAAATTGTTAAAAAGTCATCTAAATAAGGAAGTTGATATGGTCCATCCATATGATATATTGCATAATCTAATTTCTCGATTTGGGCTTTTATATCGGGGAGTGCAAACTTTTTAAACCATTTGGGATTTAGCATGGCTATGAAATCACATTGAACTGGATTCCAACGTTTCTTGTTCCATATATTTAACCATGCATTACATCCTTCACAATTCCTTTCAATAATACTCTGTAATTTATCAAATAAAAACAAAATTTTTTCCAAAATAATCTCTCTACATCTATCAATAATTTCAGGATGTCTTTTCATGGTTAGTAATATATTAGTAGGACCTAAAAAGGAAGAGAGTATATCTAAAACGCCACCTATATCTGTAATTGATATCTGATAATTCCTTCTAGCAATTTTTGATGCAATTTCTGTAACATCTAAAAGTCGTTTATACCACTCATTATTTTGATTTAATTTTACATTTTCAAGTAGTTCAATGATTTCTTCAGGTTTAGTTACTCGATTATACCAAACAGTATTAGAATCAAATTTTGGTTCAATACCAAATATCGCAACTAAAACTCCTGGACCATAATTCGGCATAAATGAAGGGATAGCTTCACCACCAAAATAAGTGTAGGTAGCTCTCTCTTCAAAAATCTTTAAACTCTCTCTAATCTCATCAGGATGTTGAGCTAGATACCAATCGTCGTTTAAGGCATCTATATAACCTAATGGAACGCTGCCTTTTTTGGGGACATAATATGAAATAACTGGTCTATCAATAATTTCGTGATCCCACCAGGCTTCCATCCGCTCTTTCGCTTCTATCATATCTTCTTTTAGCATCAGTTTTTCCAATCCCCGAATGAATTTATTCCTAATTATATAGCAAAATTCTTAATCTTTTTTGAATTAATCGAATTACAATCTTGTTAAAAAATATTTAACCAATTTAAGTATGAAAAAATGGAACTATGAACTTGGGATAATACATGGTCGATTTCAAATTTTACATAATGATCATCTCAAATTTCTATTAGCTGGTAAAGAACTTTGTAAACATATTATAATAGGAATTACTAATCCAGATCCAAAACTTACAAAGGATCATGAATCTAATCCTCATCGAAGTACAACAATTAATAACCCATTAACTTATTATGAAAGATTGGTAATGATTCGAGATACATTAATAGAAAATGGAGTTAGTTTAGCTGATTTTACTATCGTACCTTTTCCGATTAACATTCCAGAACTACTTAAATATTATGTACCTGTTGATGCAGTTTTTTTTCTTTCTATCTATGATGATTGGGGTAGGCAAAAAAAGGAATTTCTTGAAAATCTTGGATTGAACGTACATGTTTTATGGGAAGTTCCATTAGAAAAAAAGGGCTTAAGTGCCCGAGATATCCGAGAAGCGATGATTAACGATGAACCTTGGGAGGGTTTTGTTCCAAAAACTATTGTAAAATTAGTAAAGAGATGGAATATTACTCAAAGATTAAAAAGTATTAGACTGTAAATATTTCTTTAGATTAGAACACAAATATTAAAGAGAAGATCTACTCATTATAAGATTCTGATTTAAAGCGATGTTTAATTAAAACTAAAAAAAAAAGTAAAATTTAGTGATTAATAACGAGTTACAGCAAGAGCACTATGTCTCATAAAGTTGCCAGGAGTTTCAGAAATTACTACAATACTAATATTATGAACTCCAGCAGCTAGTATTTGAGAATGTTGCAATGCTACCGGATAATATTGATAAGTTGCGTCCCCTTGATAAGGTCCTGCACGAGTAAAAGGGTCAAAAAGCCTTTCTCCATCAATCCAAAAATAGAAAATCATATCTGCAAAACTTACAGGATCAGGAAGAATCCTCGTGCTGGTTGTGAATAACATATGAATCGTAGCGTTAGCATCCAATTCAATAATTACGTATAAATCCGGAACGGTTACATATACTAGATCTGGTGGTGTAAATGTAGCTTCTTTGTAATCATACCAAAAATCTGTTTTACCTTGATCCATCCACGTAATAAGACCGAAACCTAAACCACTAGCGCCTAACATTATTGCAATTACTCCTAAAATCACTCCACCTTTCCCCATTGATTTGTTCAACCTCTTTTTTTAAAATGATTAAGATTTTAACTTTGTATTTAAATTATAAGAAACTATTACCAAAAGAATAAATAAAATTGCTGGTTAAGATTATAAAAAAGAAAAATTGAAAATAATAAGGTACAATTATTAATAAATTGAAGATCCATAATTTAATAATTCATTTATGATTTTACTTCAAAATAACCTAATAGAGAAATAAAATTCAATAAAGGAGCTGATTGTATGAAATCCTTTAAAGAATTAAAATTCTTTACACGATGGGCTATTTTAGGAACGCTTATTGGTATTATCTCTGGTTTAGGGGCTGTGATTTTTTTCTTTTTACTGCAATTCAGTTCTGCCTTTTTACTAGGATACATTGGTGGATTTACACTTCCATCATCAGGAGGAGAGATCAACCCTTTTTCTTTCACCTCAATTAGCATGGTCTCATGGAGAATTCCTTTGATTTTAATTATTGGAGGGTTAGTTTCGGGATTCATTGTTTACAAATTCGCACCAGAAGCTGAAGGGCATGGAACAGATGCCTATATCGCAGCTTTTCATTATAAAAATGGTCAAATTCGAGAACGGGTTCCACTGGTAAAAGCAGTTGCTTCTTCAATAATAATAGGTTCAGGGGGAAGTGCAGGAAGAGAGGGGCCTATTGCACAAATAGGAGCGGGTTTTGGATCATGGTTTATAAGAAAAATAAAATTAAGTGATAGTGACCGAAGAACAGCAATAATATGCGGTGCTGCGGGAGGTATTGGCGCGATCTTTAAAGCACCCTTAGGAGGAGCTATTTTCGCGATTGAAGTATTATATAAACGTGATCTTGAAGTCAAAGCTTTATTACCCTCATTTATTTCAGCAATAGTGGCTTATTCAATATTTGGATTATTTTTTGGTTTTGAACCTATATTTATTACCCCAGAATTCAGCTTAAATATCAATAATCTACCCTTTTACGCTATTTTAGGGTTACTATGTGCGGGAATTGCAATTTTCTTTTCTAAATTTTTCTACTTTCTTAAAAATAATGTATTTCAGAAAATTAGGATTCCTAAAATGTTAAAACCAGCGATTGGGGGAGGAATTATGGGAATGATCGCTTTGATTGTACCTGATATCCTCGGTCCTGGTTATGGAATTATCCAAAATACTATCGATGCTAAATTTCCCCTGCTACTGTTGTTTATTATTATTTTTGCAAAAATTCTTGCTACAACCTTAACCGTTGGATCTGGTGGTAGTGGAGGGGTATTCGCGCCTTCATTAGTAATTGGAGCTACGATAGGAGGTTTTTTAGCTTCACTCCTAAAATTATTATTACCCCTATTTAATATAGAAATTGCATCCTTTACCATTGTAGGAATGGCAGCTTTTATAACAGCGGTGGCCAATGTCCCTATCGCTTCAATAATTATGGTTTCTGAAATGACTAACACATACTCACTTTTAGTTCAAGCAATGCTAGCGTGTACGGTGGCCTATATCTTTAGTCAAAAATGGTCTATTTATGAAAGTCAAGTAAAAACCCAAAGTTATTCTCCTGTCCATAGAGGAAAATATATTGAAGATATTTTGGAAAATCTTAAAGCCCATGAGATAATGAATACAAAATTTCTTAGTGTTAGCCCCAAACAAACAGTAAAGGAACTTTTCGACCTGATCAAGAATACTGGGAGATCAGGCTTTCCTGTAATTGACAATAATCGCTTTATAGGGATTATCGTATATAGAGATTTATTCAAAGTAGCACCAGATAAAATGCAATCGACATTTGTAGAAGATTGTATGTCAAAAAAATTAATTACCGCATTTCCAGAAGATAAAGCTTTCGACATTCTA
>Ga0180437_10008125_pt1 | contig 13423 bp, 5 predicted proteins | sample SS_ome_4_FD_132410 | JGI IMG/M metagenome (GOLD analysis project Ga0180437, IMG submission 132410) | Hypersaline lake sediment archaeal communities from the Salton Sea, California, USA - SS_3_D_1 metaG | ecosystem: Environmental > Aquatic > Non-marine Saline and Alkaline > Hypersaline > Sediment...
CTGGACGAGACGGTCGTCGTGACCCTGACCGGCACCGACCACGCCGGGGCCACCATCGCCACCACCCCCGACGATCAGGCCACGGTGACCATCAGCGACGACGACGCCACCACGGTCTCGATCGATGACGTGTCGGCCTCAGAGGCGAGCGGGCAAATCGTCTTCACGGTGAGCCTCTCCCACGAAGTGGCCGAGGACGTTACCGTAGTCGTCAACACGGCTGATCTGGTACCGGCTGAGGCGGTGGCGGGGACGGACTATACAGCGATTGTTGACCAGATCGTGACGTTCACTGCCGGCGGGAGTCTCACTCAGCTGGTTACCGTGATTGTGACCGACGACGGCTTCGTGGAGAGCAACGAGCGGTTCGAGGCCAATCTGACCGACGCCCAGTTCGGCGGTTCGCCGGACGCGACGCGGGTGACGATCAGCGACGCCCAGGGGATCGGGACGATCCTCGACGACGATGGCGGGACCCAAGTCCTGGATCGGCACATCTTCTACAACAACTCGGCGTGGGACGGTAATGATCCCGGGGCGAGTGCGGCAGATGACAACGCAATCCATCCTGCAGCGCCGGTCTCCGACCCGACCCACCCCGGCCTGGAGCTTGGCAAGCAGGCCTTGCTGCCCGGACAGACCGCGAGCTTCGTGAACTACACGAGCTACTTCCGCGGCATCAACGGGATCATGATCGATTTCAACACCCTGGCAGTCGTGCCCACGGTGGACGATTTCGACTTCAAGGTGGGCAACGACAACAATCCCAGCGCCTGGGCCGACGCCCCCGACCCGATCACGATCGCCGTGCGGTCAGTGGACACCGACGGGGACGGCACGCCGGACGCCGACCGGGTGACGCTCATCTGGGAAGACTATTACGTCCCGGGCGGCAGTCCGCCCTACCAGTGGGTCGTCAACCCCAACGGCATCGGCAAGCAGTGGCTCCAGGTGCGTGTGTTGGCCTCAGGCAGCCTCGGGCTGGCTCAGGACGACGTGTTCTACTTCGGCAACGCCATCGGCGAGACAGGCAACTCAGCGGCCGAGGCCATCGTCAATGCCACCGACGAGATCGGCGCACGCCTAAACCCCCACTACTTCCTCGACCCGGCTCCGGTCTACGATCCGTACGACTTCGACCGCGACACGAAAGTCGACGCCACCGATCAGGTCCACGTCCGCAACAACCAGACGTTCTTCCTTACCGACCTGGACCTGATCACCACGCCGGCTTCGGCTCCGCCCCCCGAGTCGGGGTCAGCCCCCTTGGCGGGCGCGTCCGAGCCGGAATCGGAGATCCGTGCGATCGACGTGGGGCCTACCACGGATAACCCGCTGACGCAAACGGAGTCCCTTGCGGTTGGGCCCACCGAAGGTACCGACCGATGGACGAACGAATACCTGGTGTTTGGCGACTTGGGCGTGTCCCGGCCGTCGTTGATGCGATTCTGCGAGGCGCCTTTCGAGCAAAGCGTGCTCGTGGGACAGGCTCTGAAGTGGGATCTGGGGCCGGCCTCCCGATTCGTGCCAGCGGCGACGACCGGCTCCGAGAGGTCTTTGGGCTTTGCCGAAGGCTCGGCCTACGACACGGTCTTTGAGGAAGCGGCTGCTGAAGCAGATGACGCATCGTCCGCTCGAGAAGATCTGTCCGGCCGGCTGGCATGGCTGGCAGCTTGGGATGAGATGGACATCCAGAGAGATACCCGGGCCGATGAGAAATCCCGTGAAGCGGCCGTGGATGAGGTACTGAGACAATTCGATTTCTAAGCTGGCAGATGATGTCGCCTGCCGTTTGCTGTCGATACGCAACCGGCAGCCATACGGAAGACGTTTTGTGGTGGTGATTTCTCGGCCGGCGCCTTGCATCGTACGGAATCCGAAAGAACCAGTCTTCGGCAGACAGCTTGCGTTATCGGGTCAACCGCAGCTTCGCTGCCCGGCGAATCGAGGCAGCTCCCTCCCCGGCGTTGGGCGGCGCTGACACCGTCGTGCTTTGTGGCGCTGCCCGATTTGTCCTTGTGTGTCCAGCCCCGCAACAAGCGTCCGGCTGCGCGTCTCACGTCGCGTTGAGCGTTTCCACCACCGGGCCGCGCAGCTACGCGGTCAAGGCCGACGCCCCTGAGGTGCCGATTCTTGAGGTTGCGGGAATGCCGAGCTGGATACGCTGGGAGGACCGGCCCGCGAGGGGAAGGCCGAACTCCGGTCGCCTTCGAAGCTGGGATCGCTGTCCTGAGTTTGCTCTCCCCGGAGCATGGACGATAGGGGCCGTCCTTGCGGAGCGACACTGCAAATCAGGTCCGCCCAGTCTCAGCGGACGTGCTTGGGCCAACGGCCACGATCGCGAGCCTGCACAAACGGGGCCGGGCGGCGGCCGGCGACCGGCTCTGAGCCGGCCGCCGAGCCCTTCGCCTTGGCGGCCGTGGATAGCCAGGGTAGGCGGCGCCACCCTGCCCAAGAGGGGCATCACCTCGGCGGCGGCGCTTCTGCAAGGACGACCGGCTTGGTACAATATGACCTCAAGATTCGTAACAGACCGGGCCGGCCTGTGAACGGCAGGCACCTGCTTCGCCGGAGTACGGTCGAGGGGATCTTGGCCATGCACTAGGCGGAACTCTGCCGCGCGGTGACCGGCGTATGGGCAGGATACACCCGGGAACGAAACGACACGAGAATGCCTTGACGGAGACGACGGGATGAAGAGGACACCACGCCCCGGCCAACGTCGTCAGTCGCTCAAGCCCCGACCCCACAGGCTATCTCCCTGCCGCCTGCGACCCGAGCCCCTGGAACCGCGGCTGGTGCTCACCCCGGTGATCGACGTCGGAGATCACCTCCTCAGGCCCGGTACGTTGGGCCAAGAGATCGACGTCTACGTGCAAAGCGCCAACGAGGGGGTCATCGGGGTCAACTTCAACGCGCAGGTGGCCGACGGCGGCGTGGAGTTGGGCGGGGCGTACGACGGCCCGGAAATCCAGGATCTGGTGATCTTCAACGAGTCGGACCCGCCGGAGTATCTCTTCGACGGGAAGAACACGGGCACCTTCGACCTGGACGGACCATGGCCCGAGAGTCCACCCTTCCTGGCAAACCAGTGGGAGGGGCGAGCCACGACCACGCCCGAGGGGGTCACCGTGGTGGCCAACGGCCTGTTGGCGACGATGACCGTCGCAACTCTCGACAGTGCGACCGACCCCCACACGCCCTACAACAGCGGCACGTGGGACCTGTTCCTCTCGGACACCCTAAATGGCCCCACGGACTTCACCGGCGTGCCGGCCGACGTCACCGACGGCACGATCACCGTCAGCACCCACCCCACGGCCGACCCGGGCCCGGGGTATTCCGTGCCGGAAGGCGGGTCGGTGGGGCTTGACGGCAGCGGGTCGTCGGATCCCGAGGAGTCGTTTACCTGGGTCTCTCCGGTCACCGCGATTGAGCATCATTTGGCTTTGGATAGCATCGTGGAGTACCAGTGGGACCTCGACGGAGACGGCGTCTTCGGAGAGACCGGCGGCGCCGCCGAACGGGGCGACGAGCTGGGCGCCCACCCCACGTTTTCCGCCGCCGGACTGGACGGCGAAGACGACTCTCCCTGGCCGATCTCTCTTAAGGTGAAGGATACAACCGACCTGTGGAGCGATCCCGTGGCGACCCATGTCGTGATCACCAACGTGGCTCCGGAGCTCCTCACGGACCAGCCCGACATGGAGATCCAACTCGACGACCAGCCGATCTCCTTAAGCTGGCAATTCACCGACGCCGGCACGCCCGATACGCACACGGCGACGATCGACTGGGGCGACGGGCCGGCCGTGCCGGTCGATTCCCTGATCGAACCCGTCGGGGGGACTCCGGGGGAGATCGTGGCGGGCCACACATACGCGGCCGCCGGGGAGTATGCGGTCACCATGACGCTCCGGGACGACGACCTGGGCGAGGTGACCGACGAGTTCACGATCCGCGTGATCGGGGCCGAAGTGGTTGGCCGGCACGTCCTCTATAACGACTCGAAGTGGGACGAGAGCCCGGGCAACCCCGGCGGCGACCCGGCGGCCAATGCCTACGACGACAACGCGATCGCGCCGGACAAGACGCCGCTGCTGCCCGGCGAGAGGGCCACGTTCCAAAACTACACCAGCTACACGAAGGGGCTCAACGGGATCATCGTCGACATCGCCGGCCTTGCGGGCACGCCCACGGCCGATGACTTCCTGTTCAGAACGGGCAACGACGAAGACCCGGACGCATGGCCGTTGGCCCCCAAGCCGCCCAACGAGAACGTCACCGTGCGGCCCGGCGAGGGGGCCGGCGGGTCCGACCGCGTGACGATCCTCTGGCCCAGCTACGACGCGGCGAACCCCGACCCCACGACCCAGGCCGTGGCCAAGCAGTGGCTCCAGGTGACCGTACTGCCCACGCCGAACACGGGCCTGTCCGAGCACGACCTGTTCTACTTCGGCAATGCCTTGGGCGAGTCGGGCACTGGGAACTTCGGCGGGGTGGCGTTGGTCAACGCAGTCGATTCGGGCGCGGTCCGTGACAACCCCCACAACCCCTATGTCATCCCAGCCCCACTCGACGACTTTGTCGACTACAACCGCGACCAGTGGGTCAACGCGGTCGATTTCGGTTTCGTACGGGACAACGCCACGAATCCTTCGACCGCGCTTCAACTGATCACCGTGCCCGCGGCAGGCCCGTCGCCCGGGCCGGAAGCGGCGCCAGCCGACCGAGGGACGGAGCGGGCCGTACTTCACGACGCGGCCCTCGGCGAGCTGGACGCCCAGCGGAGAGTTCTGGCCGGTGCCGAGCCGTGCCTGGCGGAGCTCTCGTGGCTCGATAGCTCCGACGCCCCGGCCGGGCAAGATCGATTCTGGAGGGGGGTGGACCCGGCCCAGGCCGCTGTGGAGAAGCTGCTGGCGACGCTCTAGGCCGGGGCCGAGGCGGAAATACGCCCTGATCGAGGCCGGCCCGGCGTGGTGGTATCGCCCGAATCGCGTCGCGGCGGCCGAAGACGGACGGGCCGGGGGCACTCCGGTCTACAGACGCGAGGGCTAAGAAAGAGTTGCGACGATTGGGGGCGCGCACCGGCCCAATCGTCGCAACGGGTGGTCTTACCGCCATTCCCGTGGGCCCCGGCGTCTGCGGCACTGGAGGCCTGCGCGGCGTCGTTCGGCGGCTCGGCCAGCGTCTCTCGCGTTTCCGCCAGGCCCACGCCTCGCCAACATCGACCGTGGGATGTTTACCGGCAATTTTCCTGAAATCTCAAGGATAATTAGTAACTTAACCCCTTTTTCTTTTTCCCCCCATTTTTGCACGCAGGCTCGCTGATGTGGTCACGCCGCGTGACACCCTGCGGGGCGATCCCTCCCACCCAGCGATCGGCTTGCGGCGGGTTGCTGATTGCCTTGTTTGCGCAGTTTACCAAAGCGCCGAGAAAACAACCATCACAGGGGACAGCTAAACCACCCACCGGCGATTATTTTGGAAAAATTTCACGGGTGACTGTCAGGAATGGCCTCCGAGCGGGATATTACTTACAGAAAAGGAGATGTTGCGTCGCGCTTTAGCGAGCGGTCCGCCGGCAGCACGCGGAAACCCCCAAACCAGTGGGGGCAGCTTGTGAGCACCGCGTGGCCTGACGTGGGTTGCTTGGCCGAGCCGCACCGGAACAAACATAAGACCGAACTTCCCAGTGCTTGTTCAGCGATCCGAAGGAAGATCCAACTCGGGAAGAACCGGGGATTGACCACGGCGAGCTGCCGAAGCCCAGCCAATGCGTTACACCCAAAAAGGCACGCGATGCCGAACCTTACTACCGCCAGGGGAGGGGAGTCCGATGAGAAGCACACTGATGTGGGGTCTGGCCTTGGCTTTTGCGCTGGCTTCTTCCGCGCCGGGAGCCCTGATGATCGAGGTCGGCGATTATTCTCTCCAGCCGAACCTGGCAGGACAGGCCGTCGACATCTACGTTACCGGTGGCGACGAGGTCCAGGGCGTGAACTTCTATGTCGAAGTGGGCGCGGGCGGTCCGCCTATCCAGGATCTAGTGATTTTTGACGACGCTGGGCCAAAGCCTTACATCTTCGACTACAACAACACGGGCACCACGGACCTCGACGGGCCGCACCCGGACCTCGTTCCGCTGTGGGAAGTGCGGAGCACGACCACCATTCCGCCGAATAGCGTTTCGGCCGCCGGCCTTTTGGCAACGATCGTCTTCGACACCACCGGGATCTCCGGCGGCGGACCATGGGCCTTGACGCTGAGCCCCAGTGAGCCCCCTGAGACCGACCTCCCTCCCGCTATGCCTGAGCTCGTCAGCGGCACGGTACGCATCGCGGGGGCCCCGCTCGTCATCCCCGAGCCTTCGACGCTTTTCATCTGGTCGTTGCTGGCCGGGCTGGGGATCGGGCTGGGGTGGTGGCGGCGCAGGCGGTAGGCCCCGCCTCGCCAAGCACGAGCTCATCAACCCCGTCGGCGCCTCGCTGCCGGGGTTTCTTCATGGGCTCCCGAAGGCAGAGGTCCTCGGGTGTCGCCAGGCGTGCACGCCCCGTCGCCCCGAATTGCCATTGACCGTCCACCGCACGGAGTAGCGTACAAGCGGCTGGTTTCTTGGTGGCCTGAGCCGGGGCATTCCGCAACCTGCGGCTGTCGCGCCGAAGACCCCCAACGGCCCGGGTCCTCCTGGACCGCTTTCCGGACGGCAGCCAACTATCGCCGCAAGGAGCGCCTCGCGTTCTGCTGCCGGCCTTCCGACAGCAAAGACTCTACCGCGTCACCTGCGGGCTCCTTAGAGATCGAACTGCCCCAGGACCTGGTCCACGGCTGCCTCGCGAGACTTCCCGCGGTCCGGGAGATTCACCTTCGCCTCCATCGCATCCCAAGCCGCCAGCCATGCCAATCGACTGCACAAGTCCCGATCGGGCGATTCGCGACCTGCTCGAGCAGCCGTTTGCTCGAAGACCGCGTCGTGGGCCGGGCCCCCCGCAAACCCCGCCGATCCCTCGCGGCGGACCGTCGCCGCAGTCACGAGTCGCAAGTCCGGCGCGAGGTCCGCCTTAAGCGCAATAGCCGGAAGCAGGCCCTCATCGAAGGGCTCCTCGGTCCGCGGCGCTAGCGGCGGTCCGAGAGCATCCGACTGGCCGAAGACGGGGTGCGTGTGCGTGGATCGGTCGGCCCCCTCGGCGGGCCCGTGCGCGAGGCAGAGCATCTCCGTGAGCCGCGTATCCATGGCAGCCAACGGGTCGATCGCAGGAACCTCTTGGCCCGGCATCGGCGCGCTTTCCAAGGGGGCTGGCGCCGGCCCCGGGAGTGGAGCCGAAGGGGGTGTCGTGATCAGGTTCAGATCCGTAAGGAAGTAGGTTTGGTTGAACCGGGCGATAATCTGGTCCGTGGCGTCGACCCGCTGGTCTCGATTGAAGTCGGCGGGGTCGCCGATCGCCGCCGGGTCGAGGAACCAGTGGGGATTGAGCCGGGCGTGGATCTCGTCGGTGGCGTTGACGAGGGTATCCGTGGTCGAATTGCCGACCTCACCGATGGCGTTGCCGAAGTAGAACACGTCGTCCGCGGCCAGTCCGAGGTTGCCCGCCAAGGCCCGCACCTGGAGCCACTGCTTGCCGATGCCGTTGGGGTTGACGACCCATGGGTACGGCGGGCTGCCGCTCGGGAGATAGTAGTCTTCCCAGACGATCGTGACCCGGTCGACGTCCGGCGCGCCGTCGCCGTCGAGGTCCACCTCCCGCAGGGCGATCTCGATCGGCTCGGGGGCATCGGCCCAGCCCGTGGGATCATCGTCGTTGCCCACCCGAAACTCGAAGTCGCCGGCCGTGGGCACCTCCGAAAGATCGCTAAAATCGATCATGATCCCGTTGATGCCCCGGAAGTAGCTGGTGTAGTTCACGAAGGTGGCCGTCTGCCCGGGCAGCATCGCCTGCTTGCCCAGTTCCAGACCCGGATGGTCGGGGTCGGAGATGGGTGGAGCGGAATGGATCGCATCGTCGTCCGCTGCATTCGCTCCGGGATCATCGCCGTCCCAGGCCGAGTTGTTGTAGAAGACGTGCCGGCCGACGACCTGCACCGTCCCGCCAACCACGGTGACCGTGAAGGTGTCGAAATGGCTCCCGCCGTCGTCGTCCGTCACGGTCACGGTGACCGTGTAGGTGCCGCTTCCCGTATAAGCGTGACTGCCGTCGACCGTGCCGCTGCCGCCCGCCTCATTGACCGTGCCGGGCTCGGCTGGCGTGCCGTCGCCCCAGTCGATGGCGGCCGTGTGCGTGTCGGGTGTGCCGGCGTCGGTGAAAGTGGCCGGAGTGAGGCTGACCGTCTGTCCCACGTCGGCGACCTGATCCGGGCCGGCATCGACCACCGGGTCGGCGTTGGTCACCTGGATTTCGGCGTCGTCTTCACCCGTGGCACCATAAGAATCGGTCACACGGAGGCGCACGGTGTGGGTGGCGGGTCCGTCCCAGCCGGAGGCGTCGAACGTCGGGTTCATGCCCGGCGTCTCGAAGCTCCCGTTCCCGTCCAGGTCCCAGTCGTAGGCCACGATGCTGTCGCCGGGGTCCGGGTCGTACGACGTGGAGCCGTCGAGGACCACGGTGCCACCTTCCTCCACGGAATACGGCGTCCCGCCCGGGTCCGCGATGGCCACCGGTGGCTGGTCAATGCGGATCGTGCCGTTGATCACTTGGGGGCTGACCAGCGTCCCGAAGACGCTCGACTGGAAGTGGGTATCGCCGTTGAACGTGTCGGCCAGCTTCACGTCCCACGTGCCGCTGGAAAAGGGGGTCGTATCGAACGTCACTTTGGCCAGCGTTCCCTCCAGGATGGCGACGTTTGGCTCCTGGGTCGTAGTGCCGACAATCCAGATCTGGTCGTACGTCTCAATGAAGCCGTTTCCGTTGTTGGGAACGTTGCCGAAGACCGTGCCCGACCCAACCAGATCGACCCCCGTGATGTTGGGACCGTCGTCGGAGCTGCCCGGCACGTCGGGGTAGCCGTCGGCCGCCTGGACGTTCAGCACCACGCCCGATACGCCGTGGCCACCGGAGACATTGATCTCAATCGTCTGATTCCGCGTATTCGGCAACAGCACGTGATTCCCTACGTCGATTACCGGCCGCGGGAACTCGACCTGGTAGTCCTCCACTTCGCCGGCCGTAGCCCAGCCGTCGAACGACAGGTCTTCGCCCACGGGGCCCAGCCGAAACCGGGCGATGCTGGTCCCCGGCTTGACCACGTCGGGTACAGAAAACGTCAAGTTGTGGACGCTACCCGCCGTGACCGGCACGTCGTCCAAGATGTGCTCACCCGAATCGACCTGCCCGGTCGTGGGGTCCCACCACTCGCCGTCGCCGTTGAAGTCGATCCACGCGCTCAGCCAGCCGTCAGCGGGCGAGCCGGTCATGTCCACGTCAACGCTGGCCGTCTGGCCTGGGCTTAAGAGCGGCGTGCTGAACGTCACGCCGTCCTCGTCGTCGTTTCCGTCGTCGTCGTCGCCGCGGGCGTCGGAGGTAGGCTGGCCGTCGGCGTCGGCGTCGGGCGCGGTGCCCATCAGCGGGCCGCCGGTGACGATCGCGTGCCGGGCCCCGTTGTTGGCCAAAAGCGTGGGGAACACGCCGGCGGGCAGCGCGGAGTCGGGCGCGTCGCCGAAGTCGAAATCGGTGGAAGGAAGGCTCGTGATTTCCACGGCGTAGTCTTCCACTTCGCCGTCGGGTGCTTCCCCGTCGAAGGAGAGGGCCAGACCGTCTGAGGTGGTGTAGCGGAACCGGGCGAAGGTCTGCGGCGTGGGGGTCGCGTCGGCCGCAACGGTCAGCAGAAGCGAATTGCTTCCGTAACTAAGCGGCTCGTCGGTGAAGATCTGCTCGCCGTCGTCGGCCCAGTCGCCGTCGTCATTGAAATCCACCCAGGCATTGAGATACCCGGCCCGCGAGACCGTCACCTCGACGCGAGCCGGCTGACCCGGCCCCAGCAGGCTAGCAAACACCACGCCGTCCTCGTCGTCGCTGCCGTGGTTGTCGTCGCCCAAGGCGTTCGGGTCCTGCTGGGCCTCGAGCTCCGCGTCGACGTCCGCTCCCATGCTCACTCCGGAGACCACCTGGTGCCTGGCCCCGTCGCTGGCCGAGAGGGTGGGATAGGGACCGTCCGGGGCGTCGCCGTAGTCAAAATCTCCCTCGTCGGCGTAGAAGGTGTCGGAAACCACGTTCGACGTAATCCCCGTCTCCTCGAAGATCGTACGGAACTCGATGGTATGGCTTCCGGGCGTTGTCACGGGGACGTTCTGGGCCACGCTCACCGAGTAGCCGTCGTAGGCGTTGCCGTCGGTCCAGGCCCCGCCGTCGAGCCGGTACTGGATCCGGTCGACCGTGTTGATGGTGATGTCGCGGCTCGCTCCCCGAGGGTTCGAGTTGGCGAGCGTCCCGGCGGAACTGGTTCCCTCAAACTCGTATTGATCGGCCCCCGTGTTGTACGCGCCCACCCCGGCGAACTCGAGCGGCACGTCGAGCACGTCGAAGATCCCGTCGGCGTCGGAATCCTGCCAACCGATCATCTGAAGCGACGTGGGCGAGGACGTATGGGCGGCGTAGGCGGCGTTCTGCCGGGACGCCTCGGCCATGATGCTGTCCACCCGACTGCTGGGATCGGGATTGCCGTCGGACGCGTTGAGGTTCTGCGTGTTGTAGTAGCCGGAGTGCTCGAAGTAGCTGTCGCTGCCCGGGTACTCGTCCAGGGCGTAGAAGATGTGGCCGGTCTCGTGGGCCAGCACCTGGCCCATCCTGTCGATCCCCCAGCCGTTGTTGTCGTAGGTCATCACCGCAAACGGCCCGCCCACGTAGGCGTAAGCGAAGTAGCCATCGGAGAACTTGCCGTCAGCGTCTGCTGACGAATCCACGACAAACACCGTATAGGCCCAGTGGGTATTGTGGGCCAGACGCTGGTCGTGGTTCCACCGCACCAGATCGTCGGAGTAGTCGTCGGCCGTGTTGTAACCCACCTGGTCGAGGAAGGAGTCGATCCAGAGTTCTTGGTCGACGTAAGAAGGATGTGTGATCGGCTCGTACCCGGTGGCCACAGGGGAGTCGGCGTACGTGAAGTCGATGTGGAACGCCAGATCGTGCAGCGGCGGTTCCTGCAGCGCCGAGTGGAACGTGGTCTCCCACCAGGTAAGCCCTTCCTGGACCTCCGCCTTGACGTTGTCGACCTCGGCGGTCGTCCAGTCTTCGGTTTGCGTGTCGATCGAGCCGTCGGACTCCAGCAACACGACCGTGACCCAGACGTCGCCGATCATGAACTCGGAACCGTCGTAGGAGCTCGCCCCGTACGGTGCTTGGCCTGCCGGGGGAGGGCTCGCGGCGACCGGAGCGGCCGGCAACGGTGAGCCTTCCAGCGGTCGTGCGAAACAGGCCTCGCCGGCCATGGAAGCTCCCACGACGTACTTCTCAAGGCTCGATCCGTCCGGGGACGGGGCCTCCACGGCCAGTGCCTCCTCGATCGCCCAAAGCGCCTGCGGTTGCTCGTCGATCGATCCGCTGATGCTCAAGAGCCTCCGGTCCTCGAGTTGCTCCAAACGGCGCACACGCCCGCGCGCGAGTCGTGTGGTAGAGCTGCGTGAGGACCTCCGGCGGGAATGCCCCTGTCCGACGATTCGCTCGAGAATGCGCATTGTGCCAAAATGCGGTGGGATGCCCATGACTTCTGTCGCCCCAAAGGACTCGTGTCCCGCACCGGCTCAGACCGGCCTGATGTCCAACCCAAAATGGCTGACGATCACCCCCCCGAGACGCTCAAGCCGCCATCGCGGTGGATGCCCACAAGGACGAGCCCACGTCACAGTTATTGTACAAGAAAACGTCCCATTTTGGGCAAGAAACGGTGCTGCCCGGGCCACCGACCCATGCGAAGCTACGACGGCTCGCTCAGCCCGTTCCGAACAGTTGCCAGGCAAACGAAGGTCTTGGCGGCCTGGAATTCCAGCAGGTCTTGTAGCCGCGGAGGGGCCCGTTCGGGGGGCGATGGAGGGTCGAGTGGGGCACCCGGCGGGGGCCGCGTGTCCGAGCTTGGAGCGAAGCTCCCCCAGGCGCCCCACGGTCTCGCAACCTGCTCCAACAAGCCCGACGATGCGTCTCGTACGGCGCCCCGCCTCGACGAGCCCGGATTACCGGACGCTGTGCGGCGCCGTGGTCGTTCCGTGGGCTCGCGCCGACCGCTCCGGCACGCAGGCCGCCGGCGCGCCGAAGAGCCCCGCCAGCGCAAACCCGACGGGGCCCGGTAACCTCTGTCGCCATGCGGCACAGGGCCTACCTCTTGCGCCGCCACCAGCCCAGCCCAACCCCCAGCACGGCCAGTACGGACCAGACGAATAGCGTGGAGGGCTCCGGAATGACGGTCGGCGGGCCCCCTTCGATGCGCACCGTGCCGTCGGTGATGTCGGCCGATACGAAGCCGAAGTCGGTGGGACCGTTCACCGTGCTGCTCATCATCAAGGGCCATAGTCCGCCGGCGCCCATCCCGCTGGTGTCGAAGAATATCGTTCCCAACAACCCGACAGCCGGGACGGTCCCCGACGCGGTGGCCGTGCTCCGCACTTCCCATAGCGGTGCGCCTAAAGGCGGCGTCTCAGGCCAAGGCCCGTCGAGGTCAAACGGCGTCCCGGTGTTGTTCTGGTCAAAGACGTACAGCGGCGGGATGGACGGGCCCGGCGCCGTATCATTGAGGATCACCAGGTCCGCGATGGGCGGACCACCGGCTCCCACCTCGACGTTGAAGTTCAGCGCCTCAACCGCGTCACCGCCGGTCACGAAGACGTCGATCGGCTGCCACGTCGGGTGGTTCGGCAGGAGCACGTATGGGTCGATTTCGGGAGTGGATAGGTCGCTATCGAGAATGATCGTTGGCACTGCCAGTGCAGAAGAGGCAAAAACGAACGTCAACGCCATACCATACATCAAGATGCTTTTCATCGAACTAGGCTCCAAAAGTGGCAATAGGGCTGAGCCTTGTGTGGCGCGGGGATTCTCTTGAGTTGGCCGGGCCGCAACCGGTCGCGGTGGCCATTCCTCGTTGGTGCTCCGAGCATATCGCCTTCCCGGTTGGTGCTGCTCAAAACCAAGCGAAAACTCCTCCCCGTCATTTAGGGGGTCTAATTGGCCCGGTGCAAAGGCCTCGGGCCCACCGGTTTTCCATGATACGTGTTCACCCCCGCCAAGGGGGGTAATCTCCACGGTAGGGCGTTCCGCGGCGGCCCTTCCGGCAAAACGCAGCGGAGAATGGCTTTTCCGTAGGTAATATGCCGCTCGGTGGCCATTCCTGACAGTGGCTCCTCGGTTTTTTCAAAAAAGTCGCCGGCGGGCGGTTTGGTCACCCCCAGAAATGGCTATTTTCCAGGTATTTCGGGGGATTGCACAAGACAGGCAATGCCCAG
>Ga0180437_10008126_pt1 | contig 13422 bp, 8 predicted proteins | sample SS_ome_4_FD_132410 | JGI IMG/M metagenome (GOLD analysis project Ga0180437, IMG submission 132410) | Hypersaline lake sediment archaeal communities from the Salton Sea, California, USA - SS_3_D_1 metaG | ecosystem: Environmental > Aquatic > Non-marine Saline and Alkaline > Hypersaline > Sediment...
CGATCAGCTGATGGCCAGGGAAGACTTCGCCGGGGCGGCGCTGGCCTACCGCTCGGCCCGCAGGAAGTGCGAGGGCAAGGACCCCGAGGCCTTCTCCCGCATCCGGGAGAAGGAACGGGAGGCCGACGACCGGGTTGTCCGCGAACTGGCCGACCTCGTCCGCCAGCACCTCGAGGACGGCGAGCCAGAGGTCGCGCGCGAGCAGCTCGAGGTCGCCCGCAACTTCGCCCGGGAGCACCCGGACCGGTACGACGATCTTCTGGCGGAGCTGGAGCGGGGCATCGAGGCGCGGGTCAAAGCGGACCACCACGAGTCCGAGAAGGAGTACGACCGCGAGATCCAGGAGGCTCTGAGGGAGGAAGAAGTCACCGAGGAGATCATCGAGTTCGAGCAGGCCCTGGGCAGCCTGGGTGAGGCCGACGCCGAGGAGGCCAAGACCTACGGTCCCCACTTCCGCGCCGGGTTTCTTGCCCTCGTCCAGGGTGAGATCGAGACCGCGGTCGGGGAGCTGGAGCTGGCCACCCACGAGAGGCCCGAGTCCGCGCTCGTCTACGAACAGTGGGGCAAGGCCCTCGACCTGGCGGGCCGGTCCGCCGAGGCCCGGCGCGCGTACGGCAAAGCTCTCCAGCGAGACCCCCGGCGCCGCGAGGCCAGGGTGGCCATGGCCAACACGCTGGATCAGCTGGAGAACAAGGACGCCGAAGCCATTCACGTCTTGACCGAGGGGATCGAGCACACGCCCGATGCCGAACCCCAGCTCCGAATCTCCATCGGGGCCATTCACTTGAACCGCGGTCGACCGGACCAAGCTCTCGCCGAGTTCATGCGGACGCTGGAACTCATGCCGGACGGCATCCCCGATCTCTGGCACCTCAAGGGAATGGCCCACGAGATGCTGGGAGACCTGGACCAGGCGGAGAGCGCCTTCGAGGCCGCCTACGCGTCCGACAGCCGGACCCCCGCCCGGCGCATCCACTACGTAGAGTTCTGTCTCCGGCACAAGCGGAGTCTGGCCAAGGCCGAGAACACGCTGGTGTCGGTCTGCCAATCGTGCGGCTTCCCGAGCGATCCCAGGACGATGGCGACCTTCTCCTACTACCTGGCGCTTCTCTCCGCAGAGCGGGGAAAACGAGAGGAGGCTCTCTCCACGGTGGCCCGAGCGCTCAGTCAGGGAGTCCCGCCGGACTTGAAGGAGCGGTTCGCGAACCTGAAGAAGGATCTTGAGGCCGCGGCCGATCACGGCGAGGCGGAACCCTAGACCGTCCGGGCGAGCCCGCCGCCTCGGTTCTTGTCTTTCCTGATTGACACCTCCTGCGGGGTCGGCGCAAGATAGGGCGGTTTCGGCTACCGCGACTTGCGAACCGAGGCACTGACGCTGCCGCACGACCGACCCAAGGTGCTGGAGACGAACGGTAACCGCTCCCGGAGGCTCGATTTCGCCCTGCTCGCCGCGCTCACGGCGGTCGGGGCCGCGCTGCGTTTCTACGGCCTCAATGGGATGGGACTCTGGCTCGACGAGTCCAACTCGGTCATCATCGCCTCCGAGGACTTCCCCGGTCTCATCGACAGACTCCGACTCGATTCGTCACCCGCCGCCTACTACGTCCTCCTGCACCTCTGGATGCGCGTGGCCGGAACCGGGGAGCTGGCCGTCAAGTCTCTCTCTGCCATTTTCGGCACCCTCCTCGTCCCCGCAACGTACTGGCTCGGCAGGGAGGCGGATTCGCGCCGGACCGGTTTCGGCGGAGCGGTCTTGATTACGTTCGCTCCTCTGGCCATCTACTACGCCCGCGAGGCTCGCATGTACTCGCTTGTGCCCCTCCTGGCCGCTCTGTGCTTCCTGGCCGCGCTCCGTTTCCTCAGGCGGGGATCCGCATGGAGCCTGGTCGGGTACATTGCAGCCTGCGCGCTGTGTCTTCACACGCACAACTACGGGTTCTTTGTCTGGGCGGCGGCCGTAGTCCTCGCGGCCGTCCTCGGCGAACGCGCCGTCTCCTGGAGGAAGTGGATCCTCGTCCAGATTCCCATCGCCCTGCTCTACGCGCCCTGGGTCCCGGTCCTCCTCGCCCAGATCCGCAACCCCACGCACTACAGCTGGCTTGCGCCCATGTGGCGCGCCCTACCCGGCTGGGCCGCCCCCTACCGGTCTCTGGAATCCTTCATGCCGGGGGGGGCGATGCCCATCTACACCGACCTCGGTTCCCTCGCCTGGGCCAGGACATGGCCGGCCTTGGCCGCGTTGGTCTTCCTGATCCCGGGAGTTTTCGGCTTGCCGGCGCGCGGCCATTCGCCGGGCGCGAAAAAGTGGACCGGCCGAGCGCTCCCCATCCTCTTCCTCGTCCCCCTCGTGCTGCCCTTCGTCTACTCGCTCTTCCGTCCGCCTGTCTACGTCGTCGCCCGCACCGATACGGTCGTCTATCCCGTATTCCTCCTCCTGTTGGCCTCGGGCGCGTTCCGGCTGGGCCGCCGGTGGGTGCCGGTGGTCGGGTTGGCTCTCTTCCTTCTGCCCACGGTCTTCACCCTCGCCCCGTACTACGAGACGAGCCGCCGCACGGGCGACCGCGAGATCGCCATGCACGCCGCCGGTCTGACCCGGCCGAACGACGTGATCGTCTGCACCGGCCTAACGCGGGCCTCGATGGAGTACTACCTGAGATCCTGGACGGCGCCCCGGACGCTGGCATCCTTCCCGGCCGAGCTGGCCCGCCACATGGGCAACCTGGACGAGGCGGCGCTCCTCAGCGACCGGGATCGGCTGGTGCGGGAGGCCGAGGCGCTCGGCGGTTTCCTGACCTCGGCTCTCCAGGAGGGGCGCCAATGCGTCATCCTCCGCGCTCCGGTCGAGGTCAACCGAATCCTCTGGGCCCACCTGGAGAAGCGGTTCGACCTCACGGTCGCCGACCCCCCGGGCGGGCTCCACAGCGCGGTGACCCATGCCCCCGTCAACGTCGGTCGGCTCACCCTGCCACCGGAGAGGACAGGAGGGTAACTCGGCCGTTCCGGCGGACCTTCCGGAACAAGCGAAGCGATTGAGCGGGTGTCGGCACCGGAGGGTTGCCCGCGTGCACCGCACTTCGCGCCGTCAGCTGTGGATGTCGTAATGCAGATGGGTGGAAGAGACGGGCGGGGCGGGCGGCTAGGCGTCCGCTGTCTCCGGCGCGCCGAGTGCCTTCTCCAGGCAGGCCTTCAGGTCCCCGAAGGTGAAGGGCTTCACCAACACCGCCTCGACGTTCTCCTCGGTGAATTCGGTCGTCGTCCCGGTACAGATCACGACCTTCAGGCCCGGCCTCTGTCGCATGAGTCGGCGGTGGGTTTCCTCGCCGCTCATCTTGGGCATTCCGAGGTCCAGGATCACCAGGTCGACGGGGGCGTCCGAGCTGCAGTACTCGAGCGCGCCGTCTCCGTCCTCTTCGACGTGCACGTCGTAGCCCAGTTCGCTCAGAGCATCGTGGCACATGCGGCGCAGGATCTCCTCGTCGTCGACGACCAGGATGTGCCCCTTGCACGACCCCGCGTCCGCGCGTCTGGCTCGACTCGGTCTGGGCTTGGCGACGGCCGCCGGGAGATGCACGACGATCTTGGTCCCCTTCCCGATTGCGCTCTCCACGTGGACCGCCCCGCCGTGGTTGGTGACGATCCCGTAAACCATCGGAAGCCCCAGACCCGCCGAGCCGGTCTCCTTGGTCGAGAAGAATGGTTCGAACATCCTCCGCCTGGTGTCTTCGTCCATCCCCGAACCTGTGTCCTCGATCTCCACCCGCACCCACTGTCCGGCCGGAAGGCCGGGAATGCGCCGCTCGGATTCTTCGGTGGACGCGTAGCTCCGCGTTCTGGCCGTGAGTCGACCCCCCTGGGGCATCGCGTCGCGGGCGTTCAGGGACAGGTTCATGATGACCTGCTGAAGCTGGGTTCCGTCGCCCTCCACGAGACAGGCGTTGGAGTCAAGATCCACGACGATCTCGATCCGCCGGTCGAAGGAGCGACGGGCCAGCTCCAACGTCTCCCTGACCACGTTGTTGAGATCCAGCGACTCGGAGCGGTACTTGCCCTTCCGGGCAAACCCGAGCAGTTGCTGGACCAAATCCGCGGCCCTGAGCGCGGAGACCTCGATCATTTCCGCGGGCCCGATCATGTCACTGTCCTCGGGGACCCGGGTCCGCAGGAGCGAGGCGTTGCCCAGGATCCCGACGAGGATGTTGTTGAATTCGTGGGCGATTCCACCCGCAAGGTTGCCGAGGCTGGCCATCTTCTGGGAACCGAACAGTTGCTGCTCAACCCGCCGGGCTTCGGTGGTATCCACCACGAGGAAACCGTACAGATCGTTTTCCGAGTCCAGGATGAAGACGCTGACGTTCCAGCCGCGTTCCCCGTCCTCGCTCTGGGCCAGGACTTCGAAGTTTCTCTGGGCGCCTTCGGTCCTCAGCGCCGGCTGCTTCAGACACTGCCACAACTCTTCACGGCGCACCGGATCCCGGATCTTATCCACGAAGACTGACAGGGGGCATCCCTCCAGCGGCTGGCCCACGATTTCGGTCAGCGCCGGGTTGATCTCGAGAATCACGTCTCCCCGGTAGACGGCCATGCCCGCGTTGGAACTGGCCATCACGCTCCGGTACTTCTGCTCCGATTCACGCAGCCTCCGGGTTCGCTCCTCCACCTGCCCCTCGAGATCGCGGCTGTAGGCCTCCAGCTGGAGCCTGGACTCCTCGAGCTTCTCAAACGAGATCCTGAGGGCACGCGTCTTCTCCCTTACCCTCTCCTCGAGACGTTCATTCACCGTGCGCAGTTCGAGCTGCGCCCGCTCCAGCTCCTCCTTCTCCTTCTGGAGATGCTCGTGCAGCTCCTCCTTCTGGAGCATGAGTGCAATCTGGCCGGCCACCGTCGAGAGAAGCGCGCCGTCCCGATCGTCCATCTTCCGGTAGTAGGCCCCCCGCTCGATCGTGCTTCCCACCAGGAGCACACCGACGGGAACCGCCCGCTCGACCACCAGCGGGACGACCACGTAGCGATCCAGGTCGAAAACCCGGGCGGGATCGTCCGGCCGCTCCCCGTCTTCGACCAGGATGGGGGCGTTCCGATCCAGGGTCTCCCACAGGACGCTCCCGCGCTTCCCGAGGTCCGCAAGCTCGAAGATTCTCGGACGCGGGTCCATCTGGCCGGCCACCGCCGCGGCCGAGATGGTCTTGCGCCCCGCGTCGAGAAGCAGGATGGCCCCGGCCTCGTACGCGAATTCACGCACGACGAACTCGATCGATTCCTTGACGACGGCGGCCGGAGTCCGCGCGGCGCCCAGGATCCGGCCGAGGTCGTACACCTTTCGGAGCACTTCGAGCTGCTGACTCATGCTCCGCTGCTCGTCCCGCGCGCGCCTCTCGGCGGCCAGGAGCAACCTCGTGTCTTCCTCGAGGTTGGTGATCTTGGCCTGGAGTGCCTTGACCTTGCCTGGGCTTGTACTCGGTGTGCTCTTCGGTGTCATGCCGCGCCCCGTCTATGCCTCCGGCAGAAGAATGCAGATGGGAAGGGTGTAGTTGTGAAAGTAGTTCGTGATCCCGATGGGCGCCAACTCCCCCCAGGCGTACATCCCCAACCACGGGACCCCATCCCCGAGTTCCCCCTGGACCCTGCGCAGTTCTTCCAGCGCAGCGGCCGGCCCAAGGAACGGGATCGAACGGGCGCCGCACTCGAAGCTCAAAACGCAATGCGGCCGCACGTCCCCGATTCTTTCTCTCAGATGCCTGGCCATGCCGAGGGCCCGCGCCATGACGGCGTCGAAGGTCCGGTGATGAAACACGACCCGCGTCCCTTCGGGAATCTCGGACTGCAGGTAGATGCTCCCGTGTTCGGGATCGATCTTGAAGAGCGTGCGCGTGACGCAGCCCTCGTAGTGCCCGCCCACGTCCTCCGGCAGGCGAATGCCGATGGCCCAGGAAGCTATATCGTCGGCCGAGAACTCCTCCGCCGCGCCCACCAGATCCTTCCAGGCCTGGTAGGCCGGCCGCCCGTCGATTTCGTAGATCACGTTGTCCCGGGCGTGCGTGATCTGCATCTCGATTCCCAGCGGATCTGCGCCGTGGCTCAATCCGATCTCGGCCCGGGCCGGTCCGGAGATAAGGACGCACGAGGCCGCGTCCTGCGCGACCTCGCCGTCGGCGTACTGGAAGGTTTCGATGATCCGCCCCCAGGGCTGGGAGGCGGCCCCGCCCACGATGGGAATCGGACCCTGACTCTCCAGGCCCTGGATCAACCGGTCGACGTTGACCCCGGTCAGCGGGTCGTACATGCACAGGAGGACCACGGGTCGGGCGGGCGGGGAGGCGAGCAGATCCCGGCTGATCCTGCGACCCACCTCACAGGAATCCCGGCTGAGGCCCCCGTGCATGGTATGGGAGAACGAGAGATCGCCGGACGCGATCGCCATCACGCCGACGACCCTCGGGTTCTCGTCGGCCCACCCGCGGACCGCCACACCCTGGGTCGAACAGCCGGCCAGAGGCACCTTGCCCGAAACCGACGTGATGCCCTCAAGAAGTCTGCGATGATCGTAGCCCATCCCGGCGAAGACGATCAGGAAATCGCAGGTCGCACCCCCGAGGTCGCCGAGGGCCTTTTTTGCGGCCTGAACCCCGGCCTTGGTCGAGTCGAGGTCCGAGCTGACCCCCACGCCGACCGTCGTCGTCTGCGTTGTTGGCATCGTCGCGCCCTCCACCTCGCCGAAGATCGAAAAAGGCCCGACTGGGCGAGCCGCCGGGCCGGTTCCCCCTCGTTCCAGGAATCGGCAGTTCCGGCGGTTTCTGAAGGGGAACCTTGAATCCCCCGGGCCCGAGCCGCCTCGACCCCAAGGGACTTGCCCCCCGCCTCGGAGGCAGGTAGAATGGGGAAAACCGCTGAGGACACTCCCCGTGCGACTCTTGGAACCACTCCGCATCGGGATTCGTATACATGCTGGTTGCAGGGCCGCGTACTTTTACGCCCCGCGGCTTTCAAGGGAGTCGCCCGATTCGCGCGATCCCAGCCCCCGGTACCCCAGAGAGGATGGTTTGGCATGAAGAGAGTCGCCATCGTGGCCGCCGTGGTCGTCGTCGTCGTGGTCGTGTTCTTTGCCGTCCAGAGCGGCCGCGGGAACAGGGACGGAAACGCCATCCGCACCTTCCCGGTGGAACGGGGCGAGATCGTGGAGAAGGCCCTGGCCATCGGCGAGATCGGCCCCAAACACAGGGTGACGGTCAAGTCGAAGATCCCCGGGATTGTCAGGGACGTCTTCGTCGAGATGGGAGATTCCGTGAAGGTGGGCTCTCCCCTGGCCAACATCGCGCCCGACCCGACGCCCATGGAGTACGCCGACGCCAAGCGGGCCACCGAGATCGCGACGGTGGCCTTCGAGACGGCCAGGTCCAACTTCGCGCGGGTTCAGGAGTTGAAGGAGAAGGGGCTGGTCTCGGACCGGGAGTACGACCAGGCGGAGAACGAGTTCCGCCAGTCCAGGCTGAGGAGGCAGCTGGCCGAGGAGAAGCTGGCCCTCATCGAGGAGGGCCGGACCCGGGTTGCCAACCGGGATGTCGAGAACGTCCTCAAGTCGCCCATACGGGGCGTGGTGCTCGAGCGCTTCGTGGACGACGGCGATCCCGTCGTGCCGCTCACCTCCTACCAGGCCGGGACGGCTCTGTTCACGCTTGCGGACATGGACGATCTGATCTTCCGGGGGACCGTGGATGAGATCGACGTAGGGAAGCTGGTCGAGGGAATGCCGACCCGCATCAAGGTGGGCGCGCTGCCCGATCAACGGGTCGAGGGGATCCTCTACCGGATCAGCCCCCAGGCGAAGAAGGAGGAGAACACCACCCTGTTCGACCTGGAGATCCACATCACGGCCCATGGTGAGAAGCCTCTGCGCGCCGGGTACTCGGCCAACGCCGACATCATCATCCAGGAGAAGACCGACGTGCTTATCGTCCCCGAGCGTCTGGTTCACTTTGAGGCCGAGAGCACCTACGTGGAAGTGCAGGGGCCGGACGGTGTGATCTCCACCCGTCGCGTGGTCGCCGGGCTGAGCGATGGTCTGCAGGTGGAGGTGGTCGAAGGTCTGAACGAGGGAGAACAGATCGTGGAGCGGCCTCCCAAGGAGATCGACTGATGCACCTGCTGATGTTCATCAGCCAGCTCTGGCGAGACGTCCGATCCCAGAAGTTCCGGACGTTCATGACGGTCTTCGGGATCATCTGGGGCACGACCGCCGTGATCCTGCTCATGGCCTTCGGCCAGGGTCTGCACCATAAGATGATGGTCTCCGCCCATGGGTTGGGGGAGCGGATCGTGATCGCCTGGCCGGCGCGGACCTCACAGCCCTTCCAGGGCCTGGGGCGCGGGCGCCCCATCCGCATGAAGCCCGAGGACGTGCTCCTCCTCAGGAGGGAGATTCCTGAGATTGAGTACCTAAGCCCCGAGTTCACCAACTGGCGCGCGCAGGTCAAGTACGGCGACAAGATCCTGCTCAAGAGGGTCCACGGCGTAGGTCCGGATTTCGCGCCCATGCGGCATGCGATCGCGCAGATGGGGGGTCGGTTCCTCAGCCTCGTCGACGTGGATAAGAAGAAGCGCGTGGTTTTCGTGGGTGACGAACTCAAGCAGGAACTTTCCGGCGACGAGGACCCCGTCGGCAGGCACATCATCATCAGCTCCGTCCCCTTCCTCGTGGTGGGCGTGCTGATCCCGAAGGAGCAGGACTCCAGCTACAGCGGCCGGGACGAGGACAAGCTGTTCATCCCGTGGAGCACCTTCCAGGCGCTGTACGGGCACCGGTACGTGGATGACTTCGTCTTCAGACCCTACGAGGGCCTCGACAGCGAGCGCGTCATCGATCGAGTCTACGAGGCCCTGGCCCGGCGATTCCGCTTCGCCCCGGACGACCGGGAGGCGCTGCACATCTGGGACACCCTGGAGATGGAGAAGATGTTCAACGCCCTGTTCTACGGGATGCGCATCTTTCTCGGGATCGTGGGGTCCTTCACGCTCATCGTCGGGGGCATCGGCATTTCGAACATCATGAACGTCGTGATCGAGGAGCGGACCCGGGAAATCGGCGTCAAGATGGCCCTCGGGGCCAAGCGCCGGTTCATCCTCTGGCAGTTCGTGGCAGAGACGCTGACGATCACGGCCGTGGGAGGCGTGATCGGGTTCGTGGTCGCGTGGGGACTGGTGAGCGCCCTGCCGGCCTTCCGGATCGAGGAGTACGTCGGCACGCCGCGGGTCTCGTCACAGGTCGCCGCGGTCGCCGTGACCCTGTTGGCGTTGGTGGGATTGGCGTCCGGGTACTTCCCGGCCCGGCGCGCGGCGTCCCTCCAACCGGTCCAGGCCCTGAAACCGTAGCGGGACCATGAAAAGCGCAACCCTGTTCAGGTACTACTGGCGAGAACTCCGCGTCCAGCGTAAGAAGATCGCCCTGACGGTCGCCGCCATCGCCTGGGGGACGCTCTCGATCGTCCTGCTCCTGGCGTTCGGCGAGGGGATGAAGGACCAGATCGACCGGGCCAGGCGCGGCCTGGGTGAGGACCTGATCATCGTGTGGGGCGGCCAGACCAGCATCCCCTACAAGGGTCTGCCCCGGGGCCGGCCGGTCCGCCTGCACCCCGAAGATGTGGACCTCCTCCGGGAACGCATCCCCGGAATCCGGCGGATCAGCGGCGAGTACAGCCGCTGGGGGACGCCGATCACCTACGGCACCGAAACCGTCACGCGCCACATGATCGGCATCAACCCGGAGTACGGCGAGATGCGCAATTGGATCGCCGAAAGGGGCGGGCGCTTCATCGACCTGGAGGACATGCGCACCAAGCGGCGGGTGGTCTTCCTCGGGCCGAACCTCAAGCAGGACCTGTTCGGCGATCGGGAGGCCGTGGGCGAACAGATCATCGTCGACGGCGTCCCCTTCACCGTGATCGGCATCATGAAGGAGAAGCTCCAGATGGGCATGTACTCGGGCCCCGACGTGGACAAGGCCGCCATCCCCGCCAGCACGATGGAGACCCTGTTCGCGCAGAGGGCCTGGTTCGGCAACCTCGTGTACCAACCCGGGGAGCCGGAGCGCCGGAAGGCCGTCGAGCGGGAGCTCTACCGCGTGCTGAGCGGCAAGTACCAGTTCGACCCGGACGACGAGTCTGCGCTCTCGATCTGGGACGTCATCGACAGCCAGAAGACGATGAGAACCATGATGACCGGCATCCAGGTGTTCCTGGGCGTGGTGGGCGGCCTGACCCTCCTCGTCGCCGGGGTGGGCGTGGCCAACATCATGTACGTGACGATCAAGGAAAGGACCCGTGAAATCGGCATCAAGATGGCCATCGGAGCGAAACCGGACAACGTCATGTACCAATTTCTGACCGAGGCCCTCATCATCGCCTTCGTCGGCGGCGGCATCGGTCTGGCGGCCTCGGGGGTCCTGGTGCGGATTCTCGGGGGCATCGAGATCGAGAACGAGGGACTTCAGTTCCTGGGCAAGCCCACGATCTCGTGGGAGATCGGGGTGATCACGGTCGCGATCCTCGGGGCGATCGGGATCCTCGCGGGCATCTTCCCCTCGCGCCGGGCGGCGCGCATCAACCCGGCCGAATCCCTGCGCTACGAGTAGGTGGGGCGAAGAAGTCGGCCACCACCAGACGGACGTGCCAGGAGAAGGAGCCAACGCATGATCTCCATGAGAGAGGTGACCAAGGTCTACCGCACCGGCAGGGTCGACGTGGAGGCGCTGAGGGGCGTCGACATCGACATCGACGGCGGCGATTTCGTCTCCATCATGGGCCCCTCCGGCTCCGGCAAATCCACCCTCATGAACATCATGGGATGCCTCGACGTCCCCAGCCACGGCACCTACCTCCTGGACGGCGAAGAGGTGCAGGGGCTCCACCACAACCGCCTGGCCGAAATCCGGAACGAGAAGATCGGCTTCGTGTTTCAGAACTTCAACCTGCTCCCCTACGCCACCGCCCGGGAGAACGTCGAGATGCCCATGGTTTTCCTGGGGATGCCCGCCGCCGAGCGAAGACGGCGCTCCCACGAGCTGCTGAACCTGGTCATGTTGGGAGACCGCATGGACCACAGGCCCAGCGAGCTGTCGGGCGGCGAGATGCAGCGGGTCGCCATCGCCCGATCCATGGCCAACCGCCCGGCCATCATCCTGGCCGACGAGCCCACCGGCAACCTCGACTCGGCCTCCGGTCTGGAGATCCTCAACCTCTTCGAGCGCCTCTGGAAGGACGGCCACACGATCATCATCATCACGCACGACGCCTCGATCGCCGACCGGTCGCGCCGCATCGTCCACATGAAGGACGGCCTGATCTCCGAAGACGCGCCCAATCACGCGTGAAACCACGCGACAAGGCGAACCAAGAGCCTTTCACCACGAAGACCACGAAACACACGAAGGACACGAAGGAGTTTCTCATCGGGGCGGATCTACGATCCGCCCCGACACGCATTCCCCGGTCTTCTTCGTGCTCTTCGCGTGCTTCGTGGTGCGCGCTTTGGCCGTAGGGGCGACCCGCCGGTCGCCCCTACTTCTTTCTCTTCCGCCGGTCAGTGCCCGCGGGCGAGGAGGGTCACGTACTCTTCGAGCATGAGTGTCCTATGGACCTCGACCCCGAGCCGGCCGAGCGCGGCCTGGATCTCGAATCGTTCCTCCCACCGGATGCCCGACAGGAGAAGACGGCCGGTTGCCGCGAGCCGTGCGACCATCTCGTCGATCGAGGCGAGGATGAGATCCCCGTACAGGTTGGCCAGGATCAGGTCAAACCGGGCGCGTCCCGCGGCGAGCACGTCGCCGAGAATGGGCACGACGCGATCGGACATGCCGTTGAGCCGCGCGTTCTCCCGCGTTGCGGCGATCGAATCCGCTTCGGTGTCCACCGCGACCACGGATCGAGCCCCGAGCGCCAGAGCGGCCAGCCCCAGGACGCCGGTCCCGCATCCGACGTCCAGCACCCGGGCATCGGCCAGGCCGGGCAGCCCGCGGAGAACCTCCAGGCAGCTGGCCGTCGTCTCATGTCCTCCGGACCCGAAGGCCCTCGCAGGGCCGAGCCACACGCAGGCCGTCCCGAGATCCACCCGAGAGGTCCCGGAGGGGCGACCCGCGGAACCCAAGATCCCCGCGATCGTCATCGCGATCCCGCCGTTTCCGACTTCTCGTGATCCCGGAGGATCTTCGACCTCGTACGCCGGTGCTGGAGAACGCTCTCCCGTCGGTGGGCTTCGATCTCCGCGACCACCTCCGGAGCCACCGTGTCGTCGAAGAGCTCCTCAACGCTCACGGCGCATGCATCAATCCAGCTCCAGTTGGCGAAGGACTGGTACTTGGTGAAGGTCAGTGGAGAGTGGAATTCGACCCGGGCATTGTCGTCCGTGTTCGGGGCCTCGTTCCGCACGGCCTGGCGGAGGCTGGCCGTCGTCGCCACGCACATCCTGGCGATCTCGGTCCAGTCCGAGATGGACACCCGCTCGAGATCCTCGCGGACCTCCGCGACCTGCATTCGCTCCCGCCAGGCCTCCGGGTGGATGCGAAGCGGGCGGCGCGTGCCGATCAGACAGTAGTCCACGTCCTCGATCTGAAACATGACCACGTAGGGGAAGACGTCGCTGAAGCTTCTGACCAACGACTGCATGACCGACGGCTGCATGCTGTACGAGTCGATCCAGGTGCACATGAGACCGTCGTCGGTGAGGGCGGCGGCCGCCGCCCCGAAGGCTTCTCTGGAGAAGAGCTTCGCCGACCCCGGCATCCACGGGTTCGAGGGTTCGCTGATGATCACGTCGTAGCGTCCGGGGTTCATGAGGAGATGATTCCGTCCATCCTCCAGGACGACCTCGAGGCGCGGGTCCGACCAGATGTTGTAGTTCGCGTGGGAGAAGTACCGGGAGGCTTCGACGACCTCCGAGGCGATTTCCGCGCAGACGAGCGATCGCACGTCCGGGTGCCGGAACACCGAGCCCACGGTCACCCCGCTGGCCAGCCCGATGACGAGCACCTCGCTGCGGATCGGGGCGCAGAACATGGGCACCTGCCCGAGGAGAACCTGAGTGCGCATGTCCGTCCCCACCGGAGCCGTCTTGCCGCTCCGGGCCCACCGAGCCGCCCACTCGGGCGACCACGCGCTGGCGTCCGGCTTGCCCTCGATGCTGAGCCACCGGAGGCCCTTTCCTTCCAGAACCACGACCGTCGCGTTCACTCCCTCCTTATAGTAGAGGACCTCAAACCCCTCCATCTCGTCGAAGGTCGGTTGTCCCCTGGCCACCACCATGTAGGGAGGCGAGATGAAAAGCTGGGTGGACCAACCGGGGAGCAGCAGGGCCAGGACCAGTACTCCGACCGTCGCGAGCGCCATCGCCCGCGCGCGTCCCCGCAGCCCGCCCCCGCCGTCCGCACTCTTCCACACC